>Ga0075030_100001391_pt1 | contig 21715 bp, 19 predicted proteins | sample LitLauG_LLR_2012_FD_71393 | JGI IMG/M metagenome (GOLD analysis project Ga0075030, IMG submission 71393) | Freshwater sediment microbial communities from Pennsylvania, USA - Little Laurel Run_MetaG_LLR_2012 | ecosystem: Environmental > Aquatic > Freshwater > Creek > Sediment | place: USA...
CGAGAATCCCAAGATCGCTGCGGCTTTCTGATAAGGCTCAGGATGCGGCTTGCCGTTTATCACGTCGCTGGAGGTGATTATTTTTTCCGGGATGGGCAGGCCGGCGGCCCGCAAACGCACCTCGGCCAGAGGCCGGGTGCATGAGGTCGCGATGGTCCAACGTTCCAGCGGCAAACTATTCAGGAGCCGTTGCGCGCCAGGTAGAAGAACCACGCCCTCGATGTCCTCCATTTCTCGGCGCTCGACCTCGCGATCCTCGGCATCGATATCGGAATTGGGCAAGAGGTCGCCGATGGTCATTCTGCTCGGACGTCCGTGGGCCATGCGCACCACCGCTTCCGGATCAAGGCCATGCTCGAGAGCCCATCGGTGCCACACCCTGGCAACGGCGGGAGTCGAATCGATGAGAACGCCGTCCATGTCGAACAGAACGGCTTGGCAGGAGATTTTGGCCATCTCGTCTAATGTACGCGGAACCATGCGGGTGGACGACAGGCGGCGTTCTTCGAGTGGCTTGAAGTAACCAAGATTGGTGAGCGCGGCAGGAATCGAACCTGCGACCCACGCCTTAAAAGGGCGTTGCTCTACCAACTGAGCTACGCGCCCCACCAATTTCCAATCTAACACATTTTGGTGCGCGGATTGGGTCGCGGATGAGGTCACTGCGAGGACACGGACTTCCCTACTCCCAGGTCCCGACGCAGTTCCGGTTGTCTAACCGGTTGAGTGCTTAACTCAATTCTGCGTCTTGCGCCACGGTTTTAGGGCGTGTTCGACGGGATCTGGTCCGAACATGGACCCAAGGTTTCGGGGTCAGTTGAACCCTGGCGGAATCAATGGGTTCTTCTTCTTGCTGCTCGATTAAACACTTGTTGATTACGAAGTGATGGTAGGTTTCACAAACGGGTCTGCATGATCCTGATCCCCCGATTCAAATATTTGAATGGCCTTGACTGCAGCATCAAATGCCCTCGCTCTTCGTTCGAGATCACGCGCCTCGGCCTCATATCTCTTCGCTTCGAAGATGTAACCCGCCCGTTGGACCAAGTCTTCGTATGCTCCCATCGCGAGAAATGTTCCTGCCCCGAGACCTCTCACATGTTCGACAAGGATTCGGCTAGCTTTTTCCCGGAGGCCTTTTGCTTTCTTGAGTTTCTCATCAATCGGCTGCCGTGTCTTCACCGCTGAGACAGAACACCGATTTGCAAAGTCACGAAAGTGTCGAAGAGCTTCTCTGTGCCCACCCGGAATCTTCGTGCTTGTCAGGCCTCGGTAGAGTGAAATGGCCGCTTTTTCATTTTCGTCCGCATTCTGGGCTGCGAAATCGAAACTAGACCTAGCGTTCCGATAGCGCTCCACGACATATTCCCGTTCCTCTGGTGTGGGCGTCACCCCTAGCTTTGATTCTAGGTCCATTGCGATCCTGAGAATGTCGATGCCAGTGGCCATAGGATTTCGAATGAGGCGCTGAAGAAATTGAACGCTGCGCTCGCTAGCGTGCCTGGGGGTTATCAAAACCTTCAGGCACGCGAATACAAAGTGCGTGGAAAAAGCCGAAGCGAAATGGCCAAATAGCACCACCAGACTCGTGGCGGTAAGTGAGGATACTTCAGCACTGGAGATCTTTACTGTTTCCTGTACCGCGCTGATAAGAGCTTCTTCGCTGGCACTCGCAGCTTCGTCTAGTAGCGCACGGCTCTTCATCGCCTGCCACTGTCGCCCAAATCGCGCAGTTGCCACCCCACGCGCGCAGTTAGGTCGGCGCAATTGTACCTTATACTCAAGGGAGTCGATTCGGACCGCAAAGATAGAGAAACACTGGCCGGTAAAGAGCGTGGTTCGCCTCGGAAAGAGGCCCTTCCGGCGCGCCTGTGAGCTCATCCCACAGAGTTGTCCGGGAACTCACTGTGCTGAAATGTGTTGGCAAGTGGCTGATACAGAATAAGAATGGTCGGCCAAGGGAGGGTTGAAACGCCCCGCAGATCTCAAACTGAATTCTTGCCATCAGCCCGAGATCTGCGAGTTCAGAAGAAAACCGAACACTACTGTTCCGCCGAAGTTATTGTGCGTCCAGGACGGCTACGGCCGGAGGCGTCGGCTGCAGGCGGGCTGTGACCCCCGCATTGGCCATGTCCAGTCCCGCTTGCACGTTGCGCGGAGTGAAATTCACAAAGGACTTCGTGAGCACAACGAACTGCCCGGTCTGCGGATCCTTTTGTGCGGTCTTTGCGCTGATGGTCAAGGCTACGTTGGGAATAAACGTTGCGCCCTGCACCGAGGTGGCACTGGGATAGGAGAAGCAGCCCGTCACGCCCGGGGTTGGAACTAGGTTGCTGGCGACGACGATCGGAGCATTCAGCGTTTGCGAGGTCAGTGGCGTCATGGAGCGAGTCAATGTCCCGGCGGTGGTGTCGCAGCTATAGCGAACGTACTGGAGGGTACCGTCGCCGTTGATGTCGCCGAAGAGCCGCAATGAAGTCGGGGTCGAAGAACTGAGGATCCCCTGAGGAAACACGCCGGCTGCGTTCACCATCACTCCGGACAGACCGCTCGCGATGTGATTGTTGGCGAAGACGGCGGTGATCGCGTTCGTACCGACGGCGGTGACCGCGACCTGTTCCTGATTAGCGCCGGTGTCGATCAGCAGATTCTCCCCGACGAACATGCCGTTGGTTGATCCCACGACCACGGTTTGCGGGGCAGTGCTGACCACCACGGCGGTATTCATCGTGGTCGGAGTGAACGGAAACAGGCCGGCTTGCCCAACCTCTTGCCCGAACAGTTCCACGGCAGAACGTACACTGGAATGCAAGTCCGCCTGCATCCCGGTCGATCCGTAGCTCTTTTGATAGGTCGTGAGACTGCTGAAAGCAGCTCCGGCCACGATCAGCAGCAGAGCCAGGCTGACCATGAGTTCCAGCAGCGAGAAACCGCCTTCGTTGACTTTGATCTGAATCCTGTTTCTATTGCGAACCATGCAAGTCTCTCCGTCCATCAAGTTAGTTTGTCTTGTAGCTGACCAGTTGGGTTGAGGGCACGATTCCCCCGCCACCGCTGGCACTCCTGGCGGTGACGACAACCGTGATGGTTTTCAGCGTTCCCGTAGAATCGGTAGCGACCGTCCACTCGCGCGTGTAGAAGGCGTTAGCGGGCTGCGCGTTGCTACCGCTGACCGCAGTGAGCAACCCACCGTTGGCATCGAGGTAGTCGACATAGCCCGTCAACGGAGACGAAAGGTTGATGCTGCCAACCGTCGTACTCGCCGCCATGGCGCCTCCGAGTCCGGTGCCGCCGAGCGGGTTGGAAGGAAATACCGTTGTGTCAGTGGCCCCGTCTGCGAAGCTGAGCGCGAGCAACTGTTCCATCTTGTCCTGGGCGTACTCAGTGGTGCGGGTGGCGATCTCGCCACTCCCCTTGTTCTTGCCGGAAGAGACCGCGAACAGGCTGGCCACTCCGACAATTCCAAACATCAGGATGGCGGCTGCAACCGCGGTCTCGAGCAGGGTTACGCCTCGCGCCCCACGTTTTTTCCCAGACTGCATGCGAAGAGAGTTCATAGTTTCATCATCCTCAATCTCAATGTTGGACCCATGCACCGGACGAGTATTGCCAGGTATTGATTTGGCCAGTCGGCGAAACCGAAATTGCATAGGTGCCGACGCGGTTGCTGATATAGATCACGTCGGTTGCAATCGGAGCAAACGTTGTTGGATCGACCGGAATTCCCCTCGAGTTGAAAACAATGTCGCCGGTTTCCGCAACGGTCGTCTGTGTGTTTGGAGGAGCGCTTTGAACCTGGCCGAGACTGAACGTCACGCCCTGCGAAAGGGGCGGCAGACCTCCAGTTCCATCCACCGCGTACTGCGAGGTTGTCTTGTTCCAAAGCTGAATCTGATAGGTTCCGTTGAACGCTCCGCCAGCGGTGGTGTTGAGATGCAGACGCGACCGCGTAAAGCCATTGGCGGCACGCAAACTCGCCAGCGATAGCTCCCCGGCTATAGAACGCGCATCGCCCGACAGCTGGTAGGAGCGCAACACATTGGTAAACAGCGGTATCGCCATGGTTAAGATGACAATCAAGATGGCGATCACGGCCGCCATCTCAATCAGGGTGAACCCCCGCCCGCCGTTTCCGCGAGTCATCGGGGGTTGAACCCTGTGTTGCGCTGTCATTAGCCTGTTCATAGGTGTGACCAACAACCGCTCGTTTCTCTGCACTCCTAGAACCTGCTCCAACTGAAGCTGACCACGCGGAACCGGTCCGGCACCAGATTCGTGGTGTTGGCGTTAGCCAGGGACTTGTCGTAGTGGTAGCTGGTTGGGGCTTTGTCATCCAGGGTGTGAGCCACGATCGCGCCGTACAGGTCGTGCGTACATCCGCGCTCCATGTCGGCGTTCGGGGCGTAGACCGTCATGTGCTCGTCCGAATCCCCGTCGTCTCTGATCCTCCCGGTTCCGGAATAGACGATCTGGAGGTTGGAAGGAACGTTCGTGCTGTTGATCAGGGCGGCGTTGGAGCCGATATGACACGCTTCGTTGTTGGTCAGAGTGCCCTGTCCGGCAATATTGATTCTAACCGGCCCGTCGTCGACATAGATGTTGTTGTTGTCGAAATACAAGCTGTTTACGCTGTACGTGCCGGCATGCAGGTGGATCTCACAGTTGCCGGAGCAAGTGAGGTTGCCATAGGTGCCGGGCTGCAGGTCATAGTGCTCGCTGTGTCCCTGGCGAGAGCACCCGGTGTGACTCGAGCAGTCCTGGTCAATGTCATCCTCAGCTTCGGGTGCATTATCGTGGTGCGAGCCATCGTCGTCGAAGTCGTGGTCGTCGGTCTCGTGCTCGCCATCGCTGTCGTGTTCCTGACCGCTGACGCCGGCCGACTGCGATCCGTTGGAGCAGCTTCCGTTCGCATTCGGGAACGCCGTGATAATGGCGCCGTTGATGTTGTTGTTGCTGCCTTGGAAGTTGACGTTACCATTGCTGACCACATTGCCGTGGTTGTCGCTATTGGACCCGCTGTAGTCGCCTTGGCTCGAATCGTAGCTGTCAGTATCCTTGTCGTCTTCAAAATTGACGCTGGAGCACTGCGGAGCCGTGGTCAGAGCCGCCGCCTGGTAAACCGGCACGGCGTTCTGCTCGATGGTTTCCACCAGCTGGACGCGCTCGGAATGCAAGCCAGTGTTAAGGTTGGCCTGCGAGGTGATCTGCCACGTCGGCAGGTAGGTGGTCACCCCAGTTCCGTAAACCGTAATCGGGCGCAGACGAGTCAGCGTCGCGTAGGCGGAGTAGGTGGCGTTCACCCCCATGCCGCTCACCGATTGGTTATGCAGCGCCGCAACGAAACCCTGCAGAGCGCTGGCATCGGGATAGTTCGAGCTCACGCCGTCAACGGCGGAGAGCACGACGGGGCTGCCGTTGTATTGCACCGGGCTCTTGGTCAAATCGAACAGAGCCGGGTTGCTCGGCGCCGGCAGGTTGTTGGTGAGGTAATTGGCCGCGCGCTGCTCCCCAGCTTCTGCGGCATACCGGGACTGTACGAGCCATCGGTAGTTGGCAGACTTCCAGGTCTCGGTCTGGGTTGTGAAAATCAGGCTGGCTGCCAGGGCTGACAACAGGAACAGCACCAGCAGAGCAATAATCAGGGCCATACCTTTCTGACCCTCTCTACGCGCAAGGCTTTTCATAGCTCGTCTCCCTAACAACGACTGTGGAAATCCTAGTGGCTCTCCCCACTACGACTGCTGGAGCCCTTAGTGTTGAAAAATTATGCTGTAGGCGTCCCACTCTTGAACAGATAACTGCCGTACCCACTTTTAGGTTACCAGCTGGCCCGTAAACGATTGATAAAACTGGCATAACAAGAAGGACCCTGATAACTCGGTACGGTTACCCGACCTACCTTTCCATGTTCCTCCGTACCTGGCGTCCCTGAACTTTAGGAACATCGGTAATCGTTGACTTTTGCAACACTCGGCATTAAGTTTGGTCGAGAATTTGTACGACACCATCATTCTTAGTCCGAAATTAGGCGACAGGCGGGCGGTCTTCCGGGGTTCTACGTGGGGTAGCAAGAAGAAAAGGAAAGTACCTCATGGATTATCCTGGCGACGAAAACGAGCAACGAATCTGGGGCCCGTCAATACCCCCGAAACCCACTCAAATCAGCGGCGCTGATTACCTGCGGTCGTTAAAGGGCGATCCCGCGACCGCTGCTCCGGCACCTCAACCCTTGGATGGAAAGCCTGCAGCGATCCTCGGTCAGCAACCATCCGTTTTCCCGGGACCGCGCCGGGAGCATCGGCGTTTCTCTTGTCAAGGCAGTGCCCAAATTAGAGAAGGAGGCAGCAACTTCTCAAGCTGGGGCACAATTAACGACATCAGTATGGGCGGCTGTTACCTCGAGATCGCAGCCACGATCCCTCAAGAAACGATCCTGCACATGAACCTGGAGGTAAATGGCAACCGTTTCCAAGTCAAAGGAACGGTGCGAGCGACTTATCCAATGCTGGGCGCGGGAGTGAAGTTCACGGAGGTTTCCCAAGAAGATCGGGCCCGTCTGGAAGAAGTAATCAGTGCTTTTGCTGCTTCCACCAAGACCAGGGTGTGGTAGCTGCGACCGATCACTCAGATAGTCCGTTCGGCCCAACTGCACTGAGTTTGAGTTCCGATCATGGTCAGCCTTTGGAGTGGTAAGCGGCGTGGTCTCACGCCCAACGAGATGTTTTGGAGACGAGTTGTATAAGGAAGGACGGTTGAAACGAACGGCATGACGCACTTTCCCAATCCGGAACCGGGCAATCGAGCGGCCCGCGCCAAGACCGAAAGCTGGGTGAAGGTGGATGTTCGCCCGCAAGAAGGGATGCCCACATCGGCCCGCCTGCGTGAGGTTTCGGCCACGGGTGGCATGCTGGTCATGGCCGAGCCGTTGTCAGAGGGTGAACTGGTGGAAATGACCATCCAGACAGAGTGGGGAAGGGTTCACGCGATGGCTGAGATTCTCTCAGTGAGAGTGCGCCAGGTTTCAGGACATCTCCGGGCATTTCGGTTTCTGGCTCTTGAAGATTCCGACAATGAGCGATTGCTGCGGGCGCTCAAAGCACTCCTGCATTGAATCCAGATAGCATCGGACAGAGGACGGCTGGGATGCCGATGACGTTGCCGAGACTAAGGGATACACTCTGTTGAATGTCTCATCCCCGCGCTCTGCGCAAGAATTTGGCACTGACCCTCAGCCTGATTATGACGGCGCTGCCCGTCTGCGCGGGCAAGAAGACTTTGCCCGCCGTGCGTTGGAAGGCCGACGCTCCGGGATGCGAATTCCAGCGCGGCGACGACGGCCGCTACCGCTGGCGAATGGTGGGGGATGACCTGGACTTGACTTTGCTGGTCGATTCCCAGGAGCTGTCGAAAAGCCGACGAAGGTTCTATCACGTACTGGGCTTGTACCTGAGCGTGACCTACACGGGGAAAGACAAGTTGGAGTTCCCGGCAGACGTGCGCATCGATTTCCTGCGCCATCACGACATCCGCGAGGCCTACCTGGATCCTACCGAGTTTTCCACCCGGTTGCAAAACGATGTGGACACGTTGGTGTTCGAGACAGAACGCAAGATCAAGAAGAATCCCGAAACAACCGAAGAGAAAACTGCTTTTCTGAGGGAGTACCAAAAGGAAGTTGCCGAGTTCATCGAGTTTCTGAGCACGCAGAGCCTTGAACCCGCCACTCTGACGCCAGGAAATCCCGAAGCCCACGGTTGGGTCTTCTTCTCCACCCGCAACAAATGGCTCGGCCCCTGGAAAAGCCACGAGGACTTCATGCTCGGCGTGTGGATGAAGGATAAAGTCTGGGAGTTCCCATTTTCGCTGCCGCCGAACGAGGGCGACGTCATCCTGCGGAAGCGAGCAGACTGATCCCACGCGCGGCTACTCCAGAGTCTCCTGCAACGGGTCGGACGGTTCTCTCTTTTCCAGGGGCGGCCGCATCAAGCGCTCCGCGTGGTTCTCCGGCACGATTGCCAGGACTGAGAATTCATGCACCTTGGAATCGAAGTCTTCTACCTGAAGCAGCATGCGATCCCGGTGTAAACGGAATTGCGCCTGCTCCCCGATCGGCAACAAGACCGGATGCGACTCCATGCGCAGCAACACGCCGAGCCGGTTGCGCGAAGCCCATGAAACGTGCGTTGATCGTGGTGGTGTTGTTCACGGCGGTTCTGAACGCAAAGAATGCCTGCGGTGCGGTTGAAGCAAGCGGTGTCAGCAAAGCTCGGTTGGGAGCGCCAGCGCCCATGCCAGTGCAGGATGACCGGCTCTGCCAGGAATACGTTCTGCGGTCGGAGGGGCTCTACTACCGAATTCGGTCCAGAGATGGAAGGCCCTCTGCATGGGCGATCGGCAGATGCGACCGAAAGTTGAGTCCGACCGCAAGCCCTGCAGAACTGTGCTAAAGTTTCGTGCGAATGGATCCCAGCCACCCGACATCCCCGACGGTCCAGAAGGGACCTGAGTTGCTCTACTGCCCGGTGTGCTCCGAAGAAGTCACTGACCCGCTGACGTGCGGCGACTGCTCCGCCGTGATCTGCCGCCGCTGTGGAACACCGCTTGAATCTCCCGACGAACTGGCCATGGGCTAAAGGTCGAACAGTCACAATGGACAATCAGCGACCCAACCGATCATGACGGCTCCCGAGACTCCGGCCCCGAATAGCGACAACTCGAAACCGCAGCCCAGCCTGGTGCGCGGCCTTAGCCTGCTCGATTCCGTGCTGCTGCTGGTCAGCGGCATCATTGGCTCCTCGATTTTTCTCACCGCAAAAGATATCGCTGGTCCCTTACCCAATCCCAAATTGTTCTTTCTGGTGTGGGTGCTGGGTGGGGCGATCTCGCTGTGTGCCTGTGTCGCGTTTGCCGAACTGGGCTCGATGTTCCCCGACTCGGGCGGACAATACGTGTACCTGCGCGAAGCCTACGGCGACCTGATTGCGTTCTTATATGGTTGGATGCTGTTCGCGGTGGCCAACGGCGGCACCATCGCTGCTCTCTCGGTTGCGTCCGCCGCCTATATGGGGAGGATTGTTCCGGCAATTTCTCAGGAGCACATAATTTTTTCGGCCCTCGGCGTTGTCTTCACTCGCGCACATCTGGTTGGATTAGCGCTGATAATCATCCTCACCTATGTCAACGTCGTCGGACTGCGCTGGGGCGCTCTTCTCCAGAATGTCTCCACCTGGACCAAGTTCACTGCCATGGCCGCGTTTGTTGTGCTGGGACTTGCCATCGGCAAAGGGCACTGGTCCAACTTCAGCGCGCAGGCGCACGGTGGGTTGAGCATGGGCCTGAGCCCCGGCGAGTTAGTTTCGGCGCTGGGCGTGGGTCTGATTGCCGTGTTCTGGGCCTATGACGGATGGGTGTACATCACCTGGGTCGCGGGCGAGGTGAAGGAACCACGCCGCAATGTGCCGCTGGCCATGGTTTTGGGCGTGCTGGCGGTGGGCGCGATCTATCTCGCGATGAATATGACGTATGTTTACGCGCTGCCGCTGAGCGAAGTGGCAAAATACGAAACCATTGCCCATGCTGCCGCGTCCACGCTGTTCTCGCCGGGCGCCGCAGTCTGGTTGTCGGCCATGATCGCGCTGTCCTGCTTCAGCGCCGCCGCAACCTGCACGCTTTCCGGCGCCCGCGTCTATCTCGCCATGGCGCAGGACGGGGTCTTCTTCAAGCGCATGGCCGTCATTCATCCCAAATGGCGCACGCCTGCATTCAGCCTCATCGGACAGGGAGTGTGGGCGGCTCTGCTGACTCTTAGTGGCCGCTACGACCAACTTTACACGTACGTAATTTTCGGCATGGTGCTGTCCTACACTTTGACCGTTATCGGGCTGTTCGTTCTGCGCTGGAAGCGACCCGATGTTCCGCGTCCTTACCGCTGCACGGGATACCCATGGCTTCCGGGAATCTATGTGCTCGTCGGTGTCGCATGGACGCTGAATACCATCCTCACGCGGCCGACGGAAGCGTTCTGGGGAGCGACGATCGTGCTGATCGGCGTGCCGGGGTATCTGTATTGGAAACGCACGAACCCGAAGACGACAACCACCGCCTGAGATTCGCCTTGCCCATCCGCCGCCTCTCTGTTAATCCTTACCGCTCACCTTAGGGTGAATGAGACACGCGCGTGTGAGCGCCCCACTCCCATCACCGATCTCATTAGCCGGAACCGGCGTCTCCCTCGCCGAGGCCGAGGACCCCAACCGTCCCAAGCGGGTCATGGGATTTCGAGATCTGCTGCTGTTCTACGTGGTCACCGGCATCAGCCTGCGCTGGATCGCCACGGCCGCTGCGGCCGGGCCGAGTTCGATCGTCATCTGGATCGGCGCATGGCTCGCGTTCTACACACCCCTGGCGCTCTCGGTCATCGAACTTTCTTCGCGCTATCCGCACGAAGGCGGCCTGTATGTCTGGTCGAAGCGCGCCTTCGGAGACTTCTCCGGATTCATGGCCGCCTGGACGTACTGGACTTCGAACCTGCCCTACTTCCCTGCCGTGCTCTATTTCGCCGCCAGCAATGTGCTCTACATGCGTCAGGCCGAGTGGGGACACTTCTCTCGCGATGCAACGTTTTACATTGTGTTCGCGCTGGTGACGCTGGCGGCGGCAACGCTGCTCAATGTCATCGGACTCGACGTCGGGAAATGGCTGCACAACGTCGGAGCGCTGGCCATGTGGATCCCCGTGCTGATCGTGATCGGCATGGGTCTGGTGGCGTGGCACCGCTTCGGATCGGCGACAACATTCTCCATCCACAGCATGACACCGAGCGTGCGCCTGAACGACCTCATCTTCTGGTCGGTGCTGACCTTTGCTTTTGGCGGCTGCGAGACAGCATCGTTCATGGGCGAGGAAATCAAGAACGCCCGCCGCACGATTCCGCTCGCCCTGTTCTTCGGCGGAGCAACCGTGACCTTCTGCTATATCGTTGGAACCCTGGGCGTGCTGGTGGCTTTGCCCTCGTCGGAAGTCAGCAGCCTGCAGGGTCTGGTGCAGGCGATCGCAAAGACCGCCGGCCGGGTCGGCGTGCCTGGCGTGCTTCCGCTCGCCGCATTCCTGATCGCGCTCAGCAACATCGGGGCTTCGGGGGCATACCTGGCCGCGGTGGCGCGGCTGCCGTTTGTGGCCGGCATCGACCGTTATCTGCCTCCGTCGTTTGGCAGGCTGCATCCGCGCTGGGGGACGCCCTCGGTCGCGTTGCTGATCCAGGCTTTGATCGGTGCCGTGTTCATCTTTCTTGGACAGGCGGGAACGAGCGTGAAAGGCGCCTACGACGTGCTCGTCAGCATGGGCGTGATCACATACTTCATCCCATATTTATATTTGTTTGCGTCGATGTTCAGGCTGCAACGCGAGCCGGCTGGATCGGACGTGATCCGCGTACCGGGCGGGAAACCAGCCGCCTGCGCCCTCTCGATCGTGGGATTCGCGACCACCGTCTTCACGATCGCGCTTTCCGTCTTGCCGCCACCCGACGAACCGAACAAACCGCTCGCCGTCTTCAAGATTGTCGGCGGCTGCGGGGCGCTCCTGGCGATCGGAATGTGGTTGTACTGGACGGGAAGGCGGCGGGCGAACCATCAAGAAGCTTAGCGGGCAGTTTGACGGATATGCTTCGCGAGTTCAGCGCCTTCCAGGCCCTTGCCGGTGTCGCTAACGGGATTGCAGGATCCGCGGGGGCGTAAATGGAGCCTCTCGCAACTGAACTCCGAGCGCATCGAACACGGCATTCGCGATCGCTGCCAGCACTGGACCAAGGGCCGGCAGTTCCGGACGGTGAATTAAGACGATGTCGATTCAGGAATATCCTGATATGTCAACGACCCGTGACTGGCCGTGACCTTCAGCCTGATCTTCGCCGTGACCTAACTCCTGAGGAGTAAGCGAGAACACGGAGCTTGCAGAACTTCGATTCCCCGGCCGCTATTTTGGATACCAGTCGAGCACTCGCACCTCGATCCCGGTTCCTTCCAGCCCTTTCTGAAAAACGGAGAGATCCGATCCGCGATAATGATAGGGAATGACGACCTTCGGGCGGAAAGCCTTGACCGTGTCGACGGCCTCGTCGGGCGGCATGGTGTAGGGCAGGTTCATGCACACGAACGCAACGTCGATGTTCTTCAGCGCCCGCATCTCGGGAACGCCTTCCGTGTCGCCGGAGAAGTAGAAGCGCACCCCTCCGTAGGTCAGCACGTAGCCGTTGCCGCGTCCCTTGTCATGAAAGAGTTTGCCCGGCGCGGGGCCTCGCGTGAGGTTATACGCCGGAATCGCTTCGATGCTCCAGCCCTGCCAAGTCTTGGTTTCTCCGTTGGCAATCGGCTTGGCCGTCTTGACGGTGGCAACCACCGCGGGCGCCGCCAGAATCTCGGTTCCCGCCTGGCTCACGGCCGCGATCGAAGGCGGGTCCATGTGGTCAGGATGAATGTCGGTAATCAGAATCAGATCGGCTTTCGGATGTCCGGAAAGGTTCGCGGGCTTCGCAGGGTCCAGATAAATCGTTTTCCCTCCTGCTTCGATCAGTGTGGAAGCGTGGAAGAGCGGTGTGATCTTGACGGGTCCTGCCGAAGTCGGGAACGTCTGCGCGGCTGTCTCCGAGCCCGCGGAAGCGGATGCGGCGAGAATCAGGCATGTCAGAAGAAGCGTCAGTCTCATTTCATCCTCGTTACAAGATCATGCGAACGCAGGAATCTGCTACTGGCGATTCCTGGATGGTTGCGGTTACAGAGCATTCTTACCTCGCTCATCCTTAATCTGCTCATTCACAATCTGGAATCCGGTATTGGCCGCGGGTATGCCCGCATACACTGCCGTCTGCAGCAAGACTTCTTTCACGTCGCACGGTTCCAACTCGTGAGCCAAGCCCGTGCGCACGTGCATCGTGAATTCTTCCCATCTTCCCAATGCACCGGTCGTCGCCAGAGCCAGAAGCCGCCGGGTGCGCCGGCTCAGGCCGGGCCGCGTCCAGATTGTTCCCCAGGCATACCGCGTGATCAGTTCCTGGAAATCGCGGTTGAAGTCAGTAGTGGACGCAATCGCCTTGTCAACATGCGCGTCGCCCAGAACCGCCCGACGTGTCTCGAACCCAGCCTCTATCGGATCGCCAGACGAAGCAGGCCGCAGGAATTCCAGTACAGCGGCAGTGAACGACCGTGGCCGCTCGATATTTGAAAGATGTGCGGCCGGCAAGTGAATCGTTTTCGAACCAGCGATGTCGCGAGCCAATATTTCTCCGTGGCCCGACCACGGAGTTGAAACATCCTTGTCTCCCACGATGATCAGGGTCGGTACGGTGACCCTTCGCAGCAACTGGACGTGATCGGCATCGCGCAAGGCTGCACAGCATCCGATATATCCGTCGGGGTCCGTCCCCAGCAGCACCGATCGAATCGACGCCGCCTCTGGACTGCTCTGGGCTACGACCGGGGAAAAGAAACGTTGCATCGCCATGTCCACGATGCTGGCCATCCCGCCTTTCCGCACGTTCGCGATGCGCGCTTCCCAGTTTGCGGGCAGACCGAATTGTGCCGATGCGTTGGCGAGAATCAGGCCGGTGACTCGATCAGGGGCGTTCGCTGCCACCCACTGTCCAATTGCGCCACCGAGTGAAAGACCACAGAAAGCGAACTTCGATATACCCAGGGCGTCGGCGAGGCCGAGCACGTCGCCGCCCAGTTGCGCAATCGAATAGTCGCCTTTGGGCGAGTCCGACGCGCCATGACCTCGTGTGTCGTACCGCAGCACTTGAAAATAAGGAAGCAGGTCCGGCAGCTGGAGGTCCCACATCGCGTGGTCGGTTCCGATCGAGTGGGAGAGCACGAGAGCCGGGCGGCCGGCTATTCCTTCGAGACGGTAAAACAAATTTGTGTCGCCAACCTTAACGAAAGGCAAGATTACTTCCTCTCTATTTTGGATGTCTGTTGCCGATTCCTGGCCAACTGTTGCTTCTGCAAGATGTCCGCGACGCCGAGATACTGTTCTGGATTTTCCAGGCCACGAATCGACGCCGGGTCGAGATGAGCCTTGACTTCCGGCATCTCGGCAAGCACGTCTGCCAGATGCTTGCCTTGCGCCACGCTTCGCAGCGTTGCCTCCTCAAGCAGGCGGTGAGCAACATCGCGTCCGAGCACTCTACCCAAAAGGATCATGGCGCGCTCCGCGAAGACAACGCCACGGGTTGCTGCGATATTTGCGCGCATGCGTTCCGCGTCGACCGTGAGTCCTTCCGCCACTTCTGCCATGGAAGCCACGGCGAGTCCAGCGGCCTGCACGATCGCGCTGACTGTAGACCATTCCGCTTGCCAGGCGCCCACTCCCCGTTCGTTCTCCTGAACCATCCCCGACAAGGACGTTGAAACCAGACCCGGCACGCGGTTGGCTGCCGCCAGTGTCACCGTGCAGCCGATGGGGTTGCGCTTGTGCGGCATGGTCGACGAGCCTCCCCGGCCCTCACCGCCCGGTTCTGCCACCTCACCGACTTCGTTCTGCATCAGCAAACTAATATCGCGAGCCATTTTCCCAAGCGTGCCCGTCAAAACTCCGAGCCCACAAAGAAGCACGGCCAGTCGGTCCCGGTGAGTATGCCATGGAGCGTCAGGACACGCGATTCCAAGATCATCCGCCAGCGCGCGAGCAGTTGTGAGGCCCTGATCCCCGAGCGCCGCCAGCGTACCCACCGCGCCCCCAAACTGCAAGACCAGAGCCTCTGCGAAACTGCGTTGCAGATGCGCATGGCTGCGGCGGATCGCGGCCAGCCAACCCGCGGCCTTGAGGCCGAATGTCACGGGAGGAGCGGCCTGCATCAGGGTTCGCCCCAGCATCACGGTGCGGGAGTGTTGCTCGGAAAGACGCTCCAGCGCCCGCTCGAGTTTCGACAGGTCAGCTTCCAGAATAGGCTGTGCCTGTCTGAGCAACAAAATCAATGCGGTGTCGGCGACGTCCTGGCTGGTCGCGCCCCAGTGCACATATCCGGCAGCACCTGCATCGATGGCGCGCACTCGTTCTGTGAGCGCCTTTGCCAGTGGAATCCCGGGTGTACCCGCACGAAGGGTTGCCTCGGCAAGTGCGGCGGCATCGAAACTTCCGACTTGTGCGGCTTTCGCGATGACGTCGGACGCCGCCTTCGGAAGAATGCCGAGCTGTGCCTCGGTGCGGGCGAGTGCCACTTCAAAATCGAGCATGGCCTTGAGCACCGACTCGTCCGAGAAAAGCTGGGCCAGCAGAGCCGTGGTCGTGAGGCTGTCGATCAGTCGCGCCGCCATGCGAACCTCCGCTCAGCCGGGTCTAGTGTGGAAATTCCAGGGAAATCCTGTCTGTCCATCCGCGAATTGTTACACATCGAAGAACACGGTTTCACCTTCGCCACAGAGGTGAATGTCCAGTTGCCAGCCACCCGGGCGCACCAGGTCTTGCCGTGCCAGGACAGTACTCCGGCGATCCGCCGGCACCAGAGCAAGCACTGGGTCAGTAGCGTTGGCGGCGTCACCGGCGAAGTAGACTCGCGTCGACAGCCGCTTCAGAAGCCCGCGCCCGAATACCCCCAGAGTCAAGTGCGGTGCCTGAAGTTTTCCATCAGGCCCGGGCACCGGACCGGGTTTGATGGTTTCGAAGGAGCACGATCCGTCTTCCGCGGTGGGCATTCTTCCGAAACCGAGGAAGGAAGGATCGACGGTCTTGTTGGTCGTGTCTTCCGGATGGTTGTATTTGCCCTCGGCGTTGGCCTGCCATATTTCGATCATGCCATCGGGCACAGGCGCTCCATCGCCATCCAACAAGCGCAGCTTAAGCCAGACGCGCTCGCCTTTGACAGCCGGACCAGCGATGCGTCCTACAGATCGAGTGCTGGTAAGGCCAATATGCAGGTACGGTCCAACCGTCTGCGACGGCGTCGGAGTCAGATCGAGATCCATTTCACCCCTCAAAGGGCGTGGCTTCGCGGCCACGCAATACGATGTCGAAGCGGAAAGCGAGCGCCCATTCCGGCTGGGTGCGCTCCATATCAAACTTGGAAATCAGGCGTTGCTGAGCTTTCGCATCCGGAATGGAATTCAGGATCGGATCGTACGGAAACAGCGGATCACCTGGAAAATACATTTGGGTGATCAAGCGCGTGGTGAACGCTGGACCAAAGAGCGAGAAATGAATATGCGCCGGGCGCCATGCATTGGGGTGATTGCGCCAAGGGTACGCTCCCGGTTTGATGGTCACAAACTGGTAGTTGCCCGCCGTGTCCGTGAGTGTGCGGCCCCCTCCTGAGAAGTTCGGGTCGAGCGGTGCGCGATGGTCGTCCTTGTTATGGAAATAACGCCCCGCCGCGTTCGCCTGCCAGATTTCGATCAAGCTGTTGGACACCGGCCGTCCATTGCCGTCGAGGACTCGTCCGCTGACAATGACACGCTCGCCGAGAGGCTCTCCAGAATGTTGACGGGTGAGGTCGTTGTCGGTCTCCGCGAGTTTTTCGTGCCCAAACAGCGGCCCGGTGACTTCCGACAATGTGTGCGGCAAGACAATGAGAGGCCGGGACGGAGAACGACGCCGTGTTCCAACGTATGCAGGATAAAGAGACTCGGGTTGGCTGCCCGGCGGGGTCCGCCTATACGGAACGATTGCAGGTGTTTTGCTGCTTGCGGGAATCAGTGAAGATGACATCGTCGTCTCCTGAGGTAACAGCAACAGTGTGCTCCCGGGATCTTTTGGGAGCGACTCTTCTTCTTGACTCTTCAAATCCTACGGATACTCATTGGTTCAGCAGCGGAATACTCTGGGCCGGCGGAGGCTGCGGGATCGACTTTAGAAACGCATAAATATCCCCGCTTCCGCGTCCGACAGAACCCTGCGGACAATCGGCACCACGCTGGCAGCCAGCACTGCCACCCCGGCAGCCGAGCCCTGAATGAAATCACGCCGGTTGACGGAATCTTTCTTCGACTTCGACAATGACATTCCCCCCCCTCAAATTGTTGCCAACAATTTCTGCCATCCGTTGCGCCACTCACTGGAGTAAAGGCGCGAGGGTGGCTGCATGTTCCTGAAGAATCGGAAGAAAGCGATGGATCATCTCTGCCGAAGAAACGCGGGCCGCGTGCACCCCGATGTTCATCGCAGCCAGGGCGCGATTTTGATGATTCTTCACGGGAACGGCAATCGAGCGCAGTCCCAACTCGAGTTCTTCATCGGTGAGTGCGAAACCATCCGTTCGGACACGTCGAATGATCTCGCCGAGCAATTGCTTGTCTGTAATCGTCTTTGGAGTGAGTGCCCTCACTACGACCCGGTCGAGATACGCAACCAGTTGATCTTCCGGGAGCGACGCCAGCAATACCCGTCCCATGGAAGTGCAATACGCGGGCAACCGGCTACCGATCGATAACCCAACCGACATCACACGCTTCGCGGTGGACCGTCCAATGTACACGATCTCCTCGTCATCGAGCACGCTCAGGGAACTCGATTCATGCACGAGTTCGGTGATCCGCTCTAGCGTAGGTTGAACGATGACCGGCAGGGAGTTCGACGACAGGTACGAGAAGCCAAGCTTCAGGACCCTGGTTTTTAGACGGTAAGTCCGCCCCACGGACTCAACGTAGCGCAACAGTTCCAGGGTGATCAGGCACCTTCTCACGGCGGCCCGCGACAGATTCGTGGTGCGTGAGATGTCGGCTGCCGATTGACCGTCGGAGCGGCCCTCGAAAGACTCAAGCACTTTCAGCCCACGAGCCAGCGACAGGACAAAATCCGGATTGCCCGCCAGCGCGGAGAATTCCGCGCCGCTGGTGGAATCGGCTAACTGCGCGGCAGGGACTGCTTCAACGGGCTCAACCGGTCTAGCTTGCATCCTCATGGGAAGCGCGAGAAACGAGGCGGCGATATTCGCACAGGTGTCCGAATATAGCAAGATGCGAAATTTTCTTTGACCTCGACCGTTCAACAGAGTACGTTCACGCCCTAATTAGCGATAATCGCACAGAGAAATCTGAATCCTCGATGATCCCTTGTGCCCCCCGTAGTGAGAAGTTCCTGACCTGGGGGCACGGGCACCCGGGCGATCAAATGAAGGATGACCCAGGGAGAATATGGGCAAACTACGGTTGTCACTAGCGTGTTGGAACTAATGATCGGGTGCGGGGGCTGTTGGAAGGCCGCATTCCGGTCGATGGAATCGATCTGAGCGTGGTGACCCCGGTTGTGTATGCGCTGGATCGCCGCCGCCGTGATCGTCTATTCCGCTCGCTGGTGGAGAGGCGACCTCTCCAGTGCAAACGCACCCGAGCCGACTCGATCCGCCTAGAACCCTCCTTTGATGTTGGCGGATGCCATCAGCTTGCTTCCGTACGTCGTGGCGTCGAGCCGTGCCGCGAGCGGAGGAAACTCCCGGGTCGGCCCCTTCCACTGCAACTGGTCCACCGATTCGAAAAGAGAAACATCGGTGCGCAGGGTCGCGAGATTGCGAAACAAGAACGCGCGGTCCCGCTCGCGAATCAGCGTGCTCGCAAGCGCCGCAGGGCTCGCCGTCTTGACTTGCCACTTCCGCCAGTCTTCCGGGATCGCTTCGAGGTGGCCGAAGCGTGCGAGGACCGAGGATGCGGACTTCGCGCCCCAACCCGGCAGCCCCGGATATCCATCCGCTGCATCGCCCACCAGCGCGAGATAGTCGGGAATGGACGCGGGTGCAACTCCGAACTTTGCGACCACGCCGGCTTCGTCGCGAATGGTGCGGGTGCGACGGTCCATCTGCACGACCCGCGTGCCGCGGACGCATTGTGCGAGGTCCTTGTCTGGCGTGCAAATGATCACGCGTTGGACCCGAGCGTCGCCCGCTGCCGACGCCGCGGCGGCCGCCAACGCATCGTCGGCCTCGAACTCCACCATGGGCCAGACGACAACACCCATGGCAACCAGAGCCTCCTCAAGCAACGGGAATTGCGCCCAGAGTTCGGGCTCAATGCCGGCGCTGGTCTTGTACCCAGGCCACAGCTCATTGCGGAAGGATTCGATGACATGGTCCGTCGCCACCCCGACATGAGTGGCGCCTTCCTTGATCATGCCGAGAACCGACACGAGAACGCCTCGCACGGCAGCGACCTCGCGGCCGGCGGCATCGCGGACTGAAGGAAGCGCATAGTAGTGCCGGAACAGCTCGTAGGTACCGTCGATGAGGTGAATGTCCAGTAGGGTGCTCCGCGAGAACTATACGTTTCCTGCGGCGGATTCCGCTACTTGCCAGGTACAACGTTTGGAGAAGGATTGCGCGCCTTCAGGTTGAACGCCCATGAAGAGATGAGAATGCGGATTGAATGCGAGAGCCGCCCAGCTGCAGGAACACCTTCATTTCTTGAAATAGTAGGTCCAACTCAAGCTGACGTGGGACTTCAAGGGCACACCCAACGACAAGTTTCACAGGAACAGCCTCGCTCGGCAGGGCCAGGGTTTCAGTCGTCTGACCCGTGTAACCGCTGGCGATCAGGAAATTGACTTCGAGGGATGTGCGACTCTCTTTGAATGATCGCAGCAGCGCTCCGCGAATTTTCTCGCACAGGTACGCCCGCAAAGCCATCACCGAGTGGCTTTGCCTTCACATATTCAAACTCACCACGAACCTGGAGATGAAACGGTAGTTGATCCGGGACTACTTGCGCCATTCGAATCTGCACGTAACCAACAAGTATCTTCAGGCGACGACAACGAGCAAACGGCTGGCACAAGGAAAACTGGTGGATGCGATTCTGCCCGGGGGCGTGCTATCGGCAAGCAAGTCGACTGCTGGTCCACTAGGTTGCCCGCCACCGCTCGATCAACTCAATAGTCAAACAAAGGCAATCCTGTACTAGGTCCAGAGAGCTCATTGGACCCAATGGACCCAGATTGTTCTTGGTGGATCGGTGTAAACCATTCCAAGAAATGGCGGGGACGACGGGACTCGAACCCGCGGCCTCTGCCGTGACAGCGAAATCTTCAACCGTAACTAACTGAAAACACGCGGCACGGATGGCGCTACAGAAACGTTTTAATGACCTTCGGAAACAGTTCGTGGACCCTTAATGGACCATAATTTCTGGTGTGCTTTCACACGGCAGAGGCCAGCAGAAAATGACGCTTCATTGGGTCAATCCAGAGTGCAAACAGCCTTGGCGTTCGCCTCGGGTACGCCGGAACTTTTAATTCACGCCGTTATAGTCTTTATCGCTCACAGGCTCTAACCAAATTGTTTTCCCCTTTTGCGTCGGTGTAATCGCCACATAGGCAAAGCCACTTTCCGGTGTTGCACCGTGCCAATGCTCGACGCCCGGAAGGCATTTAATTACATCTCCCTTGTGAACGATTTGTATAGGCCTTCCCCTTTCCTGATAGTAGCCGGTGCCTTCCGTGATCAGTAGAACCTGACCACCCGGATGACTATGCCAATCCAGCTTTGCACTGGGATCATAGGTTGCTACAGCAATACTGGGATCGAACGTGCTATCACCCACATTTAACTCTTTAAGCCAAATATTTCCCGTGTGAATCTTAGCCGTGGACAGTTCGCCTTTTGGGAAAATTGCGTCTCCTGTTTGTGTTTGGGACTGCGGACGCGTCAGACCTTGTGCTTCCAGCCAATGGTAAAAGTCGTCGATCCAGTGATCGCTCGATTTACCTTGTTTACGCATACCCCAGCCATGACCACCGGAGTTGTAGATGTGAAATTCCGGTTTGTATCCGGCTGCCTTGAGTGCATCGTAGAAAGCAGCAATTTGCGGACCCGCGAGTGTGTCGTCTTGCGCCATCTCCATGAAGAAAGGTGGCAGTCCTTTTGGAATTGGGGGCACGTCAGGAAAAGGCGCACCATAGATCGGAGCAGCGTAGTCGGGACGCGCGCTCACATCCGGCTGGATCGCCGTAAACTCAGTGATCATCCCGCCGGCTGAGAATCCCATGAAGACGATGCGATCCGGGGAGACACCCCATTCAGCAGCATGCGCACGCACCACTTTGATGGCCTGTGTACCGTCGGCAATACCGTATTTTCCGTCCTCTGCGATCAAGGCGTGATTGTTCAACTGAGCTCCGAAGCGCGCTCCGCCGGCCTGATTTAACTGCGCTTCGTTCTGCCCTTCGAGCTGAGCCGTCCGGTACTTCAAGACGAATGCCGCAAGTCCTCGTGCTGCCAGCCACTCCGCAACTTCGTGGGTATCCGTGCCAAGAAAAATGAAGCCCCCGCCAGGGGCGATAATGACCGCGGTGCCTGTCGCCTTGGCCGGGTCGGGCAGGTAGGCTGTCAGGGACGGCGTAGTCACGTTGACGATGCGCTGCATGGGGCCGGAACCAAGCGTGGCCTCATGCTGCTTCCATTGTTCGGAGCCGGGCGCGACGCCAGGCCAGATGTTCACGACCTTTGGCCCGACTGCGTTGGTCGCCGCTGCTTGAGGGTTGCTGTTGCTGTTCTCCTGCGCAGTCGCTAAAGACAGAGAAAAGGCCGCCGTCAGCACCAGCGCGATGAGAGACGCCCGACGTTTTCTCGTGATGGAGTCAGCGACGTTGACCCTTAGGGCCGCGCATTTCAGATTACTGCTCCCAGATTCTCGTTCTTGCAAGATGATCTCTCCTTCGAGGCCTTCGTTTACGGCCCATTTCCATCGGTAGGAATATCCATCCGTTCCTTCACAGCCGGAAGCGCTCAGCGTCCAGTCATCTT
>Ga0075030_100001392_pt1 | contig 21715 bp, 10 predicted proteins | sample LitLauG_LLR_2012_FD_71393 | JGI IMG/M metagenome (GOLD analysis project Ga0075030, IMG submission 71393) | Freshwater sediment microbial communities from Pennsylvania, USA - Little Laurel Run_MetaG_LLR_2012 | ecosystem: Environmental > Aquatic > Freshwater > Creek > Sediment | place: USA...
CGGCTGTTTAACAGTCGTAAGGCCGGGGTTCTGAAACGCGGCGCTTTGGATGTCGTCGAAGCCGACGACGGAAACGTCATCGGGTATGCGCCGGCCTGATTCACGCAAGGCCTGAATGGCGCCGATCGCCGAGATGTCATTGAACGCAAACAGAGCCGTAAATGGCACGTTGGACACGAGGAGTTTCTGTGTAACCTGGTATCCGAGTTCGGGTGAAGAGGATTCGCCTTCTAGTTGTACCACTAGCCGATCGTTGATCTCGATGCCAAGTTTTGCAGCGACCCCCCTTACGGAGTCCCAGCGCACGGCCGTATCGGAGCTGAATTCCTGCCCTTTGATGAAAGCCATTCTTCGGTGTCCAAGTTTCGCAAGGTGTTGGAGCGCCAGCGTTGCGGCTTGTGCATGGTCGAGCACGATGTTTGTTACACCGGGTACATCCCGGTGGCCAGAGACCGCAACGAGCGGGACTTGCACACCCTCCGGGAGAACGGTATCGACGGCTATCATGCCCTCGACGGCCCGCTGCTGCAGAAGGAGCGGGTATTCTTCAATCAACTCGCTGCGATGGCGATGGCTGACTACGAAATAAAAATAGCCTTCCTGCAGCAGATGATCTTCAATTCCGGACATCACCAAAGCCGCATATCCTTCGCTGATTTCGGGTACGATCACCCCGATGGAGTAACTCCTCTGCTGACGAAGAGACCTAGCCAGGTGGTTCGGTCTGTAATTCAGCTCTCGGGCAGCCGCACGGATCAATTCCTGGGTACGCTGAGGAATCGATTTTGCCGCGGGAGAGCGGTTGATCACGAAAGAGACGGCCGTCTTCGAGAGTCCCAGATGTTCCGCGAGTGACTTCAAACTGATGCTCTCCCTCGCAGGTTTTCGTGCCTTAGAAGTCAGCGTGGATTTCGAACGAAGCATAAGGGTGACTTGCTAGGTAGTCTCGCATAAGGAGCCGAAGCCGGACAAGCCCCATGATAGCGTCGAGAGAAGACAGATAGACGAGTGCTTCAATCCCCTTGAAATGGTGCGTAAATCGGTTTAGTATTCTACGTCAGAACTTGAGGTCGAATGCTTCAAGAGACGTCCCTCAATCCGTAGAGAGGTCATTGCCCACGAACAGGGTTCAGTCGTTACTACCCTGGTTCCTGTCGACTGGACGTGCCAGTTCTTTATTTTGGCCGAGTTGACGGTTTACTTTTCAAGATTTTCAGAAGAGCTGATTTTGGGTCTCGCTAGAAACACTGGAGCGTCTAAATCGTGACCAACTCGTTGCTTTGCTCTGCAATTGTGGCTTGCACCTTATTGTGTTGTCAACCGCTACCGGCGCAAACCAACCCTTCCACTTCGGTACCCAGCGCCGCCGCTATTCATTCGAGTCTGAGCGAGGCAAGCACCGAGAAGAAACTGGAAGCACTCTTGCAAAAAATGACGCTCGAGGAAAAAGTCGGGCAGCTGGTTCAATACTCGGCCGGACAACCGACGGGCCCGGGCACCGGGCGGACCGATTATGACGACATGATCCGGAAAGGTGAAGTCGGGGCACTGCTCAACATCACGACCGCGCGCAACATCAATGCGTACCAACGGATCGCAGTGGAGCAGTCCCGATTGCACATTCCTCTGATTTTTGGTCTCGACGTGATTCACGGATTTCGAACGGAGTTTCCTATCCCGTTAGGTCTGGCATCTAGCTGGGATCCGGAATTGATTGAACAAACGGCACGCGTTGCCGCGCGCGAAGCCTCCGCGAGTGGAATCCGCTGGACATTTTCCCCAATGGTCGACATCGCGCGGGATGCGCGCTGGGGCAGAATCACAGAAGGAGCCGGTGAAGATCCTTATCTCGGCTCTGCAATTGCTCGCGCATACGTCCGAGGTTACCAAGGCGCGCGGCTGGACGCCAGCGACAGCATTGCGGCGTGCGCGAAACATTATGTGGGTTACGGCGCGGCGGAAGGCGGTCGCGATTACAATACGGTGGAACTTTCCGAACACACCTTGCGGCAATATTACTTGCCTCCGTTTCATGCAGCCGTCGATGAGGGCACGGCTACGCTCATGAGTGCGTTCAATTCGCTCAACGGAGTTCCATCCTCTGCAAATCCTTTCACCTTGAGACAAATTCTGCGAAAGGAGTGGGGATTTCAAGGACTCGTGGATAGCGATTACACGGCCGTCGCAGAGTTGGTCGCCCATGGCATCGCCAATGACGGGTCGGTGGCGGCCCGCAAGGCTTTTCTAGCAGGCGTGGACATGGACATGGTCAGCAGTCTCTACCATGAAAACCTGGCCCAACTCGTGCGTTCTGGAGAAGTGCCTGAGACGGCCGTTGAAGACGCTGCTCGGCGCGTATTGCGCGTAAAGTTTGCTTTGGGCCTGTTTGAACATCCCTATGCAGATGAGACACGAGAAGCAGCCGCGATGCTTCTGCCGGAGAGTCTCTCCTTGGCACGGACTGCTGCCGAGCGATCCTTCGTGTTGCTGAAGAATGCAAACTATTCGGGAGGGGCGCCGCTCTTGCCGCTCTCTAGCGAGCCGAGAACGATTGCCCTGATCGGACCTCTAGTAGATGATCCACACGAGATGGCGGGATCCTCGTCCGCGCAAGGAAGGCCGGAGGATGAGATCTCGCTCCGGATGGCTCTCACACAAAGGGTTGGCGCAGAACGGGTTCGTTACGCTAAGGGAAGTGAAATCATCGGGGGATCGGAAGAGCAATTAGCCGAGGCCCTAAGCACAGCAGAACAATCCGATGTTGTGATATTGGCCTTAGGTGAGGATGCTCCCGCGATGACTGGAGAGGCCGCATCGCGCGCTTATCTCGGCCTGCCAGGCCGGCAGCAGCAACTTCTGGAAAAAATCGCGGCCACGGGGAAACCAGTCGTTCTGCTGTTGTTCAGCGGGCGACCTCTGACTCTTCCATGGGCGTTTGAACATGTGCCCGCGGTGCTGGCTGCGTGGTTTCCCGGCGTGCAAGCCGGGCCGGCCCTGGTGCGCACACTTTTTGGCGAAGCGAATCCGAGCGGGAAGCTGGTGGTGAGCTGGCCGCGGAGCGTCGGGCAAGAACCGTTGTACTACAATGCGTTGAGCACAGGTCGACCAGCAGTTGGGATGGACCTGACACATGCACCAAAAAATGTTGATGAGAAATATACCTCCCGGTACGTCGACGAGCAGAACAGCCCGCAGTTCCCATTCGGATATGGATTGTCGTACGCGGAATATCGTTACGGAAACATCCAGATAGATAGGACGCAGCTCAGTGCGAAGACGCTGAATGATGAGCTCCACGGCGGCGAGCGAGCCGCGGGGAAAGCCATGACTATCAGCGCGGAGATCACGAACACAGGAAAACGGGCGGGAGAGGAGACCGTGCAGCTCTACGTGCAGCTGCGCGGCACAAGCATTGCGCAGCCGGTTCGTGCGCTCAGCGGGTTCCAGCGGATTGCGCTTGTCCCAGGTGAAACGAAAAAAGTGACGTTCGCGCTGGGGGCTGAAGCCTTCGCTTTTTGGACCGAGCAAAACAAATTCAGCGTCGAACCTGCGCGTGTCACTCTCTGGATTAGCCCGGACTCGAGCCGCGGCTCCGAAGCGGTCCTGCAAATCACGAAGTAAACAGGGAGCCTGAAATGGCGGGCGAACGTCTCTTGAACAGAAGAGAAGTGATGAGGATTTGCGGGATGAGTGTGCTGGCCTCTCCGCTGGCGACAATCGCAGGCTGCGGAAAGCGGGCACCACAATCCTTCGTCGAGCCCAACGGTGCACCTTTTGAAGGAACAGACGAACAGCTTCTCGATGAAATTCAGCGCACAACTTTTGATTTCTTTTGGAACGAGGCGAGTCCGAGCACAGGCCAAGTAAAAGACCGCGCCCTGGCCAATGGCAACGATTCCAGGAAAATGGCGAGCATTGCCGCCACGGGATTTGGCTTGACCAGCCTGTGCATCGGCGATCAACGTGAATACGGAAAGCATCCCGAGATTCTCGAAAGAGTACGCAAGACGCTAAGATTTCTGGCCAACGATCTGCCCCACCAACACGGTTTTTTCTATCACTTCATTCACATGGACACGGGTCAACGATGGGAGAAGTGCGAGCTTTCCTCGATTGACTCTTCGCTTCTGTATTGCGGCGTGTTGACGGCGCGACAATATTTTGCGGACCAGGAAATCAAAGATCTTGCTGCAAAAATATACGAACGCGTGGATTGGCCATGGATGCTGAATGGCGGCAAGACTCTATCGATGGGATGGCATCCGGAGTCTGGTTTCCTGAACGCGCGCTGGGAGCACTACTGCGAGTTAATGATGATCTACCTCCTGGCGATCGGTTCGCCAACGCATCCGGTGCCGCCGAGTACGTGGAATGCCTGGACTCGCCCGAAGATCAAATACCAGGGGATCGAATACATCTCTGGTGACGATCCGATATTCACGCATCAGTATTCACACGCGTGGTTCGATTTCCGGAACAAGCACGACGGCTACGCAAACTATTTTGAGAACTCTGTGAAGGCGACGCAGGCTCACAAATTGTTCTGTTTGTCGCTCCACGAAAAGTTCTCCGACTATCGCGAAGAGTTGTGGGGAATCAGCGCTTCAGATTTCGCGAGAGGTTACACAGCATGGGGAGGTCCGCCGGCGCAGGGACCAATCGACGGCACCATTGTGCCGTGTGCTACGGGAGGTTCGCTTCCATTTCTTCCGAAGGATTGCCTGCAGGTGCTGCGAAATCTCCGAGGCCGTTACGCAGAAAAAGTTTGGACCAAATACAGCTTCCTGGACGCGTTCAATCCGCTCACAGGTTGGTACGATGCGGATGTCCTCGGCATTGATCTTGGAATCACCATGCTCATGGCAGAAAACCACCGCACGGGCTTGGTCTGGAAGACGTTCATGAAAAATCCGGAAGCCCAGAGCGCCATGCAAAAAGTCGGATTCAAGTCACCTGGTTGAACGCTCTCGCGACTCAAGCTCGATTTTATTCACTTTATTCCAACGCCTTCTACAATGGTGATGTAGCGATCGATCGGCAGATCCATGAAGGTTTCAACACGCCCGCTCGGCAGCGGCCAACGAATCTCCAACTTGTCGATTTTCGTCCTGCTTCCGATGCCGAGCACCTCGCGCGGATCGTGCGAAGAAAGGAAGCTGCCGCCACCCACCTTTAGCCGTGTGCGCTTCAAATCGCCAGCCTGCCACATGATACTTGCGCCGATCGCATCTGGATTGGATTTTTTCCCGCGAAGCCGCAGCCCCAGCCAGTGATTGCCTCGTGAGGCAACGTTTTGCAGCAGTACAGGTGCGCCGTCATTTACTGCGACAAGCACATCCACGGCGCCATCGTTATTGAAGTCTCCGACGGCCATACCTCGTGCGGCAATGCTTTCTGCGAAAACTGAACCGGCCGTACCGCTGACATTTTCAAAAGTTTTACCGGCGTTGCGGAACAACAAGAGTGGCTCCTTGTAGGTCACACGGTTGGAATGGACTTCGATCTTGTCATCGGGGTGACCGTTTACGATAAACAGGTCCACGTTGCCATCATTATCGAAATCAAAGAACTTTACTCCCCAGCCGCTCATGAGGCGAGTTGCGTTGCCAATTCCCAGCGGCCCCGCGAGATCGTCGAAAGTTCCGTCGTGGCGATTGCGGTAAATGGAGTACATCTCCTGATCGACGTTAGTGACGAATAAATCTTGCCAGCCGTCCTGGTCGAAGTCCCCGGAGTCCACACCCATGCCGGAACGTGCCTGGCCGTCCTGACTAAATGCGACGCCAGATTCAAGTCCGACCTCCTCGAATTTTCCGTGTCCGCGATTCAGGAACAGGAAATTGGGCAGTGTGTCATTCGCGACAAACAAATCCATCAAGCCATCATTATTGATGTCCGTCGCGACCACCCCCCACGCCTTTCCCAAGACCTTGGCAATCCCGGATTCCACCGAGAGGTCAGCGAAAGTGCCGTCTCCATTGTTGTGGAAGAGCCAACTTTTGGCCGGATGGTAGACGCGGGGGACACAATAGTACCTTTCGCCTGTCTGTTCATTGCCGCATAACTTGTTCTTGGATTTATCAAAGTCCACAAATCTGCAGACGAAGAGGTCGAGCTTCCCATCGTTGTCATAGTCAAACCACACGGCGCTGGAAGCCCAACCGTGTACTGCAATCCCAGCTTTCTCAGTGACATCGGTAAACGTGCCGTCGCCATTGTTGTGATAGAGAATACTTCGCCCATACTGACTGAGGAACAGGTCTGGATAACCGTCACCGTCGTAGTCGCCGACTGCAGCGCCCATTCCATAGCCACCGCCCGAGACACCGGCCTTTTCCGTTGTATCGGTAAAGGTTCCATCCCGATTGTTTCGATACAAAGCGTTTCGAAGAGGCGGGCTAGGTTCGTAGAAATCACAGCTGCCGCTATTGACCAGATAGATGTCCATCCAGCCGTCGTTGTCATAATCCAGGAACGCGCAGCCCGCTCCCGTGGTTTCGGGGAGGTAGTAACTTGGCGACCGTCCATTTACATGCTTCCAGAAAATGCCGCTCACGGAGGGCGGGACCTTCTCAAACAAGGCCTGGCTGCGCTCATCGAATGAGGAAAAGCCGGACGGAACCTTCCCTGGAATCCAGGGGAAGGAGAAAGTCCTCCGGCTCCCCGGGAGAGCAAGCGAAGCGCCGAGTGTTCTTAGAAAGTTCCGTCGCGTAACTGCGAGCATCCGTTGTCATCTCCTGAATCCGGTCTACGCAGACCAGCGTTCCTCACCTCCATTGAATGCAAGAAAGGAATGCCGAAAGGCTTGAAGAGGTCACTCCGGTGGCCTTTCCGGCATAGCGGAATCGAGCCTTCGCTCTGATAACTCAGAGGGCTTTTCTCCGTAATACAAAGCTCTTGATTCCTTCTCGTTCTGCGCATTCAGGCGTGCAAATACTGCACGGGCGCGGGCCGCGTCGGCTTTTCGACCCGCGCGAGCGTATGCGTTTCCAAGGGCAAAATAAAGTTGTGGAACGCTTGAGTAGTCGCGTTTTGCAGTTTCAAGCTCGGAGATAGCGATCGCAAAGTTCTGGGTATCCAAGTAAAGCAGACCGAGCAGATAGTGCCCAAACGGGCGCTGTGGCTCGAGCTTGACCGCTTCCTCCGCATACTTCAGCGCGGCCGCAGAATTGAGGCGGTACCAGGCAGCAGCAATCTGAAGCCGCGCGGGAACGTTGTTGGGGCTAGCTTGTATCTGGCGCTTGAATGCGGCGACCGCCGGATCGACTTCACCGATGTCAAGTAAGAAGCGCCCTAAGGCGTAGTGGATATTGGCGGTTTCCGGAAATTCATCCGCAACGCTCGAATATTCCCGGCGCGCTTCATCGAACTTTTTTGTGGCGGCTAGAAATTCCGCTTTCCCGACGCGCATCACGACCTCGCGCGCTGTGGAGCCGTCCGGCGGCAGCTTCGCTGGGAAAATGTTCAAAGCTGACATGCCGAGTGCAAGCATCAATTCTCCGTCATCGCCGCCGTCTCTGCTCAAGACAGACAGCGCCTCTTGCGCGTCCTCGAATCTGCCTTTGCGTAGGAGGAGCAGACCCTCGTGATACAGCATTACGCGCGCGAGTTGCGGATTCTTGAGAATGCCGAGCTGTCTCCCGCGTTGAAGATGTGCAAGCGCGGGTTTGTCTTGCCCGAGTTCAAACTCACAAAGGCCCAACATTACATTGGCGCTACCATGATTGGGGCGGAGGGAAACGACACGCCGAAAGGACTGAGCGGCCTCCGCATAGCTGTCGCGCTCGTACAGAATGGTTCCAACAGACCACCACCCCTCGGCCCATTCTGGCCGAAGTCCCAGCGCTCGGCGATAAAGAACGAGGGCTTTCTCCAGATCGTTCGCGTCGCGAGCCTGGTCCGCATCCACCGCAATGCGGTCGAAGGGCTGCGCTGACGGAGTTACTTTCTGGGAGCGAGCTAGAAAGGAATTGAAGAAGAGGAGACTACAAACGATCGCCGCGCGGAACAAACCGCGGCACTGCAGCGCTTGCAATGGCCGAAATTTTCCGATAGAGAGCATCAGTCCGGGAGCGGCTCCTTTATGAGATGGTACGCTCCAGTCCTCAGAGCGGATAAATTTTGGGTTTGTCCGCTGGGCCAGCGGATTTGCAGATCGACTGAGTCGGGCGGTTGTGTTCCTAGGCCAAAGACGACGCGTTTGTCATGAGACGACAAATAGCTTGAACCACCTGTGATCCAGCGGACAAGTTTACGGTTTCTGGCCTGAAGGATGAGTTTTGCCCCAATCGCGTCACGGTTGCTTTTTGTACCGACTACCTGAAATCCGACCCAGGAATTTTTCGCGCCTACATTGTTATGCAGCAGGACAGGCCTTGAATTCAAACAAGTGAAAATCAGATCCGTGGCTCCATCGTTATCATAATCGCCGACTGCAAGCCCACGTCCACTATAACCTTTCTGAAATGCCTCGCCCGCGTTTGCGCGCATGTCTTCCAGCACGCCCTGCCCATTATTCCGCAGCAGGAGCAGCGGCTGCTTGTATTTCACGTCGCCGCGCGACGTCTCGATGACTTGATTCAAGTGGCCATTGATTATGGCTAAGTCGAGGTTCCCGTCATTGTCATAATCAAGGAAATGCGCGCCCCAGCCGACGTAGGACTTTGTGAAGGATGCCAGATGTGAGCGCGTCGTCCAATCTTCAAAAGGATATTTACCCAGACTGATGAACAAAGAATGAAATTCATCGTTGAAGTTTGTGACTACGAAGCCGGGATGACCGTTCCCAAGCACATCTCCAGCATCCACGCCCATGCCCGCCTTGGCGACCCCGTTCTCGTCAAAGGAGATTTCAGCTTCGTCACCGCGATCCACAAACGTGCCATCGTGTTTGTTGATAAGAAGGAGATTTGGTGAAGCGTCGCGAGCCACAAATAGGTCAGGCCAACCGTCGTCATCCACGTCGATTGCCACGGCGCCCAGTGCACGGCCGACAAACTTGTCTACGCCTGAGGTGTGGCTAACATCGGTGAACGTGCCGTCGCGATTGTTGTGATAAAGCGTCAACGGCAGGCCCGCATAAACTTTCTGGTCGCAGTAAGTGCGCACGCCATTGAACTCGCAGACCCTAGGACTGCCAAGGTCGATCTGCGTGTAGTTGCAGACGAGCAAATCGAGGTAGCCGTCGCGGTCATAGTCAAACCAGACCGCGCACGCGGACCATCTTCCTTCATTTTTCACGCCCGCTTTTTCGGTGACATCGGTAAACGTTCCATCTCCATTATTGTGAAAGAGTGCTGCTCGCGGCGATCCCGTAATGTATAGGTCTTCATGGCCATCATTATCGTAGTCAGCGGCGGCGACACCCATGCCATAAAATGGCAGTTGGTCCAACCCAGCTTTTGCGGTGACGTCCTCAAACTTTCCGTTCCCCAGATTGCGATACAAAGCGTTCCTTATAGGTAGCGGGCTTTTTCCTTTGGGCGTCTCCCCGCCGTTGACCAGAAAAATGTCCAATAGCCCGTCGCCGTCGTAATCGAAGAAGGCCACACCGCCGCCGGCGGCCTCGATCATGAATCGGTCGGGTGACTCGCCACTAAATTGCCTCCAGGTAATTCCAGCTGAGGTGGTCACATCGGTAAAGATCTCTACCGACTTTAGATCCTGCGCCATGGGGAGGAGGCAAACCAACAAAAACGCGCACGGGAGTGCGACAGCCATTGCCAAGAGCTGGGTCATCCGCGATTTGAGGAATTGAACCAACCGGACCTTGGTCATGGGTGACGCGTTCCAATCGCGGCTTGAGCATCGGCGCTCTGGTCTTCTTGCGCTTTGAGTTTCCGGTGCAATAACGATTCATTGTCTGCTTCTTGTTCTCGCCCCATCCTGCGGTACGCGCGGCCGAGAGCGAGATGAACTTTAGCGACTTCCGGATCAAGTTTTGTCGCGGTTTGCAGTTCCAGCAGCGCTTCGTCGTACTTGTTCTCTTTCATCGCTAGATTGCCGAGCTGGAAGTGTGTTTCAAAGTCCGAGCCATCGAGGGCTTCGGATTTTTTCAGCAGCGCCTTGATTTGGGCTTCTGCCTGAGCATCGCGTTCGCCCGGCGCATTCAGCAGAAACAGCGCATATTTCAGAAGGAAAAAAGCGTTATTCGGAAATCTACGGGCACCCTCCGCAAATGCTTTCGCGGCTTCGTCGTTCCGGTCCATATTCCACAACGTCAGCGCTAAGCCGATGGCAGCCCTCGGGTTATTGGAGTCGAGTTCGACGGCTTTCGAGTACGAATTAAGTGATTCGTCCAGGAGATACATCTTGAGCTCCACCGAGCCCTTGAGGCTGTACGCGATTGAGGAGGCGGGAAATCTCTTCACGGCTTCTTTCGCGACCTCAATGGCGGTCCGGTAATTCTTCTTTTCCGCCAGCGCGTCGCCGAGGTCCACATAATAGGTTTGATTTGTCAGGTCGGTATTTATGGCCTTCTCAAAGGATTTTAGCATCTCGGGGAGATTGTCCTGCTTTGCGTAGGACCTTCCGAGCAATGCGTATGCATCCGCTGTTCCGTGTCCATACTGTATTGAAGACAGAAGCGTTTTCTCGCATTCCGCGTAACGCTTGGCGCTGAACTGAGCGAGGGCGAGATTGTAATTCACGGCGGCGGGATCAGAATAAGTTGTCTGGATGGAGAGAAACATTCTTTGCGCGGTGTCGTAATCAGCGAACTCCGCGGCCACGCGTCCTCCCTGGAAAATCGCTTCCGGCCCGACCGGATGCCCGACAAGCATTTGCAATGTATTCCGCGCTTTCTCGATTTGGCCGAGGTGATAATAGGCGCGGGCGAGAGAATCGATGGTCTCGGGGCGCTGGCGGACCAGCGGGATTACACCGGAGAGCAACTTGGCGGCGCGCTGGTGGTCGCTCAAGTCTTCAAACACCATCCCCAGCAGCAACGCGGCGAGGGTGTCATCGGGGCGGGTCTTCAAAACTATTTCCAGATTCTTCCGCGCTTGGTCCAGTTTTCCGAGTTGCCAGTAACTGGTCGCCATTGTCCGCCGCGTTGCCACATCACCGGGATTGAGCCTCAGCGCCTTCTCGAAATACTGCACCGCCTCTTCCAACTTGTTCTGTATGGCAAGGAGAGATCCAAGCTGGGCAGGATACGCCGCATTGGTTGGTGCCTGCCGGATCGCTTCGCGCAGCTCGGCTTCTTGCTTTGCCGAGTCGCTTTCCTGCGAATCTGGAACTGTTCTGAGCGGACTCGCGGCAAGGGCAGCTCGAGGAGAAGGAAGCACGCCGACTACTCCAGAAGAATTCAGGAGGCCGAAAACGGCGGGTAGCATGATGGTGATTGTTCGGAGAATCTTCCGCAAGCTCATGCGTGCAGGCCAAAATCTTCTCGCTTCTATGATACCCGTACTCCCCAGCGCGGTCCTTTTAAATTCGTCGCGATCATGCGTTTCCGGAGCTCCCGAAAACCCGCTTCAAACAAGAAAGGGAAGCGGCAAGCCGCCTCCCTTTCTTCACTTCATGAACCCGGGGTGAGGGGGCTAGAAGCTAAACCTTCCATAGAACTCAATCACGCGCCCGCCAAGTGCGGATGTGGCCTGGCCAAACTGTGGGCTAGTGATGTTCGTGCTAGCGGAGTTGAAGGCAAATGGCGTCAGGTTGAGCTTGTTGAAGATGTTGTAGGCATTGGCCTTGAGTTCAAATCCGGCGTTCTCACCCAACACCCTCGTGTGCGGCAGCGTAAATCGCTTACCAAACGACATGTCAAATCCCGTGTACCGCGGGCCTCGGAACGAGTTCCTGCCCACGCCGGGAACTGGTGGAGTGCCGCTGCTGGATGCAACCGCCGGCGTGAAATATTTCAACCCGCCACCTTGGAAATCGCCTCCCAGTTTTTGGAAAGTGCTGGTGCCGTGATCCCCGCTGGCACCGCCCAGATAGGCGGCTGGCCGGACGGCGCACACTTGGTCAAGGCCCGCGCCAGCGCTCTGGCACACATTGCTTATTGGTGTCCAGGGAAAGCCGGAATCCAGCGTCATAATCATGCCCAGCTTCCACCCCCCCGCGGCGGTGTAAAGCCAGTCGTGGCGGCTCTTGAAGAAGGGCAGTTCGTACAGCGTGTTCGCCGTGAAGCTGTGCGTCACGTCGAAGTCCGACGGCCCTGTGTCCAAGCCCTGATTCCACGGATACATCTGGTGCGTGGGGTTGAAACCATTGAATCCGCAGTCGCCGTCTCCAGAGCACTGGTCCACGCTCTTGCTATAGCGGTAGCTGCCGGTGAACTGGAGGCCATGGCTCAGATGATGAGCGATGCTGGTCAGCAGGGCATTGTAGTGAGCATTTACATCGGTTTGAAACATATAGATGTTATTAAGGACATTTACCGTGGTGTTAGTGAATGTGTCGAGAGCCGTTGGTTTTGGGTAGAACAGCCCGTAGTCGACCGAGCGGAGGTACTTCCGGCTCTGGTTTCCCTGATAGCTCAACGAGGCCACCCAGTTATGCCCCAGGTCATACTGGCCTTCTAGAGAATAATGCCAAGTGTAGGGCGTAGCCAGATTCTGTACCGCGCCGGCCACGTTGGGCGGAGTGAAGAACTGGCTTGTCGGTTGCGGCATGCCCGCCGAATTAAAAGCTACGATCGCGGCCGAGTTTGCCGGATATCCGTCGAACGAATTTATCGAGCGCGAACTGAACCCATAAACGATTTGCGATCGGGTGGCACAGCTCGGATCGGTGAAGCTGCAATTACTGGCAATACCCGCCGAGGCGGCAGAGGGTGGGTTGGCTGCCGAATTCCAGAGTTGGGCACCCTCTAATCGATTGTATGCGACTCCAACTCCGCTGCGGAGCACGAATCTGTTGTTCCATTCGTGACCGAGGGTTTTCCGCGGGCTCCAGGCAAAGCCAAGCTGCGGGCCGAAGTTATTGCGGTCCGGGTTCGTGAAATTCCCGCCCGTTCGGATCGTCGCCCCTGCCAGGGCCGCTGGTCCCTGCCCAGGAATCAGGTTGCTGATTTGACCGTATTTTTCATGGAGCGGGGTGAAATAATCGTACCGAAGACCCAGGGTCACGGTCAGGTTCGGCTTCAACTTCCAGGTGTCCTGGCCGAAAAAGCCGTAGGTCGAAACACGAAAATATTTGCGGAAATCGGTCGGCACGCCGGTTTTCGGGTTGAAAGTCGTGGCGCCGGTCCAAGGGAAGTTGGAAATGCCGCCTTCGTCATTGGGAGCATCATTGGCAAAGCTCCAGAGATTATTGAAATCATACTGTGGCCGCGCATTCCCCGTGCTCACGCTGGTGCTTTGCTCTTTGGAGACCTCGCCGCCAAACTTCAATACATGCGTACCGTGAACCTTGCTCAGCGTATCGCGGAACACGTATTTGGTCTGGTAGAAGACGCCTGGCCCAAACGGAAATCCGGCGCCGAATTTAATATTGTTGACGGGATTAACGACTAGATTGACTTGGGGGATGCCGAACGGCGCGCTCGCGTTGGACTTGAGTTCATCGAAGTACCATCGCGTGACGTTCGCGCGCGCTTCATTGATGGTGTTCGGATTGAGGGTGCGCGTCCAGAGCAGCGCCGCCGTTTCGTTCTTCCCGTCGTGATGGAAGGTATTATACTGACGCCCGTCCACCCACCCACCGGCAAGGAAAACGTCGGTCAGCGGCACGGTAAACAAGCTGAAAGCCACCGAATCTTTCTGCGTTACGTTGTAATCGAGTCTGCCGTTCCACTGGGTAGTATGGATGTTGTCGTTCTTCGCGTCATACTCTACAAAGGCCAGGTCAGGAACTCCGTTCAGTCCGCCACCCACACTCGACTGATAATATTGCACCGGGTTTCCCGCATTCATGTAAGTCCTATTCACACTGGGCACGAAACCGCCGCCTGCTACCGGAGAACCGAGATTGATCCCTCCCGCCACCGTCTGGCACACCGCAGGTGCGGGGGCTCCAGATGGGTCTACGGGGCCTTCGGGGAGACCAAAATTGGCACAGGTGGACGCGGCAGTTAGGATCTTGGGATTGGTGAATCCGGACCCGGGAACTGCGAAAATCTTCGCCGCGAGACTACCTGCAGGAAAACTGCTTATAAGTTGAGACGTTTCTTCCCAGCTCGATGCCCGGTAGCCACTCCCTGCCACCGTCAGGTGCGAGAAAGAAAAGAACGCAAACACCTTATTCCTCCAGATGGGGCCGCCAAGACTGCCCAGGTAGTTGTGCAGCAGCTGGTTATTTCGGTTTGGCGACGCACCGTTCGGTCCACCCCAGCGCTGGTAGGCGTTGAGCCCCGGGCTTTGCATTCGGAGTGCGGCGCTTCCGTGAACGTTATTGGTGCCGTTCTGGCTGACGACCTCCACGATGGCACCTGCACCATTGGCGTTTTCCGCCGAATACGGGCTGACTTCAATCTTCACCTCTTTCACCGATTCCGTATTCGGCGTAATGACCGAGGCGCCGCCCCAGCCCTGGCTGTTGGTGCTTACCCCATCGAGCTGGTATCCGTTGGCTTCCACACGCGAACCGTTGGCACTGACCTGCACCGCGTTTTCCACCTGGAAGGTGCCACTGGCGGAACCGCCCGGACCGCTGTAACCCGCAAAGTTGGATGACCCTCCCCCGCTGTCCCGGGCGCCAGTTCCGAACACACCCGGCGTTACCCTCAATAGCTCAAACGGATCGCCCCGGAATATCGGAAGGTCTTCCACCTGCTGTTTAGTGATGGTGCCTGAGAGCGATGCACTCTCCGTATCCAGCGTTGGCAGAGTATCTCCCTCCACTGTAACCTGTTCGGTCACAGCTCCAGGAACCAGCACCAGGCCTACCCCACTGGTTTCCTCTGCATTGATTTTGACGTCCTTGATCACTTTAGTTTTAAAGCCTGCCAGGGAGGCGTTAATCGTGTAGAGACCTGGCGCAAGATGAGAAATACTGTAGAAGCCATCGTCGTTTGTGGTCGCACCCTGCGAAACACCGGTTTCCTGACTCGTGACAGTGATCTTTGCGCCCTTGATCACCGCCCCGGTCGAGTCGGTCACAGTTCCTTGAACGCCGGCGCGGAACTGTGCTTGCGCGACCGTGGACGCAAAAACCGCGCATACCGTCATGATGAGAATCCGAATGAAAAGTTTGGATAGCCTCATAAGTCACTCCTTCACCCCAAGAGAATTTGCAAACGGCCCAAAACATTCAGCTAAATCGGTTCACTACGGTTGGCCGGGAGTCTAGTTATCGCATTTTCAAATGTCAAGCAATTTTATTTTTAATTCTCTCCCCGAACCCCCATGGGAGAGCAATCGCGCGGTGCCCATACTTGGGGACCTACCTTGCGTATGGTCTACAGAGGTTCTCTGATGGACTCTGCTCGCATGCCGTTGTCTAATTCCGACTCACTGCCGTTCAAATAGCGGGTTGAGAGGGAACTATTGATTTGCTTTCAGGCACAACTTGGAAGATTCTCAACGAGGCTGGCACCAAGGTAGCTTCTTGTTGATCACGGATTGAAACAAGGTGGCGAGAAATCGGCTGCGATGCTGAAACTGACTCGCTAGGCTAGCTTTTGCAGACAGAACTGATGGGGTGTGAACAATGCGCCGAAGAAGATTTCGTGTAGCGGCCCAATGTGTCTCTCTGCTAGCCCTTTATGCACCGCTGGCTCAACCGCAGCGCGCGGTGCAACCACGGCAACGGGTCGATTCCCCCATGGCTACTGATGAGCGCCTGGAAGCCCACGGCTGGTGGCCCACGAAAGGCTCAACCACCCGTCAGGATTTCGTGGGGACCGGGGAGTGTGCACGGTGCCATGCTAAGAGAACTGTCTCTCAGCTCACCACGCCCATGGCACGCGCCTCAACTCTCGCTGCTGCCTCGGACCTACTTCGCGAGTCGGGCAATGTTTCCCTGCAACTCGGTCCTTATGCTTACACGATCTCCCAAACTGCTGGGGTCAGCGCTTATTCTGTCACTGACGGGATGAGCTCAATCTCCGAGCCACTTGTTTGGGCGTTCGGTCTGGGGAACAAGGGTCAAACCTACCTTTATCAGCGGAACGGTCTTTACTACGAAAGTCGCCTGAGCTTCTACAAAGGCATCCGTGGTCTTGATCTCACGACGGGTCAGGGGACCCAGACGCCCGCCAATCTGGAGGACGCCTTGGGCCGCCTCATAGATCCGGATACCTTGCGCCGCTGCTTTGGCTGTCACACCACGGCCGCCACCACAGCTGCTGGGTTCGATCCTTCGCACTTGATGCCCGGGGTGACCTGCGAAGCGTGTCACGGACCGGGCGCCAAACATGTGGACCTGATGGACGAGGAAAAGACAGAGCAAGGCCGCCTCGCCATTTTCAATCCGAAGCGCCTAAATCCCGTTGCTCTTGTCGATTTCTGTGGGGCTTGCCATCGCACTCTAAATGATGTCTATGAAATGGGTGCAACCGGCGTCGCGACTGTACGCTTCCAACCCTATCGCCTCGAAAACAGCCGATGCTGGGGCGACGGCGATGCTCGCATCACATGCATCTCCTGCCACGACCCGCACCTGCCGCTGGTCCACGATGCAGACGCCTACGACGAGAAATGTCTAGCTTGTCATCTTGAGGCCCCGGCGAAAAAGACGTCGCGCAGCCATCCTGGCAAAGCATGTCTGGTTGGCAAGAAGGATTGCGTCACGTGCCACATGCCTCGCGTGAACCTTCCCAATATGCACGCGCCGTTCACCGATCACCGCATTCGCATCGCCCGTCCTGGCGCTCCCTATCCGGATTAGAGCGATTCAGGATTGATCGAATTGTTTGGGACGCACCCAGCCAGGCTTTGCGTTTTCTCCCCGGTACCGCGCTCGCTTTCATCAAAACCTGCCGTTCTGCTATTGGATTAACGCGCACTTTCGCCCGACACTAGAGCAACTTTGAAGACACTTACTCTCGACTCATAACACATCGCTCCAGCCGATCCGAAGCAAGCCCCCGACCGGACTTGGGATACGCGAATGCTGTTCGGGATTCTGAGATTGACACCGTATCAGAGGTGGGCTAGGTTCCCTGTCATGGCCACCAATGGCGCGGTACGGAAGAAACCACCGGAACCTGTTCCTCTATCAGTAAATCGGTTCACTAAGCGATCGCCCGAAAGTGTAAGGATTGAAATCTCTAATGTTGAGTACTAATTTCGTGGACGGTTCTGGTTGCCCTAAAATCGTTCACACCGAGTTAGTGATTACCCTTGGCGGAGGGACATCTGTACTGGCGATGGTTCGGAGCGATGCTATGCCAGACCGCTCGACTCTCTCTGGGTAAAGCCGGGATCGATGGGTGTTGATCAAGTAATCGACGGAATCTGTTTGCAATTGGCTGGGGCAGCAGAGGTGTTAGGTAAAGTAGGCCATAGATGGGGCAGGTTTGGCGATGCGTCTAGAAATCGTCTGCCGATCTTTGAAGAGTTTCTCACCGGAGGCACCATGCGGAACTTATTTTGGCTCGTTCTTTTCGCCGCAGCAACCGCTCCGCTCGCCGCTCAAGCGCAAAGCTGCCTCGAGCCCGGCTTCGGAGACCAACTTACCGCGCTCACGCGCACGCACGACTACATCCAGCACCGCTCCTCCAGTTACGACCGCTCTGGCGGCAACGACGACGCCCGCCACATCGATCCCGGCGCCACGCTCACACTCCTGGACGAGACCGGCCCCGGTGTCCTGACGCACATTTGGTTCACTATCTCCTCTGCCGACCAGCACCACCTCAAGCAACTGGTCCTGCGCATGTACTGGGACGGCGAATCCACTCCCAGCGTCGAAACTCCTGTCGGCGATTTCTTCGGCCTTGGCCTAGGCGATTATTACCTCTACCAGTCGACTCCACTCTCTGTCGGCGCCGACAAAGCCCTCAATTCTTTTTTCGTCATGCCCTACCGGAAGCACGCCCGTATAGTGGTGACCAACGACGGCACTGCCAAAGTTGACGCCTTCTATTTCAACATCGATTACCGTTCCTGTTCAAACGCGCTTCCGGCCGATACGCTCTACTTTCACGCGCAATATCGCCAAGCAACACCTGCCCATGGCTGGACCAACGACTGGTCCTCGAACGGCGATCTCAAAGTCAACAATCGCCTTAATCTTTCAGGTGAAGACAATTACGTCTGGCTCGACGCCCGCGGCCAAGGGCACTTCGTCGGCGTTACCATGTCCATTCTCCAAAATCAGGATGGCTGGTGGGGCGAAGGCGATGATATGTTTTTCATCGACGGAGAATCCTTCCCCTCCATTAACGGTACTGGCTCGGAAGATTATTTCCTCGGCGCTTGGGGATTTGGCTCACACTCGTTTGGTTACGGACTCTATGGCGCTCCCGTGAAAGGGAGCGAGAAGGCGAGGGGCCGCACTTCCGTTTACCGCTTCCATCTCGACTCGCCAATTCCCTTCACCAAATCACTTCGCGCCACCATCGAGCACGGCCACGCAAATCATCGCTCCGACAATTTCTTCTCTGTTGCCTATTGGTACCAATCCGAGCCCCACTCTCCCTTCCCGGCCCTCCCAGCTGTCAATGATCGCATCCCGCGCCTTTTCTCAACAGGCGGGCCGGGCAACTCCACCGCGCTTCCTAAGTAAAGTTGTTATTCCCGCCTTTCGTCTCTTGTAGGAGGGATCGATCCTAGTCCTCCCCCTGTAATCTTGATCCCCATTACGAGGCTTAGAAAGAAATACTAGTCCCTAGATTTTTTCTCGCTTTTTGCTTCTCGATGTTTCTTACAGGCCTCTCAACCACGCTGAAAGCGTTTCTGAACTGGTAGCATCCCAACGCGCGTCCGTTGTTACCAACTCTTTGTTGGCTCGTTGAATTGCCCGCACACCGCTTCTCACGAACGATCCCGGCTTGAACTCCTTAGTGGCAGATAAGTCGCACTCTAGTTACTCTTTCATCGCGACAATGGGAGGTATCGGTAACTCCCGCAGGCGCCGCTCAAATGCCTTGGCAGAACGTTCTTCTTTCGTCTTTCTCTTGTATCCCCTTACGTCCCTCTAACATCAAAGGTGATCATTGACGGCGGATTCGAAAAGTCGCAAGGCCTTGTCACTTCACCGAGCGCCCTGTACATTTGCTGCTTTCGATGACACCCACTGCCAACCGTTGCACTGCTTCGCGGGTATGGCAATGCTCGTCGCGCAAGGAGAACTGATGTCACTCAAACTCGCAGGATCGATTAGTCCACCTTTCCACCACGGCACGCAGCTCCTCGATTTTCGCTCGACTCACCTCGCCAGCGTTACCGCGCTTCGCGTCGCCAGCGCCCTTTCGGTTGGCGCTCTCCTCGCTGGCTGCGGCGGACAGGCCGCGGGGCCCCCGATGGCGCCGCCGGAAGTGAAAGTCATCGCCGTGGCACAAAGAGACGTCCCCATCGTAAGCGAGTGGGTCGCTACGCTTGACGGCTATGTCAACGCCCAGATACAGCCGCAAGTCTCTGGGTACATCATCAAGCAGACCTACAAAGAAGGATCCCCCGTTCACAACGGCGCCGTTTTATTCGAAATTGACCCGCGCCCCTTCCAGGCCCTGCTCGATCAAGCCAAAGCGCAGTTGGCGCAAGCGCAGGCGCAAATGGGCAAAACCCAGCTGGACGTCGACCGCGACACTCCTCTCGCCAAAGAGCGCGCCATCGCCCAGAGCCAGTTGGACAACGATATTCAAGCGAATCTTGCCGCGAAAGCCGCCGTTCAGTCCTCAGAAGCGCAAGTGGAACAAGCTCAACTGAATCTAGGATTCACTCATGTCACGTCGCTCTTTGACGGCATTGCCGGCATCGCCCAAGTGCAGCTCGGCAATCTCGTGAATCCCAGCACCGTCCTTACTTCCGTCTCGCAGGTAAATCCCATCAAAGCCTATTTCCCCATCAGCGAACAGGAGTATCTGCGTCTCGCGGATCGCATCAACGCACCACAAGACCATGTTGAGGCGCCCAAGGAAGCTCCCCCACTCGAATTGATTCTCGCCGACGGAACCGTGTATCCATCCAAGGGTCGCGTTCTTTATACCGATCGCCAGGTGGATATCACCACGGGCACCATCCGTGTCGTCTCGGCGTTTCCCAACCCCAAGAATTTCTTGCGCCCCGGACAATTCGGACGCGTGCGCGCTTCCACCTACACGCGCACTGGCGCGCTCCTGGTTCCGCAGCGCGCCGTCATTGAGCTGCAAGGCAGCTTTCAACTCGCGGTTGTTGGCAGCGACAACAAAGTCAGCGTCCGCATCGTCAAAGTCGGCGAGCGTGTCGGTACGGAGTGGATCATCGACAGCGGCGTCAAACCCGGCGAGATGGTCATCGTCGAAGGTGTGCAAAAAGTGCGGGACGGATCTTCCGTCAATCCCAAGCCGCTGACCGCAGCCGCGGGAGCGGACTGAGCCATGTCAAAATTTTTCATCAATCGACCCATCGTCGCCATGGTGATTTCCATCGTCATGGTCATTATTGGCGCCATCACCATTCTCACTCTGCCCGTGGCCCTATTCCCGAACATCGTTCCTCCCGAAGTTCAAGTGCTTGCCACGTACGTCGGCGCCGACGCCGGCACCATCGAACAGTCCGTCGCCACGCCCATCGAGCAGCAAATGAGCGGCGTAGACAACATGAACTACATGTATTCGCTGAATTCCACAGCCGACGGCGGCATGCGCCTTATCGTCGATTACGATGTGAAGACCGAGCCGAATACCGATTTGATTCTCACCCAGATGCGCGCCACGCAAGCCGCATCGCAGTTGCCCGGCGACGTGACCAACTACGGCATAACGGTCCAAAAAACCGTCACCGCGCCGCTCATGCTCATCACCCTCTATTCCCCGAACGGCACTTACGATGCCCAATTCCTCTCGAACTTCGCCTACATCAATCTCAGCGACCAAATCACGCGTCTCTATGGTATCGGCAGCGTGCAGATTTTCGGCGCCGGCCAGTACGCCATGCGTCTTTGGGTTAAGCCCGACCAATTGGCCAAGCTCGCCATCACCGTTCCGGAAATCGTCAGCGCCATCCAGTCGCAAAACACCGTGAACCCCGCCGGTCAGGTTGGCAGCGAACCGGCGCCCAAGGGTCAGGAGTTTACATACTCGGTCCGTGCCCGCGGCCGGCTCTCTTCTCCGGAAGAGTTCGGCGAAATCGTCGTCCGCGAGACGCCCCTCGGCGGTGTTGTCCGCCTTAAAGACGTGGCGCGCGTCGAACTTGGCGCGCAAAACTACAGCGTCCTCGGCCGCCTGAACGGAAAACCCGGCGCCATCATCGCCGCTTACCAATTGCCGGGTTCTAACGCCGTGCAAGCCGCCGCCGCCCTGAAAAAATTGATGGCCGAGGCGAAAACCCGCTTCCCCGGCGACATCGATTACGTCGTCTCTCTTGACACCACAAGGGCCGTCACCCAGGGTATCAAGGAAATTGTCATCACCCTGCTGATTGCCATCGTCCTCGTCATCATCGTCGTCTACATTTTTCTCCAAGGCTGGCGCGCCACTCTCATTCCACTTCTCGCTGTGCCGGTTTCTCTGGTCGGCACATTTATTTTCTTTCCTATATTCGGCTTTTCCATCAATACGCTTTCTCTTTTTGGCTTGGTACTCGCCATCGGCCTCGTCGTCGATGACGCCATCGTCGTCGTCGAGGCCGTCGAGCGCCACATTGAAGATGGTCTGTCGCCAAAAGAGGCCGCTCTCAAAGCC
>Ga0075030_100001393_pt1 | contig 21700 bp, 19 predicted proteins | sample LitLauG_LLR_2012_FD_71393 | JGI IMG/M metagenome (GOLD analysis project Ga0075030, IMG submission 71393) | Freshwater sediment microbial communities from Pennsylvania, USA - Little Laurel Run_MetaG_LLR_2012 | ecosystem: Environmental > Aquatic > Freshwater > Creek > Sediment | place: USA...
CTGCGAAGCCACGACGACAAACGAAGCCTCAAACTGCGCAGAAACAAGGCCGCCAGGAACACGGCCTATCTCGCCCAAATCCTCAAACCGTGAACGTTAACCCGGATTCAGGGCCGTGCGCAGGGAGGATATAAGCGCTAAGCGTTCGAAAACAACATGGCTTCTGCGGGCGTCGCGAAGGGGCAATCGACGCGTTGGCCGAGGAATTCATTCGCGACTTGCGGCTAGGCGGCATACGTGGGGATAGGCGGAGATCCATATAAGAGCGCGAAACGCGGGCGCGAGCGAGAAAAGCGAACGCTTGAACAAGCCGTATTGCGACGCTTACCTTGCGGCGCAAACGAATTTATAGGCCCGCTCGAATCCGTTCAGACTGACAATCGTGCAGTGTCCCCCCGAAGCGCCCGGCGCAGCCGCGCTTGGGCAAATGGCGATCGACCTGCTTGCCGTCAGCTTTGACGGGTCCAGTGTGAAATACAATGTGCCTGTGTCCTCGGAGAAGTCGAGCTTGGCCCTGGCGGCGGGGCCGAAAGCATCCTTTTGAGCGTAAGATATCCAACCATCCGCATACTGCCCACGCGACGGCTCCCCCTTGACCACAAAATAAGCGTCGCCGCCAAAATAGAACTGAGCGGGATTTTTGATGCCGCCGCAAAGATCGCGATAGGAATGGCTCGTGCGGAGGAGCGGCTTTTTTCCCCTGCTTTGCTTCGTTCGCGCCTGTCGCGTCAAGCCACTGGAGTCATCGACGCTGAGTCCGTAGATCCAATCTCCTGATGTCGCCTGGGGCGCGCTGCGAAGCATTTTGTATTCTTCGTCAGTGATGTCCTTCCGGCCGAGAAGCGACGCAGCGTCTGGACTCTGTCCGACGCCCGCAACAGCGTTTTCCTGCGCGACGGTCACGACGGGACTCAACGACAACAGGGCAAGGATGAGAGCAGAGGATTGCATGGTCTTGTTCCTGACAGGACGGCGCTTCCCGCTGACCCCCGTGATTTGGTCTAAACCAAGCTCGGTTCAATCCTCGCCGGGCGGAGCATGACGAGGACACAGCGCCCCGGAAAATGCCGAGATTGACTGGGTAACCGCTGGCGTTGGACCCATCCTCCATTTCGCCCGTTGCGAGATCGACAATCTTGTAATGGGCCATGGCGTCGCGATTGTTCTTGGCGGATCCCGAAAAACGATGCCTTTGGCCCGAAAAATCCGTGAACTCGGCGTGACGTCAGTCTGCTTATCGACAAGAAAGCAGCCGCCAGAGCCGAAGTTCAGGCCAATCGCGTCCTCGCGCGTCTGCGCACACTGTTCGGTTAGGCAGTCGAAAAGGACCGCATAGCGGCAAACCCGTGCGATGGGCTCAAGCCGCGGGGGTGTTGGTCGAGCTTGGCCGGCAGATCGACAGCCTCAACGGCCAATTGAACTGGAGGCGCGCCGCATGAGGGTGGCCAGCTCGCGCGCGAGGCGTCTCATTCAAACCTTCCGCGCCCTCCCCGGCGGCGGCGATCCTGTTGTTTTTACTGACAGAACCGACCAACGCTGGCGTGGATCGGAAGTTTTGGCGGCGGCTCAGGCTGCGTGCAAAAACCAAATCGGCGCGCAAGAGGCGCGGACCGCGTGAAAGGGGGCGAAAATGGGCTAAGTTTTTTGCGGTTCCCGCGAGCGGGACGAACCGGGTTTTCGATGCGCAAGGCGTTGAAATCCCGCCGCGACAAAGCGCGACCAGCCCCGACGCGCCAGCCATAGCCGCCCGCTATGGGAACGATACCTTGAGTTTTGGTCCGCCCAACATGATACTGAGCAGTTACGCAAACGCCCGTGTCAGGCGGCGGTCTTGAGGGCTTACGGCATGGCTGAGAAGAGTTTCGCCGAAATCCTCAACGAGACGACCGAGGCAGCGCGCAAAATGGATGCGCCGCTCAGCTTGCGCCTGAAAGCCGTGGCGGACGAAGTGCGGCGCCTCAGCCCGGAATTCGCCAATATCGTCGATCGCATGGTGGCGCGGCTTGCCGACAACGGCGTCGGCGTCGGCGCGCCGAAGCCGGGCGAACCAATGCCGGAATTCGTCCTGCCGGACGAGACTGGCCACCTCGTCAGTCTCTCGGAGTTGCTGGAGAAAGGGCCGGCCGTCATCTCGTTCAACCGCGGCCATTGGTGCCCCTATTGCCGGCTGAATGTCGACGCGCTTTCGAAGGCCCAGCCGGCAATCGCGGGGCTCGGCGCCCAGATCGTCGCGATCTCACCCGAGACGCTCCAATGGGGCGCCGAGCTCAAGGACTACGCCAAGGCGCCGTTCCACGTTCTGAGCGATATCGACGGCGGCTACGCGCTGGAACTGAACTTGCTCTTCTGGGTTGGAGACGAGAAGCGCACCGCGATGACCGCCGGCGGCTTCGACATCACTTTATTCCAGGGCAATGAAACCTGGATGCTACCCATCCCGGCGACCTTCATCGTCGGCCAGGATGGAATCATCACTTCGCGCTACATCGATCCAGACTATCGCCATCGCGTGGAGATCGAGGACTTGCTCGAAGCATTGCGCGCGCAGCCCTCCCGAGATCAGTAAAGGGAAAACGTCGACCAATTGGTCGCGCGCAGCAGCTTCAGCAGTGTGCCCGCTACGGGACTGCGGGGTCGCCCGGCGACGCCATAGACGCTGACAGCGCGTTTGTAGTCGAGGTCCTTGATTTGGATCCGGCGCAGGATCGCTGGCAGATCCGCGCTTTCCGGCACGATCGCGACGCCGACATTGGCCGACAGCAGCGCCGCGACGTCGGACTCGCTGGCCGCTTCGTGACGCTGAGCGAACGTCACGCCGCGCTCGACAAGCAAAGTCTCGAGATCGGCTGCGCCCTCGCAATGCGCGCGATTAATCAGCCGCTCGCTCTTCAATTCCTCAACATTGACTGAGGCGCTGTTGGCGAGCCGATGCTTTTCGTTTACCGCGAGCACGAAGCCCTCGGTGAACAGTGGCCAGCAGTCCAGCCGCTCCCAGTCTCCGCGCATTGGACCCGCGACGGCGAGGTCCGCGGCGCCCTTCTTCAGAGCGTCGCCGATTTCGGGGCTGGCGCCACGCAGGAATTTTAGCTCGAGGCCCTTGAAGCTGCGCGACAGCTCGGTGAGCTGCGGCAGGACGAGCGCAATATTGATCGAGAGCGACAGCGCGAGCCTGAGCGGGGCCAGCGCACCGCTTTTGATCGATGTCGCCAGCGCCTTGGCGTTCAGCGCGCTCTCGTAACATTGCTGGATCAATGGCGCCATGCGGACGCCAAGCTCGCTTAAATGCGTCAGGTTGCGCTCGCGATGAAACAATTCACCTCCGAGTTCGGCCTCCAGCAGCTGAATCGCGCGCGTGAGTGAGGGCTGCGCGACGTTGCATTCCTCGGCGGCGCGCGTGAAGTTCAACGTGCGCGACACCGCGAGAAAATAGCGGATTTGATGCATCTCCATTTGCGGTACCTGGTGCTTGGCAGGAGCGCCGTCCCCGCAGTGGCGACCGCCCTTGAAGGTTCTAGCGCGCGCTTATAGCCACAATAGCGTCGCCACGCACCTTAAAAGTCAAACGTAAGCGCCGGCGCCGGCACAAGAATCTATTGTCGTTCGATCTGGCGCGAACATTACATCGATCGGCATAGCCAGCGCCTATCCATTCGACAGTCAATCGGTATTTCAAAAGAGAACAGCGCGGCGGCATTCTCCCCCCAGAAGTTCAGACGAGCACTGGCGAACTTCACGAACAGGAGGACAAAATGCTGCAACGTCGGAACGCCCTCGGCTTAGGCCTCGCCATCGCGATCGGCCTCGCCGCGCCAAGCATCGCTCCCGTCTCCGCTGCGCAGGACGACAACGGCGTCGTGACCATCAAGAGCGTCTACAGCTTTGAAGAGACGATCGCGCGCCTGAAGGCCGATATCGCCGACAAGAAAATCATGTTCTTCGACGCGATCGATCAGGCCAAGCTCGCATCCGGCGCCGGCATTGAGCTCAAGCCATCGACATTGCTCGTCTTCGGCAACCCGCCGCTCGGCATCCAGTTCCTCACCTCAAATCCCTTTGCCGGGCTCGATTGGCCCGTCCGTTTGCTGGTGACTCAGGACGCGCAAGGCCAGGTCTGGGCGGCCTACTCCGACTTCGGCTGGATCGCCCGCCGCCACGGCATCGTGGATCGCGACGCAGCATTCAAGATGGCCTCGCAAGTCATCGCCTCGATCACGTCGAGCGTGACGTCGAAATAGCCCTCGTCCCGCATGCGCGAACGCGTGCGCTTCGCCAAATACGTTTCTCCCCTCTCTCAGTCGGCAGGTTCCCATGACACTCTCGCAATCCCCTCTTGGCGACACAAAGCATGCGGCAAACCCGTCGGCCGAGCGACGCGACATCCGCGACTTCGGTCAAGTTGTCCTCGTCCTGCAGGGCGGCGGTGCGCTCGGCGCCTATCAGATCGGCGTCTACGAAGCGATGCATGAGTCTGGCATCGAGCCCGACTGGGTCATCGGCACCTCGATCGGCGCCATCAACGCCGCGCTCGTGGCCGGCAACGCTCCGCAGGATCGGCTGCCTCGACTCGAAGAATTCTGGAGCCGCGTCGCACACGGCGAATTGCTCGGTCTTATGTCGGGGATTCCGGGAGTTGGCTCGATCTTCGCCAATATGGCGACGGTCGCAACGGGTCTTCCCGCATTCTTCAAGCCGAACCCGTTCGCCTTCCTCAGCGCCCATACTCCGCTCGGGGCCGAAGCCGCCGGCTACTACTCGACCGCGCCGCTCGAGGCGACGCTGGCCGATCTTGTCGACATCGAGCGGCTCAACAGCGGCGCGCCGCGCCTCACCGTCGGCGCCGCGAAAGTGGCAACGGCGGAGATGCGCTACTTCGACAGCCGCGACGCGCGCATAACGCTCAAGCATGTCCTCGCCTCCGGCGCCCTGCCGCCGGCCTTTCCCGCGGTGCGAATCGACGGCGATCTCTATTGGGACGGCGGCGTTCTCTCCAATACACCGGTCGAGGCGGTATTCGACGACATGCCGCGTCGCGACTCGCTGGTCTTCGCCGTCCATATCTGGCGCTCGCACGGCCCCGAACCCGACACGATGTGGCAAGTGATGAGCCGCCAGAAGGATCTGCAATATTCCAGCCGCGCCGTTTCGCATATCGCGCGCCAGAAGCAGATTCACCGGCTGCGTCACGTCATCGCCGAGCTGGCGGGCCAGTTGCCCAAATCGGCGCGCGAGAACAGCCACGTGCGCGAGCTCGCGTCCTACGGTTGCGTCACGACGATGCATGTCGTGCGGCTCGTCGCTCCCATCAACGACGGTGAAGATCATACCAAGGATATCGACTTCAGCCGCGCCGGCATCCGCCGCCGTCGCCAGGCCGGCCGCGAGGACATGCTTCGCGTTCTCGATCGCAAGCCGTGGACCGCCCCTCACGATCCGCTCGAAGGTTTTGTGCTGCATCAACCCGAACTGGAAGGGATGGATGGCCGGACCTCGATCGGCAAGGCGTCGAAGTGAATTTCAACGGGCTACCGCCCAAACTCCAGGAGAACGACCATGACAAGTGAAATCTTCAAGAACGCGCGCTTTGCCGCCGCCGCGGCGGCCCTCGCGGGCATTCTTGCCGCCGGACCCGCGCTGGCGGGCGGATGCCCGGCGGGTAAGAGCGGCGTCGATATTCGCGCGCCGGCGACCAATCCCGCCTCCGGCGTCACCGACACCGTCGTCGGCTCGATCGATGTCGCCAAGGAGCCCGCGCGTATCGACGGCCGTCTGCTGCGCATGCGCAAGCTCGTCGTGCAGCCGGGCGGAGTCGTGCCGTGGCACAGCCATCACGACCGCCCGGCGATCATCGTCATCACGAAGGGCACAATCGTCGAATATTCCAGCACCTGCTCGGCTCCCATCATCCACGGGCCCGGCGACGTTTCGACAGAGATGAGCGATACCGCACATTGGTGGCGCAACGAGACGCGCTCGCCGGTCGAACTCTATTCGGCTGATCTCTTCCCGACGCCGATGATGCACACCAACGAAGAACACACGATGTGACCGTTCCGGCGGAACGCGTCTCCCTCCGCCCTCTTGCGCCCCGCGTTTCCTCCCCGCGCGGGGCGCTTCTTCCGGAGTTTGCAGCCATGAGCAATCAGGCCATTCGCAAATTTGCTCGCACGTTCGCGATATCTGCGATGGCGTTCCTGACGCTCGTCGATCTCTTCGCCACCCAGGCGATCCTGCCCTCGCTCGCCGCGCTCTATCACGCATCGCCATCCGCGACCGGCTTTGCGGTCAACGCGACGACGATTGGCATGGCGCTTGCCAGCCTCGGCGTGGCGATCTTCTCGTCGCGCATCGATCGGCGGCTAGGCGTCATCGTTAGCCTGTGCGCGCTTTCGCTGCCGACGGCGCTGCTCGCGTTCGCGCCCAATCTCGTTGTCTTCGCTGTATTACGCGTCTTGCAGGGCCTGTGCATGGCCTCCGCCTTCGCTTTGACGCTGGCCCATCTGGGCGAACATACATCAGCCGAAGACGTGGCCGGCGCTTTTGCCGCCTATGTCACCGGCAATGTCGCAAGCAACTTCATCGGTCGGCTGACCGCCGCCGCGCTGGTCGACCATTTCGGCGTCTCCGGCAATTTCCTTGCCTTTTCGGCGCTTAACCTTCTCGGCGCGGCGCTCGCTGCGACAGTCATTGCGCGCGCTCCACGCATGCACCAGTCCGATGCAACGGGGGACAACCCTCTCGCGATCTGGCGCCGACACCTTGCTGTTCCCGCTTTATGCGCGGCGTTCGGCGTCGGCTTCTGCATCCTCTTCGCCTTCGTCGGGACGTTCACCTACGTCAATTTCGTCCTCGCCCGCCCGCCGCTCGGTCTCGGCATGATGCAGATCGGCTTCGTCTACTTTGTCTTCGCGCCGGCGATCCTGACGACGCCGCTCGCTGGCCGCCTCGTCGCCCGGCTGGGGACGCGCGCGTCGATGTGGACCTCTCTGGCTCTGGCGGGAATCGGCGCTCTGGCATTGCTGTCGAGCGCTATCGAACTCGTCGTCGCCGGCCTCGCTCTCGTCGGGATTGGCACGTTCCTCGCCCAGGCCATCGCGACGGGTTTCGTTGGCCGCGCCGCCAAGACGGATCGCGGGGGCGCGAGCGGCCTGTATCTCGCGTCCTATTTCTTTGGGGGCCTGGTCGGCGCGATCGTGCTCGGCGCTGTCTTCGACCATCTGGGATGGCCGGCCTGCGTGGCGGGCGTTGGCGCCGCTCTTCTCCTTGCAGCAGGGCTTTCCGCCAAATTCACTATCGAGCCGCAGGTCGCACGGATCCAAACCACCAGCGCAACACAGGAGGCATGACATGTCGACGACCACAAGAACCGCGATCGTCACGGGCTCAACAAGCGGCATCGGCAAGGCGATCGCCGAGAGGCTCGCTTCTGGCGGGGCCAATATTGTACTGAACGGCTTTGGCGACGCCGAGGAGATCGAACGCCAGCGCATGGAATTGGCGCTTATCCATGGCGTGGAGGTCGTGTTCGACGGCGCCGATCTCGCGCGGCCCGACGCGATCGACGCCCTGGCCGACAAGGCGCTCACCAGGTTCGGCGCCATCGACATTCTCGTGAACAACGCCGGCATTCAATTCGTCGCTCCGATCGACGAATTCCCCGTCGAAAAATGGAATGCGATTCTCGCGATCAATCTGTCCTCCAGCTTTCATCTCATCCGGCGCACGCTGCCGGCTATGAAGAAGCGCGGATGGGGACGGGTGATCAACATCGCCTCGGCGCATGCGCTGGTCGCTTCGCCGTTCAAGAGCGCCTATGTCTCGGCCAAGCATGCGATCGCCGGCCTGACCAAGACCGTCGCGCTCGAGGTTGCGCCGCTCGGGATCACGGTCAACGCGGTCTGCCCCGGCTACGTCTGGACGCCTCTCGTCGAGAAGCAAATTCCGGAAACGGCTCGAGCGCGCGGAATCAGCGAAAAGGAGGTCATCGAGACCGTCCTGCTCCATGCGCAGCCGACCAAAGCCTTCGTTACGGTCGAGCAGGTGGCAAGCCTGACTGCCTATCTCGCCAGCGACATCGCGGGTTCGATTACTGGCGCGATCATCCCGATCGACGGCGGGTGGACAGCGCAATGAACTCGCTGCGCGTCACGTCAGCGTGCGAGGGCGCGTTGTCTGCGGCCCCGTCGCGTCCAAACGAACGCGCCGACGCCCCCCAATGGCGCGACATTGTCGTGATCGGCGGCGGCTTTGCCGGCGCCTCCCTCGCGCGCCGGCTGCAGCGACGCATGCCGGACGGCTGTCGGATCGTCCTGATAAGCGAAGAGAGTTACACGACGTTCAACCCGATGCTCGCCGAGGTCGTCGGCGCCTCGATCTTCCCGGAGCAGGTCGTCGCGCCGCTGCGGCAGATCCTGCGCCAAGGCCCGCGCGCGCAATTCATTATGGGGCGCGTCGCGAGCTTGGATTTCACTGCGAAGTCGGTCCATTGCGCGACGCTCAGCGGCATGACCGTTGTGCCGTATGACCAACTGGTGCTCGCTTTTGGCAATCTCGCGCGCACGGATTTCATCCCCGGCCTCGCCGAGCACGCACTGCCGCTGAAAACCGTCGGCGATGCGATGGAGATTCGCAATGTCGTGCTGCGTCGCCTCGCGCAGATCGAACTCGAGTCGGATCGCGAGCTACGGGCGGCGCTTGGCCATTTCGTCGTCATAGGCGGTGGATTTTCGGGCGTCGAGGTCGCGGGCGAACTTGTCGACTGTCTCAAGAACATTCGCCGCTACTATCCGCGCGTCGAACCAGGCGAGCTCAGGGTTACGCTGGTTCACGATCTTGACGCGCTCCTGCCCGAACTGCCGAAGCCGCTTGGCGAGGCCGCGAAGGTTTCGCTGTTGCGCCGCGGCGTCGATGTCCGTCTGACGGTGCGCGCGGCGCGCATCAGCGCCGAAGAGGTCGAGCTGCAGGACGGCGCGCGGTTGCTCGCGCGCAGCGTCATCACCACCGCTGGCACGCGGCCGCATCCGATCGCGACACAATGCGGCCTGCCGCTGGAGCGCGGCCGTGTCGTCGTCAATCCCGACATGTCGATTCCCGCGGCGCCGGGGGTCTGGGCGCTCGGCGATTGCGCCAGGGTCGAGAACGCGCTCGACGCGACCGTCTTCGCGGTGCGCCAGGGCCGCCGCCTCGCCGACAATCTCGCGCTCGCACTCGCCGGGCGCCCGACGTTGCCGTTCCGCTATCGCGCACGCGGCATGATGGCGACGGTCGGCCGGCTCAATGGCGTTGCGGAAGTGTTCGGAGTTCCGTTCTTCGGGCTTCCCGCCTGGCTGTCGTGGCGCGCCTATTACCTCAGCCAGATGCCGACCTTCGGCAGAAAGTTGAGAATCTACGTCGAGTGGACATGGGGAATGATTTTCCCTGCCGACATCACGCACTTTCGATTCACAAGGAGCTCGAAAAAGCCATGACAGCCTCCCTGATGGCGTTCGACGCCAATTCCGGTTTTAGCGCCGCCGTCGTTACGCGGCGTTTGCCCAACGGGATGACGCGAAGCAGCCTGCGCGTCCCACGGCCGCGCCGCCCCGAAAGCGAATGGTCAGCGCGCATGCGGGAGGCGATCGGCGGCGACGAGGCCGCTTATCGTGGCCTGCTCGGCGACATCGGTCGTCTGGCGCGCGACATCGCCCGCGGCCTGGTCGCCCGCTTCAATTTCGGCGACGCGATCGTCGACGACATCGTGCAGGAAACGCTGCTTGCGGTGCACCTCAATCGGGACAGTTGGGACAGCGCGCGCCCAGTGATGCCCTGGGCCGCGAAAATAGCGCGCAACAAGACGATCGATGCATTGCGCAGGTCGCGCGCCAGTGTAAGCGAGCCGATCGACGACTATCTCGATAACCTGGAGTCGCCTCCGGCTGCGGAGCCGGGATCGCGATTGGACGCGGACAGGTTGATAGCGGGCTTGCGTCCGCGGCAACAGGAGATCGTCAAGTCAATCGCGCTGCGCGACGAATCCATTGCCGACATTGCTTCGCGGCTATCGATGTCGAAGGTCGCGGTTCGCGTCGCGTTTCATCGGGCCTTGCGTAAGATGGGGAAGACGCTTCGATCGAACGCGGATAATCCACCGGGCGCGCGTGAGTCTGGCGCAAGGGGAACGAAGATGGGGAGGCGGCGCGGCGAGGTTTCGGGTTTAGATTTCCGCCATGGCACCGCGATCTGCAAGCATTGACTACCGTCGCACGGCGGCCAGTGAGATCGAGGAGCTGAGCATCAAGATCGGCGAGCCTGGGCGCGTTCCCTGTTCTGACCCTAAGGCGGTACTTTCAAAAGCGCGAGCAGGTGCATTTGTCTGACGCAATACAGCCAAATGCCGACAATTTCAGCAACGCACGCGAGCAGGAATGCCGCTGTTGCCACGAGGGTCCAAGTGTTGGCTCGACCCATGGAATACGTGGAGTCGGCTGAGTGCTCTTTGATCGCGGCACATCCTTGCGAATTGTTGCGTGCGCTACTTCGTCCGATTCGAACATAGCGCGGTGACTCATCGCAAAAGAAAATACGAATGTGACAACGCCGATGAAGAAAATCCTACCAGCAAGCTTCGCGAACAAAAGTGCGCTTGTCGTAGTCCGGCTCGACCGGCTGGCGCGCTCGGTCGCGCATCTGTTGCAAGTCGTCGAGATGTTGCAGGAACGCGGCGCGCATTTTCGCTCACTGCGCGATCCGATCGACACAAGCACGCCGCAAGGCATGTTCAGCCTTCAAGTTGTGGGCGCCGTTGCGCAGCTTGAGCGCAGCCTGATTAGCGAGCGAACAAAGGCCGGCATTCGCGCGGCGTAGGCGCGAAGAAGCAAGCCCGGCAAGCCCGGCCTACGCAAGCGGGACAAGCTGGCCATCGCCAAAGCCGCGGCAGGCCGCGACAAAGCGCACACGGCGGCGTTGATCGCGACGGCCGGCGCTTGGCTCCCCACAGTGCGCAAGATGCGCCCGGCCGCGCCATGGCCCGATTGCGTGGCAGTGCTCAATCAGTCCGGCGGCAAGTGGACAGAGGAACGGTTGCGCCGCGCCGCAAGACGTGCTGGCGCCCGATGACAGGCTGATGATGCTCGCCGTGGCGATCGCTCTCGCCTCGCCTGAAATGTCGATCCGGCAGATCGGCGCGCAGCTTCCGCGCGGCCTCGAAACCCCCGCCGGTTCACCCGCAAGCGCCGCCAAGGCGCGTCGCCGCTGCGCCGGACTCAGTCTCTCCATCCCGCTCAGCCAGCCCCGGAATTCCCCGCTGTCCAAACATGCCTCCTCGAATCAGAGGCCATCATCCTAATCCGCACCAACAGCTAACGCTATAAGAGCCGGTAGTGTCCTTTTAATCCATTGATTCGACTGGCGACTCCGGCAGGGCTCGAACCTGCGACCTGCCGCTTAGAAGGCGGCTGCTCTATCCAGCTGAGCTACGGAGCCGTTGCAAGATGACGCCCGCGTCAATGCGACCAGGGAACAATACGGCTGGTTTTGAAATTGTCGGAATAGGATACGGTCTTGCGCGTCGCCGGTTTTGGCTCCTCAGCCCGAAACGCTATTCCGTTGCGTTGGGCGTAAGCAACAGCTTCTTCCTTTGATTCGAACCGCAGCTTGATCTGCTGCTTCATGTCGCCTGAACTGGTCCACCCCATCAGGGGCTCGATCTGGCGCGGCGTCGCGGGCTCGTATTCGAGAAGCCACTTGTCGTTTGCCTGGCCCGACTGCATGGCGTTGCGGGCGGGAAGGTAGATGCGAGCCGTCATGTTCTCACCGTGTTGCGCCGCTGTCGGGACGAACTGGTCGGGGCAGCAGGATTCGAACCTGCGACCTGAAGTACCCAAAACTTCCGCGCTACCGGGCTGCGCTATACCCCGAGTGTTGACGCGTGGCTAACATGCGGCGGCCATGTGGACAAGGCCGCATCACTTTACGCCCCCAGAGCCCGGCGACCGCGGCAACGTCGAATACATCCGTCGTTCCAGCATCATGGCAATCCTGATGAAGCGGCTAAAGGCGCCAATCAGGCCATAGGTAAACCCGTCGACGCCCGCCAGCCAGTACCGGCGTACGAAGTAGTATTTCATGAAGGCCAGTGGAAATTCCAGCAGGAGGCGCAGCGCCAGCAGGGGCGTCGAGCGCATCGGCTGCGTATCGGCCGCCAACTGGGCCACGTAAATCGCCTTGGCGACCGCGTGGTTCAAGTCCCGCAGACTGAAGTGCCACAACGGGTTTTTGAGCCTTATGGGCCGCTCGTCGGTTGTGATTTCGAGCTTGTCCCAATTGGGGTTAAGGCCGGTTTTGGCGATGCGGCGGTCGTAGATGAGGATCTGCTCATGGCAGAAAGCCAACGGCGGCGGCCGCTTGTGATGCGGAAACACCGACGCTTTGCGCACAATCATCAGGCGCGGCGGCTTTTCCCCGAGAAATGCGCCACGGATCTCTTCGACAAGATCGTCAGTAAGCACTTCGTCGGCGTCAAGCGAAAAAATGAAATCGTTGGCGCACCGCTCCTCGCCAAACCGACGCTGCGGACCAAAGCCGGGCCACGGATTGCCAATGACGCGCGCGCCAAACGACTTGGCGATGGCGACCGTTTCATCTTTTGAGCCAGCGTCGATAATCACCACCTCCGCGCCGAGCGCCGCCGTCGAGCGCAGGGTTCGAGGAAGGCGGTCAGCTTCGTTCAGCGTCCGGATCAGGATGCTGAGCGGCAGAGGTTCGGGCGGTTGGCGGGCGGCATCGGCAGTCCTTCCGGGTTCTGCGAGGTTCCTCGCCTGCGTGGCAGTCGCTGCGCCGTAAGCCAGGGTCCAGCCGACCACCAGGAAGAGGGGTCCGGCCGACCAGCTGGAAAAAAAGCTTGTTCCACCCGACAACGGCCAGAGCCGGAGAGCCAGCGATGCGACAAGACCATAGAATACAGCGTCGCCGGACTTCCATGCTCCAGAGCGAAGGACCGTCGCGATCAGGAGCCCGGTGAACAGGCCGTACAATGCGAGTCCGATCCCCCCGGTTTCTGCGAGCCACAGCAGATAAGAATTGTGCGGGTGGCCCTGGCAGCGCAGCTCGTGCTCGGGGCCGACCTGAAGAGGCCCGAGGCGCTCATCGAGGCAAGCGCCCTGGTAATTGTGGAGTCCCACGCCGAACAGGGGATGTTCGCGAGCTATGTCGAGACCGCTCGTAAAAACAATGCCATACGGCGATTGGCTGAAGTGTTCTATCGAGGCTAATGTCGTGTCGATCTGCCGCTCGCGCATTTTTGGGCTCAAGATTAGCAGCCCTGTGGCGAGGATGGCCACAATCGGCACAAAGACAAGGAACGGTTTTCGTAAGGGGCGATAAAGCACGCCGACAAGCAGACCGGCGCCGACGAGGTCCAGAAGGCCCGTGCGATCGCCGCTCAGAAACACCGCGGCGAAGCAGGCGCATCCGAACGCCGCGGCCCATACCGGCTTTTGGTCGCGCCAGAGGCCAAGCAGCGCGGGCAAGCAGAGCCAGGCGATCTCAACTCCGACGCCAGGCTTCGAGAATACGCTGGTGAGCCGGAAGTCCCACGCGCGCCGCCCGATGATGTCGATGCCGAACACAAACTGGAAGAGGCAATCGAAGGCGTAAAACGACAAGGCGGCGACGGTCGCGTAAAGCAGGCGCCGGCGGGAGCCTTCATCGGGCAGGATCCAGTACGCTAGCGCGGCCGCGTAAACCGCGAAGTGGATCCAATGCAGGGCCAGCAGCACGCCGGTCGCCGTGGGGTGATCGACGGCGGTGCGGACGAATGCGAACGCCCATAGCGCAAGCAATGCGGCGAACCAGGGCTCGCGCATCCAGCTGAAGTCGCGGCTGCGCCAGCTGTGCCAGATAAACAGCAGCGAAACGCCCGACATCACGACTTCCTGAGCGCTGACGATCAACGCCAGCGGCGAGAGGATCGCGAGCGGTTCGGCAAGGGCGCGCAGGTCCAGCTTGCGAATATCGATTTCCTGGAAAGCGGTCGTCATTCTTCTCCCAAGCCGGCCGAACCGCGATTTGCCCCGGGGTTTGGCGGAGGTTCCCTAGCGCGGAGCGAGGTTGCAGTCCAACCAGCAGAGGATCGCCCGGCTCGACGCGAGAGCTAACCCTGTAACGCCAGCCTGATGCGATTACGCAGGCCCAGCGCCTTCATCAGGTGGTTGCGCGTGTTGGCCGCTACGCCGGCTGTCCATCCCGCAAATCCCAGCTGTTTGATATTGCAGCGCAAGCGCTTGTGGAGGGTGCCTAGACTTGCGCGGCGCAGACTCAACCGCCGGATGTTGATCAGACGGCCGGCGTCGATGGAATCGATCGAAGAGGGCGTCACCATGGCGGTGAAGGGCGGCGGCGCGACGCCGTGTGTCGACAGATCGATGTTCCAGCAATGAACGAGCTCGACATCGAACGACAGATCCGCCGGCCGCAAGCGCAGGAGCTTTTCGGCTCCCGAGCGATTGATGAGATAAGCGCCGGCGCCTCGTGGGATCTTGCTGTAACGCACCAGAGACCTGTCGCCCCGAAGCGGTTTGTTGACAAAATAGGCGCACTTGAGGTTGTCGGATAGCCGCACGATATCCCAATCCGAGGGCAGGTTTACAAGGATTTCTTCGATCAGATCGACAACATCTTCCGGGGCGATGTTGTCGTCCTCGAGGACGAGAACCGGGCCTTGCCACTCTCCGGCGCAAATTCGCTGGCTCACCAGGAGGTGGCTGGCGAAACATCCGACTTCGCCCTTCCTGAGCGAGCAGGTCAGTTTTGCATTCCTGTCGTAGAAATACGACGCGATGGTCTCGGGTATTGCAGCGCCCAGCACCGCCTCCTGCCGGGCGAAGGGCAAGCCGAGCCTCTGCAACTGCTCCTCCATCGCCCGGCGTCTGGCGGTGTCGGAGGCAAGATTGATAAACACGGTGAGGAATTTTGGCGCCGCGCGCAAGAGACGAACCTTATTGCAATTTGGAGATTGTCGCTGCGCTGTTTGGACCAGACGTCAGGCGGGAGTCCATAGCCGGCGGCAACTTGTCTTCAGGAAAGATATATTGCAATCCGGGGGAACGCCCACCCGAAGGACCACAACGCGATTGATCGCCATCGCCACACAGTGTTTCGGCCCTGACGTCGGCGGCATCGAAGCGCTTACGACAGGTCTCGCCGACAATTTAAGTGCGGCAGGATGGCCCATCGAAGTCTTTGCCGACCGCCAGCGCTCCCGGGGTCTAGACGAATTGCCGCGCGGCTATCCGATTCACCGCTTTGCCACCCTGAGGCCGCTGCGCGCGCTGGCGAAGCGCTGGGCAATCGAGCGGTCGGCGCCGCGGGAAGCACTCGAAGGGCTGTTCGCGGACTCCTGGAAAAGCGTCGCCGCGGCGCCGCGAGGCGTGCGATCCATCGCCGCGCTCGCCCATGGCACCGAGTTCCCATCCGACCCGTCACCCGGCAGGACGCGGCGAATCCGGGCCGCCTTCGCGCGATGCAGGAGCATCATCGCAAGTTCGCACTACACCGCCGCGCGGGCCCGCGACTACGCCGATCACACGGGGATCGAGGTCATCGTCATCAATCCGCCGATCGCCGACCTCCCGGTCGCCGGGCCTCGCGCGCTGGCAACTATCGACGCGATCATCGCCTCGCGCGGTCCAGTTGTTTCGACGCTGGCGCGGCTGGAGCCGCGCAAAGGGATCGACGCGGTGATTCGCGCATTGCCGCTGCTCAGGGCGCGACATCCCCGGCTGGTTTATCTCGTTGCGGGCGCCGGCGCGGATCGCGAGCGTCTGGGGCGCCTCGCGGTTCAATGCGGGGTGGCCGACTGCGTGGTGTTTCTCGGCGCGATCACCGATGCGGAAGCCAAGGCCGCTTTGCTGACCCGCACCGACGTTTATGCGATGCCCTCGCGCCGGGTCGGCCAGTCCGTCGAAGGCTTTGGCATCGCCTATGTCGAGGCCGGCTGGTACGGCGCGCCCTCGATCGCCGGCAATGACGCCGGCGCGGGCGACGCCGTTATCGACGGGCGGACGGGGCTTCTCTGCGCGGGCTCCGACGATGGCGCGGTGCTTGCCGCGCTGGCGCGCCTCCTCGATGACGAACCGCTTCGCAAGGGCTATGGCGCCGCAGCGGCTGACTTCGTCCGCAAGCAGCATCGCTGGGGGGCGGCGCTGCCGCGCTACCTCCAGGCGCTCGGACTATAGGGCGCGGGCACCGCAACCGCGCCCATGCCCAACGCCGCACTCGGCCGCTATCGCTCCGGCAGGTTCAGCCGGATGTGGAGTTCGCGCAACTGCTTCGGCGTCGCCGGCGAGGGGGCGCCCATCAGCACGTCCTCGGCGCGCTGGTTCATCGGGAACAGCACGACCTCGCGAAGATTCTCTTCGCCCGCCAGCAGCATGACGATGCGATCGACGCCCGGCGCGATGCCGCCATGTGGGGGCGCGCCGTACTGAAACGCCCGGTACATGCCGCCGAACTTTTCGTTGAGCACGTCCTCGCCATAACCGGCAATCTCGAACGCCTTGCGCATGATGTCGGGGCGATGATTGCGGATGGCGCCGGAGGAGAGTTCGATGCCGTTGCAGACGATGTCATACTGGTAGGCTTTGATCTCGAGCGGGTCCATCTCGGCGAGCGCCGCCAACCCGCCTTGCGGCATCGAGAAGGGATTATGAGAGAAATCAATCTTCTTCTCGTCCTCGTTGAACTCGTACATGGGGAAGTCGACGATCCAGCAGAACTTGAACACATCCTTCTCGCAGATGCCGAGATCGTTGCCGACGCGGATGCGCGCGAGGCCGGCGAGTTTTGCCGCCTTGTCCGGTTTGTCGCAAGCGAAGAACACGGCGTCGCCGGCTTTGAGCCCGGCCGCTTGCGCGACGGCACGCTGGGCATCTTCGGGAAGAAACTTTGCAATGGGCCCCTTGCCAATCAGGTTCCCGCCCCACGTATCAAAAATAATATACCCAAGCCCCGGCGCGCCCTCGCCCTTGGCCCAATCGTTGATCTTGTCGAAAAACGAGCGCGGCTGTTTTGCGGCGCCCGGCGCTGGGATCGCGCGCACCACGCCGCCTGTCTTGATGACGTTCTTGAACGCGTTGAAGGTCACGTCCTCGCGCGAAAACACCTCGGTCACGTCGACGATCTCGATGGGGTTGCGCAGGTCGGGTTTGTCGACTCCGTATTTGAGCATCGACTCGCGATACGGGATCATCGGAAATTTTTGCGTGACCGGCTTGCCCCCGCCAAACTCCTCGAACACGCCGCGCAGCACCGGCTCGACGGCGGCGAAGACGTCCTCCTGGGTGACAAAACTCATCTCGATATCGAGCTGGTAGAACTCGCCCGGACTGCGGTCGGCGCGCGCGTCCTCGTCGCGAAAGCACGGCGCGATCTGGAAGTAGCGGTCGAAGCCAGCCACCATGATGAGCTGCTTGAACTGCTGCGGCGCCTGCGGCAGCGCGTAGAACTTGCCGGGATGCACGCGCGAGGGCACCAGATAGTCGCGCGCGCCTTCGGGGCTCGACGCGGTCAGGATCGGCGTCTGGAACTCAAAGAACCCCTGCCCCTTCATGCGCGCGCGCAGCGAGTCGATCACGCGGCCGCGCAGCATGATGTTCTGGTGCAGCTTCTCCCTGCGCAAATCGAGGAAACGGTACTTGAGCCGCGTCTCCTCGGGATAGGGCTGGTCGCCGAACACCGGCAGCGGCAGTTCGCCGGCCGGCCCGAGCACCTCGATCTCGCGCACATAAATCTCGACGAGGCCGGTCGGCATTTCCGCATTTTCGGTGCCGGCGGGGCGCTTGCGCACGTCGCCGTCGATCTTGACGACGAACTCCGAGCGCAGGGTCTCGGCCAGCTTGAACGCCGGCGAGTCCGGATCGACGACGCATTGGGTCAGGCCATAATGGTCGCGCAGGTCGATGAACAGCAGCCCGCCGTGGTCGCGGATGCGATGGCACCACCCCGAGAGGCGAACGACGGCGCCCTCATCGGAAAGGCGCAGGTCGCCGCAGTGATGGGTGCGGTAGCGGTGCATAAAGGGTCCGGTCGGTTGGATTGATCTGGCCGGGTGCGTAGCGGAAAACCCCGCGAGGGGAAAGGCGTGCGCTCGAGCGGAAAGCGCACTTTGGTCAGGCGCCAAGCGATTTCATGGAGATAGGCGCCAAAACGCGCACGTAATTTCACCGCGGCGAAAGCGCCGCTTGTCGGAGAGACACGGCGGCGATTTCCTGGCGGCAAGGCCGCGTGTTTCGTTTGCGACTTTCAAAACGGCTCCTTTCCGTCGCGCTGCCGTGAGAGGGGGCGCGATGAAAAGAACGTATCATGAACAAATGCTTTGAGCAAATGAATATTGGGGCCGTTGGGACGCCCGATCGGCTTGGTCAACTCAGGTTACTGAGATGACCGTGGAATGCAGTGCTCGAGCGACCTGACAGGCTGCTGAAAAAGGGCCGAGTCTCTCCCCTCGCCCTTCGAGACGCCAAGCTTCGCTTGGCTCCTCAGGGGTGAGGTTCAATCAACACCTGCCCCCACCCTGAGGAGCCTGCGCCAGCAGGCGTCTCGAAGGGCGAGGGGCAAGGAGCGCCTTTGCAGCGGCCCCTACACGCCAACCGCCAGCTTGACGAACAGCAGCGCCCACATCGCCATCAAAATGACGAGGCATACCAGGAAAATCTGGAAGCGGTGCGGCACGTAGTTCGACGTGCTGTGCACGGTGGCATGGACGATGCGCATGATGACGAAGAGCCAGGCGAGGGCGAGGCCGAGCCAGTCCATCTTGTGGGTGATGAGCGTCAATGCCGCCCAAGCGTAGAACAGCGGCGGCGTTTCGAGTTGGTTGTGGAAGGCGCGCGCGGCTTTGGTTACTTCGTCAGGCCAGGCCGATTGTCCCAGCGCAATGTCGCGAATTTTCACGGCGTCCCGTCGGATCGCCTGGACGCGCATGCGTCCCATGCGAAAGAGCAACGCGAACGTCAGCGCCACTTGGACAAAAACGGGCAGCAGGAAGGTGAAATCGCTCATCTTCGACGTCTAGCACACGAATGGAAGTCGGCGAACGTGTCGGCCCTTGGTCGGCTCGAGGGCCGGCGGCGGGCGATCCCTGCGCTGTTCTCCGGCGCCAAGCGGCCGCTAGGCAGAAAGCGTCGCGATCCAGCGGGTAACCCCGCCCTATTTTGAGTGAAAACTCACGTCGTTCGTCAGGATCGCTTCAAACTCCTGGCGAACCGCCTCGATATCCGCGTGCGATGGGGCGCTTGCCGCAAGCATCAGAATCGAGGCGCCGCCGTCGATCAGCGCAACCAGTTCTTCGTTGCCCAGGCTGGTGTTTGAAAGCCGGAACAGGGCGGCGGCGTCTTTATCCGCATCGCCGGAATTGTGGATCTTGATGCTGCCCAGCGCCTCGATCTTGAGCGCGGGATTCTTCGCCTTGAGTTTCTCTTGCGCATAGCGCGTCAGGAATGCCTCGGGCGTCTCCTGCGCGCTCTTGGCGATCATATCGCCGAGCAACACCGCCTTGAAGCGCGGCGATTCCAGATGCCCCCAGCGGGCGCTGGTGAAAAGCGACGTGCCGGCGAAAACGCTCGGCGCATCCGTCTTGACGATCTTCCACTCCTTGGGAAAGGCGAAGTTGAAATTGGCGCCTGGCGCGCCGGCGGGCGCCTGCGTGATTTTCACCTGCACGGGAGGATTGGCGGCTGCACTGGCGATTGCGCTTCCGACCGCGTCGTTGAGCTTCGCCTGGCAGTCGACAAGCATGCAATCGACGCGCACCGCCGCCGAAATGCCGAGCGACCAGACAGTCGGGCTAAACGCGATGCCAACAGCGCATAACGCCGTTCCAATTGCGCTTGTCGCCAGGCGCTCTCGCCTGAACGCCAAGACGCCGCACACGAGGCCGGGAATCGAGGCGAGCCCCAGGAACGGCAGCCAGCTCACGGCGCCCAGGACGATGCTGGTGACGCCGAGGATGGGTCTCGGCGTCGAAGGCGCCGCGACAACGGAGCGAATGGGCCGTGCAAAAGCGTTCGACATTCCCTGGGCATCCCCACTTGCGACGACGGGTCGTCGAGGGCGAGGATGCTGGCAAGAAAAGTCTAATGCGCTGTTAAGAGGCAGAGCGGCCGCGCCAGATAGGCCAGCGCGGCCGATCGCGATGCGCCCTGGTTACCCCTTCGCGTGCGAGACGACGCCTTTGCGTCTGGCCGCCGGCTCTGGCGCAGCCTCGGAAACGTCGCCGCCAACTTCGAGCTCCTCAGCTTCGTCAGCGGCGCCGCCTGTCGCCGCGCGGCTCTCCAGCAAGGTCGCCGCGTGGCGCAGCAGACCGGGGAAATCGCTGATGAGGTGATGGTGGCGCAGCGGCGAGAATAGCTTGCGCGTGTAAGCCATCATGTCAGCGTCGGCGATCTGCTTGGTTCCGTAGCGGTGGTCGAATCGCACCGGCGGAAGCGGCAGCACGCGGTGATAGGGCGCGACCTCGGCGGGATCCAGCGCTCGCGCGGGGCCTCGGCCAAGGCGCTTGACGCCCGCGCCGGCGGCGGCAGCGACGGCGCCGAAGGGACCCGGATGAATCGGGGGGATTCTGGTGGCCGACCCCACAACGCAGGCATTGGCCACGTCGCTCCACATCTGTTGCACGGTCCAGGTTCTGCCACCGACCGTGATCGTCGTGTTCTGACCCTCGCAATAATCGCCGATCTCGTGTTGCGCCTGGTCTGGCGTCCAGGCCGTATAGAGCGGGTCGGTGACCATCTCGGCGAATTCGTGGCTCATGATGGTGGTGATCGTCTTGAGGTCCGCGAACTCACTGAAAGCGTAGATGAACGGATTGCCGGCGGCCGTATTGAATGAATCATGGTAGCCCGCGTCGGGCGCCCCGGGAAAATTGAGTTGACGCCCGCCGCCGTTGATGATGACGCTGGAGTCCAGAAACACCAGGACAATGCTGACGATCCTCGAATTGTTCACATTTTCCGGTTCAGGAATTAGTCCGGCGTTGATGCAGGACTGGAAGATCGCCTCGTAGCTCGACACGGTCAGCGTCTTCGGCACAAATTCGAGAAACGAGGATTGCGCGAGCGCGCCGGCGCCGGACAGACCGTACTGCGTCAGCACGTTCATCCAGGGTCCGGCCTGCATCAGATCTTGTACGAATTGGTTGAGTTGGCTCGCCAGCGACGCGTTCGAGTTGGTCCAGGACGCGCCCCAGAAGCTCGTGTAGACGAGCGGGCAATAAACGACAGGTCCGCCTTCATAGGGAACAAGCATGACGATTCTCCTTGGTTCGTGAGCGACGCGTAGCGGATTGGCTTGAACGCACTGAGGGAACTGACGCCAAGGCGCCCCGCCATGACCGATGCCGCGCTATCCAGCGGGAAAATCCCGCGCCGCGCATCACTCAAGCGGATGAGGCGGCGAGAAATATTTCTATCGATTGGCAGACGAACTATTTGTTGCGGGAGTTTAGGCGTTAGCGTGCTCAAGCTGGCGCCGCCGCGGACCAGACCGATTGGAATTGCACAATGACGGATCGTCTCACCCAGGCCAGATTGAACGGGAACAAGTTGGGACGCGCCAGCCTGATGGCGATGACCGTCCTCGCGATCGCGTCGGGGATCTATTCGCTCCGGTTCATCGGCATTCTCGACAACGTTTGGCTCGGCGTCGATCAAGGGATTCGCGGCGTCATCAC
>Ga0075030_100001396_pt1 | contig 21688 bp, 26 predicted proteins | sample LitLauG_LLR_2012_FD_71393 | JGI IMG/M metagenome (GOLD analysis project Ga0075030, IMG submission 71393) | Freshwater sediment microbial communities from Pennsylvania, USA - Little Laurel Run_MetaG_LLR_2012 | ecosystem: Environmental > Aquatic > Freshwater > Creek > Sediment | place: USA...
AGATCCGTGAGCGCTACGGCGACGAACTTGAGCCTCCTGACTTTGATCGAGACGACCCGTTCGCCGGTCTCGGCACGCCCGTCACTCAGGAGGAGGCAGAGGAGAAGCTCGCTGAGATCCATGCGCGGCATGAGCTTGAACCGGACGGGTTCAACCGAGATGACCCGTTCGCCGGCATCGGCACACCCGTCACCGAGGAGGAGGCCGAAGCGAAGCTTGCGGAGATCCGCGAGCGCCATGCTGCGGAGCCTGATAAGGGCGACCAGGCGGCAGAGGTTTTCGGCCTGTCAGCTTCTTGGACCATCGCGCCAGCGCCGCCGATCTTCGACCGGGACGCGGCTAATCGCGAGTGGGAAGAAAACCTGGTCGAGGCCGCGATCGCCAGGGACACTACGGGCAAGGGCACTCAGGAGCGACAGGAGCAGGGGCAACCGGAAAGGGAGGGCGTTACACCGGAGGAGGTCGGCGCAGCCCCCAACGGCCTGTCAAAGACGCCAGCAGAGCGCTTCACTTGGTCCAAGGGTGAGGAGCAGCAATCGGGCGACGGCGAACGGTCAAAGCGTGCGCCGTGGATGACCCAAAGCGAAGGGTATGCAGCGCTCGGGTGGCGGCAGCGTAGAGCTGCCAAGGCCAGTTATGCGGATTGGGCCGAGCGGAGTCCCGAGGCCGCGAAGCGACATACCCTGGAGTCATATGTCAGCTTCGTGCAGGGCCAATGGGCGCGCGACGGCCGCACGGCGGGCAGTTCGTTTACTCACGAAAGCCCGAGCCTGGTTGGCAAGACCGCACGCGGCATTGAGCGCGAGAGTCAGAAATCAATCGGCGTCGGATTGCGCGCGAGCTTCCGCCTGCTCGGCAATTTCCTGAAGGGCATCGAGACAGCGCTTGAGATGTTCGACGGCGGCGACCCGGTTCTAACCCCCGCCGACGCCAAGCGGACCGAGCAGGCGACGAAGGAAAAAACCGTTGAGATCATTGTCGAAAATTTGGCTGCCGAGCGTGAAGCGTTGCGCGATCGTCTCCTCACTCAGATTTCCCGCGACGTTGCGGAGCAGCGGTTGAGGCGGACCCGCGGCGAGGAGCACAGCCACGACATTGGACCCGAGCGAGAGCTTCGGAGATGAAAGAGAACGCCGCCCCGCAGAGGCGGGACGGCGTTTCCGAGAAGCGAGGATGATGCGGTTGGGGTTTAGCTGCGTAGTGCAGTCGAGATGACGACCCAGACTGTGCTGATCGCAACCAGCGTTAGCCAAATCACGAGGGCCGCAAGCATCTTCTTGCCGATCCAACGCAGAGCGCGCGACATGACGGGGGTTTCCTTGGTTTCGGGAGTTGAGGGCGGATGTGGAAAAGGATCAGGCCGAGCCACCGCCAAGCATTGGCGGTCCAGAAAATACGGCTCCATGTAGACGGGCACTGGTTCTGAGTTGTGATACTTCCAAACCAGCGCATGGTGCTTCGGCAGGTCCCGCAGTCTACTTGCAGACCATCGCTTTTCTCGCACCAACCCAACCGACACGTTGACATCGCCCGAGGCGTTTTCGCTTCGGCTCTCTGATACGACCCATTGCTCGCCGGCATAGTCCGACAAGAAAGCCGCTGTATCGTTGTCGTTGGGCGCAAAGGCCAAGAGCGCGCCAGTGTTGGCGATGAAGGTTTGCGCGCCGTCGCGGCCGTAGAGCGTGACGAGCTGGCCCCAGTTCTGCAGGATTGGAACCATCACGCAGCCATACTTGGCGGCGGCGCCCATTGCAGCTTCCACGGCCTTCATGTTTGCCCCGAGCGAGAAAAACTCGCTCAGCAGGAAAACCGTGTTGACGCTGAAGGCACCCGCCTTGTCGTAGAGCGCATTGAGTGCGGAGACGATCATCAAGCGCATCCAAGGTTTGTGAAACAGGAGATCCTTGGGCGGCATGATGACCGACACATAGACCGGATCACGCGCTAGTTCCGTCCAGTCCATTCCGTCTTTGCATAAATCGGCTCTGACGGTTTCGCTCAGCAGGCTTTGCGCCGCCGTCTCCGCAGTTTGGCGAACTGAATCAATGGTGCGGTTGTCTTTGATGTAGCGCGCGCCCACCGCGGCGATGGAGTGGACGCCACACGTAGCCATCTCCACAGCAGTTGCGCGCAGGCCCTTTGTCGGCCGGTCTTTCTCATCGAATTCCTCGGTTTCCATGAGCAGTTGCAGGACAGTGGCAAGATTGGCGTCGTCGCGGTCGCGGACCTTGACGTAGCCAATCACGCCGGCGACTAAGAACCTCCCGGCGTCGTCAAAAAACCGCTGCCCATCGGTTGACCAGTCCCATGCATCCGCGATGTAGATGCATTTCTCAAACAGATCAGGATCATCGACTTTGAGATTGCGACCCATCGGGTTGCACCCGACTGATTGCATATCGGGGTAATTTTCGACATGCAGGCGTTTAGGATTCAGCGCGTAGGTTTTCCGGCCGGCTTTGCGCCATGCTTCGGCGCAAACCGCAAAGTTTTGTCCTGTCGGATCAATATTCAAAATGCTGGTGTTGAATATCGTTCCGCCGAGGAGATTTTTCATCTCAAAACAGACGCCCTTTCCGCACCTGGTTATTCCGAGGATTGCGAGATGCGATGAAAGATCGAAGATGACGGGATCAGTGGTTTCGCCAGTCGCAGAGTCCCACTGCTCGCCGAGCTGCAACACGTCGCCGCGTCGCGTGAAGGGGACGCTCATCGCGTGCGCCTCCTCGCCGGGATCATGGGCGCGTTGCGATTATCGGCCTGGCCTTGTTGGAATCTGCGGGCGGGGCTTCTCGCCGGCAGGAGCAACAGCAGGAGGCCGGCCGCGCCTTCTGTCACCGTGCCGATGTAGCAGCAGAACAGGAACACGTTGATCATCGTGCCAACGGGCCGCGTGTCGAGCGCGGTGCCCCAATGGATCAGCGGAACGTAGAAGCCAACCCACCACAGAAAACCCGCGAAGGTCATGCTGCACAATTGCCGCCAGTAGGGCAGCGTCGCGCGATTTCCGAGAGGTTTTCCGAAGTTTGTTTTGATGGTGACGATGCTGAACGCAGTCAGCGCCGACCATGCGGCGAGTGTGACCCAGACAGTCCAACTATGATGACCATCCCAGACGCGAATGAGAAAGACGAGGAGGTTGGAAACGCCTCCCATCCCGCGCTGCATCGCATAAAAGATGTAGACCCAGATCGGCACGGCGCCGATCGCGAAGCAGAGGTTCTCGTAGTTTGCAAAACGAGGATCGCTGGGGGTTCGCCCCATGCCTCTGCTGCCGCCCATCGCGACCAGAGCAGCGAAGAGGCACAGGCCAATCCCGAGGATATCGAAAACAGGTGGAGCCGATGTGTAGAGGTAGAGCATGGAGATTCCTTTGATTTTTCGGTTGAAAAATCACGGAATGCCCCGCCCCTCTCGACCTTGAATGGTTGAGTGGTGTTGAGGTTATGTTTCGGAATTTTCAGGTAAACGAAACAGGCTCAAGCTGCCGCAACGAGCGGGGAACAACACAACGCACAAGGCCGGAGAACCGAGGTAACTCCGTGAATTAGGTGCGGTTTTGTTGATCGCTGTGCGAGAAATCCCCTGAGTACGTAGCCCTTGGCCCGTGTCGGCGCCGAGTGGTTAAAATTAGGCCAACCAGGGACCGCCCTCGATTGCAGCAAAAATGCTAGTATTTCCGAACTTCAAAAGGCTAGCCTTTTCTGGTATGCTAAAATGCATTTCTGATATGCATATTACGAATAGGCTTTTTTGACTATGGCTAACAAAACACCCAACCGCCCCGGCAAGCGTTTCATCGCTGGCGCTGTAGAAATTGAACTTTATCAGGCGTTCTCGGAGCTGGCCGGCAAGCTCGACCTCAACACGACGCAACTTCTCCGGCGCGCCGCGGCGCGCGTCCTTGAGGAGAATGGCGCGGCCGTTCCCGAAGTCACGCGGCAGCAGATCTTGGCGGACGCAAACTACAGGCGCGGCCGACCTCGCAAAGCTGCTGCTGCACATCACGCCTAGACTCTCAACCTGCCCGGACTCTCGAAGGTATCAGCATCATGGAAAAAGCCGAGGAAATCCGCCGCAAGCAGAGCGACGGCCAGCTTCGGGCCAAGGGACTGCCGACAGGACCCGAGCGCAGACGGCGCCGTGCAAAAAGGTCGATCGACGGTCGGTGGGCCAAACTCGGGGATGATCCGGATAGCATCGACTGAAGAAGGTCCGGGTGTGAAGGGGGGGCGCCGCGCCCCCCTGGCACCAGAGCCGAAGCCACATTTTGACCCCTTGGGGCGCGCGATCCGCCGTGCCCCTCACTCAGCCGCGCACACCAACTCCAACCGCTGCGATGCAAAAGCACACAGACCAGCACGAGCGCCGATCATTGCAGAAAACCTAACCCCGCCTCCTCGCCGGCCGGTCTGAAACCGGCTCATAAACAAGCTCGCTATTCGTCGGCCATCTAAGTGATGTCGCGATTAGCCTCGACTCTGCTGTGGTTAAAAGAGCGCGGTCTTTCTCCGTCGAGAAAAATGGCGAGTCGGTTTCGGGGTGGGGCGGGACAACGTAGCCCTCAAGATGAGCACGCCAACACCAGGCATCCTCGAGCAACCAGCCTTCGGCCTGATTGCCGGTGAACGAATGGACGACTCCGCGCCAATAGGACCTATCCGGGAACGTGCCGTGGCGATGGTCAGAAAAACGGGAGGGTGGGTTGCTCGATTGTCCGACATAGGCCGTTTTGCTGTCCTCGAAAATCAGCAAATAAATATGTCGGTCCCGCACCTTCCACCGATCGAGATTCTTTCGCTTCTCTTTCTTGCGGAGCTGAGACGTTTCAATCGGCTTCCAAGGACCAAGCCCATCGACATTCAAATCACCTGGCACATACCAATAGCGCGTTTCCCCATCGAACCTACCGCCCAAGCCTTTAAAGCGCTCTCGATAGCGGTAATCTATCATCTCGTAATATCTGCGCCCGACAATCGCCTCATGCGCCGCAAACTCCTCGCGCTGAGCAACCGCCTCGGCGTGCGTTAGGTGGTTGTCATGCAGGTATATCTCGCGCGGCTCCGCATCGTCGGTATACCATTTGCGGATTGGCACTAAAGCCGCCCCAGCTCCCGCGGTATCCTCAAATTGTCCGGCAACTGCCTACGGCCTCGCTCCGATCCCGTCCGCGCGGTCCTGTAGGCGTAAATGGCCTCTGCTGCTGAAGGATAATATAAACGCAGAAACCGCATATCGACTGTCTTGCGTATGATAAACGGCAACCACATGTTTTCGAGATAGGCGATGATTCCGCCGCGCTTGTGCCAATAATCCGTATCGTTGAACTGAGGTGGCCATTCAAGGCCAGGCGGCGCTGGCGGTGGCACAGGGTATTCACGTTGGGTCTCGTTCATGCAAAGCGGGTGTTTGCGAAAAGCCATAATGAGGCGCCGCTCTAGGGCCAGCGCCTCTTTTCGACTGGTGCAAACCTTCAGGATCTGTTTTTCGAGCAGCCCTGATTTTCTCAAACTTTGCGGCCAAATTCCCGAACCGTAGTAATTGCGGTCTGGCCCGAGGCTTGTGCGACATCCGATATAAAATTGTCGGGTTTCGCGCCTGAAGGTGACGTAAACGTAGTGTTCCACTTGTCAAATTGCCGGCAAAGCTCATGGATGACGCTCGCCATCAGAGTGAGTTTAAGTTCAACCGGGCGCATCTCTTCACGGACGATCGCCCGCATTTCTTCTGGCGTCATTTGACAAGCGGCGGCTCGTCGCTCGGCGCCGGCATGTGGATCACCCGGTGCAGCTCATCCGGCATCTCGTGCAGCATGTCGGCAATGCGGCGCAGCTCTTGATTAAACTGGTAGTTGTGCTCTTCCTGCACGCGATCGCGTAATTCAACGGAGCTGGTGAGCTTCCGTATCTGCGATTCAAGCAGCAGCACGTATTTGGCGACTAACATCAAGCCGGTCGGCACATCATCAAACCGCAACAGGCTTTCCGCGGCGCGAGGTGGAGGGCAGGGGGGCTGTAGAGCGCGTTCTTTTTCAAACAGCGCGCGGCGTTCTTCTGCTGCACCCATGTCAAAAACTCCTATCCGGTTCGCAAGTCGGCCTTGACCATTGGCTCGATGACGGAGCTGGGTCTGGCTCTGGTTGCTTCTCCTGCTTGGGCTTGCCGTGTATGAGCCGCTGCACGGTCGTCAGGATCAGCGCCATGACCTCGGCAGCAAGCTCCTGCGCCATCCTGGCGGCTCTATCGTCGCGTCCCTCTTGTCTTGCTGGGGGCTGCCACTGGCCGGCATAATCCTGTCGGCGCACTGGTGCCCTGTAGGGCTGTTCCCACGGCGCCCTAACCCTGGCGGCTTCGGCCTTTTCTCGTGGCGCGTTCTCTCGGTCTCGCTTTTCGTTCGCCGCGTCGGTTAAGGTTTCCCACACGCCGGTTGCCGCGGCCCGCCGAAGCTTTGGCTTTTCGTCCGGCTTCGGATCTTCAGGACGCGCGCCGATCTTAGCCGCAAGTCGCTCCTTTTCCCGGTTCAGCGTCTCCATGACCTTGTTGATCGCCTCCAGGGTCATCCTCGACACCCTCATATCCTCCGTGGTCGCGGACATCCGACTACCTCCAAAATATGTAACTTCCGCATATTTCTCAGATACTTGCGGGAGGATTTCGGAGCTTTCGTCCGAAGAAAGTCAAGCTCACCTTCCCGTGATTTGGCGGTTCTGCGGCTGCCTGAATGCGTTCGCATGATGTTCTTGGATTGCATCTGCGGAGCGGTGCATTGGTGTGTAACCGCCCTTCTTGTCTCGGTTGGATGACGAAGCGGTGCCGCTTCCGTGCCGGTTAGGCGTTCGGCGAGGGAGCTTCACGCGTGCGTGTGGTCTCGCTGCGTGCGTTGCTGACGGGGGAGAGAGCGGCGAGGGGCTGATTATCCTGGTTCGCGAGCCGGCGCGCGGCGGCTAGGAGTGGGCGTTTCACTGACCGTGGTGTGCTTCGCCCGAGATCGCGATTGTCCTTTGGCTGCCTGTCCGTCGGTCAGCTTGAAGCTTTCGTCCTTTGCGACTTTGAAGACCAAAGGGCGGCTGTAACCCAGACGCCGTGCGACATGTGCTGCGTTTGAGGTGACATTGAGTGCATCGATGATCCTGGTTTTTTTGGCCTGCCTTCGAGCCTTCAGGCGTGCCGCCAAATCGACCCCTTCATGTTTGGCGATTCTGCGAACCGCGGCGTCGCTCGAAAAACCAAACTGAACCGCGATCCTTACCAAGGTTTCGTCGGACTCATTTAATATTTTGACGACTGCGCGATGTATCTCGTCTTGGTCATCCATAGTCGATTCAGAAATACTTTCTGTCTCCCTCGAAGGGAGGAGCCATTTCATTAGATCATACAATATATTTTACACAATAACATATTGATGCCGCAACGTCGCCTTGAAAAGGCCGACAGGGTTTCGCCGACTCTTTTTGAGAGTCGCGTGATACATATCGCCTATCGTCGGGGGGTAAGAGAGCAGTTCGTATGAATTTACAGCATGTTAAACAGTTCTTTCAGGCGGCGCTTGAAAGCAGCTTCTACCTTTCGCCAAGAGAACCTGGCCTGACCTACGAGGAGCTACTTGAAGTCGGGCGGCGGGCCGGATTTCAGGATGGGGAGATGGGAGATGCCTTGTCGCAGGTGGTGACGCAGACCTTTGGCGGTGGCAGCAAGCGGCTTGGTCCGGCTGATTCAACGATGACGCACCTGTGGGCCGTCTTTCCACTTGGTCAAAATCCCGATTTTAGGAATTTTGCTGCTTTTGATTTCATCGTGTCGGAGATGAATGCTTGCATCAAAGCCATGGGCGGCGGTGCAGCTCGGATTCAGAGAGATGTGCTTGTTGAGCGGGGAGCCGCCAGGAATCTGCCGCGCCGCGATGTTGAGGCTGCGATAACGATCATGATTGCCGGTGAGCAGTTCCTCGAAAAGGACGGGCAAATAGCTTCGCGATCCGGTCTCGTATACGAGCCACTTCCAAGCCAGCAGCGATCGCAGATGATTGGAATCCGGACACTCAATGAGGCGCGCGCAAGCGCGTTCTCGTTTGTAAGGGATGTAATTGAGAGACGGACAGATGGACGGCCTACCAACGCCGAAGCTCTCGATGCCTTTCCGGACGCATTGGATCGCTTGAACTACGGCGCTTTCCGGGGCTGGTGGGTGCAGATCGTTGCGGAGCTTCGGCACTCCAATCCCAACTCGGCTCCCGTCTCGGCGCTAGTGCTTTCTGCTGCGCTGGTCGAGGGGGCGCTTGCGTTCGTTGTGAAGCATGCGCAAGCGCGTGGCCTAGGTGTCCTGAGATCGAAAAGCTTCGACGAAAGCGCGAGGAAGTGGAAGATCGATGACCTCGTAGCAAGCGCATCGGCGGGCAAAGATACGGCAATTCTCGATACGGCAAGTAGGCAGCGAGCCGAGTGGCTAATCAGCGCTCGGCAAAGAATTCATGCCGGACGGATGCTATCGGACCATCCAGGCGGCGCGCCCGATCTTCGCCCCGAAGAAGCTCGCGAGGCCAAGACAGTTGCGGAGCTGGTGGTGCGGCGGGTGCTTGACTGGTTGGACCGATACCCACCCCTCAAATAACTTATTTTGGCAGAAATGAGGTCCGCGCATTGGTTTGAGCCTACACCGGCAACTGTTGCATTCCGGACTCACCTGAAGGCTTTTCGACACCGAGCACTGGTTCCTGTTTGCCAACGGTCCTCCACGTGATAATCCGGTTTATCACGTAGAGTGACTGGGAGCCGATGAGCGAATCCAGGACCGAGATTGTCCGACCCGACCACCACCAGGCGAAACCGCCCACGGTGATGGAAAAGCTCGCCGAGATCCCGGAGGAGGAAATCTGGCTCGCCAAACAGAAGAGCTCCCGCACGCGCCGGGCCTACCGGCTCGACGTGCGCCACTTTATGGCGACGCTTGGCATCACCACCAGCGACGAGTTGCGCCAGGTGGACCATCGCGCGGTGATTGCCTGGGAACGCACGATGCGGGAGACGGAGCACGCCGCGCCGTCCACGATCCGCCGGCGGCTGTCGGCGCTGTCCAGCTTGTTCGCGCATTTGGTGCGCCATGGCTTTGCGCCGAAGAACCCTGTGCGCGAGATCGCGCGGCCAACCATTAATCGAGACGAAGGCACGACGCTGGCGTTTTCCAAGGGGCAGGCACGCAAGCTGCTCGACACGCCGGCCGAGGATACCGTTGAGGGATTGCGCGATCGCGCCATTCTGTCGGTCGGTCTTCAGGTCGGTTTGCGCCGCGCCGAGATTGCCGCGCTCACGGTCGGAGATTTGCACCAGAACCGTGGCTTCGATTCCTTGCGCGTTATCCGCAAGGGCGGACGGCGCGATGCGCTGGCGATCAATCCGCAAACTGCGGCACGGCTACGCTCCTATATAGAGAGAGCAGGTCATGCCGGTGATACGGATGGCCCACTGTTCCGACCGCTGCACCATAATGGCAAGCAAAGCCACGCCCGCCGCGCCATGAGCCCGGACGCGATCGATCGCGTAGTGCGCAAATACGCCGGCACCATCGCCCTGTCGCGCGGCTACTCGGCCCATTCGATGCGCGCGACCTTCATCACCACGGCGCTGGAGAACGGTGCGCAGTTGGAGGACGTGCAGAAGGCGGCCGGTCATCGCGACCCGAGCACCACAAAGCTTTATGACCGGCGCGGCTACAATCCCGAAAAAGCGGCAAGTTTTTTTGCGACTTATTGAGAGAACAAGAAACGATGTTTGAACAAACCTTCAAAAATATAGATGATGTTCTTTGGAAAGAGGCAGGATGCACGACCGAGCTCGATTATACCGAGCAGACGTCTTGGATACTCTTTCTAAAATACTTAGACGATTTAGAACATGCTCGCGAAATGGAAGCGGAGCTTGAGGGCAAGTCCTATGCGCCCATCATCGACGCAGCGCACAAGTGGTCGAAGTGGGCTGCGCCAAAAAAGCGCGATGGCAGCTTCGATCACGACAAGGCGCTGACCGGCGACGACCTGATCGACTATGTGAATCGCCAGCTCTTCCCCTACCTACAGGGCTTCAAGCAGCGTGCGACCAGCCCCGACACCATCGAATACAAAATCGGTGAGATTTTCAGCGAAATCAAAAACCGGTTCCAGAGCGGCTATTCGCTACGCGACGCCTTGGAGTTGGTCGATGAGCTTCGCTTCCAGTCGCAGACGGAGAAGCACGAGCTTTCGCATCTCTACGAAGCCAAAATCAAAAACATGGGCAACGCCGGCCGGAACGGTGGCGAATATTACACTCCCCGGCCGCTGATCCGGGCGATGATCCAGGTGACGAAGCCAAAGCTCGGCGAGCGCATCTATGATGGCGCGCTCGGATCGGCCGGCTTTCTGTGCGAATCCTATGATTATCTCCGCAAGGGCGATCTGACCACCAGCCAGCTAAAGACCCTGCAAACGCGCACCTTCTATGGCAAGGAGAAAAAGAGCCTCGCCTACGTTATCGCGACGATGAACATGATCCTGCACGGCATCGACGCGCCGAACATCGTCCACACCAACACGCTGGCCGAGAACCTCGCCGACATTCAGGAAAAAGATCGCTACGACGTCATCCTCGCCAATCCGCCGTTTGGCGGCAAAGAGCGGCCGGAGGTGCAACAGAATTTTCCGATCAAGACAGGGGAGACCGCATTTCTGTTTCTGCAACATTTTATCAAGAGCCTGAAAGCGGGCGGCCGGGCTGCCGTCGTCATTAAGAATACCTTTCTGTCGAACTCGGACGGCGCGGCGCGAGCGCTGCGGCAGGAACTGCTGGAAAGCTGCAATCTGCATACCGTGCTGGATTGTCCCGCCGGCACGTTCCAGGGGGCCGGCGTGAAGACCGTTGTGCTGTTTTTCCAGAAGGGATCACCCAGCCGCAAGATCTGGTATTACCAGCTCGATCCGGGCCGGAACATGGGCAAGACCAATTCACTCAATGACGACGACCTAAAGGAGTTTGTGGCTCTCCAGACGAAGTTTGCGGCGTCGGAGAAATCGTGGTCGGTCGATGTGGCCGGGATCAATCGCACCAGCTTTGATCTTTCGGTAAAAAACCCCAACAAGGCTGAAGAGTCGGCTTTGCGCGACCCACAGGACATCATCGCCGAGATGGCAGCTCTCGATTTAGAAAGCGCCGGAATCCTCGAAGAAATTCGGGGAATGTTGTCATGAAGGGATGGCAACAAAAATCTATCGGTGAAGTTTGCGAAGTCGTCAACGGCGGAACACCGAAGACGAACGTTGCCCCCTATTGGGGCGGGGACCGCTTATGGATTACGCCGGCTGAAATGGGCAAACGCAACAGTCCATACGTCAGCGATACTGAGCGAAAGCTAACCGATCTCGGTTTAAATGACAGTTCGGCACGGATGCTTCCCCCACATTCCGTTATCTTGTCTTCGCGAGCGCCTATTGGACACTTGGTTATAAACACCGAGCCGATGGCAACAAATCAGGGCTGTAAGGGCTTGGTGCCAACAAAATCCATCGACCATAAATTCCTGTTCTATTATCTAGGAAGTATTGTCGAACTGTTGAACGAACTAGGCACTGGAACGACATTCAAAGAGATTTCTGGAAGTAGGTTGAAGGAAGTCCCTCTTCCAGTGCCACCAATCCAGGAACAGAGGCGTATTGCCAGTATTCTTGATGAGATCTTTGAGAGAATTGCGGTGGCTGTTGCCAACGCCGAGAAGAATCTCGCCAACTCTCACGAGCTGTTTGAGAGCTATCTGAATTCTATTTTCACCCATAAGGGCAAAGGGGAGTGGGTTGAGACAAGCGTTGAAGCGCTTGTCAAAAAAGGGATTCTTGGTAAACCATTTGATGGTAATCACGGCGAAATCCATCCAAAGAAGGCGGATTTTGTGAGCAAAGGGGTGCCATTTATTATGGCATCAGACTTAATCCAGGGTTCGGTAGATCAGGAAAACTGCAATTTCCTTTCGCCTAGACAGGCGAGTTCACTTCGGACGGGGTTTGCAAAACACGAAGACGTATTGCTATCCCATAAAGGAACAATATGACGAACTGCTATACTGCACACAACGCACGACTACGTAATGCTCACGCCACAAGTAACCTACTATCGAATTATCGATACCTCTAAATTATATAATAGATTTCTATACTATTTATTCCAGTCAAAACCTTTTCAGGAGGAGCTTTTAGCGTATGCCAACGAAGGTTCAACAAGAGCTTACATTGGAATCACCAAACAACAAAAATTACGAATTCGGTATCCTTCTCTGTATGAACAAAAACAGTGTGTGGCAGTTCTAGACGCGGCTATTTCTCAGAGCCGAAATCTAGAGGTGATCTATAGACAAAAAAGGCTTGCACTCGCTGAGCTGAAGCAATCCATTTTGCATAAAGCCTTTGCGGGTGAACTCACTGCTCAGTCGGAAAGCGCCCTGCAAGAGGCTTTCGCGTGAACGAAGCTGAAACTCGCGCCGAACTGATTGACCCTGCCTTAAAGGCAGCGGGCTGGGGCGTGGTGGAGGCGAGCCGGGTGCGCCGAGAGGTCATTACCCTCGGACGGTTGCAGGGGGCGGGCAAGCGTTCAGAGCAGGACATCGCGGATTATGTGCTCACCTACCGCAACCATAAGCTGGCGGTGATCGAGGCCAAACGGCGGGATCTTCCGGGTACCGAAGGCGTCGGCCAGGCGAAGAAATACGCCACGAAACTGCAAACGCGCTTCGCCTACTCAACGAACGGCCTCGGAATCTACCAGATCGATATGACGACTGGCGCGGAGCAGTATGTCACGGAATACCCAAGCCCTGATGAGCTTTGGAACCGGGTTTTTGCCGAGCCGAACGCTTGGCGCGACCGCTTCGCCGCCATCCCATTCGAGGACAAAGGCGGCCAGTGGCAGGCGCGCTACTATCAGGACATCGCCATCCGGCGGGTGCTGGAGGCCATCGCGGCGGGGCAGAGCCGCATCCTGCTGACGCTGGCTACCGGCACGGGCAAGACTTTCATCGCCTTCCAACTGGCCTGGAAGCTATTCCAAAGCCGTTGGAATCTCGCCGACTGGAAGAGCGACGGGGAGCCCGCCCGCAGGCCGCGCATCCTGTTTCTGGCCGACCGCAACATCCTTGCTGATCAAGCCTACAATTCGTTTTCGGCCTTCGCCGAAGACGCGCTGGTGCGGATCGACCCTGAGACCATCCGCAAGAAGGGACGCGTGCCCAAGAACGGCAATATCTTCTTCACCATCTTCCAGACCTTCATGAGCGGACGCGACGCGGAGCGCCAGCCCGCGCCAAGCTTTGGTGATTATCCGCCAGACTTTTTCGATTTCATTATCATTGATGAGTGCCACCGCGGCGGGGCGAATGACGAGGGCAATTGGCGCGGCATTCTCGACTATTTCGCGCCGGCCGTGCAGCTCGGACTGACTGCAACGCCGAAGCGACGCGACAACGTTGATACCTATAAATATTTCGGCGAGCCGGTTTACATTTACTCTCTGAAGGAAGGGATCAACGACGGGTTCCTCACGCCCTTCAAGGTGAAGCAGATTGCGACGACACTCGACGACTACGTTTACACCAGCGACGATGAGCTGGTCGAGGGCGACGTCGAGAAAGGCAAGCGCTACACTGAGACCGATTTCAACCGTATCATCGAGATCAAGGAGCGCGAGAAATACCGCGTGAAGCTCTTTATGGACGCGATGGACCAAAGCCAGAAAACGTTGGTTTTCTGCGCCACGCAAGATCACGCGCTCGCGGTCCGCGACCTGGTGAATCAGATGAAAGCGAGCAAGGAACCGACTTACTGCGTTCGTGTCACTGCGCGCGACGGCGCGCTGGGTGAGCAATTCCTTCGCACTTTCCAGGATAACGAGAAAACTATTCCGACGATCCTCACGACATCGCAAAAGCTTTCAACCGGCGTCGACGCGCGCAACGTCCGCAATATCGTGCTGATGCGGCCGATCAATTCGATGATCGAATTCAAGCAGATCATCGGCCGCGGCACGCGCCTCTTCGATGGCAAGGACTACTTCACGATTTATGATTTCGTGAAAGCTTATGAGCATTTTAACGACCCTGAATGGGACGGAGAGCCAGCCGAGCCGGTGGCCCCTGTCCCCAAAGGTGGCGGTAGGACGCCGCCGCCGGTAGATGGCGAAGGCGAAACGCCAGAGGGTGGCGAGGACGATCCGCCTCGCGTCCAGAAGATCAAGATCAAGCTTGCTGACGGCAAGGAGCGGACCATCCAACACATGATGGCGACAACGTTTTGGAGCGTGGACGGCAGGCCAATGTCGGCGGCCGAGTTCGTCACACGCCTTTTTGGGGAGTTGCCCGCGCTGTTCAAGGACGAGGACGAACTGCGAACGTTGTGGAGCCAGCCGGATACCCGCAAGGCCCTTTTGGAGAGCCTTGCTGAGAAAGGTTATGGCGGCGAGCAGTTGCGTGAGATCGAGCGCCTGATTGATGCGGAAAAATCTGACCTCTATGACGTGCTTGCCTACATCGCGTTCGCGCTCTCGCCGATCACACGACAGGAACGCGCCGACGCCAGCAGGCCGTTAATTACCTCGCATTACGATGCCAAGCTTCAGTCGTTTTTGGATTTCGTGCTCTTGCAATACGTCAAGGAAGGTGTTGGCGAACTCGACCAGGCCAAGCTCCCGCGATTGCTGGAACTGAAATATCGATCGGTCAGGGATGCTGCCGCTGAGCTTGGTAGTGTAGCCGCGATACGAAATGCATTCGTTGGTTTTCAACAACACTTATATAGCTAGAGGCTCAGGAGGCGCCGGTTTCTGTTATCCCACCGCGCCGCGCGCTAGTCAGGGACGAGTAGCGCCCTGCACGAAGGTGGCCGGGGCGACTATCGGAATTCCCCGAAATGGGTTGATCACGAGCAGATCGTTGTCGCCGGTCAGGATGAGATCCGCGCGGCCGTTCACGGCCAGCTCCAGAAACTTGTCGTCGGTAGGGTCGCGGCACTCAACAACGCGTTCGGTGATTGCCACAAGTTCCGCGGCAGCCAGCAGGTTGGTCAACCACTCGCGTGCCGCGGGCGCGATCAACGGCGCGAGATAAGGGCGGCTCACCACTTCCAAAAACTGCGCCTCGGTCGCGGCGGATTTGAGCAGGACGCTATGACGTGCGGCTAGGCGCAATGCAATCGCGGGCATGGATTTATCTTTTAGGGCCGCACTGACAAGGACGTTTGTATCGACAACCACCCTCATCCAAGCTTCGGCTCAACTTCGCTTTGGGCCTGCTTGATAAGGCGGTCGATATCGTCGTCCGTCAGCCCGGCAGCCACGACGCGTGTGCGTGATGCACGCCGGCCGGGAATGGCTTCCTGTTCCGGCTCGATCAAGAGAGTCACGCGCTCGTCGGAGCTTATGCCCCGGCGTCTTAGCTCCTCAGCGACCTCGCCGGCAGCGACTTCGATGATGTTGGGTTCAGCGGCCATTGTCGAATTATACCATAAGCCAACAATTTTTCAGAGTCGGGATATTCCGGTGAACCGCCCAATGCGGCGGTGACCCCCCTTCACTTGCCAGCAAGCGTGAGCTGGCCGGTAACGCCGGGAAAGGCAGCTCCTTCTTTTTCGCGCCAGGCGAACTTGACCGAGAGTTGGCATCCAAGCTGCCGTGCGATGTGGCATGCAGCGCGCCATGCGCCATTCGCGTCTTGCCCCTGTACTGAGATGCCGGTGCCGGACAGTGGGCGATAACCTTCATCCTGCTTGTCACCCTCGACGTAGTTTACAACCATCAACTGCTTGAACTCAGCGGCGGATTTCGCGCGAGATTTGGCCTCGCGCACGGCCGCGTTGAGCAGGCCATTCCAGTTATCCTGGCCACGTCCCAGCGGCTTGCCATGAAAGACGACACCCAGGATCTTGGCGTGGGTGAGATCGGGCGGGGTGTTCGGGTTGAATGCGCGAACAGCCTGGCCGTCGCCGCCTTCAGTGGTCGGCGCATTGGGTTGCCGTTCATAAGAGTCGATCAGCCGATTGATGACGCTCTCGATGCTGTCGATGAGCGGGACGGCATGAGACTGGAGGCGAGTGAAGGTGGCGGGGGAAAGTTCAACTGAGGGCGGCATGGCGTAGACTCCTTATGGGCCGCACACACCATGTAAGCGGTGTACGGAATATAATGAAAATACGCACCATAAGCAACGTAAACATTATTGATCGTATATTTGCGTATCGGGGAAATGCCGGCTACCTCCCGCTTCACGCGCTTATGCCAACGTCGCAACGACAGGCCGACGCGGCCCTGGCCCCCGCGCACTCCGACCGGGGGCTTGAAGAATGAGCCGGTCTAGTCAACCAAATCCGGACGGTTTGCCGCCATCCAGGTCCAAAAGCGCGGACCTTCGCTTGGTTGGGAGGCGTCATGCGATGCGAGATTGCCCAACGCCCGCACGATGTAGTGCAGCACTTCCTCATCCAGCTCTAAGACGATCTTTTCATCGTCCTTGAGTTTGTCCCAATGCTTCAACCAATTTTTTGCGCGGTTGAGGTAGTCCTGGGAGATTACTTTCTCAGGTATTGCAAACTGACCGGCAAAATTCTTCCTAAGCAGAGCGAACGCCGCTTTTTGCTCCCCGACCGCTTGCCCTAGGATTTCCTCGGCCGCGCCTGCCAGGGTGATCGCAGGCACATATGCCTTGTAATCGAGGAACAACCGGATCGCCCAATCGAGCTGATCGACAGCCGCATCAATTTTCGAAAGCTCGAATTCCATCTTCCACGGCGCCTTCTTACCTGAGGCGTTCAATCGCTTTCCGCCACGTCTTGCCTACCCAGTTGCGAATTGCGGCAAGACGACCCGCCGAAGGCGCAAACACCAGCTCTGCATCCCTTTGATCACGTGCCCTCACCTGAGCAATCTCGGATCGTGACATTGACGCACCCCATCGGACGCTGCCCGCATCAATCCAGTAGTGCGACTTGCAGGGAAAGCTCCAATTCCCGATCGAAGGGTGAAGCGAGATGGTTCCGTTTCGTTCGGAGAGCTGCCATTTGGCGGCATTGAGTGGGGTGACAACTTTCAAGCCGCAGCCGCAACAGCACAGGTGTGAGGCGGTGGAGTATCGGCGGGACACGTAGATGACGCCTTGTTCGAGCCGTTCGGGAATGAACTCAACGAACTCATGCGAAATCTGGTTGATACCGTTCATTTTGTCCCCTCGCTGACAATTTCGCCAGTAGCGATGGAGTAGCCGCCGTAATACTCGTTCCTCATATCCCGATACACGCCCATCAGCTTCTTCCATTGAATCACTGCAAGCGCCGCGTTTAGGGCATTAAGCTCTGCGATCTGGATGTTGGTCGCATATTCGTTAGCGACGTCCACATCCGATCCGTAAGAAATATGGGGAGCAGCCTTGTCTCTGTTGGCGGGGGTGCTCGTTGTGACTCGCACAATGCCGCTCAGCTGCCCATCGTTGAGAAGAACGCCCATACCCACTTCCACAAACGGCGTTCCGTTCGCGATCAGCTTATTGACGACAATCCGTTTAGCGGCACCTCGATCAAGGCAGACAAACACAAAGTCCATCCCATCGAGTAAAGAAATATTCTCCTGACCCAAGTAACAGTCATGGACAATGATTCCCTTTCGCATATTGGAATAAATGGCGGCAAAATGGGATACTTTCTGAGGCTTCGCTTGGATCTGTTCAAGCGTGGGCGCACCTGGAGAGCGAAAGGCATTGTGCTGAGAGAAGACATCACCATCAAACGTATGGATCTCAGCAACATTCGTTTTAGCAACCAGGTCGAGGACGTAAGCGCCAGTTCCGCCATTGGCGATAATCCCTATTCGCTGACCGGCCAAGCGGTCGTTCACAGCGCCAATTCCAGCGCGGCTGGACGCAGTGTCGACATAAAGGAACACCCCGTCATCAGCGTCGGCGGGTATGGCCGGGAATGTGCACGCGGTTACAGCCGGATCTAGCTTTGCAGCCTCACCCGCAATACGGCCAACGTAAGCTGATATCTTATGATGGTAGTCGCGGTAATCGGCTTTGGCTGAGAATGTAAAATCAGCCTGAATGCCCTCGCCAAAGTTTTGAGGTGCCGACGGATGCTCGATCGCGGTTATCTTACGCCCGTCGCTATGGCAGGGATGATCCCCTGTCCAATAAGCGACGTGATCGGTTGGTTTATTGGTGATGTCCCCAGCCAGTTCCAATCGGGAAATCAGGGTGCCCCGCTTAATGAGGCACTGGACGCCAACATATGGCACATCCTTCACGAGGAGGTAGCCGCCACGGATTTCCAGATCGTAGCCTTCATTCTGAAGGCGGAGGAGGTCGGGACTACGAGCGATTGGTTTGCGTGACATCAAATTCCATCCCGTCCTTCACATCGACCGACTGACCTTCAACCATTGTGCCAGACGGCTTTCCCTCCGGCCCGCGGGTATACTGGACGCTGAATTGCACCCCTTCCCCCGTGGGAACCGGGCAAAAAGCCAGGGCCACGACCTGATCGAAGGTCAAACGGGCGGTATGCACTTCGCGGCGCTGGCCGTTGACGACGACCCAGAACTCCTTCTTCTCCGCCTTTTTTAGTTCGTCGACCGCCGCTTCAAGCTCCTGCTCGGCGCGGCGCTCGTCATTTCGTGCGCGGCTGAGATCACGTTCGGCTTCCTGAATATGCTCCACGGCAGTCTCGATCGGGGTCTCATGCCCCGGATTATCCTGATCATCCATCTGTTTAGTCCTCTGTCCGACAGGTCGGGGCGTCTTTGCCATCGTCCGGCCGGTCAGACGATATCGTATAGATAATACGGCCGAGCCTCGGTGTCAATAGGCAACGGACGAAATCGTATGATTTGACCATACGGATAAACCCCACTACTCTCCTTCAGCGCCACACCGCAGACAAACGGGGAACATGAGCACCAATCTCGCAACCAGGCTTAAGGAGCTTCGGCTTAAAAAGCGTGAGTCTCTGCAAGACCTCGCCGACGCCGTGCAGGCATCCAAAGCTCATGTTTGGGAGCTAGAAACTGGTAAGAGTCGGAACCCGTCTATGGATCTGGTGACGAAATTGGCAGACCATTTCGGAGTTCCGGTCTCCTACTTGATAGGGGAAGACCCCGCTTCAGCGGACGAGGATCCCGAGCTGATCACTATGTTCCGTGATCTAAAACAGGTGACGGAGGGTGACCGAGAGCTCTTAAAGGGGATGCTGAAAATGATGAAGCAGCGCAGGAACCGTGAGGAATGAACTTCAGCCGGATGGATCTTGCAGACTGCACAACTCCTGAAGCGCTTCTCGCGACCATTAACAAGCTGCAAGCGGGAAAGTATCCAATCCCAATTCCAATAGAAGATTGGGCGCTCAAGCTCGACATTATTGGTATCGAATCCTTGGAGACCGAGGGCTTTGAGGGAGGACTGATGATGTTTGCCGATCGCAGCACAGGAACGATCTTCGTAAGCCACCTAAGCGGACCTCAGCGGCGAAGATTCACGGTTGGACACGAGCTCGGACACTTTCTTCTGCCCTGGCATACGCCGCGCCAGGGCCAAGGTTTCCTATGCTCGAAAACGGACATGGCCGTTTTCCGGGCCAAACCAGGTGGCGACCGCTATGCAGAGATGGAGGCCCAGGCCAATCGGTTTTCAGCCGGGCTATTAATGCCCGCAGTGCCGTTTCGTGCAGACCTTCGCGCCAGGAATCACTTTGAAGTCCATCATATCGTCGAGCTCGCCGACCGATATCACGTGAGCAAGGAAGCCACAGCGCGCCGCTGTGCAGATCTATATGATGATCCAATCGCCATCGTCATATCTCAGCAGGGGAAGATTTCGCGCATCTATTCCGGCAAAGATTTTCCGCGACTGAATGTCTGGCTCAACGACGATTTGCCCTTACGATCCGTGACGCACCGGACCGCCTTACGTCCCGGTGAGGTTTCGGGCTGGGATGAATTGCCTGCGGACATCTGGCTGGAGCACGGACGCGGAAGCGTGTGCGAACAGGCCGTTGGCCAAAAGTCTGGCTTTCGCCTCACCCTATTGACCTTTGAAGGCGACGGTCCTGACCCTGAAGACGATGAGGAAGTTGAGCGGGCTTGGAAGCCGCCGACTTTTAGGCGGTGACCGAAGCACCGATGCTTACGAGCGAGCGGCTGGACGTTCAGCAACGGGCATCTCCAACCGGGGATCGACAACCAACTTATGCAGGACCTTTCAAATCGCATCAGTTGATACAATGTTTTCAAAGATTTAATCGAGATGCCGTTTAGCGATTAATGTAACGACAGCACTCTTGTTGGGTGGTGCTATAGGCGACCCTTCCCCTGCCCTTCCCGTGCGGGAGTTTTGTCGTCCATCCATGGCAGTTCCGCCATTGGCATCGATCGGACCTGCATCGGCGGCGGGTGCTATGCGCCCTGCGCCCCGAGCCGCGAACAGCTCGTCTCGGCCCGTGCAGGTAACGCCCCCTCACGTGCCTTCTCCCGCCTGCCGGCGGACGCCTGTTTCCCAGCTACCGCCCATCCCCTGCCCTCCCCGCGCTGAGTTCTATCGGCTACCTAAGCCTCTGATTGGGCGTGATCTTTGCAGATGAATCCTATTATCCTAGAGATCTATAATATTAGGAGCCTAGGAGGTAGCCTCCTAGCAAGCTAGGAATGTTAAAACCTAGGAGGCACGCAAATGGATGGCGTGCGTTGGGCGGTCGATGCTCCTCTCGATTTTCTAGGACCCTAAGTTCCTAGCATCTCAGCTTTCTAGTGCGCTAGGAACGGATTGACCTAGCTTTCTCGATTGCTAGGATTCTAACATATCGCTACCGTAGGAACCTGCGATTCGCAATTCCTAGGAACGTAGCATGAGCTCCATCATCTCCCTGGTTTCCCAGAAAGGCGGCGTCGGCAAATCGGCGATTGTCCGGGTGCTCGCGGTCGAGTTCGTGCGCGCGGGGTGGACGGTCAAAATCGCGGATATCGACACCATGCAGGGCACGTCCACGAAATGGAAATTGCGGCGGGACGCCGCGCAGATTCAACCCGAGATCCCGGTCGAAAAGTTTGCCACGGTCGATCGTGCGCTTCGGGAAGCCGACAAATACGATCTGATGCTGATCGATGGACCGGCTCATGCTGAGAAGGGGGGTCTCGCTATGGCGCGGAAATCGAAGCTCATCCTTATGCCGACCTGTTACGGTCTGGACGATCTCGAGGCTCAGATCGAAGCCGCTTACGAGCTTGAAGAAAATGGCATCGATCCCGCGCGTATCTGGTTCATTTTTTCCCGCACCACGGGGTCACCAAACGAGGAACAGACGGCGCGCGAATATCTGCATCGCGCCCGGATCAATGTGCTCGAGCCGATCATCGCCGAGTTGCCCTGCATCCGGCAGGCGCACAGCGGCGGAAAGGCTGCGTCCGAGGTGAGCTTTCCAGTCATCCGTGAGCGCGCGATGGCTTTGGCCGTTGCCGTTGCGACGAAGCTTTCGGAGCTTCAGGATGTGAACCCGGTTAAGGCGGACACCGCCGAAGCGAAAGGGGAGGCGGCCTAATGTCAAACCCTCTCAAAATCGCACCACCACCACCACGCCGCGCTGTTGTCGAGCCTGTACAGGCGCCGGTCCCGGAGCCACCTGTCCAGCTGGTGGCGCCGGAACCGGCAAAGGC
>Ga0075030_100001401_pt1 | contig 21641 bp, 9 predicted proteins | sample LitLauG_LLR_2012_FD_71393 | JGI IMG/M metagenome (GOLD analysis project Ga0075030, IMG submission 71393) | Freshwater sediment microbial communities from Pennsylvania, USA - Little Laurel Run_MetaG_LLR_2012 | ecosystem: Environmental > Aquatic > Freshwater > Creek > Sediment | place: USA...
AACGAAATCCGTATGTGGAAGTACTAAGCGATGCGGACCTAGCGTTGACCGCCGATACTGATCCAGCGAGACTGTTGATCACCGCGTCAACGATCTCAGCGATGTGCGATTAACTCGACAGGTTGCGGCGCATCCCTTTCGTCACGATTGATATCGCCCGTCTGGAGGCGAAATGGAATGCATACGCGTGCGACTGCTCCGCCTCCGGGTATGCTCAGGAGTTCGACGCTGTGATCTTGTCCGTAGAGTGATTCGAGTCGTTCGCGCGTAATTCTCAGACCCACTCCGGTCGATGCCCTCGATCCATATTTCGCGAGTCCAGGTCCATTGTCCCTGATTTCGATTTGCAGTTGGTCATCCTGACTTCTCGCAGAGATTCGTATCTGACCTCCACTATGAAGCTTTGAAATTCCATGCTTGACAGCGTTATCCACCAGCGGCTGCAACAGCAAGTGAGGAACGGATGCGTCGAGTGTCTCTGGGGCAATATCTAGAACTGTGTTCAATCTCTCCGCAAATCGCACCTTCTCGATTTCCAGATAGCAATTCAGGAATTCCACTTCCCGATTAAGTGTAGTAATTTGTGTGCCCGCCGAATTGAGGCTCATCCGCAGCATGTCGCCGAGCCTCGTCATCATCTGGTCTGCAGCTTGGATGTCGGTGAGCATCAGAGACGAAATAGAGTGCATCGTATTGAAGAGGAAATGTGGTTGCAGCTGGCTCTTAAGGGCCTGCAATCGGGCCTTCGCCAACTGCCCTTCCAACTGGATCGCCCGAATTTCGCGCTCTCGCAGTCTTCGGTTGTATGACACGGCGTGTGCAGCGAGCACGATCGGTACGAAAGTTTCGGCAATGTCATCCACCAGCCCGTACAGAAACTGCCTCGGCAGGATGGACCATTGAACTCTAAACGCATGGGCGCTCGAATCCCAGATTGCCGATCTCCAGTCGCGATATCTCGGATCCCAGAAACCCCATGGAGTCACGCACCGCAGCGCCACATGTACAGCGGTGAAGGCGAGTCCCGCCGCAAGATACAAAAGAAAGCGGCTTACCCAATTCTCCCGACGAATTGGATAGCGTGTAGCGAACGCAAAAACAAACGGGGTCAGCGGAGCATAGGTGAGGATTTGGCAAAGCTCCAAGCCGAGCGCGTTCTTGAAAGGCATCGGCGTGCTCGTCGAGCGGTATGCTTCATAAATCGTCAAGGCCGCGGCCAGAGCTACAAAAGACCACACACCGAAGCTGGCGACCCAGATCAGCCAGGGACGGGTCGCCGGCAAGCCTGGCTCCGCATCACTCTCACATTGAATTGATGCCTCCCTCCTCGGCCTGCGCACGAGCTCGCCACCACAGTGAGGGCAAGTATATTGTTTAGCGGCAGCGCATCCGGCGCAAAAAGTAAATTCGAAGGAGCAGATGTAAGCTTCTTCAGTACGCAACAAGCGCTGTTCACACGCATCACAAATGTTTTTCATCTTGAGTAGTCTTCGGATCGTCGAGATTCCGCCGCAAACCTACTGGCGGACCACAGCTGGCAGCCGGATTGCTATTAAATCATGCGGTCGTCTGGAAGACGTGAAATCGGAACCCAGATACCTGCTATTTGTCCCTGAAACGCGCCTACACGTCCCATAAGTCGGAGGGCTCGGTTCCGTGTTGCGTATCTGGGCATACGTGGACCGGTAGGAACGCCGGCAGGCACGAAAGGACTTGACGCGAGGGAATTGCTTCTGGCGACCGCTCTGAACACGGTTCAGGAGAATCTGTTGCGGCAAACCCTTGTGACACAAACGCGTCTAACACTGCACTCGCGGAAGAAGTGAACTTCAATCATGATTCCCGAATCCGCAGTACGCATGTCCGGTGAGCAACCAATCGGGTCTCCGATTCGGGCCATCATTGCTGACGATGAACACCTAGCCCGCAAGAAACTCCGCATCTTTCTGGATACGGAGCCGCAGGTAGAGATTGTTGCCGAGTGTCTGGACGGCGGGCAAACAGTGACTGCGATTCACAGTTTTCGGCCCGATCTCTTGCTGCTCGACATCCAGATGCCTGACATGGACGGCTTTGAGGTACTGAGAGAAGTATCAGCCGAGGAAATGCCTCTGGTGATTTTCACCTCAGCCTACGACCAGTATGCCATTCGAGCATTTGAAACCCATGCTCTCGACTACCTGTTGAAACCATTCGACCAAGATCGATTGCATGCGGCCATCGAACGAGCCAGGTTTGAAATAAGGAAGTCCAAGGATCGTGAGATCACCCACCGTATTCTTGAGCTGTTGTCATGGGTGAAGTCTGAAAAGCGGCCCGTCAGCGAGTTCGAGAATCGCCTGGCAATTAAGACGAAGGGTCGAGTCGTCTTTCTGAACCTCGACGATATTGATTGGATAGAGGCGGCTGCCAACTATGTTCGCCTGAATACTGGCAAAGATTCCTATCTCTTCCGGGAAACTATCTCGAGAGTGTCAGAGCGCTTGAACCCATCTCAATTTGTCCGCATCCACCGCTCGATGATTGTTAACATTCGCCGGATCAAGGAATTGATACCAGTTAACAGTGGGGAATATGTTGTGATCCTAAAGAGCGGCAAGGAACTTTCCTGCAGCCGCGGCTACCGTGCAAACCTGCAACACTTGATTGAGAAGAGTTTCTAGCAGCACTCCCCTCCGAACCCGATGTTCCGACTGTGAGCCGGGTGGAACGCTTTGGCCGAGGTTCGCTCATGGCGACGCTAGTCTACCGAATCTCATAGCCAAGAGGCTCCACGTATACAGACTTACGAATCTACGGCGGCTGTACCGATCGCGTCCGCCCTGGATCAGTAACCAAGTAATGCTCACTTCGTGTGAATCGGATGCTTTCTCGTCATAAAGTTGCGTGTGTTTATCCCACCTTCATCAGGTCCCAGTCCGCCGGGTTTGTGACTTGCTCTCTCGTCAGGTTATGCAAACTCATCATGGCACTCAGACGCCAAAGCTCACGACTTCTCCCGCGCGTGAGGCCGCAAAAGTCGCACGCCTTTCATTTTCAATCTCGCTGATAGTGGTTGCCCTTTGCGCGGTCACGTTCAGCGCCGCGTTTGCGGCTGGTCAGGGTATCGTCACCGGCTCAATTTCCGGCGCCGTACAGGACCCCCAGGGAGCAGTGGTCGTTGGTGCCAAGGTCACAGCCAAGCACCTCGCAACCAACCGCGAGTTCACAACGGAAACGGCGTCAGCAGGAGTTGCTGTGTTGCGGGACTTGCCGGCTGGATCGTACGACGTGCGCATCGAGGCAACCAACTTCCGAATCTACGACGCTAAAGGGGTGTCCGTCGATGTGGGCAAGGAAACTCCGTTAGGGATCATTAAGTTGGAACTCGGCTCGTCCCAGGAGGTGGTGACAGTGGAAGGGACGGCGCCGTTGATGGAGTCCACGACTGATCAGATATCGGCCACGTTCAGCTCGGAAAAGGTGACCAGCCTGCCTATGGGGAACACCTTCGACTCGCTGGCACTGTTCGTCCCAGGCGTAGCGACGGCTGGAGATGCAAGTTTCGGCAACAACAACGGAGCAGAGATTTCAGTCAACGGTCAACGGGCGCGGTCCAACAATTTTCAAATAGATGGTCAGAGCAACAACGATAACTCCATCGGTGGCCCCGACATCTTTTTCGGCAACCAGGACGCCATTTCCGAAGTGCAAATAGTTACGAACTACGACGCGGAGTTCGGCCGCAACACCGGCGCCGTAGTCAACTACGTCACCAAGTCAGGTACGAACACGTTCCACGGGACTGCATATGAGTTCTGGCAGGGTTCGTTGTTTGATTCACTGGAGAATCAAGAGAAGAGCCCGCTGTTTGGCTACTGCACCCCGGGACAAACCACCGGCTGCCGTGTGCCTACAGTCCCACGTTTCGTCGACAACCGCTTTGGGGGCAGCATGGGTGGCCCCATTAAGAAAGACAAGATCTGGTTCTTCGGCTCAACCAACATCGAAAAGCAGCGTTTTGCCGGCTCACCCAGCTCCTCGGCCCCTGGCCTCGTACCCACGCCAACTGGAGTCCAACAACTACAGGCGGCTTTTCCCAGCAGTCCCATCGGGCTCATTCAAACTACCATCGGGCCCAATGCGGTGACAGAAGGGAACCCAACCTTCTCGGGCGTTATACCAATCACTTCCCCTAACGCCGTATTAGTGACCAATCAAATTAATCCCAGCACAGGTCTCGCATATGGCTGCACCGTAGCAGGTCAGAATGGCTGCACTCCAATCGAGTTCGGCCAGATCAGCCGCTTCGTGGCCAGCCCGTTTAATAACTACGAAGGAACTGGCCGAGTCGATTTCAAGCTGACCAACAAAGACAATTTCTTCGCGCGCTACGTCGTGCAGAAGGACTATTCAGGCGGAATCAATTTTGGTCTCGGTATTGATGTTGGCGACTATCAGGATGTTCCGTCTTTGAGCCAGCAGATTGGACTGGACTGGGCACGCAACTTCAGCAATGCCTTCGTCAATCAGGTCCGGTTCAGTTTCTCTCGGGCCAACGTGTTTTTCCAGGAACAATCGTTCCCGACCTGCAATTCCGGCAGTCCCACGGCTTGTCCGGCATCCATGATTCTGATTGGCACAGCGCCGCAGGACACCATTAGTTTCGGTGTGGCTCCGGGTTTTCCTTCCGGCCGCATCATCAATGTGTATCAGTTGCAGGACAACGCCTCGATGCAGAAGGGATTGCACACGATCAGGTTTGGTGCTGAAATTGACCAGCAGCGCTCACCCAACCTGTTTCTGCCTTACAACAACGGGCTGTTTGTTTTCCCCAGCTTCAGCGACATGGTTGCAGACAATCCGGTTGAGACCCAGATTGCCCTGGGCAGCCCGAGATTGCCGTTCAAGGAGTGGGACCTGGGTTTCTATATCCAGGACGATTGGAAAGTCAGGAACAATCTGACCCTTAACCTGGGCATGCGCTGGGACTGGTTTCAGCAGGCCATTAACCTGCTGCACGACAGGTCGGTGGTGCAGCAGCAGAGTTCTCAGCCATTGTGGTCCACCAGCCTGCCGCTCAGTCAGACCACGGTGCCGAAGGTACCAAACCAGTTGCACAATTTTGCCCCGGTGCTCGGCTTCGCCTGGACGCCAAACATCGCCGGCGACCAGAAGACGGTGGTTCGAGGCGGCTTCCGCATCGCCTATGACCCCGCCTTCTATAACATGTTCCTGAACGTAGGCGATTCGGCCCCCTCAGTCAACTTTGCTACCTTGTTCGGCACGGGTTTGCCGACCACGGGCTTCTTCGGCACCCAGGTAATCCCTTACCTGACTCCTCTCACGCCGGCATCGAACCCCGGCTTCTCCAATCAGACGCAGGTGAGTTCCAACTTCCGCAACCCATACTCGGAGCAATGGAATTTCGGCCTGCAACGCTCCTTTACCAATCGCATCGTGGGGGAGGTGCGCTACGTGGGCAACCACGGAGTCCACTTGTTCCAGACGCTGAATTCAAATCCCCAGCTGTCACCGCTCATCGCTGCGGGACTCCAGAATGTCATTCCGTCCGGACTAACCCCTTGCACGACCGCGGGCGCTCCCGGTTTCGCAAACGGAAACGTGAATTGCAACTTTAGCAACGTACAACAATTCGCCAACACGGCGTCAGCCAACTACAACGGCTTACAAAGCGAGCTACGGATCGGCGGCTGGCGCGGCCTCAGCGCCACGGTGTCGTATACCTACAGCAAGACGATCGACAACGCCAGCGAGGTTTACAGCACACTGGGTGGAGGCAGCACCCTGAATGCCGAGCAGAATCCCTTTGCGCCCGGAGCGCCAGAACGGGCCAATTCAGGGACCGATTTCCCGCATATCGTCGGAGTGGCGCTTGTGTATGATCTGCCTTTCTATAAGGCGCAGCACGGTTTTGCTGGCCACGTGCTGGGCGGATGGCAGTTTAACAGCACCTACCGGTACACATCGGGCCAACCCTACACCACGATTCAGCAGTATGTAAGCGGCAGCCTGTGCGATCCCGGAGCGGATTGGGGCGGGCGATATGATGCCTGCCGTCCCATCCTGAGCAACGCCAGCTTGCCCATCAATTCCGTCGGACAATACTGCGATGGGACCGTGGGAACTTGTCCGGCCACAGCCACGTCCACGACCGGGCTACCGCTCGGGGCCTTGGTCAGCTTTACCGATCCGTGTCTCGGAAGTGGCGGAGGGAGCAGCCAGTGCGCCGTCACGCCGATAACCGGTGCGCATTGGATCCATAACGATCCGACAGCGGCTCTGGTCGTGGGCACGCCGTATGCCGGAGTGGGCCGTAACACACTCCGTGGTCAACCCATCAGCACCGCGAATATGGCGATGTTTAAGAACATCAAGATCAGCGAACGCCTGACGGCACAATTCCAGGCACAGGCGTTTGATGTGATGAACACGCAGTTTCGCGGGGTTCCGGATCCTGTCTTCGATCACGCTCTTCAAGGCAGCTTCCAGAATACGAACTTCAATGCCAACGGCGGACTCACTCTTGCCGGCAACATCAACACCGACGGCATCGGCCGGCGGCGGCTCTTGTTTGGCTTGAAACTTATCTTTTAGCAATTGGGCAACGGGAAACGCTCTATCACGTCGGCCCAACACCTTCGGCCACCTGGGCGAATCTCGGTTGCTTGAACTGCGCCACGCAGGCTAAACACCAGGGCAGAACTCCGTCGCCAAGGTTTGCGCCCTCCGAACTACGAGTTGGTCCACCGGCCACCGTTTCGGGGATAGTCCGATCTCATAGGTTCCTCAGCGCGGCGGTCTGCTTGGAACCCCGCTGTATCGCTAACCGAATCTCCGACGTGCGTTCTGTTTTACAACTTGATCCGGTCAAAGCTGCGAATCACGCAACCTTGAGGTTCCTATCCCCGCTACTCGACTGCCCGTCCCACTGTCCGCGTGGTTTCCACTAACTTGCCGTCAGTCTCAGTATGCTGCGGCCCGTTCCCAGGATCAGCGCTGGCGAAAACGGAGCGGGGAAGTTGTGTGTTGTGCGTGGTCATCCAGCCGCGTCGCGGGGATTCCTGAATTCTGCAAGAGCATTGCTTGCCCTCCTAACGCTGGAATCAGCCCTTATCAACTTCGCAGTCGCCGCTGCCGCTGGCGATGGTGGCACAGGCTCCGCCGCCCTTGCTCTCCACAACAGCGCGAGGATTCCCTTCAAACTCTACCAGGGCTATGTGATCGTAATGCAGGGAAGCCTGGGAGACCTGGATCATCAAAACCTGCTGCTGGATACCGGCACGAACCCAAGCATGATTGACACGAGGGCGGCAGCTCAATTGGGATTGCACGGAATGCCGCGGAATGTGTCCCTTTTCAACCAGCATCTCATCTCTGAGAATGTCACGCTGCCAAGCCTTCATTCTGGTTCGATACAGAAGCAGAATTTCCCGGTCGTGGTAGCGGACTTGTCCCGGCTCGGAAGAGAACTTGGCACGCGCATTGACGCAGTCATCGGACTCGACGTGCTTGGTGGTAGGAACTTCACCCTCGACTATGAGAAGAAGCACCTTGTCCTCGGAGCCTCGAACCAGGCTCATGCAGTGCCTTTTACTGCGGGTCCACAGTTTATTGGTGTGGATCTGAAAGCAGGAAGCCGGCAGTTACACTTGCTTGTTGATACCGGAACACCCCAGCTCGTCTTGTTTAGAAACCATCTAAGCGACGTGGATTATACGTCGACTTCTCGCACAGGAAGCGGCCAGAACATTTCAAGCGACGTTTCGTACGAAGCCATTGTTCTGTTGCAAGCGCGACTGGGGACGCAACAGATCGGGCCGCAAAGCGCCTCGGTGGTGACCAGTCAACAAGAAATAACTACAGAGTACGACGGCTTGATCGGCTTGGCGTGTATGCGGCCTAAGCGCGTTAGCTTCGATTTCGAGCATCAAGTGTTGGGGTGGAGCGACTGATCGACCCTTGATAGTCGCACGAACCTGTATGTCGTGGTTTCGCATCCTGACAAATAACAAAGGCGGCGCCCGTAAGAGCGCCGCCCAAATGGCACAACTCAGAGGCGCTAGAAGTTAATCTTCCCGGTCAACTGAACCAGTCTTACGTCCAACGCTCCACTCGGATAGGCTCCGTAGGGGTTTGTGGGTGCGGACGCTTCGGCAAAGATATGTCCAAAGCCACCTGAGAAAATCCCACCATAAGGATTAGCAAAGTTTGGATGGTTGAACACGTTGTAGAAGTTTGCTCCCATACTGAACCTCACGCGCTCGGTGACTTGGAAGTTCTTCACCAGGCTCATGTTGGTGTTGAAGTACGCGGGCCCGCGGAAGGCGTTGCGAGCCACGTTGCCAAATGTGGTCTCCTGTCCCGCCCCGACAAATTGACTTGCACTCACACAGCTCGTCGGATTCGCTGCCGGCCCCGGAGAGCTGCAGGATGCTGATGTGGGAACGACTCCCGGTGCGGCGGTAGCCAGGATGAATAGCGGGTTCCCGGCAATCGTACTGTTGCTTATGTTTTCTGCCAGGTCGAAGGCGGAGTACGGGGTGCCGGTGTGCGCAAAGATGGTGCCCGAGATCGTCCAGCCGCCCAAAGCTGCGTTTGCGAAATGGTTCCCAAACCTGTACGGCAATTCCCAGAGAAGGCTCGACGTCATGCTATGCCGAACGTCAGAATCTGAATTCCCGTAGCTGTGGTTCGGGTTGAACGGGTCCGGTTGATAAACCAGGCTAGTGTAGATGTTAAAGGGTGTGCCTGGGTTGGTTGAGGTCAGCGTATCCAGCGCATGACTCCATTGATACGTAAAGTTGCCCTGGAAGCCATAGGCGAAACCTCGGGTCAGGGTCGCCAGCAAACCGTTATAGTTCGAGCGGCCATTGTCCGTAAACTGGGTAATGGTTCCAAAGCGGCCGTCCGGAACGGATGTCGGGAGCGGTGCCAGATAGGGTCCATTTGCGGGGTTCGAGAATGCGTTTAGCCCCGAGTTTTGCAGCAGGAGGTCATACCCGTGGGTTCCGACGTAGTTGAGGCTGAGCGCCGTTCTGTTCCCGAAAGCCTTTTGCAATTCCAGGTTCCATTTCAGGTACTTAGGGTTCAGTATGGAGCGCGGAATTGAGGTGAATCCAAACGGGGTAAAGAAGGGGTTGGACGCCTCAATTTGACCGACGGTTTCTCCGGCTGAAAAACCGCTCAGGAAGGATGCGTCAGCTGCTTGTGCCTGCTGTGCCGCGTTATTCGCCAAAGCGGGCGAAAGCGGAGCATTAAAGGCAGCACCGGACAGGGCGAACTGCCTCAGGTTTGGCGCGTTGCCCGCCATGTTGTCCACGATGATGGCCTGATACAAGTCCGTGAACAACCCAACGCCGCTGCGGATCACCAGCGAGTCGTTCCCCAGCGGCGACCAGGCGACCCCAAATCGCGGTTGGATGTCTACCCGAGAGATTCCAGAGAAGGCCTGGTGCTGGTTGGCGGATATCACCTGGTTGTACGGAATATTCTGGTTGTGGCTGATTTCGGTAAACGGCGCAGTAAGGCGGGCGAAGCAATTTGCCTGGCAGACGGGATTGGAAGTATGGTCGGCCCGAATACCGAGGGTCAGCTTGAGTTTGGAGCTGGCCCGCCACTCGTCCTGAGCATAGATCCCAAGGTTATAGAGCGCAACCGGTGACGTTGGATGCGACGTAAACCACTGAAGGTAATTATCTCCGAGCGAGCCCTGGACTTGGCCGTTATAGAAATCCTTCAGACTGAACAGAGTGAGCGAACCATTCTGGTAGGAAGACTGATCGTAGTCAGTTATGTCGTTGCGCCGGAAGTTGGCCCCGAACCGAAAGCTATGGCTTCCCGAGGAATACGACACATCGTCAACGACGCCATATTGGGTTACATTTCGTCCGTTTGGAAAGAACGAGGTGGGAAAGCCCGGAACGGAGCCTCCCACGCTGGTGAATATTATCCCGTTCGTGAAGATGACCGAGCCATATGGCAACGCCGCCAGCCGGGTAGCAGGAGAGCTGTTCGGGTTGAAGACCGCGCTGTACCACAAGCCGGATACTTCCAGTTGGTTGACCAGCTTCGAGTTGAAGACATGAGTTTCATTGATCTCGCCGTCGTAAGTGGGCTGCACGCTGGTGATGCCAAATAGCGGATTGCTGACGGAGTCCGTAATCGAAGGCTGAGAGCCCCGGTCCATGTGATAGCGCCCAAAGATTCTGTCCTTGCTGCTGATGTTCTGATCGATCCGTACGCTCAGCAGCCATTCCTTGTTATGGTTGACGCCGTTGGTGTTGACCGTCGCCGCACAAGCTGTTCCACCTGGACCGAATCCTGCGGTGCCAGAAAAGTCAGCGCAACCCAGGTTGGGATCAATACCGGTAGTAACGGCCACTGCGTTGTTAGCGCCCGGCGCTTTGTTGTACAGAGAAAACATCTGATTGTAAATTGGCAGCTGGGACGGACTGTTCGTCGAGATGTTGCTCAGCACGGCCGCTTGAAATTGCGAGGTCGGAATCGTCAACCCAGAGGTGTTGGGGAGCGCATACCGAAGGCCTTCGAAGTCCACGAAAAAGAACGTTTTGTCCTTGCGGATCGGGCCTCCAAATGCGGCAGCCCACTGGTTGTTGACGGCAAACGGCCGCGGCGTCACAGCCTGGCCCGGCAAGGTGTGTTTGTTGAACCAGTCATTGGCGTTGAGAATGTCGCCGTTCCAGTTGTAATTTGCGTTGCCGTGGAACGCATTGTTCCCCGATTTCGTCGTCGACTGAACCAGCACCCCGGCCTGCCGTCCGTATTGCGCGCTGTATGCATTCGTAAGCACGGCAGTTTGCTCAATTGCGTTGGCACCAAGCGAAAGATTGCTTGCGCCGGTGTTGTTAAGGTTCAGGAAGGGATCGTTGTCGTCGTTGCCATCCACCGTTAAGAGGTTCGATGTGCCGGGGAGTCCAAAAGCAGTGTAGTTGCCATAGCCGAAACCTGTGCCAGTGTTGGTGATCACTCCCGGTGTGAGCTCGGCAACGTTGGTGATATCAGCGCCCGGGCTGGGCAGCTGTTGAATCTGTCTGGAACTGAAAGTGGTTGCCAGATCCGGACTGTCGCTGCTGACAAGTGGAGCCTCGGCAGAGACCTCAATCGTTTCGGTTGAGCTGCCAACCGGCAATGAGAACGAAATCTGTTTAACCTGGCCCACCTGCACCTCAACTGTCCGGCTCACGGTTTTCATCCCCGAAGCCGTTGCCGTGAGAACGTAGTTGCCGGGTTTGAGCAGACTAAGGCGGTAGGTGCCACTTTTGCTGGTCTCCGCGTTTTGCGTGCTCCCATCCTGCCCTTTCAACTGGATTGACGCGTCTGCGATGACCGCTCCACTCTGGTCGGTGACGGTCCCAGTAATATCTCCGGTCACGTCCGATTGCGCTAGAACCGCACCTACGGAAACCATCATCAGCAAGGCTGCGAGTACACAAGCTGTCCCGCGATGAGCCGATAACATAGTGAGTCCTCCATCGGCGATGCGCCGATCAAGATTTGTTCCGGATAGTGCTGGCAAAGCACGAGCCGAAGCGTCGATCCGCGATCAGGCGGGGATGAACGCATCGGATGAAGCGGACGGCAAGCCAGCTAAATGGGACAAACTGCCGTATTTCGTCGATTGACGACTGGCCGTGCAGGCAGCAATGGTCTGACGCCTCTCCTGAAAAGCAGAGAGTTATGTTGGAAGCCTATGAAAATCGAAATTTGGAACGAGCTTGAGCTTGGTATTCAGTGTCCCCTGGGGTCTACAAGCTAGGTACACATAATCGTCACTCAAGTTCGTCACCAGGAACTGGGCAGTCGTACCAGCATAAGTAGACTTCGTCTCACTATTGTTGTGTTCTGCGTCGAACTACTTCAGTATCTGATTGAAGGGGGAGACAAGCTCAATGTCCGGACAAGCAGGGGTATCCGCTCAGGTTCAGTTTTCGAGTGTGGCCAGAGCGGGACCTCGCGCCACAAGTCCTGATAACACGGACCAAGTTATTGTTCAGATACAAAAGGAGCTACGAGAACTTCTAATTGAGCATGCCGCCCTGTTGAGAAGGATTGGACTGCTCAAACGCACACTTACTGGCCTCGCCGATATCTTCGGCGGCGACATTTCAAGCTCGGTACTTTCGGACTTGCTTCCGGATTTCCCAAGTCTGAGGCATCACCGCCCCGGTCTCACCGAGGCTTGTCGCGAGGTATTGCGCGAGGTTGCCCAGCCACTCACCAACCGAGAGCTCTGCGACCGACTCAAGCAGTCGAATCCAGCGCTGTTGGCTCGGCATAAGACCCCAGCGGCGGCGGTCAGAACCGTGACAAAGCGCTTAGTGAGCTACGGGGAGGCACATCAGAGCCTGAATGAACGGTACGAGTGTACCTGGCAATGGATTGATCGCTGCGGAACGGGACCGAACGGCGAACATTATCTTTCGCAAAAGTTTCATCCCTGATCAATGTTGGTCCAGCAGTTCACCACGGTCGACTCGTTCACCCTTGAACACGACCAATGAAATTCGCTCAGTGGCCGTTATGTCGTCCAGGGGATTGCCGTCCACCAATAGCAGGTCGGCGTCGTTACCGGGCCGAATCGAGCCGATTCGGCCGTCGGCCCGGAGGAGTCGGGCAGCGTTCATAGTCGCAGCCTGAAGCGCCACTGCCGGCGGAATACCGGCCTGCACCCAGAGCTGTAGTTCATGCTGCACCGTGGGTCCGTGGATGACGAGAAAGTTTCCCGCGTCACTGCCGGTTACCAGCAACACTCCGTGCTCATGGGCGCGTTTCAGATTGTCGATGGCGACGGCCATGTCGATCGGATATTGTGCCGACGCCTTGCGCATCGGCTCCGTCTCCGTCGAGGCCATCGCGTCTTCGGTGCCGCGCAAGAGTTCCGGTGGGCCCACTTGTTGCACCAGCGATCGTTTCAGCAAATCCGTCTTGCCGGCGGCAAAATCCCTCATGGCTTCTCCGACGCTTAGCGTCGGATCGTAGAACGTCCCCTCTTTCGCCATCTGTTCAAACAGCGCGTCAGGGATCTTCTCGCGAAACGACCCGTGCTCAATCGAATTGGCCTGCGCCTGCACCGCGTCAGCAACGTCGCGGGCGTCTCCAGTGTGAACCGCCAACGGCAAGCCGTCTGCGTGCGCTTGCTGCGCTATCGCATCAAACAATTCCGTATCGAGGCGGTTGAAGACCCGGCTTCCAGCGCCGGCGTCGAGAACGGCCTTGATGCAATCAACACCCTGCTTTTTCAACTCATCCACTTGCCGCCCCGCTTCCACGGCAGACGTGGGAATGCGGGTGAATTGTTTTTCAGCATTGGCGCGAACATTGGTGGGAAGATGCTTGAAATATTCCGTCCCATGCCCACCGGCTGCTGTGAATAGGGGACCGCAGGTCTGCAAGTCCGAGCCAAGAACTTCGCCGCTGCCGACAATGCCACGCACCTTGAGGATTCCATCCGGCAAATCACCGACGCTTCGCACCGTGGTCACGCCGCTGTAAAGATAAGCCGCCAGATTTCGCAGCAGGGCTTTTTCGGGGTTGTACTTACTCACGTCGGCATAGAAGCCACCTGGCCCTCCGAGATGAACGTGCACATCAATGAGTCCCGGAAGAATCGTTTTCCCCGCTGCTTCTACGGTCTCGGCCTTCAAGCTTTTCGGGTCAGGCCCTTCATCCGGATAGATTTCTGCAATTTTTCCACCGCGCACCAAGACCGACCCGTTTTCAATCACCTTGCCGTCGCCGACGAATATCCGCGCCCCTCGAATGAGGAAAGTGTCGCCGCGGGCGAGTTGCCGGTTGAGAATCTTCGTCTTCACAATGCCGGTCCGGGCGTGCATTTGCCACAGGCCCAAGGCAACGAATGGAGTCAGCACGGCCGCCAGCCAAAGCTTGGCGGATGCGCGAATTTTCTCCTCTTTCTCCCAGCGGAACAGCTTGTAAGCGATGAACAGGCCAAGAATTGCGGTGAGGACGAGAGCCAGCACCGGTTGAATATTGGCGGCGATGTTCTCGTTCCTCAGGAGCATGCCTTGTATGCCCGTTACCACATAAGTGGCGGGCAGGAACTGAGTCACGATCAGCAACCACGGCGGAAACATGGAAAGCGGAAACGTCACCCCGCTCAGGAAAAGCATCGGAAGGTAGATCAACTGAACCAGCAGCTGGCTCTCCTGCATCGAGTTAACAACCGACGCGATAATCATTCCGACCGAACGAAATCCCACGATTGCCACCGTCACGAAGATCAACACCGATCCCATCGACTGGGGCCATGGCATGCCGTACAGGAAATGTGCCAGCGTGAAAATCAGAAGCACGTTCGGCATGTAGAGAATCCAGCCAGTCACAACCGACGCAACCAGCAAGGGAGCCGGTGTGATTGGCGTGACTTTGTAGCGCCGCAGAATGTTGGCTTCGCGTTCCTGCACGGCGCGGATGCCTGCACCCATGAATCCATTGCCGAGGATCCCGATCACCAGGACCATGGCGATAACCACGGTCATGCCTGCGCCGCGCTCAGCGTGCATCGCCTGGCCGAAAATAAAAAAGAAGCTGAGCGGAAACAGGTAGTTGAAGAAAATGACCGACTTCTGACGCAAAGCCAGCTTCAGATGGATTGCAATGAGCGCTGTGTAGGCTTTCATTCGCGGAGTCTTTTCCCGGTCAATTCAATAAAAACATCTTCCAGGCTGGGCTGCTTGAGGCTGACATCAGTCAGTTCAAGGCCTTGCTGATCAATCCATTTGACCAGATCTACCAGCGTGGCCGCCGGGCGCCGCGAGTGCACCGTCAAGGTGCGGCCGCTGGAGTCCACTTCAGTCGCAGTCGCTTCCGCCCAGACAGGCCAGCCCTCGGGAAATGCGGTTGCACAAGTGACCACGATGCTTGATGCGTTCTTGCTCTGCTGTTGCAGGCGTGCAGGAGTGTCGAGCGCGATAATGCGGCCCTCATCCACGATCGCGACCCGATCGCAGAGACGCTCTGCCTCTTCGATATAGTGTGTGGTCATCAGTATGGTGCGATGTTCGCGCTTAAGTTCCTCCAGCAAGGTGTGAATCTCTGCTCGCACCTGGGGATCGAGGCCGGTAGTCGGCTCATCCAGGAAGATAAGTTGTGGATCGTTGATCAATGCCAACGCGAGCGCCAGGCGCTGCTTCTGGCCGCCGGAAAGCGTGCCGTAAAAAGCGTCCCGCTTTTCTTCAAGCTGAAGTCGCACCAGAAGCTTGTTCAAATCCACATTACGGCTGTAGAAGGAGGCGAACACCTCCATGGCTTCGTGGACGCGGATTTTCTCAGGCAGATTCGTTGCCTGTAGGCAAACGCCGATACGATCTTTGAGTTGCTGACGCTGCCGGTCGGGATCAAAGCCCAGAACCGTGACCTCGCCGGAGGTGCGCGGTCGCAGGCCTTCCAGAATTTCCACCGTGGTAGTCTTGCCCGCACCATTCGGTCCCAGCAAGCCAAACACTTCTCCTGACTGGATTTCGAAGTCGATTCCCTTGACGGCCTGAACCTCGTCGTAGGACTTTTTAAGTCCGTGCGCTGAGATCACGGGAGAGCTCATGGAAGGATGCCCCAGACAAACTTACTTGGTATTGAGATCCGTATAGTAGGCAAAACTTGAGAGCGCAACCTGGTCCCCACCTGGAATATAAAAACCAAACCTGCCTTGGGCCAAATTGCCTCCGGGTTGCGCCCAGCGATCCAGAACCACCCAGTTGTCATTCTCGCGTATTTGGTGAACGATTTCATTCGGTCCGACCCGGATCTGGATGGTCGTGAAAGTTTTCTTAGCTCCCTTGTGGGGGATCTTGGTCTCGTCACCCTTCTGTCCGTTCTGAACGACGGTGCGATAAAAGTTGTTATCGTCCATCTGGAAGAGTACATAGTTGCTGGCATTGGCGCAGTTGAGCATCCACTGCAAGCGGTGCCCCCTGGTGAGCATAGCCGAAAAGACAAACGTACCCGTGGTGGGAGAGATGCTGTACATCACGAAGTCGCCGCCCTTGCGCACGAACCCACCGTTTTCCGGCTTCCACCCCGACGGGTCTTCCCACTTGGACATGCCGCTCGGGGATAGAGACAAATCCATGCTCTTGGATTGACCGGCTGCGACTTCAACCGTGGTCGAGCGAGTGACATTGTCGGCCGTCTTCGCGGTAAGTGTGTAGGTGCCGCCCGATAGGCTCAACGTGCCGCCGCTGCTGATCTTTGCGGGAGGTTCGCCGGCTTTGGTAAGAGTGACTTGGGCATCGGCGGGTGTGAAAGCAAGCTTCAACTCCGCTGGAGCGGCCTCCAGCGCTACATCCACCGCAGACAGAGACAGTGCCGTGCCCGCGACGAACTGCCTCTTCATCTCTTTCGTCTTGAACCGGTCTTTCCGCAGTTCGACGGAGTGGTCGCCGGGGTTGACGGTTGTCACCGTCAGCGTCCCATCGGATTGAATGATACCAATCTGAGCCTGATCGACGAGAACCGCCGTGCCCGGAACGCCGCCTTGGATGATCAGCGAAGCAAATTGGGGGATCGCTTGCAAATTGAAATTCAATTTACCTTGACCTTTACGAAGCCGAATCTTTTGTTCCGGAAGATCCTGAAACCCCTGCTTGGATACTCTGACCACATAGTCACCCAGCTCGAGATTAGGAATTCGCAGCTGACCTCCTTGGGTCACCTGCTGCTGTAATTTCCCGTTGAGAAAGACTTTAGCTCTGTCCTGACCGGTAACCACAATTAATGTCCCCAGGTTTTGTCCGGACTCAAGGAACGTACTCAGGGCCGGGGCGGTTCCGGCGTCAACGTCGAGTTTGTATTCATCCTTGCCGCGGGTCACGGTTAGCTCATGCGCGCCGGACGATACCGATGGAAGATCAAGGCCATCCTGGGGAATCTCCGCCGAAGTCTGGCCATCGAGGCTGACTTTGGCTGCGGGATCGCTGGAATAGACGCGAAGATGGTTGGCGGAGCTGCTTACGACTACCGCAATCACCCCGTTGGAAACGAGTGGACCCGTGAGAACCGGCGGATCTCCTGCCTTGCCGGACAACGTGAAGGACGCTCCCCCTTGCGGGCCCTCGATTTTCAACTTGTGTTCGCCAGCGGGCATCTTATCGAGAGTCCATTGTCCATCCTGAAACTCGTCGGGCGGCTGATCGTCGAAGGTCACCGTTCCCCGGCCAATGTCCGACGAGAGCTTCAGCACGGGCAAAGCGGGTTCGGGCGGCGGTGCCGCTGGCGCCGAAGCCAACATCGGCAGAGTCTCTGAGACTTGAGTGGCTTCTGGCGTGTGGTGCCGCCGCGCGAAGAGAAAGATCGAGCCAACAATCACCAATGCAGCGGTAACGATCGCAACCATGTAGCGCGACGGTATTCCAGCACGCTCATGCCCGGAAGATCGGGTGCCTGAACGAGGTTTGTCGACCGACGGTTTGGCGGAAGAAGCGGCTTGAACCGGCAGCAGGCTGCTCCCCACCGTCGGGGCAGCCTCAGGTAGGTTGGCAGAGGGGGAACGGTAGGTCAGGGTAGGGCTGGCATTATCCGGAGTTTGACTCTCATCTTTTAGACTAATCTCAGCTAACCCAAGTCGCCGTAAGACCTCATTCGCGGCGGATACGACCTCTGCGTCGTCCGGATACTTCTCCGCCACGAGTCTTGCTCGATCCTCAAAGGCCTGCTTCGATGACGTACCTGAGGCAGCATCAACTTCCGCGCTCATGCGCCGCAGCTCTTCGACATCGCGGCGCCGGGCTTGGCGACGCTGGGTCTGGAGGTCGCGCTCCACCGTCTCCTGAATCTGAATCAACCGGGGCTGGCGGGGATATGCGGACAGTCCCTCTTTGATTCGAACCAGAGCGGCCGCAAGGTCGCCGCCGGCCTGCAGCTTACGCGCCTGGGAAACGCATTCTTCGACGAACGTTTCCCGCTTTTGGTCAAGGATGCGGCTTCGAATGGTCTTGGCCATCGGATGAGCTGGGTTCAAGTCGAGAGCTTCCCGCGCCAGATTCTCGGCTTCGCGCCAATCGTTCTCGACCACGGAGCGTGCTTGTTCAACCAGGGTGTTGGCGAGCACGGCGCGTGCCAGGGAGTCTTTCTCGTCCAGTTCATAGGCCTGGCGTAGCAACTTGATTCCGTCGGCCGACTTCTGCTGAGCGCACAGTTCCTGGCCCTCGGTCATGAGGCGCTGAGCTTCCGCTTTTCGTTTGACGCCGTCCTGGGCGAGCTTTTCGAGCTCCGCCAGTTCCGCGTCGTTGGGGAATTCAGCCGCTGCATCGTTCAACAGATCCAGCGCGCGCGCATAGTCGCTACCATGCAGGCAAGTGTCAACCTGTTCCACCAGACGGGTTTTCGATTCGGCGCGGGCCTGCTGGTCGCGACGCTTCTGCAGGCGCTCGATCTCGAAGGCGAGCCCCGGATACTGGCTGTAGATGGTGCGCAGGATCTCCCAGTCGTTGACCGCGTCACCGTATGAGCCTTGCTCTTCGTGCAAGTGCGCACGGGCCACAATCGAGTTCACGAGATCGCGCTTGTCCTGTACCAGCCGAAGCGCGCGTTCAAAGTGAGACTCGCCGGGGTGCTGATCGAGCGCCTCGCGCAGAATATTTACGCGCTTCTCCAGGTCCGGCTCGGCCTCGACTCGACGATCCACAGCAGCGATGAACGCCGACAGCTCCTGGCGTTGCTGTTCTTCGATGTCGTATTTGAGGGCCTGGAAGATTGCATTGCTCGGATACTTTGTGAGGTAGGCCTGGCAACCGTCCATTGCCTTTCGGAAGTTGTGTTCCGCGAGGTTTCTGCGCGCCTCTGCATAAGAGGTATTCATGGCGTCGTGTTCGGAACGCACTTCGTCGTAGAAACTCTGGTAGGTGGCGCCGCTCTCGCGGTTTGCTGAATCCGGTGCTCGGCGGTCCAGATCCAGCACGACGCCAAGTTTGGCAAGCGCATTGCTAACGTCGCCCTTTTGCCAGGCTTCCATGGCGGCGCGATGGAGTTGCTCCTTCTCCATGCGCAGCTTCTTGTACTCCTGCTCCTGACGATCAACTTCGGCCAGCAACTGCAGCGCGCGGCCCTCCTTCGGCCTCAGTTGAAGCACATTCTGCAATGCCTCGCGGGCGTGACTGTAGGTGTGATTGTCAATGTGCTGTTTGGCGAGCCGATACCAGTTATCGATCTGGCGCTCGCTGCGGCGGTCTTCGATGCGGCTTTTCAGGCTCAGTGCCGCGGCGTTGTCAGGTTCGATTTGCAGAGCTTCCTGTAACTTCTGCAGAGCGAGAGGATCTTCTTCTTCTTCAAACCGTGCCCGGGCGGCCTCGAGCAGTTGCGACAGAGTCTTGCGACGGACGGCGCCGTCGAGCTGGCGCCGCAGTGCGCCAATGGAAGTATCCATGTGGCCTTCCGCTTCGAGTTCACCCAAAATTTCTCCGGCGAACTGATAGTCGCCTTCTTCCAGCGCCTTGGTGGCTCGTTGTAGCCGCGGGCGGGTGCGCTCGGGATCAAAAATCTCGATGGGCTCATTACGCAGCGCCTTGTTGAGCGTTTCGCCGAAATCGCGGGCAGTTGCGAAGCGATGCCACGATTGCTTGGCCATTGCCTTGTGTAGTACGCGGCTGACCGGCTGGGTCACCGCGGGATTCAGTTCGGAGGCGAGGGGCGGAATCTGGTGGAGAATCGCATCGACCACCTCATCCGCGCGGGCGCGCTGAAACGGGTTGCGGCCGGTCATGGCCTCATAGCAAACCACTCCCAGCGAAAAAATATCGGAGGCCGGCGACAGTGCCTTCATTTCGATCTGCTCGGGAGACATATAGAGCAGCGTTCCCTTTTGCGCCCGCGTGGTCTGGGTATCGGCCATGTGGGCTACGCCGAAATCGATGATCTTCACTGAGTCGTCTTCCATGACAAAAATGTTGCTCGGTTTCACATCTCGGTGGATCAGACCGCGCTCATGGGCCGCCTGCAGGCCGCGGCAGGCCTGAGAAACGATGTCGATCGTTCGCTCAACGGTCAGACGATGGCTGGCTTTGCGGATGAATTCGTCCAGGGTCTTGCCCGGTAGCAACGGCATCACGAAGTACGGCTTTTTCTTACCGTCTTCTTCGAATTCTCCAATGTCGAAGATTTCGACGATGTTGGGATGGCTCATGGAGGCGAGCACATCGCATTCTTTGTAAAACAGTTGGAGAGAGGCGGGATCGGGAATGTCGAGGATCGTCTTGATCGCTACTTCACGGCGAACTACGGTATCGTAGGCACGCTGAACCAGGCCCATGCCGCCCTGGCCAAGCACCTGCCTGACCTCATAGCGGCCCGCCAATTTTCGAGGTGAAGCGGGGTTGTCCATGGCGCACGTTGCATGTCGAGCCTTAGCATCTTAATCGATTTGGCCCGCAAAATGGGGTTTTCGCGGGATTCGCCCGTCCCCCTTATACCGGCACCGGAGCATCGTTGCGAAGAGCGGCGATGCGGTCTTTGGCGTCTTCAAGGGCTTGGCGGACCTGAGTGGGAGCGGTGCCGCCCGGAACGTCGTGGATCTGCAGGACGGAGGCGAGATGAAGAGACTCATAGAAGTCTGTATCAAAGACGGGACTGAGGCCTCGCAATTCCTCGAAAGGAATGTCCCGAAGCTGGCACGGTTTCGAAAGACATATTTGGACAGCCTTGCCGATAATCTCGTGCGCCCGGCGGGACGGAACGCCGCGCTTCGACAGATACGTTGCCGCCGCCCACGCGTTCATGAATCCCGCCTCTGCTGCAGCATGCATGCAGTCGAGCCTGAAGTCCGCAGACTTCATCCAGCGAGCGCAAAGTGGGAGCATTTGCAGCATGGTTTCCGCTGAGTCGAAAACCGGCTCCTGTGTTTCCTGCACGTCTTTGTCGTAGGCCAGCGGCAAGCCCTTCAAGGTCACGGCAAGAGAAGTGGCGTTGCCGATCATACGCCCGCACTTACCACGAACCAGCTCCAGCAAGTCGGGATTTTTTTTCTGCGGCATGGCGCTGCTTCCAGTGGAAAACTGCTCGGGAAGATGGATGAAGCCATATTCCTCGGTAGAGAAAAGAATCATCTCCTCGGCCCATCGGCTTAGATGGATGGCCAGCAACGAAAGGGAATGGGCAAACTCGAGGGCAAAGTCGCGATCACTGGTCGCGTCCATGCTGTTCGCTGCCGGGCACGCGAAGCCCAGATCATGTGCCATCTGCTCGCGGTCGAGTGCCAGGGTTGCTCCAGCCACCGCGCCCGAGCCCAGGGGGCAGCAATTCAGCCGCTTGCGGCAATCGGCCAGCCGCTCCGCGTCGCGGAGAAACATCTCGACATACGCCAACAGCCAGTGTGCCACCAGGACTGGCTCGGCGCGCTGAAGATGGGTGTACGACGGCATCGCGGCGTCTTCGCAAGACTCGGCGCGTCGCACGAATGCTGAGCAAAGTGCGGCAAGATCGATCAGGATCTGGTCGATCGCGGCGCGAACGTAAAGGCGAAGGCTGGTGGCAATCTGCTCGTTGCGGCTCCGTCCGGCGTGCAGCTTGAGACCGGCATCTCCAATCAGCCGGGCCAGTTGCGATTCAACGAAGTGATGGACGTCTTCCGCTTCCGTATCGTCGAGGAAGGAACTGGATGCCGCGGCCTG
>Ga0075030_100001405_pt1 | contig 21627 bp, 18 predicted proteins | sample LitLauG_LLR_2012_FD_71393 | JGI IMG/M metagenome (GOLD analysis project Ga0075030, IMG submission 71393) | Freshwater sediment microbial communities from Pennsylvania, USA - Little Laurel Run_MetaG_LLR_2012 | ecosystem: Environmental > Aquatic > Freshwater > Creek > Sediment | place: USA...
ACTTCTGGGAGCGCAGAGCCGAACCTGGAGACAAAGCTGCTTGACTTATCACTTTCTTGTCGTGCACCCTTTGCCAGGCCAGCCGTTTCGGAAAGACGTCGGCTGAGCGCCTATTCACTTCTTCGAGTCGGTGGCACGCTGTTTGCGGGCTGTGCATCCCTGGGTTGGATCCTTGAACGGCTGCTCTACCTGCACAACCCGATCGATGCGGGCTAAATAACCTCGCGCACCACGCCGTTTGGGTCGCCGGAACCCTGTTTCTGAGTGGTCTGGTTTGCTGGTCGCTGCCGAATGTTGTCGGTAGACAGGCCACCGCAGCCAGGCTGTATCGTGGTGATTGAAGGCAGGGTGATAGAAGCGGCCAGGGCGGTACAGGGCTAGCACCTTCTCCCATCAAAAAGCAGCATCCTTTCCGTTTTCGGCCAACTCAAATAACGGGCAACCTCAATCCACTCGGCAACTCAAGATTCAAGGAGAACATTCCATGCCAACAATTACAACCAAAGACGGCACATCGATCTTTTACAAAGACTGGGGTAAAGGGCAACCGATCGTGTTCAGCCATGGCTGGCCCCTTACAGGCGACGACTGGGACGGGCAGATGTTGTTTTTCGGGCAGCATGGCTATCGGGTCATCGCGCACGACCGGCGGGGTCACGGCCGTTCCACCCAGACCTGGGATGGCAACGACATGGATACGTACGCCGACGATCTTGCGACTCTAACGGAAAAACTCGACCTGAAGAACGCGATTCATGTTGGTCATTCCACTGGCGGTGGAGAAGTCGCCCGGTACATCGGCCGGTATGGCTCCAATCGGGTCGCGATGGCGGTGCTCATCAGCGCCGTGCCGCCGTTGATGGTGAAGACGGAAAAAAATCCTGCCGGCGCGCCCATCTCGGTGTTTGACGGCCTTCGATCCGCGTATGTCGCGAACCGGGCGCAATTTTACAAGGATATTACCCTGCCTTTTTACGGGTACAACCGTCCGGGCGCTAAGATTTCGGAAGGTATCCGGGAGAAGTGGTGGCTCCAGGGGATGATGGGCGGGATGAAGGCGGGCTACGACTGCATCAAAGCTTTCTCCGAGACGGATTTCACCGAGGATCTAAAGAAGTTCGACGTGCCCACTCTCATCCTTCACGGTGACGATGACCAGATCGTGCCCATCGGCGCGGCGGCCCTGCAGTCCTCGAAGCTGGTGAAGGGTGCGACCCTCAAGGTTTATCCAGGGTTCCCGCACGGGATGCCCACAACCCACGCGGACCAGATCAATGCCGACTTGCTCGGGTTCATCCAGCGAAGCAGGGAAGCGGCAGCCTAGCGGTACGCCGGCAGCACGGCCTCCCTGCGGCCTTCACGGGAGGCCGGACTCATTCGCGTGCGGCTGCTCTAAATTGGGTAGGAAATCTCGTCCCTCGCAGTAGGGAACTTTTTCTAAAAGGAGTGCACTATGATTCTCGGGATGTCAATAACCACCTTCACCTTCCTGCATGTTCTGATCAGCCTGGTGGGAATCGGCTCGGGATTGATCGTCATGTTTGGATTGCTGACCGGGAAGCGGCTCGACGGTTGGACGGCTATTTTCCTCCCGACCACGGTACTGACCAGCCTGACCGGCTTCGCTTTTCCCGTGGAGCACCTTTTGCCCTCCCACATTGTCGGGATCATTTCGCTGGCGGTGCTTGCCGTCGCGATCGCGGCGCGGTATGCGCTTCATCTTGCCGGGGCGTGGCGGTGGATCTACGTGGTTGGCGCGGCCATCGCACTCTACCTCAACGTGTTTGTCGCTGTGGTGCAGTCATTCCTCAAGGTGCCCGCGCTGAAAGCGCTGGCTCCGACGCAGAAGGAACCGCCATTCCTGGTGGCACAAATCATCGTGATGGCGGTTTTCGTGGTGCTGACAATTCTCGCCGCGAAGAAATTTCACACCGAGCCGGGTCGAATGGCTTGATGCCGGTTGCGGGCTAACCCGGACCATCACTACCACCCGGGGATTCCCGGGGATTCCTTCGTCTTGACAATAGTCGTTATAACGTATAATATTCTGTCCAGCGAATGAACAAGACGGCGGAGTCCGGAAAGAGCGGGCGCCGCGGCGGCTGTCCCGAGGAAGCGGCGTTTCTGGATCTGCTGCGCACCACGGACATGCTCTCCCGGGGGCTGGCCAAGGTGCTGAAGACAGAGGAACTGTCTGCCACCCAGTACAACGTGCTCCGCATCCTGCGGGGCGCGCCGGAAGGGCTGCCCTGCGGAGAAATTGCCAGTCGAATGATCACTCGGGATCCCGACGTCACTCGCCTGCTGGATCGGCTGGAGAAGCGGAACCTGATCTCGCGTTGGCGCGAGGCCAGGGATCGGCGAACCGTGATGGCCCAGATCACCCCGGAAGGTTTGGAACTCCTGAGCCGGCTGGATGAACCGGTGCAGGCTGCCCATCGCAAACAGCTGGGCCACCTGGGGCGAAATCAGCTTCGGGCGCTCGCCGAACTGTTAGAGGCCGCCCGCCCCCAGGTAGGATGATTTTTTGGCTACAATAGGCGTTGCAACGAATATCGTCGTGACGCATCTAATGCTGTAGGAGGGATGAAAAAACATGAGCACGCTGACTGCACCGCAAACCGCTGCCACGACGACCTGGAACATCGACCCGGCTCACGCCATTGCCGAGTTCAAGGTAAAGCACATGATGATTTCCAACGTAAAAGGGCACTTCGCCAAAGTCACCGGGGCTCTGACTCTCGACCAAGCCGACGTGGCCAGGTCCAGCGTAGCGGCGGTGATTGAGGCGGCCTCGATCGCGACCCGTGACCAGCAGCGGGACGCTCACCTGAAAAGCGCCGACTTCCTGCAGGTGGAGGAGTTTCCGACCCTGTCGTTCAAGTCCACCGGAATCACTCGCGTCCGCGACGGTGAGCTGGCGGTGGCGGGCAATTTGACCATTCGTGGGGTAACAAAGAGAGTCACTTTCATGGTTGAGGGGCCAACCGCGCCCGCGAAAGATCCCTGGGGCAATACGCGAATTGCGGTCACGGCAACCACCCGGATCAACCGCAAGGACTTCGGCCTGACTTGGAACACGGCGCTTGAGACCGGTGGAATCCTCGTCGGCGACGAAGTGACCATAACCTTGGACGCCGAGTTCGTGAAAGCCTAAACCAACCCGCTTCGCGGGCTCGGGATGGATGCGCGAAGCACAAAGAGGGAAGAACCTATGTCACTCCGACCAGTGAGGCAGATCATTCAGACGACGCCGACCATCGAAGGCGCGGGGGTTAAACTGCAACGCGCCTTCGGCTTCGGCAAGACCAAGGAATTCGATCCATTTCTCCTGCTGGACGATTTCCGCAACGACAACCCGGCAGACTATCGGGCGGGATTTCCCTGGCATCCGCACCGTGGAATTGAAACCATCACTTACGTGCTGGCGGGGTCCGTGGAGCACGGGGACAGCCTGGGCAACCAGGGCAAGATGACCGCCGGCGACGTGCAGTGGATGACGGCCGGGAGCGGGATCCTGCACCAGGAAATGCCCAAGGGCGATCCGCAAGGGCGCATGCATGGTTTTCAGTTGTGGGCGAACCTGCCCTCGGCGCTGAAGATGACCGACCCGCGCTACCAGGACGTTCCGTCGAGTGCGATTCCCGAGGTCACCGACGACGATGGCACTCGCGTGCGCGTCATCTGCGGCGAATTCTGGGGAAAGCGCGGACCCGTGGAAGGCGTGGCGGCCGATCCGAATTATCTCGATGTCTCGGTGGCGCCGGGCAGGCAGAAGCGGCTCAAGATCGAGACGACGCGCAACGCCTTTGCGTACGTGTTTGCAGGCTCCGGCACGTTCCGCGACTCGTCGGATCCGCGCGCGGTCTTGACCGAACAGGTAGAAAGACCGGATGCTCCACCAAGGTACGACGTTCGCAATCACTCGCTGGTGCTGTTTGATCGCGGCGACGAGATCACGGTGCAGGCGGGCGACGAGGGCATCCGTTTCCTGCTGGTGTCGGGCAAGCCCATCGAAGAGCCGGTCGCCTGGTACGGACCGATTGTCATGAATACTCAGGATCAGCTCCGGCAAGCGATGACCGAGCTGCAAACCGGCGAGTTCATCAAGCATCGTTGAGTAAGGGTAGCCGCCGTCGGGCCGAACTTGAATTCGGGTTCGGCCCAACCGTACCGGCTGCGCAAGCCAATTTCACCGGGATACCATTCGTCATCTCTTCTCACCAGGAACTCGTCAACTGAGAAATTGCATCAGGCGCTCGGTCGGAAGAACTTGTCAAGCGCGGACTTGAATATCGCAAGAGGCGCAATGGGCGCCATGTTTGCCGCGCTGCCGCGGCTCGTGACGCCCACTTGAAACGGCCATCGCCTCGCTATTGCTTTACCAGTTCGACGCGGCGGTTCTTGGAGCGGCCTTCTTCGGTGTCGTTGGAGGCCACGGGAGCGGTGGGGCCGTCGCCGGCGGCTCGCAGCTTGACGGCTGAAGCTCCGTACTTGGTGGTGAGCGCAGCCAGCACGGCGTCGCCGCGTTTTCTGGAAAGATCGATGTTCGAATCGAAGTTGCCCTGATTGTCAGTGTGGCCGACAACGTACAGCTTCAGGCTGGGATTCTGCTGAAGCAGCGTGGCAATCTCCTTTAGTGTCGCGTCCGACTCGGGCTTGACGTCGGCTTTGCCGGTATCAAAATAAATGCCGTAGACGGAAGCGTGGCCAGTTCGAGTGATGTCGTTTGCGAGGGAAGCGGCGTTCACGGTGACCAGACCCGATTCCATCGGTTTCACTTCCACGATCACGATTTCGGCCCAGTCGTGGTCGCCCTCCTGCTCGACATGCACGCTCACGTACACGTCCCCTTCGGGCCGCGAAAGTTTTGCCGTGACATGGCGCGCCGAGCAGCCGCCACACCAGCCAGTCACACCCTCAAAGTATCCAGTTCCGCACTGCGCCAGGGCACAGGTAAATAGTGTCTGAAACCCGGCGCGCTGCAAGGCGTCCTGATAATTGCGCATCACTTCCAGGGTGGAGCGTCCCGATGAAATCAAGTAATGGATGCGGGTGAACTTGCCTTCCAGGTGCTGGCTCTTCTCAATTTCTCCCGCTCCCATTTTTCCCAGGGGGAGAGTGTACTCGTCATAGGCTTTCTGCGAGTAGTCGTCAATGGTGGAACCGGGATAACGCGAGATCAGCGGATGGTCCTTGCTGCCCTGAACGTCTTGTGCGTGAACCAACGAAGGAGACGAGCCCAGACTGCAAAAAAGGAACAAAATCCCAAGTCTTTGAAGAACCTTCATACTTTCCTCCTGATGCCGCTCATATCGATTGGAATTTACTTGCAATTTTCTGATCTCACCCAAACATCCTGTGCACCAGTTCTTGGGGATTGGGCTGTTCCTCGGTGAGAAAACGACTAAGGTCCGGATGACGGCTTCTCCGTCAGGTCCCCAATTTGCTCGAATAAATAGACTGGTGGTTCGATTGAGTCGGGATACTGATGAAAGAATTCACTTTCGGCACGCGCGTAAGCTTTGAGCGCCGATTTGACGTCGCCCTGTTGCTGTTTGATGTCGCCGATCAGGGTCAAAGCCGGTATGGACACTGACCTCGCGGCCAACGCTTTCTCTGCGTATTTCAGTGTCTGGGCCTGGTCTCCCAAAGCCTTGAAGTAGCGGGCGAACTGAAGGTTGATGCTCTCGCCCTCGGATGAACTCAATCCCGATTTTGGGGGAGCAATCGAAAGCTTGACGGGATCTGACTCCGCCCGCCCCGTCCATCGGCCGATGGGCGACTGATCCGCCGGTGTAACCTGCACCACGGCCACGATCCGATGGTCGCCCAAATCAATCTGCTTGGCCGCGTCCGGTTCGATGGCGTACTTGATTCCGGCGACATTCTCGGCGTCGAGTACGATTGCTTTTTCCTGTGGTTCCGCCAACAGACGCAGGGGCCAAGTGAGCGGCCGGGAGGTGCTGTCCGCCAGTTGCTCCTCGAAGTGAATGAATCGATACCATTGTTTCTCCCCTCCGCCGATCGTTACCGCCCCCACCTTTGCTTTTCCCGAAGATCGCGCGATGGCCTGATCGGCGGAAGGTTGGGTGAGCTTTCCCGCTGCGACATCCGCTTGAATCTCTTCGATATACGCCTCGTTCGCAAGATTCTCCAGTTCCGCGTTTGACGCCCGTGGGTTGGCCAGTCGCACTTCCAAGATCAACGGTGTGCCCTGAAACTCAGTCAAAGAATGCTGTTTGTTGATTTGCAGGGAAATGGCGGGCAGGCCAGCAACGGATTCTTCGGTCTGGATTGCAAGGATCCGACTGCGGTCGCTCGCCGAATCGGTTGCTTTTGTCTGCCGGAGCAGCCGATGCAAGCGTCGTCCGAACAAAGCAAGGACGACAACGAGCAAGACGATCAAAGAAATTTCCACTATGCGTTTCAACAGTGCACCTCCGACTTTCTTCGAGGAGGAAAGGTGCTCTTACGGCGTCGTACATCCATGCACATCGTTTACGCAAAACCTTCCCTTGCAATTGCCAACGGTTGCATCTCCCGCCTTGCGCCCTGCTACTCCCGTTCCCTTCTTGCTATCGCAGAAAAGAATTCCTGCCGGTTCCCAAGGACGATACTTTTCGCCATAATAAAACTCGTAAGTCTCTTTGGCGCTGGGCAACAGGATCTTGCGCCACTTGATGCTTCCGCCCTGGTGTTCGTACAGCAGCGCGGCGTGGTTGTAGCGCATGATGCATTCCTGCCTTCCGCTTTCTTCTCCACCAGCCGCCGCTACACGGGGAATGACATCGTTGCCTATATCCAGGTCCGAATTTGTGATCGGTTTGTTGTTGGCCACATACCTAATTTGGCTTGCACGATAGTCCGAGTCCCCGTGGTGCGGTACGTTGGCACAATGCGCCAGTTCATGTGCGATATCCATCAGCAGTTGCGGCAAGGTCCAAGCCACGCTTTCGTCGATCTTTATCTCTTCACATTGTCCGGGTGGAGTACCGGCACTGCTGATGCCACCAGCTCCGTTTGAAAGTTCCACGCTGCTGATCTTGACTACATGCACATTCCCCAAACGATGGTGCCCGCCGTCCTGAGTCACGTAGTTAACAACGTTGTGGTTGGCGCTGGCGGAGTCGCATTGGTCACAGAACTCTTTCTCGGCCAGTTGGTGGACCACGATTCCAGACCGGCGAGTGAAAAGGGACAAATTCAGATGGTCTGGATTAAAGACGAACAGATCCTTTTTGCTGGGGTCCGTCGTTTTATGAATGCCCTGAATCTGAAATCCACGAGCCTCCTCGAAGTAAGACAAGCCGTCGCCGGGAGTGCCGTCACCGGCGGGACGCGCGTCATCATCGGAATCCGGCGCGGGTGCAGAGGCAGCTTGAGCAGGCTGGGACTGCCAGCCGTGGAAAAAGACGCCGAGCAGGTTGGGGAGAAACGTCGCGATCGGCGGAGAAGGAGGGGGCTGGATCGCCCCGGGTGCAGTTGAGAAGCCCAGCTTGCGATCGAGCGCGTCGGCGATGTAGTTCCCGTTATCGTCCTGGGGGATTGGCAAAGCAGTGACGCCGGGTCCCCCCTGGAGGTTCGGCCCCGGCTGCACATAGGCGTCTTGCTGAGTGCCGTCGTCGAGAGTCGCTGTTACCTTGACTTTTCCATAGGCCGCCCAGTCGAAGCTGGTGAGGTTGACCGTGCTATCCACCACCTTGTCGCTGCTCTCGGCACTCTGGCCATCATTTGAAACTTTCAGAGATGGGTTCACCTGAGGGACGATCTTCAAGTCCGGTGGGTAACCATCGCTTCCTTTTTTCGGCTGCGGGGGCCAGTTTCCTGAAACCCCGGGTTCATGCGATACGTCTGCAAGAGTAAATTTGAATTGAGCGGTTCTTCTGTCCGGCGTCTTTCCGGGCTGCCCTTTCTTCTGAAGCTTTACTTGTATGGAAATCCAGTTCCCGGCCGTGTCTTCGTCCGCTCCAGCTTGCGGGATCCAATCGGGATAGCCTTGATCGGGAATCATCACGGCTTCAACATCTTCTGGTTGCTGGTTGAAGTTCAGGGAGTACTCAGCCTCGACCGACCCCGTGGTTTCCCCTTCAGACCAGCTACCGGAGTGGTTTCCTGATGCCTTGCCAGACTTGGTAAACGCCTTGGAGTTCGGATCGAACGTACCGCTGAGCTGGTCATAGAACGATTTGGTAGTAACCACCGTATGGACACCCTCCACGGCAATGAGGCCGAAGGTTGGCATAAGGCCTGCCGGAAGGCTCTGGGTGGGCATTCCTTTACCGCCGGATTCGACCAGTCCTCGCGGCTCGATTTTCTGTTCATCGATGGCCAACTGCGCAACCGAGAACGACCCGTTGTCCAGGATCATGAGTTCCGACGGACACGCCGGGGCCTCCACCAGTCCCCAAGTCCACGAACCTTTCGTCCACTCGTCCTTCGTAGTTTTTGCGATGGACCCGTTGCCGCTCACGGTGTAATGGCAGGCAGTGATCGTGGGGTTTATTTGCCATGGCGGCGTGCCCGGTGGAGCTGTTCCATGCGCCGTTGCGTCAAGTTCGATGGTGATGTGATCGCTCACGTCGGACTTGCTGTCGATCCCCGAACTGTGCAGTTCCCAGTTTGCAACCCACCTGACATGCAGATGTTCAGTGAGCTCCGACGGCTTCTGGCCGTCGGCTGCGGGCAGCAGGAACAGGCAAATGGTGCCTGCAAGCATTCGAGCTTTCGGGCGGCGGATTCTAAGGGTGCCTTCGTTGGTCTTCATAATCGGGCTCTGATTTCGAGTTGCTTACCAAGGCTCGCTCCTTTTACTGACTCGACACCTCGATGCTTGTGAACCTCTACGGCTCCCCTTTAATTTCTCGAATTCGAATCTCGCGAAGTTCGGTTTCCACCCCACGATCGATCTCCGCCGGTGGCATTTCCCCGCGATACAGTTCTTCACAGAGCCTCTTCCAAGGCTCTTCAAGCTTTATCCACAGTCGCTGCGCCTTCTTGCCGGACTCCAGAAAGTCCGCCTTGTATTGGGGCAAGTCATGACAATCTTCGCAAGTCGGGTCCTTGAGGCGCTCGTCCCAGCCACCTACTACCTCTTCGATTCGTTTGCGATACGCGGAATTAAGATCTTTGTCCTGGTCCCGAAAATCCTGCTCTGAGCGAGCCTTGAGTCCGTGATCTCTGACGATTCTCCTGATCAGTGCGACAAAGTTGGATTGGTCCAGTGTTGCTTGCGACGTGGCGAGGCTGGAACGGCCGGAGCCCTCAACATATTGGTCGTACTTCCAGGCGCCATCCGCGTTCTTGAATTGCTGGAAAGTCGCATTGATCTGATCAAGCCAGGTTCTGGCAGGGGTACTCACCTTCGCCTCGATCAACCTGAGTTCCGCATTGTCCTTTTCCGTCATAACGTCTTCGAGATCGTTTTCGCAGATGTCCTGATCGTTTTGTCCCGCACCGAAGTTACAAATGCTGAGTCGTTCTTGCATGCGCTTGGGGTCCTTCTCTCGCGCCTGAATGATTTCGGCGGCCGCATCTAACCCCCCGGTGATGCAGCAGGCATCCTCGAGGATGCTGGCATCCGCATCGTGTCCCTTCAGTCTCGCCTTGACCAGAAGTTCGCGAGCAACTGGCAGGGACTGTGGTGTCCCCTGGCCGTTGAGTGTCATGAGGATGAGCCAGATGTAGGAGGGGGCGCCGTCGTCCGATGTCTGAAAGCAGGCGAACGCTTTCTCAAACGATTGCGGTATGCCGATTCCAAAGTAGTAATCGATGCAATTGGGTGAGTCTGCGGAGTCAGTCGCGCCCGCAGTGGCCTGCGCGATCACCGGTACACTGCTGCCAGCGGTAGATGCCCCCAGCAGTAAAATCAAGCCGAAGATCGGTCTCGACCTCGATAATGCGGGCTCGAGGAAGTTGGTCTGCGGCCTTCGCAGCCAAAACCAGCCCGCCCGAATCGCCCTTGCCAAGGCTCCGTGATTCATCTGGTCTTCCTCGCTACCGCACTCCCTCTAGCATCTGCGCCCGTTGCTGACTTAGCCAGGTCCTCCAGCTATCCGCGGTCACTCCCGGATACTTCGCTTGTCCGAATGCAACCCACGCTTCGCGGTAGCGCAGCCACGCCCGTTGTGTGGTTTTGACTCCTTCGGGAGTGATGATGGTGGCAGGCTCGCCCGGATCGGGGGTCCATGCCAGGACGGCCTTATACTGCGAATTCAGCCTGGCGTCCGACTCCTTGAACTGAGCCGCCGAGAATTGCGGTAGTTGCCCTTTCTCGAATCTTTCGAGGTCGGCAACGAAAGCGTCGTCAAGATCTTTTCGAGCCTCGATTTGAGTGATCTCGGCGTCCCAATACGCACCCGCACCGTGCATTTCGACTTCGACTTCGTTGTCCGAACTTGCCTGGAAGAACTGCGCAGCCGCCAGCCGCAACTGTGCCAGGGCCTCCGTTTCCTTGGAACTCCAGTGCACCGTGTCCCGGGCGAGCCTGGCATCACGCGCTACCTGCTCAAAGTGCTGCTGCAAATGCCGGCAACCTAACTTTCCCGCCGTCGGTCTGGGGACGTTCAGGTCGTCGCATACGCTGTAGTCGCTTCCGTTCCAGTGCTCGTTCTGCAGTTTCACGAGGCGCTCAACGCGATTCTTGTTTTCCGGAACATCTTCGTCCTCGGCAATTTCGCAGGCGAACTTTAGAGCAAGGTCGAAGCTGCGGGCAGCGCCTTTTCCGTTCGCATAGATCATGGTGAGAAGTCCCACACCACCCAGATAGCCATCTTCCATCAGGCTTTGGTGGGTTTTCCTGCTGGCTTCTCTTTCGAGATAGGCACATTTGCGTGCGTTTACAGGGTCGACAGGATGAACGATGCCAAAATACAGGTCCACAGAAGGAGCAAAGGTTTCCGTTCCGGCGTGACCGCAGGATGTGACGATTTCATGATCCTGCGCCGCCGGTAGATCTCCGACTGGGATTTGCACACCGTCAAAGCGCTCGCAACCGGGCGGACCCTGACTCGGCTGCTCGGAAGATTGGCAGAGTGCTACGGCGCTCAGCCAGGCCAGCACGAGCCCAACCAGGAAAGCGCGAGAGCCTTTGTCACCTATCAAAACGCGAACATGATTCATCGCTTCCTTCTTACTGCTTGACTAACTCAACCCGACGGTTGATGGCACGACCCGGCTCCGTATTGTTTTCCGCCAGCGGCTGTTCCGCCCCGTAGCCCTTCGCAGTGAGGTGGGTTGCATCGACTCCATACTTCTGCACCAAGGTCTGCGTCACAGTTTTGGCGCGTCTCTCGGAGAGATCCTGATTGGCGTTCGCATCTCCAGTGGAGTCAGTGTGGCCGGTAATCTGGATCTTCAGCGACGAGTCCTTCTTGAGCAGCCCGGCGAGAACGTCGAGGATGGGCCAGTTCGACCCCTTCAGCTTGTCGGAATTCGTGTCGAAGGTGAGTTCGTAGGTGAACAGCTGGCCGCAGTTCTTCAGTTCTGCCGCGTAAGGATACTCAACCGCCGGACCGGGGCTGGGAGAAGTACGGGTCATCCCGCCCCCGTACGGGGTGCCACCGCCCAGGTCTAAGACGAAGGGTTCCAGGTGCGCGGCAGTACCTTTCGCCGGAATAACCAAAATCTTTCGAGGATCGCAGGGGGAAGAAGTCGGTGTGGGAGTGAGAATCAGAATCAAGCGGCCGTCGCTCCAGTTTCCACGGGCAAACCCGTCGCCGTTGCCGTAGCTAAACTTGCCCACCACATTGTCCCCTTCCTGGGAGAGCTGGAAGGTTGAGCCGCCCATGAAATTTCCGTTCCAGGCACCAGTCACATTTAAACGCGCGACTTGGGCGTGCGCTGGCAGTGCAAGCACTGCCAGCAGCAGGATCATTCTTGCGTTCATTAGGCCTCCTGAGGAGCAGCAGGATTTCGATTTCAAGAAAGTGAATTGATTCGTCGATCGGCTTCTTCCGTTGTGAGTAGTCTTTCGACGGCTATCTGCGTCGGACGAGATGTTTCCTTGGGAGCGTTTTTTGTGGACATGGTCTCCATCTGCCCAAACGAGACGCTGCCAGCGAGAAGAAACAGCACCCAGCCGACAGGGATGCTTTGCGATTTTCATATCGGCCCCTTCTTCATTGGGGGATGGCTTCGCGGTGTTCGCTGTCCGATCCATCCCTGACGTCCTTGTTCTTTGTTCTTTGGCACGCGAGCCGCTAAGCCGAGGTGGACGGTTTCACCGTTTGACCAGTTCGACCCGCCGGTTCTTGGCGCGACCATCTTCGCTATCGTTGGAAGCCACTGGGGCGGAAGGGCCATCCCCGAGTGCCTTGAGGCGCGCCGCGGTTACGCCATACTTGCTGGTGAGCGTCTGGATTACGGAGTTGGCGCGGCGCATCGAGAGATCCATGTTCGCATCGAGTATTCCCTGATTGTCGGTGTGCCCTACTACGTAGAGTTTGAGTTTCGGATCCTGCTGAAGCAGTTTGGTGATCTCTTTCAGGGTGGCGTCGGACTCCGGCTTGACCTCGGCCTTCGCAGTGTCGAACAGGATGCCGTAGACGGCCGCGTGACCGGTTCTCGACACGCTGTCGGCCAGGCTGGCAGCATCCACGAGTTCCTTGTTCTCCATCGGCTTGACTTCAATGACGTCGAGCATGGTTTCTCCGGAACTGCTCGTGTCTTGCGACTGCACTGCGAGACTGACGTACACATCACCCTGGGGGCGCGCCAGTTTGGCGGCCAGAAAGCGGCGTAAGTACGAGGGGTGACGGAGGGTGGGGTGTGTACCGTTGGCCCGACCCTCTCCGCATGCGACCCCATTGCAGGCAAAAAGGGTCTGGAACCCGGCTCGAGTTAAGTTCTGCTCGTAGTTCCTGTAGATTTCCAATACGGAACGGTTCTCGGGATTCCTGTAATCGGCAGTAAAGATCTTTCCCTCCAGATGCTGTGTTTTGGAGGGCTGGCCGTTCTGGGCAATCGGTCCCACGATGATCTCGAACTCGTCGAACTCCCGAGTGCTGGTTAGTCCGCCCTCGACCGATGATCCGGGATACATTTTGACCATGGGATGTTCATTCGGCGAGTTCTGTGCAACTCCCAAAGGCGATGCAAGAATCAGAGCGAGCATGACTACGGCAAGTCCCTTCTTTGAGCTGGTCATTTTGTATGTTCCTCAATCCTGGATCGAACCCAGCGCCGGGTTTTCTCCGGCTATTTCTGGCCACTCTGGTATTTCTTTTCCGCGGCATCGATCTGATCCTTGTATTTCTTGATCAACTCCATGTCCGCGGCATTCACACTTGAGCTCTTCTTGCCCATGTCGTCGAGAGCTTTCTGCGCGCTGGTGATCTGGTCCTCGTAGACTTTGCGCATCTCCGGGGCCAGATCCGTTTTTTTCAGCTCTTGCTGCGCGCCGCTGATCATGTCCTCGAAGGTCTTCGCGCCCCAAATCTGCATTTCGCCGACCGTGATCCTGCCCCAGACGCCGGTGTAGTCCTGATAGTCCTGAAAGCCATATTTGTGGGCGAAGGAATTGAATTCCTCGATGCGCCCGTTCATCGATGACGGGTCTTGCATCCCGCCGCCCTGCTTGAAAACCAGTTGCAGCGGATTGTGCTCCTCCTTCATCGAAGCCAGAAACTGCTGCATCTTTTCGTCGGTGAGATAGGGCTTGGCGTAGTCGGTCACCGCACTCTTTGCAGCTGGCCCGGGCGACGATGACAACATGCCCGACGCGGAGGCCGGCTTACTGCTCTGACAGGATGTGACCAGAACGGATCCGAGCAACAGCAAACCCGCCTTGACGACTACGATGTGCGCTTTCATATTCCTCACCTTTTCAATGACTTTCGTGTGCCGTAGTTGAAATGTTGGGCAACGACTGCTTCAGCGGCGACCGAACATTGCTCCCAGATCGATCTTCTGGTAGCCGGCGGGAACCTCGAACAGGGAAGCATCCTGCGGCCCCAATTTCACGTTCTGGTATTCCTTGGACCAACTGCCTTTCTCGTCGGCATACTTCACGGGGAAGCCGTCCAACTCTTTGGCATCCCACTCGACGCCGGTGTAGACATGCCCTTCATAGGTGGTCTGCACGCGAAATTTGTCGCAGTGGTAGGCTCCGACCTGCTCGGCGCCGAGCGGGTCGCGTTGCACCTTGGCTCCCTCCATGCTGGAGGCCATGTCCGCGCCCGCAGCGCCTAGACCGCCCATATCCATATAGGTCTTCTGCTCTGGATTCAGGACCCAGACGGCCTTCCGGTCCAGGTGCATGATGGTGATGCTCTGCTTACCTTTTTCTTCTTTCTCGATGCGGACGGCTTTCTCGCTGGAGTAAACCTTGCTGGTCGTGGTCCGCTTGCCGACGACCTGAACCTGATCGGCGGAGAATGCAGGCTTGTGCATCTGTGCCGAGGTGCTGGCACACATGAGCAGGGATGAGGCAATGACCACGAGGCGGCGAAGGTGGTGATGCCATTGGGATTTGAGTTTCTTTTCAGGGTTCATCGGGGCTCCTTTTTGCCTGCGAAAATCGGGAAATGGATTCTCAGGCTTGTTTTTCGGCGAGATCGCCGATGACCGGCAGTTTGAAACGCTCCTTGTTGTACGCCCGATACATCAGATATAGGGCCACACACAGAAGCGCCAACGAGATGAGCGAGGAAAGCGTGGCGACGAAGTGCCACAACGTCCAGGGCAACAGGGAGAGCAGCATCGCCATGGCCAGATGCAGCACGATCCAGGCGACGCTGAAGAAGATGGACTGAAAGGCGTGAAAGCGTACAAAACGATCGTGCCGGTAAGGCTCCAGGACCAGGAACAAGATCCCGGTGATGAAACCGGCGAGATAGCACAAGGCACCGGCGACGTTGGACTGCAATCCTGGGGTGGCCGCGACGGTTCCGCCCGATTCCGCCGCACCCAGACGTACCGACTGGCCGCAACTGGCACAGAACGCCGACCCTGCAACCATTTCAACTCCACATCGTTCACAGCGCATAGGCTTGACCCCCGCGCGAAAACGGGCCGATGCTAGGTTGATTCTCGGGGCAAGGCAAATGAGTTCTCGCTGAAGTCGAGGTGAGGACGTATCCGACTGATTCCGCAAGCTTTGGAGTCGCAGGTGAGGATCAGCGATCGACGCCTCAGCGACCGGCTTGAGGTGATATAATCCGCCGCTAGTCCCCCCCAAGGTTGCTTAGCGTGGACTCGCGCGCGGTTTCCAGCAAAGTCTTCAGGTTTGGTCTTTTCGAGTTGGACCTCGAGACCCAGCAGCTTCGACGTGCTGGGGTGCCCCTGCGTATCCAGCCTCAACCCCTGAAAGTCCTCACGGTATTGGCGTCTGCCCCGGGCCGGATTGTGACCCGCGAGGAGCTGCGCCGCGAGCTCTGGGGAACCGAGACCTTTGTTGATTTCGAACAAGGGCTGAACTACTGCATCCGCCAGATCCGGACCGTGCTCGGCGACGAAGCGCAGAGTCCTCACTATATTGAGACGGTTCCCCGCAAGGGCTACCGCTTTATTGCCACAGTCGAAGGGGTGGAGCCGTCAAGACCCGAAACCGAAAAACACCCGGGCTCGGGGACGAGTTTGCGCCGGTCACGCCGTGGGTGGGTAGCCGCGATTTCGGTTTTATTGCTGGGAGTTGTGGTGACCGCTCTGGTTGTGGCAGGGGTTCGCTCCCGGCAGCGTCCTCCCCTGAGTTCGAAGGACTATCTTCTTATTACAGAGTTTTCAAACCAAACCGGTGATCCGGTTTTCGACGCCACCTTGAGAAAAGCGGTGTCGATCGACCTCGGCCAGTCTCCGTATCTGAATATCGTCGCCGATGACAAGATCCGCCAGACCCTCCGTTTAATGGGCAAGCCGCTCGACACTCGAGTTAGTCCGGAGGTCGGCCGCGAAATTTGCCAGCGCAATGGAATCAAGGCGATGCTGGCGGGCTCTTTGGCGGCGCTGGGGAATCAGTATCTGCTTGCCCTGGAGGTCACCAACGTCGGTTCGGGAGACGTGCTGGCGGAAGAACGGGTGCAGGCGACTGGGAAGGACCAGATCCTGAGCCTGCTGGGCAAATCCAACGAAAGGCTCCGCGAGAAGCTCGGGGAGTCGCTGTCGTCCATTCAGCAGTTTGGTAAGCCTTTGCCGGAGGTGACAACCCCATCCCTGGAAGCTTTGCAACTTTTCACGCTGGGCTCGGACAAGCGTAACGAAAGTGAGCTTTCTGCCATTCCGTTCTTTGAGCGGGCGATCCAGCTCGACCCGGACTTCGCCCTGGCGCATGCCAGTCTGGGAACCGCCTATCTCAACCTGGAGCAGCTGCAGCTTGCCGAGGAACATGAGAAGAAGGCGATGACCCTGAGTGATCGGGTCAGCGAAAAAGAGCGGCTCTACATCACAGCCCACTACTACCTGTTGCTTGGACAAAGAGAAAAAGTGGCGGAAACCTACGAGACGTACAGCCGGTTGTATCCACAAGACTCATTGCCCCGGATTAACCTCGCGAATGAATACCTCATCCTCGGCCGCTATGACAAGGCGCTCGAGGAAGCATTAATCGGCCTTCGCGTCGCACCCGATGCCTCCGGAATTTACGGCCACGCTGCCATGGCATACGCGGCCTTGGGCCAGCTTGATGAAGCCAAACGGGCGGCGGTGCGCGGGCTAAGCCTGTCTCCCGACAGCACATGGTTGCGTTTGCGACTGTCGAATATCAACCTGGCGCTGGGAGACACGGCGGCGCGCACTCGCGAGGATGCCGCGTTGAAAGCAACCCCGGGCGGAAACCTGGACCTGCTCTACCGGGATGCCGCCTTGGCCGCCTCGCGCGGCCGTCTCCGTGAATCCGAAGAACTGTACTCGCAAGCCAGCCAACTGGCATTGAAGCTGGGGATGAAAGACAACGCATCATTTGCCCTGGCTCTCCGCGCAGTGTATGAGGCTTACCTGATGAATCCCGATGCGGCCAGGGCAAGCGCACGCACGGCACTGAAGCTTTCCCAGATGTCGGACACGATCGAGCCCGTAGCGGTGGCGCTGGCGGTGGCCGGGGAGGACAGGCAGTCGCAGATGCTGGTCGATGACCTGGCCAAGCGTCGTCCGAAAGATACGACGGTTCAATTTATCTGGGTGCCGACGATCCACGCGATTGTCCGGATGCGCCACGGCGATGCCGACGCTGCTGTCCGGCTTCTCGCTGCCGGTATTCCTTACGATCGAGGGAACCTCGACGCCATGCTGGCGCGTGCGAATGCGTTGTTGCAGGCCGGGCACGCAACCGAAGCCATCGATGAGTTCGGTCGCGTGGTGAGTCTTCGACAGGGCTTCCCCTTCGATCCGGCCTGCGCGCTTGCGCAACTTGGTTTGGCGAGGGCTTACCTGCTGGCAGAAAATAAGGATGCGGCGCGCGCCGCCTACCAGCAATTTTTCAAACGCTGGGAAGATGCCGATGCCGACGAGCCAATCCTGAAGCAAGCCAAAACGGAGTACACGAAGCTGCAGTAGTGCTGCAGTAGTGGAGATGAATCCTGATTACGGTGGACGGATAATTCCGCGCAGTCTAAAGTGTTTTGACCCCATGAACCCGGAAAACGGCCCCTCGGAAGACTCAGCCCAATCCCCACCACCGGCGACTGTTCTCGCCCTCCACGGTTACAAACAGGAACTGAAGCGCGAGATTGGCTGGTTCTCCAGCTTTGCGATGAGTTTTTCCATCATCGCCGTTACCACCGGCCTGTTCGCGACTTACGGCGCGGGACTGCAAACCGCAGGCCCCGCATTTATCTGGACCTGGCCGGTCGTGGGCATGGGACAACTTCTGCTGGCCCTGGTGTTCGCCAAGCTGGCGAGGCGAATTCCTCTTTCTGGAATGGCATACCAGTGGACCCGGGAACTCGGCGGAGATTCGATTGCATGGTGGGCAGGCTGGCTCATGATCATCCAGTTGGTAACCGGCTTGTCGGCAGTCTGCTATGCCATGGGGAGTTATGCTCTGCCCGCGCTGGGCATCGCGGGCACCGATCGCAACATCGTGATCGCGACCGCCGGCGTCCTGGTATCGATCGCCATCATCAATCATATGGGGGTGAAGATCGCCAGTTTCGTAAACGACTTCATGGTGCTGGCGCAAATCGCGGTCATCCTGGTGGTGGGCATTCTTCTCCTGATTGTCGCGGTGAAGCACCACACCAACTCATTTCACTTTCTGTTTACCCACCCGGGCCATCCCGGAGGATTGGCCTTTGTCGGGCCCCTGGCGTTCTCATCACTGGCGGCGGCATGGACGATCACCGGATTCGAAGCGGCGGCCAACCTGGCTGAGGAAACCAAATTGCCGGAGCGCCTGGTGCCGTTTGCCATCGTCTCTTCGGAAATTTTCAGCGTCATCATCGGGTTCATCATTCTGCTCGGATTTACCCTGGCTATTCCCTCGCTCGAAGCCGCGACAAAAAGCTCCGCCCCGTTCGCTTACATCATCGGCTATCACTTTCCGCATGCCTTCACCGGGGTGGTGATGGCGATCATTCTGGTGGAAATCTATGCCTGCGCGCTGGCCAATCTGACGATCGTGGGCCGGGTTGTCTGGGCCATGGCGCGCGATCGCCAGTTGCCCGCTTCCTCGTGGTTCGCACAGCTAAGCGCGCGTAAGGTTCCGGCGAACGCCATGTGGTTCCTGGCGATCGTGGCGGCGATTTTTACCTGGTGGGCCAGATTCCAGGTCGTGATTGCGGGCGTTTCCGGACTGGCCGCCTACACCACCTATGTGATGGTCGTCGCCTGCGCTTTGTGGAACCGCCCGCACCAATGGCAACTAGGCGGCGATTCGTCGGAGGCTCCGATCGTGCCCCGGGGGTTGGGCATCGTGGCGTTGATCTGGCTTCTGATTTGCCTGGGGGCGCTCACCCTTCCCGGTTCCGCCTGGATCAACGATAAAGCAATCCTGGTGGGGTTGGCCGTGGGCCTGTGCATCTGGCTGAGCGCTCGCCGAAGCCGGCGAATTCCGGAAGCACGGTCCGAGGCGGGCGAGGTGGTTCCTTAGCAGCGTTAAACCGAATAGAATTCGCTGTCCCTCTGTTTGGACTCCAAGCGGCGACTTTCGCCGCAATTATCGAAGGAGGGAAGTGAGATGTCTCGATTGATCCAGGCAGCACTCTTCGCAATTCTCAGCGGCGTACTTGCAATTCAATCTCATCCCGCGTTCGCGGTGGACGGGGGGCCACGAGTGGAACAGAATTTCTCCACCCAGTGGCTTTATGTCGCTCGTGATATCGCCGGGGGAGAAAGGGCGGATTTGAACGACGGCGGGTTTGAGCATGTGTCCGTGCCGCATGCCAACGTACTCACACCGGCCGAGACCTTCGATCCCGACATGTTCCGGTTTGTTTCCTGGTACCGGAGGCACTTCCGGCCGGAGGATTCCTGGAAAGGCAAGGTGGTGTCTCTGCGCTTTCAAGGCGTCATGACCGTGGCGGACGTGTACCTGAACGGAAAACATCTTGCTACGCACAAGGGGGGATACACGCCGTTCGAGGTTGATTTGACCCCTGAGCTGCGGTTTGGGGCGGACAACGTAGTCGCGGTGCGGGTGGATTCCCGCGTCCAGCCGCAGGTTCCGCCGGAAGGAGCGCCCAAGATTTCGCCCTCCGGTCTTTATTTCTTCGCCAACCGGGGGCGACTCGCGCGGGTCGCACCGAAATTGTACGGCTTTTATTTGTTTGGCGGAATTCAGCGCGATGTGGAGCTGCGGGTGACGGACAAGTTGCACATTGAACAGGTGTACTACGTCACCAAACGCACACAACCCGATGCTCTAGTCTCAGCGACGATCAGCGTCCGCAACGCTCGTTCCCAAGCCGCGGAGTGTACCGTGCGAGTTCATCTGCGTGATGCGGAGGGGGGAGAAGCCGCGACCGCCGTCACCAAGGTGAACTTGAACTCTGGCGAGGTGCGAGATGTGCAGATGGATCTCGATCCAATTCGGAATCCGCGCTTGTGGGACCCGGATCATCCCAATCGCTACATCGCCGAAGCCGAAATCAGCTATTCTTCCGCGGTCACCGACCGGGAATTGACGTGGATCGGAGTCCGGCAGATTGATTGGCAGGGCGGCGTTTTTCACATCAACGGCCAGGTCCTGCAATTGCGCGGGTTGAACCGCCATCAGACTTATCCATTTATTGGTGGCGCCGTGCCCAACCGGTTGCAACGCCGCGATGCCCTGACCCTGAAGTACGGGCTCGGGTTGAATGCGGTCCGCTCCTCCCATTACCCTCCTGATCCCGAGTTCCTGGATGAATGCGATCGACTGGGATTGCTGGTGATGGACGAGTTTCCGGCCTGGCAGTACGTCGGGCGCGATCCCGAATGGCAGGAGAACGCGGTCCAGGCCGTGCGCGAGATGATCCTTCGCGATCGCAACCATCCGTCAATCTTTGTCTGGGGTGTTCGTGCCAACGAAGCTTCGTTTTACGAAGGCGACGACCGCGACCTCTACGATCGAACCTATGGCCTGGTGAAACAGCTGGATCCGTCGCGCAGTCCGGGCGGGGCGCGTCTGAGCGAGGCCTGGCACGGAAAGATGGTTCCGGAAGAAGTGTTGACGGTCAATGATTACGGAGACTTCGACGATCCCACGAAATTTCCTCAGCCGGCGACCGACAAGCCGTGGCTGATCACTGAATTCGGGCATCCCCGCCAGGTGCCAGTCTGGGAGGACGAAGACGTGTTGTTGCTGACCGCCCGCATGTGGATGCGACATTATGATCAGTTGCGCGCGCATCCCGAGATTTCCGGGGCCATCGGGTGGGCGGCCTTCGACTATTCCTCTCCCGAGTTCAATACCCCGGAAGCGGTGACGGCGACACATTGTATCGACGACATCTACCGCCTGCCGAAAGGCTTCGCGGCTTATGCCATGGCGAGCCAGCTGGATCCCGATGGGTATGGCGCGATGGTGCACATCCTTAATTACTGGGAACAGTCAACCCCCGACCTCTGGGTAGCCAGCAACGCGGAAGAAGTGGAGGTCAAGATCAACGGGAAGTCCATCGGGCGGGAGCGCGCCACTGAGTTTCCGAACTTGATGCATCCGCTCTTCAAATTCAAGCTGGGCGATGCTTATCAGCCAGGAGTGGTGGAGGCCCTGGCCTATCGCCATGGCGAAGTGATGGCCCGCGAGGAACTGCGCAGCCCGCAGGGGGCCGAACGACTGCAGATCGTGACTGACGATGCGTCGATCGTAGCCGACGGAGCCGATGCAACGAGAGTCGTCGTGTATGCCCTCGACAAGAACGGCACGGTTCCGCCTTACGAAGACCGGCAAATCAGCGTCCGCGTGGAGAACGGAAAGCTGCTGGGCATGCCCACAGCCCATCTGGAAGGCGGACGCATCGCCTTCTACGTGCAGGCCAAGGAGGGCCAACCCGAGCCGATCGAGATTCACGTCAACGCCGAGGGATTGCAACCGGGCGACGCGAAGGTGGCGGTCGAAGCTGAAACCGGGGCGCTTCCGTTCGCGCCCTTTGACCGCCGCAATGAATCTCTCAAGTTTGTGCCGGCCCGGTGGTGAATAGCCGAACGATGCCGAGGAACTTCCTCGCTCGGCACCGTTTGCTTCTATCCGGACGATCGTACCTGAATCCGATG
>Ga0075030_100001408_pt1 | contig 21613 bp, 20 predicted proteins | sample LitLauG_LLR_2012_FD_71393 | JGI IMG/M metagenome (GOLD analysis project Ga0075030, IMG submission 71393) | Freshwater sediment microbial communities from Pennsylvania, USA - Little Laurel Run_MetaG_LLR_2012 | ecosystem: Environmental > Aquatic > Freshwater > Creek > Sediment | place: USA...
GCGGGCACGGCTCCAATCCCTGATGCCGGAGTCGGCAACGGGCGATTGCCACGCCCGGCGCTCCGAAGACTCCGCGACCGTTCATGGCAATCGCTGATCCGTTGCCTAGTCGTGGTCGCTACGCGACGTTACCAGAAGTTCCGGCTCAAACTCGCCCCCGGTCGTCAGTGGGGGGGCGAATTTGGCCGGTTGCGTGATCGGAAGCAGCTACGCTGCGGTTACCGTTGGTTGGGGTAGGAGGAGGAGAAGGAAAGGGGGTGCGCTGGTTTCAGGAATGGCTCCCGGTGGTCGCGGAAATACGAATCCGCGTATTTCCGCGTATGCGTATTTCCGAATATTCGGAAATACAAAATGCCGCACCCCCCTACCCGGCTAAATTTTCTTCTGCTTCGGCCACCTCTTCCACTTCGCCAGAATCCTTCAGGCGATCGGACACCACGTAACGGCGGCAATGCTGGCGGACCATATCGGCGAAGTATTCGGATCGATCCATGCCGCTATAGGTGACATGCACCGAAAACCGTCTGGCCAGCTCGGCGGGAAGGTACAAAGTCACTTTTTCCTTGGGAGCGTCCAGGCGATTTGCCGCTTTAGTGACAGATCGTTTCCGCGTCTTGCCGGAGGGCGATTCAGTAGCCATCCCCTGCCCTTCCAAAAACGAGGCATGATCAAAGCCCTTTCGGGACAACTACCCGAGCCGTAACTTTATTGATCGGCAAATGGCTCTGTCGCCTACAGCCGTAAGCGATAAAGAGTCAAATGGGTATGGAATCAAGCCGGGTCATGGTTATTCCGGCAGAACGGGAATGGCGGTAGGCGATCACAGGGATAAACGGCGAAACGCTCAAGTCACGGGATTTCCGAATCCGCGCATTTTCGCATACGCGAAAATCCACGGACGCGAAAGCTCGGAAATTCGCATACTCAGATTTCCGATAACCATCGCGAGAGCAGTTCTTCGACTAACTCACTGACATCCTGACCGGATTCGGCATCGAGGAGAGCTTGTTTCACCCGCTTGCGGGTTTCCTTGCGGATCGAAATAGTTGTCTGGCAATACTCGCCATTGCTCTTTTTGCCGGTTGCCGGCCGGCCTTTGCCGCCCTGATGTGTGACCGACATCGCACCGGATTCGCTTTTCGGAAGGGGTGTGAGCGGGGCAGGGGAGGGGTTAGCAGGCTCATTTTTGAGCGTACCCAGGATGTTGCTCAAGCCATCGAGGGGGTGCGGCTTCTTGCTCACGACGTCAGCTCCTTCCCGATCGCCCGATAATCGTCCGCACCGAATTGTGCTCTAGGATCGTTCACGTCCGAAACGAGTGTCCCCATTGAAGCCGCCGTCACGAAAGATTGGTAGCGGCGAATCATCCCGTCGAAAACTGGAAGGCCCGCTTCTTTGAGCATGGCTTGGGCAATTTCGCCGTCGCGGGCAGGTTTAGGTCGAATCATCGTGATGAGGATTTTATAGCGGCTGGCCTTATGACTCCGCAGCGCCTCAATGGTTAGCCGTAAGGCATCAAGTGAGAGCAGATCGGGCGTCGATGGCAGGATGAGCATGTCGCAGCCGGACGCCAGCGATTTGATAGTTTCCTGATTCGGACGCGCGGCGGTATCAAGGATGATATGCTCGTATCCGCCGCGGGAGACTTTGGCCATTTGAAATTCGTCTACTACGTCAAAAGAAAAAGACCCTCTTCCGGACCAAGCCGAGGCTGAGCGGTTCGGGTCGCCATCGATAAGAACGGTTTTGCCTTTGGATTGGAAATAGGCGGCAAGATGGATCGCCGTTGTCGTTTTGCCGACCCCGCCTTTGAACGATGCAATCGTGATGAGCATGAGACGTTACCAAGTTGAAAATTCGCGTTTTCGGATTTTCGCGTATCCGTATTTATGGAAACCCGAAAACGGCATCCTACAGAAACAAGCCAAAAAATCAAGTAAAAGAACAATCCGCATTTCCGCGTATCCGAAAATAGGAAAATGCGGATATTCTACCGACGCCCCCGTCAATTGACGCTCGGTTCCTGGCTGTAAGCCCCGGCCTGGTGGAGTTCTTCCTCGGCCCGATACATGGCGTTGAGAATGGTGTACAGGATTCGACTGAACAACACCGCCTTCGGTTGCGACGGGTCGAAATGCAAATTGAGGATCTCCGCCGCCGCCGCAGCGCTCCAGTCGTATCTGGGACCGTTGCCGCTCATGGATTGCGCCCTCATTTGGATGCCCATCGTTGCGTGTCGCGCGAGGCAAAGTAAAAACCCCAATGGTTCAGACCTCGCTCTCCCGCACGGGCTTTTTTTCGATTTCTTCCTTCGCGGCTTGGTACATCCCCCGCAGGCATTCGCGGACTTCCTCCTGCCGCAACAACGGTCGGACTACGTCAATGCATTTCCGGGCGATTCTGATGCACAGCTCATGTACCGCCGGGTCCGCCGATTGATCGAGGTGGATCATCGTTCCTTCTCCGATTCGTCGATGGCGACGAGGATTGTGTAGACCACCAGCGCCAGCCGGTGATGCTTTTCCATCTGTGGATATTGCTCGAACTCGCCTACGATCTCGAAAGCGGCCTTGAGGGCGTACGCGTAGCGCTGATCCGGTTGCAGCGCGGCGCGCTGGCCTTCCGGTGGTTTTGGTGGAAGCAATCCGATCGCGCGTCCCAGCCATTCGCCGAGATGGTAATAGACTCCTCCGCTCAGATAGAGCAGGGGGAGAGCGATCAGACTCGCGAGCAGAATCGTCACGATCTCGTCCATTGACGGTGTCTCCGGTGACCTGGCGGTTCGTGGGTGTGGCCGGTTCGAGGGTTTACATCGAGGCTTCGTGTTCATGCCCGGCGTCATGGCCGTTGTCGCGGCCGACGCCGTTGCTGTGCTCGCGCTGTTTGTCGCGATTGGCTTTGGCGACTTGGGATGGCCAGGGATGCGCCGGAGCGGCCACCGGCGGCGGCATCATCGCCCCCTCCAGATAGGCGCCGCCGAGATTGGCTTGCCGCATGTCCGCCCCGCGAAAATCCGCCTGCGCGGCTTCGATGCCCTGCATACGCGCCCCGTAGAGGTTGGCATTCTGGAAATTCGCACCCTGCACCGACGCGCCGCGCAAATCGGCGTAGCGAAGATTGGTGCCGGTGAAATTGGTCCCCCGCAGGTCGGTCGCACGCAGATCGGCTCCTTCGAGATTGACGCCCGCTAGGTTGACCCCGCGCATGTCGGCGCCCTTCCAGTTGATTCGCTCGGAAGGACGCTGATCCTTTGCCATGACCGGTTTCTCCGCTGACCTTGGCTTTTAGTGGTGATGGCCGATTTGGGGCTTGAAGGCCACAAACGGCCGGTGGTGCGTGGCGCGGCGCGGTTAAAGCCCGAACAAGCCGTCAGGCTCGCGGCGTTTCATCGCCTGGAGGTTGGATCAGCCCGTTGGCCATCGCTTGCATCAGGAAAACGAGGCTGCCGACGACCAGCCCGCAGATGAACACATTCATGGAAAACACTCCGTGGGGTTCGAGTTAGGGGAGGGGGTTACATCGACGCTTCGTTTTCATGGCCGGCGTCATGGCCGTTATCACGGCCATGGACAGTGCCCGCCTGGAGCCTGTTCTGGGCGGCGATTTCAGACGGGCAGGGCTGGCGTTCTGCGTTTTGTTCCCTGGATTTTTGCACCTCCCCGGGCGTCGGATTCCAAATGGAACCCGTTTCCTGCACCTGGATCGCGTCAGGAAAAGCCTTTAAAGCAGAGGCAAGCTCATGCAGACCCTGGCGGCCGGCGGCCTCGATCGTTCCATCCGCCATGATGGCGTTCCACACTTTGGCCACGCCCTCGACCACCGCGCCGATGACGCCGCGCGTGGCCTTGTCACTCGCCGCGGCCATGGGCTGCTTGGTCTCAGATGCTGATGATTTCTCGGCCATCGGACATTCCTTTCAAGGGATAGAAACACGCGGGGAGACTCCGGCCAACATGGCCGGAGGGTTAGCGGATAAACCCGCCATGGCGGCCGGGCGGGGTGGTGTTTTGGTGTTCGCGGATCATCCGTTCGAGCGTGTAGTCGCTCGGATCATCTCTACGCCCGCCAAACGGCGACGAAATCCCCCGGCCGTTGGGATCGGGCAAATGGGCGACGGCGATCGTCACGACACCGGCCAGGGCGAGGGCGAGCAGGCCGAGAGCGAATCCGCTGCCGCCCATGCCGCGCGATTTGCCGCTGCCCCAGCGCTTGCAGAACAGGCCGCGCCGGCGAAACGCCTGATCGGCGTAGTAGCGAATCTTGTCGCAGACGATCACGTAGTTGTTGCGGTGAAAGACGAGGCAGGTCGATTCCGGCAACACCAAAATCTCCTCCGGCTTGTACAGCCGCCGCGCCGCTTCCGCCGTTGTCGAATTCCAGCCGCTATTGCGGCTGCCCGGACTCTTGCCGTCACCGCCGATGGGCGAGGAATTGCCCTGGTTGTTGCCCTCGGTGCGAATGACGACCGTGGCGTCGCCGATGCGCTTGGAGAGCATCTCGGCAGTTTCATACGATGTGATCGACATGTATTGCTGGGTGGCGAGATTGTCGAGCACGGTGGGCGCGTTCTCGCCGAAACATTTCTTGAGCTGTTCAATCGACTGAAAAAACAACCATAATCGTATGCCCATACCGCGCATCAGCGTGACCGCGTCTTCGAGCACCTGCATTTTGCCGATATGTGCACATTCATCGACGAGGAAGAGCACCGGATTGCGTTCGGTCGGATGACCGCGCGTGATGACGCGAAGCAAGCTGCCGAGCCAGAGCCTGACCAGGCTGGCCCAGACGACCATCTTGTCGGCGGGGGTGATCAGGTAAATCGTCATACGTCCGGTTCGCAATCGCATGGGATCAAAGCTGGTCGTTGAGGTACTGTGCGCCACCAGCGGCGCGCCATAGATGTTGGTGAAGCGCTGGGCATGCGTCATCACCGATCCGAGTTCCTTGCCTTCATGCCAGGAGAGGGAGTGGCCCATCTCGGATAAGACGCCGTAAAACCCCTCCTGCTTCTGCATGACCTCCAGGGCGTGGGTAAAGTTCTCACGGCTGGCGATCTGCGTCCGCACGCCTTGCATGTTGCGGCAGGCCGAATCGCCTTCGAGTGCACAGATATAGGCGACAAAAGCGGTGATCACATTTTCGGCGGAATCGGTCCAGTGCGGGTCCATTTCCTTGCCGGTGCGCACCACCAGCATGTTGGCGAGATCCCGGCACTGGTCGATGAAGTCCGGCTCGTTCGCATCGAGGAAATCCAAGGGATTGAAGCTGTCACCACCAGCCCCGAACAGCATCGCCGGGTCGAGACGCACGATTGTATGGCCGAATTCCCTTTGCCGGTGACGGGCGGTTTTCTCGAAAAACTCCCCCTTCGGATCAACAACCACGCAATTGCCGGGGTATGAAAGCAAATTGGGATAAAGCACCGCCACCGACTTGCCGCCGCCCGCTGGCGCAAACGTCGCCAGATGCGTAAACTCGTTGATGCGTATGAAATCACCGGCGGCGCGTCGGGATTTCATGACGGCGGCCAGGCAGATGCGCACCGCCCATTGCGACGGCACCCGTGGCGACAGCAGGCAGCGCAGGGCATACCATCGCGACGGACGCGCCGCAGCCCCGATGCGGCCCATCACCAGCCCGGTTTGGCACAAGAGCCGCCCCATCAGAAGATCGCCGAGCCCGGCCTCTCTTGCCGAGCCGTAGGAGTTGGATACCGACCAGCGGCGGCGGCTCGCCCGGTAGAGCATGCCGATCAGGACGAGGACGGCGTAGGACGGATAGGCCAGGCCGACAACGACGGCGTTGAGCGAGAGGATCGCCGCCGCCAGCAGCAGCTGGAGGCGGATGATCACAGCCCCGAAGGTCCGCATGGAAGTTGCCTCACCGATGAAATATGTTGGCAAAGTCGGTGACAGGGCCGGGTAGGATTCGTTGCGGCGAAGCAAAAACGCGAAGGTTTCGAGGCTTGCAACCGTAGCGAATCCCACCGGGTACGAAGGGAAGGGGGGTCACGACGCCCGCAACAACTCGGCCAGCGCCGAGACATCCTTGTGCTCGCTTTTTTGCAACTCACGTAGCTTGGCGCGAATCTGGTCGATGGCCTTGAGCAACGTTTCCGGCGTCAGCTCCCCCGCCGAAAACGCGAAGCTGAAGGACACACCGTCGAGCTTGCCCGTCACCTTGCCGGGCTTGGGGGTGACGGCTTTCTTGCCGATTTTCTCGCGGACGGCACCCACCACGTCCTCGCGCTTCATGCGACGGGACACGACCTGCCCAGCCAATTCGCGCATGGCGTGCTCATCCTTCAACCGCGTGATCTCATAGGCGCAGCTTTCCGGCAGCCTGCCGTCATCGACCATCTGCTGAAGGTCGGGCGGCAAGGTAAGCAGGGATTCCACGCGGGTGATGCTCGATCCGCTCATGCCGAGTTCCGCCGCCAGCTCCTGTGAATTGCAGCCTTTGAGCTTTTTGAGCCGGGCTAACGCCCGCGCGAAATCTAATGGCTGGAGATCATTTCGTACGGCGTTCTCGACCAGCTGGTCGGCGAGCAAATCCGTTTCCGAGGGTTCGCCTTCCACCGGCAGGCAGGGCACCGTGGTCAGCCCGGCCATTTTCGCGGCTCGCCAGCGGCTCTCGCCGGTGATGATCCGCCAGCCTCTGCGCTCGGCGTCCCAGAGCACGCGAATCGGTTGCAGGATGCCGCGCGCGGCAATGCTCGCGGCCAGTTTGTCGAGTTCCGCTTGCAGGAACAGCTTTCTCGGCTGGTTCGGGTCGACGATCATCTCGTCAAGCGGAATGTCACGTACCGTGATGCTCACAGCAGCACCTCTCATGGTTAGAAGTGGGATCGTACGATACACACGCGCCCACCCGCCCTCAGGGCGGTGTCGGCGCGTGCCAGAGCTCGGTCGCGACCGGCGCGGCATTAAGGCGGCAATCGACCGGCCGCGGAGCCGCCGGTGCTGTCGGCCTGCGGGAGAGCATCCTGATCAGGGCGACGCCCGCCAGCAGGGAGAGCCCGCCCCAGGTAAGGTTGCTCCAACGGTGATCCAGGCAAAGCAGGATCGCCGCCAGTAAGCTCAGGGCATTGACCGGGCGGCAGAGCCACCCGATCGCTTTGGTTTTGAGCGAATTCCAGTTCAAGGAATGCCTCTTTCAGTTGTTCGGCCCCCCAGACGAGGAGGAAGACCGCCAGCAGCCACGAGCAGGCCGGCGGCCACACAATCAGCAGTAATCCGATGCAAATGCCGGCGATGCCGCGCGCGGATCGCGTTGCAATCAAGCCCACGGCTCGCCTCCCTTTTTCTTGCGGTTGAACCTCGTCAGCCGTCGTTTTCCGAGTGTGGCGGAAGCGATCAGCCGGGGCTTACCGGCCATGCTGCCTCAGATACTCCTGTTGCCGGACATAATCCCGGAATGCCACCGCCCGGCGTGCCGACATGATGACTTTGCACACGGGGCAGCGGATGTTGTCCTTGCGTTCGATCAACATGTCGCTGACGACCAGCAGATTGCCACAGTTCTGGCACTGGCCGTTGGAGTCGATGACGACGGGGCCGGCCACCGGCAGATTGGGCGGCGGCGGAGGCTCCTCGGGCGGATTGGCTTCTTGCGTCAGCAATCCCTTGAGGCGTTCGGCTTCCGCTTTCGCTGCCTGCAACGCGTGCTGAAGTTGGGCAATCAGCTCGTTCAGCCGCTTCTTTTCGTTCTCCAGGCTCGACATGCGGAAGAGCGCGTCGTCGCGCTCTCCCAACGCCTTGCCGAGATCGGAGTTCAACTGCGACACGCGGGCGACCAGCTTGTCCACTGCCTCGCGCAGCGACGGCACGGCCGAGTAGCCGTAGATGAACCCCGCCACGGCGATGATGGGGACCAACGTCCACCACCAGCCGCTGCGGTGATCCGGTTCCGATGTTTTGCGATTCATCGACCCACCCCCAATCGGTTTGCGTTTTCGATTCGCTTTGCGTCTTCGTCCGAGGTCACATACTTCGCGATCGAGCCCAGCCCGCTGGTCTTGGCGTACCCGGCGACCAGGCAGAGAAACGCCAGCACGGCGAGCACCTTGATGTTGTTGAGGAGCTTGAAAATCAGGATCAGGACGAGCAACGCCCCGATCGCCATGAGAGCGGTTCCCCAGCCGAGGCTGCGGAGGATCGCAACGAAAATCGCCCACAGGCGCTCGACGACGCCCGCCGTGACCTTGTCGCTGAGATCACTGATCCAGGAATCCCACATCGCCGTTCCTCTCTTCCAGAAGCTCATCCGAACCTTTGCCAGCCACAGTCGAGGGCAACAGCCACCCACCGCATGATGGGTTCTTGGAATGCAATAGGCGCACGAAGAACGGGGGCGCGTGCGACCGAGCCGCGCGCAGCGGTGCGGACTGACTTTCAACCTGGGTGATGTTGCTCTGACCTGTGGAGCCGCCGTCTCGGCGGATTTACATTTCCCAGAGCAGGAACAAGAGCAGCTCTCGCTCGACGTCCTTACTCGTCCGGAAGAAAGCCCCAGGCCAGCCGATGATCAAAGCTGTCTCAAGCGCTTCTTCCGCCGACCCGGCGGGCGGCGGCGGTTGATAAGAGCAGCCTCGCGAGGCCGCCAGGGCCGAATCGCTCTTTTTTCGTAGTGTTTGCGTTGTCATGACGGTTACCCCGTGGACGCCCCTTGTCCGTTGCCGGTGAGGAAGTCAAAGAGGGGGAACATTCCCGAGCAGTTGGACAACACCTTTGGCGTTCTCGGTGTTGACCAGCCGCGACATTGCCGTTCGACCGTAAACGGACAACCCCGTCCGTCGGTAACACGCTCTCAGGCGATTTCCACCTGCGTTTCACGCTGTGCGTTTGTTATGGCGGTACCGATGAGGGCCGAGGCGTGCGGAAATTCAAGCTATGATGCGCCACAGCATGTCTTCCGCGCCTTCGGAGATCCTGATGAATACGGCCGGAAGTACGCGCCGCAGCCACTCGCGGAAGGCGTCCACGGACGTTTCGAGCAAGACCAGTTTCCAAGCCGGTTCACGGTCCAACGCCTCGTGAATCTGACGGACGTCGCTTATGGACAAATACATGGAACGTGCTCCTTGGATTTGTGATGGGGGAATTGATAGACTTGTCGTTCTCATCGGGGTCGAGTGTGTTGGTCCGAGCGGGCAGCGGCTGCACCCGGACATTCATGCCCGATCCCCTCGCAAACGGCGTGTTGCCGGTTCGGACGGTCGTGATGTGTAACGTCGACGGTCACGCATGCCTTTTCAGGCCGTTGACCGGCATCTGTCGCATCGCGGTGCCTAGTCTTCAGCGCAGGATGCCGCGAATGATCTTGGCGAGGGTTTCCTGACAGGGCATTAGCCTGATGCGTCATTACATGCCGCCGGGAGAGCGTCGTTGTCTCCCGACGGCGATGACTTTATGAACTAAACCCTCGTTACAAACCGTTCGCCCAACGATTCGCCGTTGACGCGGGGGTCAAGTCTGTTCTCGTCCCGTTCCATCGATGCCCCGCTCGCGTCCGTGTCCTGACCGGAAAGCGGTTCGAAGCGAGCCGGGAGTAACCAGCCGCTCGATGTAAGTACGTTGACGGCGACCTTTTGATTCTCCTCGTCGAAGTGCTCAGCGGCCGCCAAGCAGTCGGCGATAGGCAGCGCCGCGAACGGCAGCCCTGCGTAACGGTGACGTGCCACGACGAAAAAGGGGTCACCGGAATTGATGACGCTGAGCCCGCGCAGCTTCGGGCGGGCGGCCTTCATTTCTTGGAGCGTGGTATATTCTTGCCCACCTGCCGCGAGATACTGGTGGTTCGGGGCATTGCCCTCCCCGCCGACGGGAAGGAAGTCGAGCGGCACGGGCATAGTAAGGTTCGCGAGCGCGCTTTGTGCCCAGGCAGTCAGCGAGAAATTGAGCCTTCCGAAGACAACCGCCCCCGACAGCGATTTGAGATGGTTGCGAAGAAAACCATCATACCGGTTTCCGCATTCCGCGAGGTACTCATCCAGCAGATTGTCAATGCCCGGCTGCATCAGTCGCGCCGGACTCAAGGGTGTGGGCGATTCCCCAAGCGATACCTCGATGCCGTGGCGAATCCGTTGGAGAAACGGCGTCGCCTCTTCGGGACGGATGATCGAGCACAACGCGTCGGTGGCCGCCACCGCCGCCCGCCTGGCTTCTTCCTTATGGGCGTTGGTTTCGCCCAGGCGTTCACGCAGTCGAGACAACCGTCCAGTGATCTCCATGGCCAGTGCCTGGAAGTGCTGGGCGGTCAGACGGTAGGTCTGTTCTCTCAGCTTGAGAGTCAGGTGCTCCTGCTGGGCCTGCTTCCATTCTTCGCAGGCTTGTCCCGCCTGGACTCGCAGTGTTCCCCTGTTCGTGAAGTTGGCCAGCGTATTCTTCCCGATTTGAGCAATGGCTTCGCGGAGGCGGCCGCCGTGATCCTCCTGCTTGAGTCTTCCCCAGCCGGCGGCGTGGCTGTTCGCAACTTCAGTCAGGTGACGGGCGAGCGATTCGCACACCTCACGGACCATGTCCAGGCTCGGTATTTCAGCCAGGATCTCGTCGCCAACGCGCTGTACCGCAGCGGGGACGAGTACCAGCTCGATCTCACGCAACTTGGCCCGTGCGGTCGCGACCAGTTTCGGCGTGACCTCGTTCTTGAAACACTGCTGGATGTTCGTGAGTTGGGTCATCGCCTGCTGGTCCGACCGTTTGGCGATCTCCGGGTCCACCGCCATGTTCCCGGCTGGGACCAGTTCGCCAATAGCTTGTTGGATTCCACCCTCGATCCCTCCCAGGCCCAGGCGGGCCTTGAAATTGCGCATGAGGCCTTCGATCTGCTCCGTCTCCCCCTTGCGAACGGCGGTGTTCAGTGCCTCGGTAAGGCACGAATGCGCGTACAGGTCACGCATCGCCGGCGGTAGCCAAGCCACGCGATCCGCAGAGGCCGCGACGACGGAGTGTTCGGGGCGTCCAAACGCCCCCCAATATTGGCCGCTGGCGTTCGACATCAGGTTCTTGTCGATCTCGGCCAATGATGGGTGCGTTAGGGTCAGGGCGGCGGCGGCGAGCCGATCAGAGAGCTTCTCTGGGGTCAGGGTGCCACCCGTGGCCTCGCTGCCGTAGAAATAAATTGCTGAGATCGGAGGGGTAGTGATCGGGTTGCGTGGGTTAATGCCCAGCGCTTTCTGTAATGGCAGGGAATTGGAACTGGTCTGCGCGAATTTGATCTCCCGCAAGGTCGCCGCAGCGTTGGCCGACAACCGCAACCGTTCGCGATCGGTTTGCTGGACATCGGGATTCGACAGAAAATAGGACGGCAGGACGGCGAGCAGAAAGACGTCAATGGTCGCTCCGAATGAGACCATCCGCGCTTCGTCGCGGGCCAGCAGGGCAAGCGGGAGGATCATCGCGCTGCCGGTGCCGCCGCAAATCGAGGAGGTGATCACGACTTGCAACGGCCGGCCGTTGGATTCACGCAGTGCCTGGCCGAGAAGCTGGCGGATGCGGCCTCGGACTTTCGGCACGGCCTCGGCGAACTTGATCATGCCGAACAACCGCACTTGGGCTGCGCCGTTCGACGCCGAGCCAGGGTATTCGAGATCAGGAATCATCCCATCGTTAAGCAGCGTCAACTGGCGCGACTGGGCCGGTTTCTTGACATCGGGGTTGGGCAACAAAAGCTGCCAGGCGGGAAGCTCGACCTGATCTTGGCCCATCGCCGTCGGGCGTGCCGTGTCGATCGCCAGTATTTTTTCCTTGATCTCGGGGTTACGCTCCGCCAGCGTGGTGGCGAAGTCGCTGCCGAGTGAGCCGATGTTGATAAAGACGCTGACCCGTTTAGGGGCGAGCTTTTGGTCTTGTTCGGGCATCACGGTTCCGGCGGCGGACGCCGGGCGAGCAGTCGTTTTCGATTTTGAGGACATGGGAACGGACTCCGCATAACAGGGAAGGGAAATGAACCGGTCGAGAGTAGACGCTTAGAGCGGCCTGTTGGTAACAAAGCCGGTGGGGTGTTCCTGGCGAGGATGAAATCTCGGAGAGTGCGAGAAGCCGGTTGTCCAGCTATGGGGAAGGATCGTCGTCCGATCCGAATCGGGCATACCATTGGGGGGTAACCCACTTGCTGATCCTGGTCCTATCGAGGACGATTGTGATGAATCGCGCATGCGGCCTCGATTGCCCTCAAAAGCTTGATATCAGGCATGGCCGATCACTTATTCCTTTGAGAGTTCTCGATTGGACGTCGTCCTCAGGACGACGCTTAGAAACGATCCAAGAACGGTTCAAACCCGCTTGTTTTCAGGGGTTTCCGGCGATCGCGGCGACTTTCTCGGAACGTTTCTTGTCCAATCCCGGATGACCGTGGTCCGGGTAACACAAGTGGCTGAGGAGGGATTGAACAACGTCGGGGTCGGGGAGTGCCCAGAAACTTCCGTATTCCCTGTTACGCCAGACAGGGGCTATCCGTTACCCACCCAGTGACCCCACGAGAAGGTGCCTTGATGCGCCAGCTATTCTGGGACGAGAGGAATCGATCATGAGCGGCTTACCGTTCGAATTTCCGAAGACCGAGTCGCGGTATCTCGCCAAGGCGCGGGGCGTGGCTGGGACGCTGCGTCGGAGATTCGGCCTGGGCGTCCCCGCGACGGACATCGTCCATGATGTCATGATTGAAGCGATCGAGGAGCAGCAGCGCACGGGGTTGAAAGCGAAAGGATTCTGGCCGCGTTTGGTCAACAAGGTGTTTGACAATTACCGGCGGGACCAGGTGCATATTCGAATGCTTGTCCGACGAGCCGGCGAACAGCGAAACGCGGAGCGGAGGAATCAGGTGGGGGCGCTAGGGGAAAACGAGGCGATCGCTCGTGAGCTTCGCGAGACGATTGAATCCGCCGTCGCCGAATTGTCGCAGACCGACCAGGACATTTGGCGTCGGTTGAACGCGTCAGAGTCCTATATCGAGATTGCCGAGGCGTTAGGGAAATCCAAGGACGCTGTCAAGCAGGCGGTCTACCGCATCCGTGCACATATTCGCAACCGCATGCCGATCGAATATCAGTAAAAGGTGCTGTTGATGATTAAGCAATCGTTACGACGTGGTAGGGACCTGATTTTCGGCATTCTGGGACGTCGTAAAAGTCTCAGAAACCTCGTCGACCGCCATCTCCCCCCGGAGTGGAGGAGGCGGCTCGATCAGGAAACCTCACGCATCTTCAAGTTTTATCAAGAGATGCGAGACCAATCCAACGTACCTCCGGAAGCCATTCAGCATCCTCCTTACAACGCTCCCCAATGCTATCCCGCCGTTTGCCGCTTCGCTCGAGCCCTCGAGAAAAACCGAGACGAATCAAAGGACAACGGACGTGTCGTTGCGCGCTTGTTAGGGCGGAGGTTGAAGAACCAATACAAGATTCTCTATCGTTTGGGTGAGGGGGGAATGGGCGAAGTCTATGCCGCTAGACGAGAGCGTGGGATTAACCGATACCAGATGGTCGCAGTGAAAACGATCCGACTGAGTCGCGTGCTTAGTGGCAAAGAAGAGAATCGTCGCCATATCGCGATGTTGTTGCGCAGGCTTAAACAGGAGTCGCGTGGGCTCGAACGTGTGGCGAATCATGAAAACGTCGTAACCTTTATTGACGACGGCTATGACTCGCGAACCGGCCTCTTCTACATCGTTACCGAACTCATTCCAGGTTCGTCACTGCGCGAATTGTCGGGGAGATCCGCTTCCCCACTTCCCCCGCCCGAAGTGTTGTGGCTCATTCGCGAGGCGTGCAAGGGCATTGTAGCCATACACAAGGCACCAGACCACAAGGAACCAGAGTGTACGACCGAGGCGTACCACAGACTAGGCGGCGCAACCAGATCGGTCAGCATGAGCGGCAAACTCCTGCACCGCGACGTCAACCCGAATAACATCCTCTTCGATGGCCACCGAGTGAAGCTACTTGACCTCGGTTTGGCAGGCCCTGCGGGGATCACACTGATGACCGGCGGGACCCCGGGGTTTCGTGCGCCGGAACAAGTTCAAGGCGATACAGATCTGGACGAGAGAGTCGACGTGTATTCGCTTGGGAAGACGTTCTATTCGCTCTTGTGCCGGGATCCGAGTCCAACGGACTTCGACTTGCCCGGTGAACTCGCCCCAATTTGGAACGGGCTGCCGAAAGACTACGTGAAGGTCATCCTCCGTGCGACGTCGTCCGATCGAAAAGTTCGCTACGCCACTGCCGTCGAATTTCTCGAGGCGCTCGATGTGCTTCAGCCTGACCCCCCTCCCGATCTGGACAAATGCCGCGGAAGGCTCCAAGAGTTGAAGGCCGACGAAGACACAGACGTCAATATCTGGGTGGCTGAGGACCTTGTTCGCCAGCGAGACCGACGTCAGGTTTTGGCGAAAGGTGTGGCTGGTACGACGTTGGTATTGGGAGGCAGCGTTTTCGCGATCAGTAAATTGTTGTATTCACGTCAGGATGGGGAGACGGGGCTCGAGCTGACTAATCAAGCGAGTTTCGAATTGGTGCGGCTGGCCTTTTACCTCCGCCAAGACGGCGGAAAACCCTTCAGTTGGGACGTTTCCGCGCCAAACAGTCAAGTGGACATGTATTTGCGCGCCGATCGTGACGACTTCAAGCTGGAAGGCCGGTTTAGTAAGCCCGTGCAGTGGTCAATCCTGTGGCATGACACGAACGACAAGTGGTCATGTCCGCTTAGCTCGGCTGGAAGACAAGAAGACATATCGTACCCGCAAGCGGGAAAGGTCACGATTCCGAGTACCGACCCGCCCGGTACCCACGTCATATTTCTTCTAGCGGGCCAATTTTCAAAAAGCGACTTGCAGTCCCTCCTGAAAAAACCGCCCGCTTCGGGCCCTCCACCCGAGGTGCTCGGCCGACGGACGGGCGATCTGAGAGCGCCACAGGAGGGAAGTGGGCAGTCCATTCGAACTGCCGATGACTACCTCAAGCAAGTTAATAGCTGGCTACTACCAAACTTTACGTTCGTCAAGTATATTCCATTGATCGTAAAGTGATAATGGCCGATTGAACACACGTTTTTTCGGCTGCCTCCTTGCGTCCCTTCTCCGCGTCCTGACATTTGGGTTACCGCCAATCGCCCGAGAGGGTAAATGCAGCCCAGAAGAAAGGAGAGAGAGTATCTTCCTGGGTATAGGGACGCGCGGATTTGGGATCGAGCGGTGGTTTGTCCGCATGTTCAACCGGGCCGCGTCCTTGTTCTTCCTTCGTGGGTTTATACGTCTCGATCATCCAACGCTGCGCCTTCTGAAAAGCTTCCAGCTTACTGAGTTTTCGTTCTTTGTCCCAAAGATTCCGATAGAACTCGATACTGAAATCATGTGTCGCCCGGTCACCGACCCTCCAGGAACTCGCGACGACGCTGCGGGCGCCAGCCAAATGAAACGCACGTTGGAGCCCGAGCACCCCACCTTCTCCGTCGGCGACTTTCCCCAATCCCGTCTCACACGCGGCCAGCATCACGAGATCGACATTTCGAAGATCGGTCTCAGATGCGCTCAGGGCGGTCAAAACTCCGCCGCCGTTCATCAAGGATGAAGGGTGGTTGGCACCCGCAAAAGCAAGGCCAGACATCAAAGCGGGGTTCCACAACCCCGGGTCTTCGCCAGCAGACACCATGAGATCCCCTATGAACCGTGGACCGGGTTTCTTCAATTCAGGAGGGAGTGTGGCAAAGAAACCATGCGTCACTAGGTGTTGCCAGCGGTAAAGCGGTGCCTCTTTGACGTAGGCGGCTCTGCTTGCGTTTCCACAGGTTAAGCTCTTCACAGCAGCACCAGGAAAGGCATTCAGAAACACTTGCTTGACACCATTCATCTCGCCCACTGCATTCTTGAGCGGGTCGAATCTTCGCGGCGGTCCGACGTGTGGTCCACGCCGGTCTGTACGGTTGTCGGTCGCTGCGGGCGCTTTTCCAGGATCGGGCACGACGTCATAATTAATGTTCCCAACCAAAAGAAGATTTGCCTCTTTGTCGGTTCTGCCAAATACAGCGGTATCCAGCATCTCCGGCAATTTAGCCGGTGTCGTTATTATGACAAAGGCATAATCATGGATTAGGTATCGCCCGTTACCCTCGGCCGGGAGGGCCGCCAGCGGCAACCGCGCGAGATCGCTGTCCGGTGAGACCAACACAATATTGACCCCACGAAGATGACCCTCAATTTTGTTCCAGACCAGTTCCCGGAGCTGGGCGGCTGAATTCGTTGGTAGCAAGCCTTGCGCGACCGCGTTTCGCCACTGGTCAATTGCGTTCCGAATTACCTCCGACGGTCCGAGGTCGACCCACTCAACCGGCTGCATGGGTCGAACCACGAAAGCCGAGAATCGGGTTGCTTTCTGTGCCTGTACCCCTGCTTTGGGTGGGACTAGGAACTGGTGCTCAAGGAAGTCCACCAAGGCGATCTCTTGAGATTGGGAGGAAAGGGCAACACGGACGGATTTGGAATCTGGCCATTTCATCGGTGCAAGGAGTGCATCCTGCTGGCGGAGGTCCAATTCGAGTTCCTCGTGGCGGTCGTTAAGAACTTGAAGGGTTCGTCGTCGGTCATCTTGTTCTTGGCGATCTAATGGACGTGGTGCATAGGTCAACGCCTCTAACTCCTGGAGAGTATTTCGTAACTCGGTTATCTTCTCTTGGACGGACTTCTCCTCACCTCTCGTACCCCGTGTGAGTCGAACATGTCGTTCGCTTTCTTGGCGGCGTGTGACACTTCCTTTCCAAGCCAAAATTTCGTTATAGACTTCATCTGGCGGTGTTCCTTGAGCATGTGCTGCCGATAGGTAGTTATCGAGATGTCCTCGAAGTGCAGAAATTAAACGAAGTTGTTGTCGCTCCGACTGGAAAAGGGCAGACCGTTCGAGCAATAAGCGATGACGACGGAGAGATTCACGGCTTAGCCGAAATGCGTCGTCGATGGCGCCGGTCTGGAAAAAAAAACCGAAGATTTGTTCGCGGATTTGGAGTCGGATCACATGATCGGGCGGATACACCTCTTCAGCAAGTCGTTGTACATCGCGATATAACTTCCCTGCTTTCAGCACCTCGTCATTGTTAGCATAGAGAGTAGCGAGGTTTGCTTTCATAGGAATCTCATCGTAAGCGTGCCGTTTTTCGAGAATCGCAACGGCTTCGAGGGAGAGTTTTTCGGCTTCGTGAAACTCATCCGTTACACTGGCAAGCGCATCTAGTGCGTTTGCAATGCGGGTATGATCGGCAGGGAACACTCTCCGGAGATCCTCTAATACGCTCTGGTAAAGTATCTTTGCCGCTTTTTGACGCAGACCACCAACTTTCGCATAGAGCGAGCCTAGATTGAAGTCATAAGTTGCAATCGTCGGGTGTCCTCGCGGCAGAGTTTCGTCAACGATATGCTTCGCCTCCTGAAAGGCTTCTTCGGCACCGCGGAGGTCACCCGCATCCACTCGCAGCATGCCCAATCGGTTCCACAAACTCGCGAGATCCGGATGGTTATGGGGGAGTATGTTAACTGCCAAATTAATAGTGTCACGGCAAAGTTTTTCCGCCTGAGCCCACTGACTTGCACGCTGAAGTCTGCGTACGGATTCTTCCCTAAACGTCACTTGGAAGGGGTGGTGTTGAGGTAATCCTTTCACTCGATCGCTCAGGACAGTGAAGAGTTGTTCCTCACGAGATTGTTTACCCATCAGTACATGCAACATCGATAGATTTAGCAACGCCTTCAGTTGCTCGGGATCACTGCGAGCTGTGTTTTCTTGGAGGATCGAGAGGCCTGCAACCATGAGGTCCAATGCCTGCCGTTGCTCGCCCAAATTCGCCGCATACATGCCTAATTCACTCAATGTGGATCCGACGAAGACCGGGGCTTCCTCTGTCATCCCTCGTATCAGCTGCCGAACATTGCGGAGGTGTGATTTGGCGAGATCAATTTTTTCCGTTGTATCCTCCGTCCTGATCAAGACAGTGAGGGCCCGGACAGTTTCCCGATGCCCGCCAGGGTATGCCTTTCGGAGGATACCCAGAGCCGATTGTAAGGCGGATTGTGCCTCGGGATAGTTTCCCAAAAAGTCGAGTAAATCGCCCAAATCGATCAGGCGGGAAGCAATATCGGGATGCCCAGGCGAATGAAGGATGTGGGCAATCTCAACTCCCTCCCGAGTGAGCGATAACGCGCGGGAGTACTCGGCCTTCTTCTTGAAATTTTCGGCCTGCTCGCAGGTATCCCGTGCACAGGCCCTCGCCTGCTCCAGAACCGCGTTTGATTTCTCACCCTGATTCTCTTTGCGGTAGATCCACGACAGAGCCGCAAGCGAACCGATGTGTTCTGAAGGACGGGAGGCACTGGATTTTCTCCACAGCTGGCATGCCTCTTCGAGAAGGGGCCTGGCGTCTTCTGGACTTCCCGATTTAAGTCGAAGCTGGGCGAGACGAACCAAGCAGGTAGCCAAGTCGTCGGCTCGCGTTGGGGCGCTCTTCCGCAACAGCACAATCGCTTCCTGGAGAATTACCGCTGATCTGTCAAACTCCTGAAGTTGTGCGTGGGCGGTTGCCAGGTCCATCAGGCAAGCGATTAAGAGGTTAGGATTCGAAGGAAGAACCCTCCTGAGAATCTCCGCCTCCTCGACTAAGACGATTCGATTCTTTTCGGGTTCCTGCTCTCGAGCATAAATCGCAGCCCGATCGTGTAAACACGCGGCTAATTCGCTCAGGCGAGGCGGCATCGCATCCCGAAGGAGTGAGATCGCTTCCGTAAGTAGAATCCCACCTTGATGATGATTGCCGGCACGAGCGTACATCCGAGCGATGTCGGCGAGTTCACGGGTAATTTCAGCGTCCGCCGGGGGGAAAAGGGAGCGAAGGAGTCGGAGTGAACTTTCAGCCTCAGATATTGCCCGGCTGAATGCCTTTCGATCCATGAACTGCTGGGCTTGTCGCCACAGTCGATGGGCTTCGTCGAGCTGTTTTTTCTGCTCGACAGTCTGCGGATCATTACTCCTGGCTTGATACATGGCAGAGATTGGTGACGTGCCGTAGAGCACCAGAAAGGCCACTCCGGTCGCCGTCAATTGTCCAAGACGTAATGAAGTCATGGGAAGTCTCGCTAGATTCACTCGAGTGCTTCAGAAACAGACGCCGGCAAGAGGGTGACGATTGCGATTAGCGGGTGAATTGGCTTGTGGTCTAGGAAAATACAATTAATGGCGATTAACACAATTGAAAATCAATTGACGACATTGTTAAACATTGGTAATATTGACACAATTATTATATGTCACAATTAACCAGCTTATATATGTCGTTGACTGACAATGACCTGCCCATAGACAAAGCCGTTCGAGACTTGCTTTCGGAGGGATATGGAGTACCCATAAAAGGGCGTATGGAAAAGGGGGTACGCGTCATCACTTATACTATCGATGCAAAGGAACCCGTTTATGCTTATCGGCAAGAGGTTGCCGATGTGAGTCGATTGAGACGAGAACAAGCCGATGCGGTCATAAAGCTCCTCGGGTCAATCGAAAAACTCGCCAATATCGAGTTCCGCCCAGTGGCGCATGTGGACAAGGTAGACAATGCTGATATCCGGTTGTTTCAAGGCCGGGTGTTGCTTCCTGAGGCCGCCAAAATAAAGGGTGGCGGCTTCACCCATCACAGCAGCAGCGGACGCGACGTGGTACTCAACAACAACGAGGAACCGCAAGCATTTGCCTTCGGGGAACATGGCTATGCGATTTTGACTCACGAGGTGCTTCATGCGCTCGGCCTTTCTCACCCAGGCGGGGCGGGGAAGAATCCACGTTACACGAAAGACAGTACGATCATGTCGTATAACTACGGTAAACTTGCAATCAATGGGATTGGGCCCTTCGACGTGGCGGCGTTACAATATCTCTATGGTAAGCCGCAAAATCAACCGCTGAAGCGAGTTGTCGATACTGAGGAATTGCTTGAATCCACAGTGCTTTACTCAGAATCTCCTATCACGCTGGAGTTGAATAAGCAACGTCACGATCGCGAAGCGCATGGTGAACTTTATTTAAACCTAGCCTCCAAAAACTTCGCCAAGCAAATCCAAGGCGTTCTCAATGGTCCTGTTGTCACCGGTGGGGGATCTTACCTTGATGTACGCCTGGCTCCCGGTACGTGTGTCAAAGATGTTCTTTCCGGCCCCGATTCGCGGATTGAAATACACGCTGTGGGTAACAATCTACCCAATCACCTCCAGGGCGGGGCTCGTGATGATGTCCTGACTCCCTATGGAGGAAACGATGTGCTGACAGGCGGGAAAGGAAACGACACCTTCGTCCTTACGCCTAGCAGTGGATTTAATAATCGTGTCACGGATTTTACCCTGGGGGAAGATACTCTTAAAGTCTCTGGGCCGAACCGGGTCGAAGTACGTCGACATCCAGGTGGTGAAGGTTTAGATGTAGTGATCAAAGATAAAACCAACATTGAGCAGGCCTCTTTGTATTTGATGAAGCTTACTGCTAATGACATTCGAGCACTCGACAATATCGTTATTGAGCATATTCAAGACGATCAGGCAACGACACCGAAACCGACTCCGTTCACACCCAACGGGAAGAAATTACTGCCAGCTACACCGATGGGCAAAAAAATCCGCAGGTAAAGCGTGGAGTGAGCATCCTTCTTTCTTGGCAAGGTGCCTACTTTAACTTTTAACTATCTTTCTTGGCCTCGATCTGCGATTTACTTATAGTCCGAACTTTCCTAAGAATCTGCTCAAAGCGATCTTTGAGATCATTAATTGGCACTGCAATGTTTGGCGTGGCTCTCAGCATATCGTCTAATTTTTCAATGACGGACTCCAGTTGCGGTATTAACACGGTTCCTCTGTCTCCATCCACAAAAAACCTTCCCTGGCAAAGTTCGGCGGCGGTGGTTTCCACGGCCTCGAAAGCGGCAATGAATGCCGCGTGGCAATCGCGATCAGAAATCACGTTAGTAACATTGGTGATTAAACTTGGTCTTCCGCGTAGATGTACAGGTGTTGGCGGCTCGGCCGGATTCCGCATGATCGCGATGTCTTTTGCGATTTCGGGCGCCGCCTCTTGCAGGGTTTTACCAAGTATTACGATCGGGCCACGTCCTGCCTCATGGACCAACTTGCCATCACCTGCAGTTGTGGCACCGTTGTTAAAAACAGCGTTAAATTTCAGAGAAATTATATCATCGACAAGAGTGCCATGCGCAATCAGAAGCGCGGTATCTCCTCCTTCCATCCAGGCAATTTCCTCCCCGACGATCCATCCTTCCACTTCGGCACGGTTCCTCCTCGGACCATTGTCGAACTTATGCCCTTTAAACGTATGGTCGTCGCGCTCACGGATGTATAATTCGTAAGTCACGGTTTTCCCTGCGTATCCCCCTTGCCGGTAGCTTCTCTCTCCTTTCCACACAGTTCCTGAACGTAGGTGGTCGAGTTTTTCGCCGTCCTCGTCCGGCCCGCGCCTTTGGTTGCGAACCGCTGCCATCATCTCTTGCCGAAACCGTTCTCGCTGCTCGTCGCACATCCGATCAATCTGAACTGGAAAATTCGGAGGAAAAGGGATTCCCATTCCTCGGTTTTGGTG
>Ga0075030_100001409_pt1 | contig 21612 bp, 19 predicted proteins | sample LitLauG_LLR_2012_FD_71393 | JGI IMG/M metagenome (GOLD analysis project Ga0075030, IMG submission 71393) | Freshwater sediment microbial communities from Pennsylvania, USA - Little Laurel Run_MetaG_LLR_2012 | ecosystem: Environmental > Aquatic > Freshwater > Creek > Sediment | place: USA...
CGCCTCCACCGGCAGGACTTCCACTTTCGCTTTCGGCAACCGCCCGAAAAGTTGCGGCAGCTTCAGCCACATCTGGTCTACACATTTCCGGTAGAGATCCAGCAACTCCTGCCTGGATTTTGGATGCAGTGCCGGATTCGCGCGCGCCGCTTCGTTGAAGGATTCTAAATCTGAAAATCCGAGTTTCTGCGCTACCTTCAGCATTTCCGCCTGATCTCGCGCCACTTCGCGCAGCCCAATCTCGTGAATCAATTCTGGCGCAAGGTCCGTCGTTGTCAGCTCTCTGATTGCGTGAGCATAACGCGCTTCCCCGTCCGGCAGGGCCCAAAGGCCGGGCTCGCTACGCCCCTGCGGGGAATACTCTTCCCTCAGGAATTTCGCGAATTTCTCGTACGCCGGAGTCACCCGGCTTCGCACCGCCTCCAGCATTTTCTTCTGCAGCCGCGCCTTGTCCTCTGTGGAAAAACTTGCTGGGAACTTCTTCGTAGGGTCCATAAACGGGCTGTCTTCCAGTTTGCTGCTTGCCATCTTCTCCGTCTGTCGCGTCGCCTGCTCCAGCAGGATTTTCGGCGGAATTAAGTGGTCAGCAACTCCCTTCCGCATGCGGTCCGTTACGTCGTCAAACTTCTTCGGCATGTTTTGCAGCCGCGTGACGTAATCTTCGTAGTCCTTCACGGTATCGAAGGGCAGCACCGAGACCAGTTGCGGCATATCGATATGAATTCCGAAATATTGTGTTACCGGCATTTCCCATTCCTTGAATCGTGCTCCTTCCAGCCCCAGCTTCAGATCACGCACCATCAGCTTCTTGTTCAGCATTTCCTGTTCGGGAAATCCCGTCGTATCAATCGCCTCAAACCGCTCGAGAAAGTTTTTCGATGCTTCCTGATCCGCGTACACCGCCTTTTCCGATTCGTCGAAGGACTTGTCGTTGTAGCGCTTGTCGCCCAGAATGGATGCCCATTCTGGAGAAGTTCGCATCGTGTATTCCCATTGCTCCGCAAGTAGTTCCTTCAGTTGCTTGCGTTTCTCTTCAATTGTGGCGGGTTTGTCTCCAGTCGCACTGTTCGTCTTGCTCAAAACGATTCTCGGCAGTCCGGCCACTCCGGCGCCCACCAAAAGAGCCACCAGAGTCAGGCCCGCGCCAAAGCGAATGCCAGGATCAATTTTTTTCATTGGATTGTCCTTCTTGAATCTTCCAGACTTCCAAGAGAGTACACCGGGTTTGCTCTCGCCACTCGATTAATTCTCAGGCAAGAAGCAGACTCTCGGCCGCAGGGACATCACGCAACAGCAGCCACCTCCCGCTTCCGTGCTTCTTTCCACAGTGCGATATACGGTTCGAGCTCGTGCATCATTTTTTGAAATTGCGCCAAATCTAGCGACTGCGCGCCGTCGCTGATCGCTTTCTCGGGGGCCGGGTGAACTTCCACGATCAACCCGTCCGCGCCGATCGCTACGCCCGCGCGGGACAATGCTGGAACCAGGCTTCGCTTCCCCGTGGCGTGGCTGGGATCGAGAATCACGGGCAGATGCGTTAATTCGGCGAGCGCGGGAATTGCTGCGATGTCGCAGGTATTCCGCGTCACCGTTTCAAACGTACGGATTCCGCGCTCGCACAAAATGATGTCCGGATTCCCGTGCGCCACAATGTATTCAGCGGACATCAGCAATTCCTTAACCGTGCTGCTCAATCCGCGCTTCAGCAAAACTGGACGGCCGCATTTTCCCAGCGCCTTGAGCAGCATGAAATTCTGCATATTCCGCGCGCCAACCTGCATCACATCTGCGTAGTTCGCGATTAAGTCCACGTCTCGGTCGCTCATCACTTCAGTGATAATCGCAAGGCCCGTTGCTTTCTTCGCCTTTTGCAAGAGCTTTAATCCTTCTTCTTCCATTCCCTGAAAATCGTAAGGAGAGGTCCTCGGCTTGAACGCTCCGCCGCGCAACATTTTCGCGCCAGCTTTTGCGACTCCCTCCGCTGCCTGCATGATCTGCTTTTCCGATTCCACCGAGCACGGTCCTGCCATCACCACAAATTCATTGCCGCCGATGTGTAACCCGTTGACCTTGATCTGCGACTTTCCTTTTCGGAATTCCTTGCTTACGAATTTGTACGGCGCGGAAATCCGCACAACCTTCTCCACTTGCGGCATGGCTTCGATGGATTCCAGGCACGCGGTGACGTCGCCTACTCCGACGACTCCGATCACCACGCGCTCCTCGCCTTCGATCGAGTGCACTTTGTATCCAAAGTGCTCCACCTGCGCGCGTACTTCGCCAATCTCTTCCTTCGTTGCGTGGAGCTTCATCGAAATAATCATGATCGGATCCTCACAGTTTTCTTGCGGAATATTTTATTCGCAAATTCTCTTTCAACAATTTCAAAACTGATTCCTGAAACAAAAAACCCACCCGGCTTGCGAGTGGGTCGAATCTTTTTCCGCGATTCAAGCTAGAGATGCGCCACTCGCCACCTAGATGGGTGGACCGCTAAATCGAAACCAGTAAGCGTAGTAAGCCCGGCTCATTTTCGTGAGTGCATAGTCTATTCAGTCCTGCCCGCGAAAACAACTGTTACTTTTACAATCGCAAAATCCTTAGCCGGGAACACTTGCGGGCGTCCTATTTCAAAAAAACAAAATTGCGAACTGGTACTGTGTGAGTCCGACGCTCTTTCCGCTCGCGCAGGCGCCCACGGCCGCCTTGTTGAACTGCCGCTCGCGGATTTTTCGATCAACCGCTTCCGGCAATTTATCCAGGTCCGGCGTTTCAAACCACAGCATGAATTTTGCCGTCTGGCTCGCGATTGTCTTTCGCAGTTGGCAAGTTCTCCGCGCGTCTTCGGTAGCGTCCTTCCTTTGAACTCTAGCGCCACCCAGAAGATCGATGATTTTTTCTTCCTGCTGCTCCAAACTAAGTTCTTGAATTTCCCGCGAAAAGTCTTCCACTGCATAAAGCCCCCCAGTTCCGCGCACCGCCGCAATGCCCACGGAAGTGAAACGCGGATTTAAGATGTTTGCGCGGTGGCCGGGGGAGCCCATCCATCCCTCATGAATGGATTGCGGACCGGAACCAATGGCAATATTCTCTCCGACGGCGCTGAAGCGCGCACCCGCTTCTCCGAGCCGCGCCGCAAGATTTGTTTCACCGGGAAGCTCATGCTCCATGGTATTTAAATTCAACATGAGCAACGCGTGGCGGCGGGCGGCGGCGAAAAGCGCGTTGTCCCATTTCAGAGGAGCGGCGCCGGCAGTGGAGCGTTCGCGATTGACGGCCTCGAAAAACTGGCGCTCTGAATCGTTGCGTTCCAGCGGCGGAGACTGTGGATATGCCGCCGCTGAAAAAATCAAGAGTATAGGCGCGATTTTGAGAGGCCGACAGTTTCTCATGCCGTTAAGGAATTATCCGCGGATGCGGACGGCGCTGAAGCTCAGAACCACATGGCCACCGGCGGTCGGGCGGCCGAAACTGAGCATCGGGCTGAAGCGTGAAAAGAGCAGCATCTGATCGAGCTGGCGGCGAAGCTCCAGGCTCGTGGGGCCGGAGAGAATCTGATAGCCGGTCATCTGGCCGCGAGCGTCCACGGTGACGTCAACAAGAAGGCCGTGCGGGAGAGACAGTTCCAGTTCGTGCTCTTCGGGCGCCCAGGCTTGCGGATACTCGGAAAGCGAAATGATCCGAGCAGGTTTCATCAAATTGATTGGGACATCATTTTCGACGGCTCGCACCGTGATGCCCGGAACGATCATTTGAAAAGCAAGAACAAACACGAGAATGGCTGAGAAAAATCCGCCGGTAGCAGGAAGCGAAATCGGCCGAAAAACATTGTCGAGCAGGAGTTCGGCGCGGTCCTTAAGATGCTGCCAGCGGCTGCCCCAATCCCGCGTCCGCTGCACTTGTGCCGCAGCTACCTTGATGCGCACGGAAAGATCATAGGGCGGAACACTAGCGGGGACGCGCGAAAGCAAAACGGAAAGTTTGCGGAAGCGCTGGAGTTCCGCGCGACAATCCGCGCAAATTTCCAGATGTTCCCGGATGGCGGGCCGTTCACTGACGTACCCCGAACCTTCGAGGGCATCGTCGAGATAGCCGGCCAGATTCTTGCGAACTGTGGCGCACTTCATAGTTGATCCTTGCCCGCAGTGTTTATCCGCCTGGAGAAACTCTGCGGAGAAACGGTGATGTGGCGCGCTGCGGCGCGTGGTGCAGAAACTTTTTCGGGATGGAATCCGGCGACGGGGCTGTGCATTGCGACCGGCGCTTGTCTGCCAATTGTTGCAGGCTCGTTGCAAGTCTTTTCAGAAATAGGCTCCTGCAAAAGCGGCTCGAGAATTTGTTTCAGCGTGCGGCGTCCGCGCAAGATTCTGGACTTCACGGTGCCGACGCTGCACTCGAGAACTTCCGCAACTTCTTCATAGCTGAGACCTTCGAGATCGCGCAGAATCACGGCAGTGCGAAAAACCTCCGGAACTTGCGCGAGTGCCGCTTGCACGACTGTCTGAATTTCCAGCGCCGCCAATTGCTCGAAGGGAGTTGCGGCGAGATCTTCGATTTCGATGCGCGCACGGCCTTCCGCGGGTTCCACGTCAATCGAAACATTTTTCTGCAAATGGCGTTTGAACCAGCGCTTGTGATTGAGCGCTTCACGAATGGCGATGCGATAGAGCCAGGTCTTCAGGGAACTTCCCTGGCGAAAGCTGCGGATTCCGCGAAACGCTTTCAAGAAAACTTCCTGGGTGCCGTCAGCGGCGTCTGAAGGTTCGCCGAGCATGCTGAGGATGAGATTGAAGACAGGAGCATGGTAGTGAGTGACCAACCAGTCGAAAGCCGCCTCCGAGCCGGCTTGCAGCTCGTGGACGAGTTCGGCTTCGCTGCGGCCCCAGCTAAGGGCACTAACCCAATCGGACACTGCCGGCCTTTCTGACCCGGAGACCAAGCCGCACGTTACTGGCGATGCGGGACTCGGGCCACCCTGCAAAGCGATCCACCTAATAGAACGATGGACCCAGGCGCGACTTGCAACAGCAACCGGAAGCGGTTTGCAACAAAAGCCGATCCCGGTGTCCGCTTACCTTGATTTAGACACCGATCGCGGGGAATATGTTTCCCGCAACCGGGGCGGGATGCCGTATCAGGGCTCATTCTGGCACCAACACGGGTTGGTGGCAATGGGACTAGGGTTGTGGCGATTTGCGCCTCGGATTCGCTCGGGGTGAACGATTGGCGAGTGAAACGATAGAGAAGCGGAGGGATACACCCCCCAGGGCATTTGTAATTGTATGAAAGGAAAGGAGTTGCTATGAAGGCATTTGTAATTGATTGAAAATGAAGGGGTTGGATCAAGAGCGGGAGCGCAGAAAAAGTTAAGAAAAGCGGCAGGCAAGGAGGCGGAGGAGAATTCAAAATCCAAGCTCCTGGTAAACCAAACCCCAAAGGGATGCGACAACCGAAAGCGTCTCGGTTTGGCGAGAGTGTCCGCCCAGCCTTGGGGGTGGTACACGCAACTGCTCGCGAAGCGGCTATCTCCGTGGAGTATGCAACTTGAGTGGAAGAACCTTTGCATAATTCTTGAAATCGGATGGCAAGGTTTGTCGGCATGGGCCAACCTCGACCTCATCCTACACATCCTAATGTGTGAAGTTTATTAGATGTTACTGTGTAAGAGCAGAATTATCCGGTACCCAACCGCATTTCATACAAATGCCAGCCCAGCGCTGGCGCGCTGGGAACAGCTGTAGCATTTCTATGCGACTACTGGAAGTTCGGTCGGATTTCTTCGGGAAACGAAGGGTTTACCCGGCGTTAGAACCTTTCGCGCGGGGCTGCGTGAACTGCCAGCCGAAGCGGCCTTTGATGCAGAGATTTCCCTGCGTCACGGAATGATCGAGGGGCGAAGAGACTTTCACGATTTTCGCGTCTTGCGCATGGACCGTGAGCTGACAGCCGACTCCGCAATAAGGGCAGATCGTGTCTGTTTGCGTTTGATGAGATTCATCCCACGTCCCCGCTTTGCGCATTTCGTATTCGCTGGTGAACATGAGCGCGCCCGTGGGACAAACACCGATGCAATTGCCACAATAGACGCAAGCGGATTCAGGGAGCGGCACGGAGTATTCTGTGGAAATGTGCGCCTGGAATCCGCGGCCGGCGACGCCGATGGCAAACGTATTCTGCGCGTCCACTCCGCAAGCTTCCACGCACTTGTAGCACAAAATGCATTTCGAGTAGTCGCGCATGTAGAGATCATTATCGATTTTGGGCGGTTGGCGAACCGTTGCGCTGCTCTCGCCAAATCGCGCGGGATCCGCTCCATACCGTTCCATGTAAGCCTGCATTGCCGGCGCAGTGGAAACGTCCACAGACGAAGCAAGGAATTCAAGAACCAGCTTCCGGCTGAGCCGAACGCGCTCCGAATCCGTTTTAATGACCATGCCTGGTTCGGCTTTGCGCGAACAGGCGGGGACTAGGGTGCGCGAACCTTCCAGCTCCACCACGCAGACGCGGCAAACATTCACGGGAGTCAGGGTTTCCAGAAAACAGAGCGTTGGAGTTTCGATACCAAGCTTTTTCGTGGCATCCAGGAGCGTTGCGCCCTCGGGAATGCTCACGCGCTTTCGGTCCACGGTAATTTCAATTTGACGCGCAGCTGCGGCAACGGGAAGCTCCGGCGGGGGAGCTTGCGGCAGGGGAATCGTCAAGCTCGGTTTGTCGTTTGCTTCGCTCATGCGAATAGGCTCCATCGGTCCATTGCGGAAAGAATTGCGGTCGACGCCGTCTGTCCCAGTCCGCAAATCGAAGCGTCGCGCATCGCTTGAGCAAGTTCATTCATCAGCGCGCGCTCCTGTTTCGCGGAACCAAGCGGTTGTTTGCGCGCGAGCCGCAGCAGCAACTCTTCCTGGCGAATCGTTCCCACGCGGCACGGCACGCACTGGCCGCAAGTTTCGCTCTTGAAGAATTCCGCGATGCGCAAAAGAATTTTCGCGAGGTCGGTTGAATCATCGAAAGCCATGATGACACCAGAGCCGAGCGTCGCTCCAATCGCGCGGGTACCCTCAAAAGTGAGCGGCGTATCCAATTCCTCGGGAGAGACAAAACTTCCCGCCGCCCCGCCAAGCAAAACGGCTTTCAATTTTCCAGTACCGCCAACTCCGCCCGCCATCTCGATTAGATTTCTGAGGGTTGGACCAAACGGAGTCTCATACACTCCCGGTCGCTTCACGTTGCCGGAAACGCAAAACAGTCTGTACCCCGCCGAGTTCGCGGTTCCTATTTTTGCGTACGCCGCGCCGCCCATCAGAATAATTTCCGGAACGTTGATCAGCGTCTCGACGTTGTTGATGACTGTCGGCTGGCGGAATAGTCCGGATTGCGTGGGAAACGGCGGCTTGTTGCGCGGCTCGCCGCGGAAACCTTCGATGGAATTAAACAGAGCAGTTTCCTCGCCGCAGATATACGCACCAGCGCCGCGCCGCACTTCAATTTCAAAAGAGAAATCCGCTCCGAACATTTTCTGGTCAAGAATCCTATCGCCCAGGAAATTCGCCGCCCGTGCTGCGTGAATGGCCCGGTGGAGTTTCTCCGCCGCCAGGGGATACTCACCGCGGACATAGATAAATCCTTTGCGCGCTCCTGTGGCCATCGCGGCAATCGTCATTCCTTCGATCACGGCGAACGGATCGCCTTCCATGATGACGCGGTCCTTGAAGGTACCCGGCTCGGATTCGTCGGCGTTACAGATTACAAAGTGCGCGCGATTCAAATGCCTCTGCTGGTGCAGCGCTTCCCACTTTTTTCCGGTAGGAAAAGCCGCACCGCCGCGGCCGACGAGTCTGGAATCGATGACTTCGCGGATGACGCGTTCGGGGCCCCAGCCGAATGCCCGCTGGAGAGCTTCGTATCCGCCGTGGCGGCGGTAATCTTCAAGGCTCCCGGAATTTACTTTTCCGATGCGGCGGAGGAGACGAAGCTCCGGCTCACCGGATTGTGGCACGGACTGCAGGACGTCAAGTTTGTCTGGTGCGCCAGAAAGTATTCCGGCGACCGCATCTTTGAGAGTGCCGGAGATGGAGTCGAACGTGGCGGGAGCGAGGACGCGCTCGGCTGGGTCTTCGCCCGCACAAGAAACAAGCGCGGCGGGGGCCCGTTCACAAAGTCCGAGGCATGGGCTGCGTCGCCAAATGGCTTTGCCGTCTGTGCAAGGCGAGTTCGCGGAGCCGAGTTTTTTTTCAAGTTCGGAGCAAAGCGGCTCTGCGCCGCGCGCCATGCAGCCAATGTCATCGCAAACGTGGACGGTGACTGGCGGGCGGTGGGTGAGCGAAAACATATCGTAGAACGAGGCGACGCCGTGAGTCTCGGCCGGAGCGACATTCAATCGAACAGAAGCGTAATTGAGCGCGCCGGGACTGATCCAGCCGATACGCTCTTGAATTGCGTGGAGAACAGGAAGAAGGAGGTGCCGATTTTTATGAGCCGCATGGCCACCGAAAGCAGCCCGGCCGTCGCGCTCCATATTTCTTTCCGCTCCCTGCCAGCTTGATTCTGGTTTGCCGAGAACGGAATCCACGGCGGATTGCTCTTGAGGCGTCGCTTGAGCTTGCGTGAGGTGAAGATCCACTCAATTCTCCGAAGGTTTTTCAGCGCGAATGTTTTCGATGCGAATGGCCGTGGCTTTGAACTCCGAGGTACCGGATTTGGGATCGACGGCATCAATCGTCAAATCGTTGGTGGCAATCTGCTCGTGAAAATGGACAGAGAGAAATGCGAGGCCCGGTCGCAAGCCGGAATCAAAACGAACGGGAGCGAGAACGGAGCCGCGGCGCGAGGTGACGCGAACTTTTTCTCCTTCGTTCACATGGTAGCGCTGGCCGTCCTCGGGCGAAATATCGAGCGTGGCAGCGCGGCGGAGAGGCGAGGAAAACCGGCTGGTCTGCTCGCCGGTATTGTAGGAATCGAGATGACGGCCCGTGGTAAGACGAATGGGAAAATCGGAATTTAGCTGATCCACAGGGGGTTCAAATTCGGCGCAAGTAAAAGGAGCGCGGGGGCCGATGAGAGGATCGCGCCACAACCGGCTGTGAAGAAATTGTTCGCCGGGATGCGACTTGTCATAGCAAGGCCATTGAATGCCGCCGAGTTCCTCGAGGCGACGATAGCTCATGCCGGCGTGCATGGGGCTGAGGGAGCGGAGTTCATTCCAGATTTCTTCGGCGTTCGGCTGGCCCCAGTCGTGACCGAATCGGCGGGCCAGGTCGAAGAGGATGGCAATGTCGTCGCGAATTCCTACGGGAAGCGGAACCGCGGCGCGGACGCGCTGGACGCGGCGTTCACTGCTGGTGACGGTGCCCTCGGTTTCGCACCAACCTGCCGAGCCCGGGAGGACGACGTCGGCGAGTTCGGCGGATTTTGTGTAGAAGAGGTCCTGCACGACGAGAAATTTGAGGCCGCTCATGAGGCGCACAGCGCGGTGGCGATCGGCTTCTGAATCCACCGGATTTTCACCGAGGGCGTAGACGGCGGTGAGTTCGCCGTGCTCCATGGCTTCAAACATGGCGCTGAGATGCAAGCCGCGCTTCGGCGGGATTTTCGCGTTCCATGCGCGCTCAAATTTCGCGCGAAGCTCGTCATTTTCGACGTGCTGGAAGCCGGGGAGCCGGTCGGGGAGAGCGCCCATGTCTCCACCGCCCTGGACGTTGTTCTGCCCACGGAGCGGATTGATGCCGCTGCCGTACCGGCCGACGTGGCCGCAGAGAAGTCCAAGGTTGATGAGCGCGAGGACGTTGTCCACGGCGTTGTGGTGCTCGGTGATGCCGAGGGTCCAACAGAGCTGCGCGCGCTTGGCTTTGGCGTAAGCGTGAGCGGTCTGGCGAATGACTTCGGCGGGGACACCGGTTTCACGTTCGGCGCGGTCAAGCGTGTACTGCTGAATGTGCTGGCGATAAGCCTCGAAGCCGCTGGTTGCGTGCTCGATGAATTTCTGGTTGGCGAGACCGACGGCGATGATTTCGCGCGCCATGGCGTTGGCAAGAGAGATGTCGCTGCCAACGTCGAGACCGAGCCAGACGTCGGCCCACTGAGCGGAACTGGTGCGGCGCGGGTCAACAACGTAGAGTCTTGCGCCGTTGCGGATGCCCTTCATCACATGATGAAAATAGATGGGATGAGTCTCGCGCGCGTTGGAACCCCAAAGGAGAATGACTTCAGTTTCCTCCACTTCGCGGTAGGAACTTGTGCCTCCACCCGCCCCGAAAACCGTCGCCAGACCGACGACGCTGGGGGCGTGTCAAGTACGGTTGCAACTGTCAATGTTATTGGAGCCGATGACCGTGCGGACGAATTTTTGTGCGATGAAGTTGAGCTCGTTGGTGGTCTTGGAGCAACTGAACATGCCAAAGGCTTGCGGGCCATGTTTGTCAATTTCCAAGCGGAAGCCGGCGGCGACACGGTCGAGGGCTTCGTCCCAAGTGGCGGGGCGATGCTTGCCGTTTTCTTTGATCAAGGGAGTGGTGAGGCGATCTTTTCTGGCGTGGTCCATGCGATGCCTCCCGGTCCGCTCGTTCTCTTGATGAGCGGAGACGTTTAGAAAACGTTGGCAGGATCATCTTAACGCTTTTTGTCAGCGCCGGTTCGCATGATTTCGCTTCGTTTACTTAAAAGGGAGCTGGATTTAGAGCTGGGTTCGATGCGTCCAACCGGGAAAACTTCTACCGCGCGTATCACGGTAATTACTTTGCGACGGTTTTGACGCGGAGGTCGGCTAGTTTGGATTGCTGATTGGGCGCGAGTTTATTCTTGATGCGGAACCAGGAGGGCGCAAAAGGAAGGATTGAAAAGAAATGGTGCGGTAGAGAGGACTCGAACCTCCACGGTATTGCTACCGCCAGCCCCTCAAGCTGGTGCGTCTGCCAATTCCGCCACTACCGCACATCAGGTGACGAATTCATTTTAGCTTGCTACCGGCGGGGCCGCAAGGTGGAGACGACAAGGTAGATAAATAGATGCTTGGGCCGCGGAAGAGTCCGGCCGGGCAAGACCGGCCACTACCGAAGAGTTAAGGCTTCTTGGGTTGAGCCGGAGCGGGTTGCCCTGGAGCAGGAGCCGATTGCGCAGGCGGCTGGGTTCGAGCGGGCTGAGTGGATTGAGGCAAGGACGGATAGGAGTTTGATTGCGCCGGAACAGGAGTTACTGGAACAGGCTTGGGCGCAGGCTTGGAGATTTTCTGCAGGATCGAGCTGCCCTGCGTTGCGCCTTTTTCTGTGCGGAAGAAAAGCGCCAAGGCACAGAGCATGAACATGATGGCACACCAAGTGGTGGCGCGAGAGAGAACGCTGGCGGCTCCGCGAGGGCCGAAAGCGGTCTGGCTGCCAGCTCCGCCGAAGGCACCAGCGAGATCAGCGGCCTTGCCGCTCTGCAAGAGCACAACGATGATGAGCACCGTGCAATTGAGAACAAAAAATGTCGTCAACAACCAGGAAAACCAACGCGAGTCAGTCAACCTCCAGCCCAAGACGATGATTGAGATTCCGACCAACAGCGCGATGACCCACTTCATCCAGCCTGGCATTTGCTTACCTCACATGAAAAACAATCTCGGATTGCACTTGCAATAATGTGCAACCGGATGCGCCGATCCTGCGTGCGACAGCGGGCGGGGAGAGCCCCGCTCCTACAGCACCCAAAGGACCCGCTTAGTGCTAACCGAAAACCGCGGATGATCCGCCTAAAGATAGCCGAAAACCGCTAAAAATTTACGATCGAAGCCAATGATTTCGCGTCGAGACTCGCCCCGCCCACAAGCGCGCCATCCAATTCTTCCTGGGCCATCAATCCCTGAATATTGTCAGGCTTGACGCTGCCGCCGTAGAGAATCCGGAGGGCAGAAGCATGGCCGGGGGAAAACTGCTCGGCGGCGCACTGGCGCAGGAACCGGTGAGCATCGGCAGCAGTTTCCGGGGTCGCAGTGCGGCCCGTACCAATCGCCCAGACCGGTTCGTAAGCTACAAGAATACGGGAGAACTGCTCTGGGGTCAACGAGCCGAGGCCGCCAGTGAATTGTGTTTTGCAGACGTGGTGCGTGCGGCCTGCTTCGCGGTCGGCAAGCAATTCGCCGACGCAGACGATGGGGGTGAGCCCCGCTGCGAGTGCTGCAAGAGTCTTTTTGGCAACGGTTTCATCCGTTTCGCCGAAGAACTGGCGGCGCTCGGAGTGCCCGATGATGACGTAACGGCAGCCAGCTTCGGCGAGCATGCTCGTGGAGACCTGGCCCGTGAAAGCGCCTTCCTTTTCCCAATAAACGTCCTGTCCACTGATGGCGATGCGGGTATTCTTTGCGGCTTCGACGGCGGCGGGGATATTTGTGAAAGGCGGGGCAATGACAATATCACAGTGTGTGGATGAAGCGACGAAGGGAACGAAGGCGGAGAAAAAAGTGCGGGTCTCCGCTTGAGTTTTATACATTTTCCAGTTGCCGGCGATGACGCGGCGGCGCGCTTGGGTCATGTTGTTTCCTGTTTTAGACGAGCTCAATTTTGCAAATTCAGATCACAAATTCAAAGTCAAAAGCTTAACGCAGAAGGCGCAGAGCTCGCAGAGAAGAGTAGGACGAGGTTTCTGCATGTCCCAGTATCGAAGTCACCTAACTGCGAGAATCATTTGTCGGTGAGGGCTTCGACACCGGGGAGAATGCGGCCCCCCAGGAATTCGAGCGAAGCGCCGCCGCCGGTCGAGATATGCGAAATTTTTGCCGAGACACCCGATTGATGCACAGCGGCAACGGAGTCTCCACCACCAACAATTGAGGTAGCGCCAGCAGTCGTGGCTGCAGCGACAGCTCTGGCTACTTCGAGAGTGCCCTTGGCAAACGCGGGCATTTCAAAGACGCCCATCGGGCCGTTCCAGACGATGGTTTTGGCTTTGGAAATCTCAGCGGCGTATTCCGAAATTGTTTGGGGGCCGATATCGAGGCCCATCTGATCCGCGGGGGTGGCTGAGACCAGGACGATTTTCGCCGAAGCGTCTGCCTTGAATTGCGGGGCAATGACGTGATCCACGGGCAGGAGGAACTTGAATCCGCGCAGTTTAACATCGGCCAAAATCTTGCGAGCGAGCTCCAGCTTGTCCTCCTCGACTAGGGATTTTCCAATGGGGAGGCCCAGAGATTTGAGAAAAGTGTAAGCCATGCCGCCGCCGATGAGCATGGCGTCCGCGATGCGGGTCAGATTCTCGACGACTTCAATTTTGTCGCTGACTTTGGCGCCGCCAAGAATCGCGACAAACGGCCGCGCCGGATTTGTGAGCGCTTTGCCGAGATAGGCAAGCTCTTTTTCCATGAGCAAACCCGCGGCGGACTGCTTGACATAACGCGTAATACCAACCACGGAAGCGTGGGCCCGGTGAGCGGAGCCGAAGGCGTCGCAAACGAAAACGCCGTCGCAAAGTGCCGCGAGCTGTTTGGAGAAAGCGTCTCCGTTTTTCTCTTCTTCGGGATGAAAACGGACGTTTTCGAGAAGGAGTATTTCGCCATCGCGCAGAGCCTTACTTTGGATTACCGCCTCCGCGCCGACGCAATCCGAGGAAAACTGTACAACGCGCTCCAGAAGCTCTTCGAGTTTCTTGGCCACGGGCTTGAGGGAATACTTCGGATCGGGTCCATCCTTGGGGCGGCCGAGATGAGAGGCCAGCACGAGGCGTCCGCCTTTTTGAATGGTTAGACGGAGTGTGGGAAGTGTTTCGCGAATGCGCGTGTCATCGGTAACGACGCCGCTTTGAAGCGGGACATTGAAGTCAACACGGATGAAGACGCGCTTGCCTCTAAGGTCGAGATCGTTGATGGTCAATTTATTCATGATGATTTCCGATTTTCAATTGATGAACTGGCGAGTTGCAGTGGGAGGGGCAAGCCCCTCCCCTACCATTCAGACTCAAAATCTTGAAGCGAGAAGCTTGATCAGGTCGCGGCAACGGCAGGAGTAGCCCCACTCATTGTCGTACCAGGCCAAAACTTTTACGCAGCGGTCGCCGACAACTTTCGTGTATCCAGCGTCCACGATGGAAGAGTTTGAGTTGCCTTTGAAATCGCTGGAAACTAACTCTTCCTCGGTATATCCAAGAATTCCTTTTAGGGGCCCATTGGCCGCGGCTTTCAGGGCTGCGTTGACGGAATCCTTCGTGGCGGGTTTATCCACGAACACGGTGAGGTCCACTACGCTAACGTTGGGCGTGGGGACGCGCATGGCGTAGCCATCGAGCTTGCCCTTGAGTTCGGGAATAACCAAGTGAAGTGCTTTGGCCGCCCCGGTGGAGCTAGGAATCATATTCAGAGCGGCGGCACGGGCGCGGCGCAGGTCCTTGTGTGGCAAGTCCAGGAGCTTTTGATCGTTGGTGTAGGAATGGATGGTGGTCATGGTGCCGCTGCTAATGCCGAAAGTGTCGTGAATGACCTTGGCGACGGGCGCGAGGCAATTTGTGGTGCAGGACGCATTGGAAATGACGTGATGCTTCGCCGGATCGTAGGTCTTGTCATTCACGCCGAGAACAAAAGTGGCGTCGGGGCCGTCAGCGGGCGCGGAGATGATGACTTTCTTCACGGGACCCCGGAGGTGCTTCCTGGCGTCGGGACCTTTGGTAAACAGACCGGTGGACTCGATGACGATTTCCGCACCGACAGAGGCCCAATCGATTTCGGCGGGATCCTTCACCTTGAAGACTTTAAAGGCGCGGCCTTCGACGGCGATGGAATCTTCCGTGTGGGTGACGTTGTGCGGGAGATTGCCGAGCACGGAGTCATATTTCAACAGGTGAGCAAGAGTCTTCGGATCCGTAATGTCGTTGACGGCGACAAACTGGATGTCCTTGTCGTCAATGGCGGTGCGCACGATGTTGCGCCCGATACGGCCGAAGCCGTTGATGCCAACCTTGATGGGCATTTCTTCCTCCGGTGATGGTTCGTTGACCGCTATGCGGTAACTTTGGTTTTCTTGCGGCCCGACAGGAGCGGAAAGGGCCACGGGTGGAACATAAAATCGTAGGTTGAGGAGGGATAAAAGTCAACGAACGAAAGCTATTTTCGGAATTTTAACTCTTAATTCATCGATTTTGAAGGCGTCTATTGAGGAAATTGTTTGATGCTGGTGACGCGCTCGCCGGTAAAGCGGACAAAAATAGTCTTTGATGGCGGCTGGCCGTAGATCCAGTCTTCAATCTCGTTCCCTTCGGTGTCGCGCTCGCGGACTTTGTGCTCGGGCTTGCCAATGGCTGCTATTACTTCTTCCCTGTCCATCCCGACGACCGGCGTGCGATCTTGGATGGCTTTTTTCATCTCCGGGGGAAGCGTGTCAAACCACTGTACCGAAGCCGAGCGCTCCTTTTCAAAATTGAGAAAAATGGAAAGCAGATTTTTCAAGTCTTCGGACGACATGTCTGGCACGTTCTTGCCAAAATCAAGAAAAAGCGTGCTTCCCATGCCAGGCTGCACGCCGGGAGGGCCGGTATCCTGGGTGGTGGTGGTCTGGCCGGTGGGAAAATTCGGGCCGCCAAAGCCAATCTGAATATGATCACGCCAATGCTTGCGCCCACGGCCGCCGCCGTTCAAGTCCACAACGATTTGATGGTCCCGAAACTCGAGCTTCGTGATTTGGACGCTGTCTCCGCTATTGACTGCTGCGCCGTGCGTGGCAACAGCGCGCTCCAGAGCTTCGGCATTGAGCGGCTTGCCAACCAGGAGGAGGAAGCCTTCTTTTCCAGCAGGGAGCGACTTGATCGCTTTTGCAAATTCACCGGAGACGTAGCGGATGAGCTCGAGTTTGGATGTTTCTGAAAGTGGACCGATTCTTGCAGCACTCGCTGACTTTGCTCCAGACGGAGTCCCGCCCTGATAGTCCGCAGCATTCGGGAATAGCGGCAGGTCGGCATCAAGCGGCAACCTGGTGACTGGTTTTTCAGGCGGACGAAGGCTCGTGACCCGCGGGAAGTCCGCGTCGGCCAGGAAGGTTAGAACAAAAGCAATCGAAAGATACTTGGACATATCAGCAGGAAGTCTGCAAAGAGCCCCGTTCCCTATTCTATGATGCGGGAAAGCGTAAGAAAAGATACTCGCGAAGATTTCAGGAGCCCGGCAGGAAGAGCTTTTACCGAGAGATGACCTGGACTCCCTGGCGATCGAGGGCAGCAGGCAGAACTCTTGCTCCGGCTTCCACGATGGCCTTTTCAACGCGTTCGCGAGCATCCGGTTCGACCAAAAGAACGACGCAGCCGCCTCCTCCTGCACCGCAGACCTTGCCAGCCAGCGCACCATTGCGGCGAGCGCCTTCAATGACGCGATCAATTGTCTTGGTAGAGATGGTAGGAAGATTCCGCTTGCGGAAGGACCACTCTTCGCGCATGAGCCGTCCGGCTTCCTGCCAATCGTGGGCTTCTAGTGCGACGCGCATGCCCTGAGCAACCTGAGAAATGCGCTCCAGGCTTTTTTGAACGGCGCGCTTGCCGCTGATGTGAGCTTTGAGCACTTCCCAATTGTTGATGCCGTGCTGGCGAGGCTTTCCGGTGTAGCAGACCATGACGCGGCGCTCGAGTTCATCCAGATTGACCCGAAGTTCGACGCGACGTTCGCCGCCGGGAGGCAACTCAATGCTGGCAGCACCCCCAAATGCAGGAGGGTAGTGGTCTTGCGTTCCGGTCGGAACATTGATGACGATGGCTTCGGCGTCGCGGCTGATATGAATCCAATCCACTTTGCTCTTCCCTGCCCCGGTGAAACGGTCCAGAGCAGCGCAGATCGCCACAGCCATGGCGCTCGAGCCGCCGACGCCCGCTCCAGCGGGGGCTTCTGAATCAGTGGTGAGAGTGAACCCACCCTGCGGCTGGAAATATTTTGCGATTTCGGCAAGCAGAGGAAGTTTGTAACGCTGCGCTTTAGCGAGCGCGGAAAAAGAGGCGAAGGATTCTTCGCGGCGGCCATCGCGGGAGACCAGCGCGATGCGATTGTTTCCGGCGGGGTGCGTTTCGAGCTTGCAAGAAGCGTACAGAGAGATTGCGGCATTCACGGTGACGGCGCCAGGATGAAAGAGGTAAAGCGGCCAGATGTCCAAAGTTCCGCCGGCGAAGTCCACGCGAGTAGGCGCTTTCGATTCGATGATCATGTGAGAGGGTCGGCTCGTTCAGTGCTATTTGCGAACGAGACAGTGTGACCGAAGAGGTGGGCAATCTCAAGGCGGAGGGAAGGAAAAGTATTGTGGTGAATGGACACAACAGATGCAGCAGCTACAAGTGCGGACGGATCGTGCCAAGCTAGGGCGCAGAGCGCGGCGCCCCTACGGCTCGAGGCACGACGAATGCCCGCAATTGGCCCCAGTACCAACAATTGTGTTGAGCGGACTGCCCCAGAAGGTGGTCCCAACACAAAGCTAGATGCAGAGGCGAATTTCTTTGGTGTCCAGCAGAGAGGTCAGCTACCTGCTGTGACGGCCCGGTTGCGTGGGATGACCGTGGGCCCATCTTTCTTCGCTTTGGCGAGCGCGGGATTGGGTTCAAAGCAACGACGGCAGCGCGCTTCGTAAGAGTCCGATGCGCCGACCACAATCAGCTCCTCGCTATCCACCAGGCGCTGCGTGTGAACAGCAGGATTGCCGCAACGAACGCAAATCGCCAGGAGCTTGGTGATCTCTTCCGCGATGGCGAGCAGCCGCGGCATCGGTTCAAATGGCCGGCCGCGATAGTCAGTGTCCAAACCAGCGACGATAACGCGCTTGCCGAGGTTGGCGAGCTTGGTGCAGACGTCCACGATTTCTTCGCCGAGGAATTGTGCTTCATCAATACCAACGACTTCGGTGCGCGGAGATAGTTTCTCCATCACCTCAGAGGCTTTGAATACGTTGTCCGAGGGAATTCCGAGGCCGGAGTGAGAAACGATTTCGTTGACGGCGTAGCGCTCGTCAATCGCAGGTTTGAATATCTGTACACGCTGGCGGGCGAACTCCGCGCGGCGGAGACGGCGAATCAGCTCTTCGCTCTTGCCGGAAAACATGGGGCCGACCACCACTTCGATCCAACCCATATTGCCCTTGACGATGTCCACGATGCATCTCTCCTTAAGGACTGTTTTGACTCTGGCCCGTTCAAGTCTGTACTGATTATATTGCTACAAATGTTGCCCGTCCAACAACTCGAGTCTACGCCGAGTTGTTTGCGGCGGCTGTGGCGCAATACATTTTTGCGTTGTAGAACGGAGCAAACGCCGCGATCACGGCGACTCGAAAAGCTTCCTGGCGCGAAATTAAATTGCCTGAGAGCACGCCCCAGGCTCCCTGGGCATCACGAATTCCAACGGCACCGGCAAATCTATCGATGGCCACGCCAAGTTCAACGCCATTTGCTAGGACTTCGTGAGCGAGCGGAGCAGGAAGTTCGATACCGCCTGACCGGCCATAGAACCCATGAACGCCATCGGAGACGTAAGCCCAGCTCTCGAGAAATACCCGCTGCCGGTAAGAGGAATCTGCAATCTTCTGATCAGCGGGAGCTTCGGGGTCGACTACGTCCAAGCCGCCCTCGAGGCCCACGAAGTAATTCCAGTTTGCGCCTCGCTCTCGGGCTAATACTTGAAGAGCCTCCGCACGCTGGCGAGCGCCGCGCATCAACTCCTCCCCCGAACAAGGCGTGTGGCTGACGCCGCTGTCAACTTCAATGCCAACAACTTCGAATACGCCGCCTGGAGCGAGCGAGCCGGAAAACTGCGTGAGCGCTTCCTGAACCGCGTTGACTTTCGGGCCACGCTTGCTGCCTACAGCGATGGTGATTTTCTCCATGGTGGCAAGATTCGCTGCGCAGATTGTAAGGGTAGAGCGCAGAAGAATTCACACAGAATTCGATGGGGCTGAGGAAAACCTTGGAGTGCTACGAGTCTCCAACCTCTGGATGGCCGGATTTGGCAAGGGGCATGCCCGCGAACGTGGTTCGAGTGTACAATGTCGCGGCCCCGCAACCCGAAATCGAAATCTCCGGAGACAAAATGAACGCAACGACCGCAACAACTGCTACAACTGCAAAGGGCCAGACGCCGTCCGCCCACGTCGGCATGTTTCAATTGTTGAACGGCGTCTTGATTACCGGCGCGATTTCCTGCCTCGCGCGCCTTGGTATTCCCGATCTTGCGGAGCACGGTCCGAAATCGGCTGACGAACTTGCAGAGAAGGTTGGAGCGGACCCGGGTGCACTGTACCGTCTGATGCGCGCAACGGCGTGCACGGGAGTTCTTTCCGAGGGCGCGGATGGAAAGTTTTCAGAAACGCCCATGTCCGCCGTGCTGCGTAGCAACGCGAATCCGAGTTTGCGCGGCTTCGCCACCATGTGCGGCAGGGATTGGCACGGACTCGGCTGGGCCCACCTCGATTATTGCGTGCGTACTGGAAAGCAGGCTCTCGACAAGATTTACGGAACTCCCATTTTTCAATACTTTGAGCAGCATCCCGAGGAGGCGCAAATCTTCAATCAGGCCATGAGCGATTTGTCCGCGATAGACGGGCCGGCGGTGGCCGACGCATATTCGTTCAGTGGAATTCATTCGATCGTGGATGTGGGCGGAGGACACGGACAACTCTTGGCGACAATCCTAACGAGGAATCCGCAGACGAAAGGCACGCTCTACGACGTAGCGCATGTGGTCACCGGCGCGAAGGCAGGCCCGCTCAAACCACTGCTGGGACAATGCACGATCGCGTCCGGGGATATGTTTTCTGCAGTTCCCGCGGGGGCCGACGCCTACATCATGAAACACATCATTCACGACTGGCCGGATGAGCAGTGCATTAATATTCTCAAGTCCTGCCGAAAGGGCGTGAATTCCGGCGGCAAACTCCTGGTGGTGGACAACGTGATTCAGCCGGGCAATGATTTCGCCCCGGGGAAATTTCTCGACCTGCAAATGCTGATCTTTCCGGGCGGATGCGAGCGTACGGAAAAGCAGTTCCGGGAGTTGTTCGCGGCAGCAGGCTGGAAGTTGAGCAGAATCATTCCCACGGCTGTTCCGGTGTCGATTGTTGAGGGAGTTCCGATCTGACTCTCCTGATACGACGACGCGGCCGCACCAAGCACAATGGCCGCGCTTGAAAATCGACATCGCCTGAGAACGGAAAGTTCAAAACGCACCTCGCGCCAACCGTCCCGCGCGCGCACGGCAATTCGTTTCATTGATTTCGACGCGGGCATAGCCCAAAGCAGATCAAGTCCCTAGAAGATTTTGCTCGGGCCGGGTGTAGCCGTGTTCATCGGCCCACAGGGATAGCGGGATTGCGGCAAGGTCATCAACGATGGGTACCGCGCGGCCATCCTTGGTGAGATCGATTGTCCTCAGGTAATTCTTACAGGTTTCGCATGCCTCTACCTTGATGTGCGGGAACTCTTCGGCGATGTAGACGGGCAATTTGTTTTCGGCTTCCTCGCCGCACCAGGGGCATAAGATTCGGCGGAACGCCCATTCATGCAAGCAAAAGGAGCAAACCAAATGGCGCTTGCCGCCGTCGCCCTCCGGACGGAGGACCCCGAGAAGAGGCCCTGAGCCGCAGAGCAGGCAGGCTCTGGTGATAGCGGAGGGCGGAGCAGGGCGCGCACGGGAGGCGCTCAATTCGATGAAGGGCTGGAGAAATGCACGAGGAAGAAATTGCTTGAAGGCGTTGACTTCGCCGTCCTGTCTGACTTCACGCTGCCAGTAATTCCCAAGCTCATTGATCCAGAATTCCCTGGTCTGAATTGAAAATTGCCGCGCGGCTTCGGCAAGAGGCCCAGGAGCAAATGAGATCACAACCGAGAGAAATTCGGGGAGTTGAGGGAGGAGCAGAGAAAAGTCGGGCGGGGCCGAAAGCCCATTCTGACCGGAAATTTGTAATTCCGGAGTGGCCATCGAGCTTATAGTCGCGTGCAATTCATTCTGGAGCACCGCGACACGCTGATAGAAACTGAGAACTTCGCTTGCAGAAGCGTATCTGCCCGCCAGTTCTTGCGCGCGCTGGATACGCGATTGGTAGAACGAGCCTTCCAGCTGCGCTTTGGTCATTTGCGAGGAGGGGAAGACTCGCCGGCAATTTCCTTGTACCAGCCCGGATGGTAACGCTTAGCAAAGGCAATGGAGACGTCGCCACGGATGACCGAGCCGAATGCTCCGCGCTCGGCGAAAACACTCATGTAAATGTGAATCATGAAGTTCGCGATGGTCACCAGGGCGGCGACGGGGTGAATGAAGACGGCGAGATACCTTAGAAACCGGAGGTTCCAGGAAATATACTCCGGGAACCACAGCACCAGGCCGGAGGCAAGCAGAGCGAGACCAGCCCAAAAGAAGCTCCAGAACAGGAACTTCTGGCCCGCGTTGTAGCGGCCCGCTGGCGGCATCTTGTCATCCTGATTCCGGATGTAGTGACCGAGACTCGCCCACCATTGTTTGTCCACTCCGGTCATTTTCATTTGCGGCGCCCACATCGAATACATCCTTAAAATCGCCCCGGAGAAAATCAAACCTGCCCAAGGATGAAGCATTCTGGACACCGGCGCACCGCCGAGGAGGATGGCGATCCAGAACAGCCAGGGAGACCAGAAAGCCAGCCCTGTGAGGAGGAGATAAATGTA
>Ga0075030_100001411_pt1 | contig 21591 bp, 16 predicted proteins | sample LitLauG_LLR_2012_FD_71393 | JGI IMG/M metagenome (GOLD analysis project Ga0075030, IMG submission 71393) | Freshwater sediment microbial communities from Pennsylvania, USA - Little Laurel Run_MetaG_LLR_2012 | ecosystem: Environmental > Aquatic > Freshwater > Creek > Sediment | place: USA...
CCCTCATAAAAGTTCGGTTCGATGCCGGCGGGCAGGGCGGCAAGCGCCCGCCGCAGGTGCCGTTGGGCTTGATGGGCGTCGCCAAACGAAATCGGGAATGGCGGCGCTTGCGTGTAAAGCGCGCCCAGCGCACTCTCAAGTGTAGCACGCGTTTCATCGTCCAGTGTTGCGGTTTCGGCATCTTGCAAAATGTCGCGGGCTTGGGCGGCGCGGTTGATGGCGGTCAGCCAGTCGGAAGCATCCGCCTCCGACGCCAGAATGACGCCAAGCCAGACGCGCGGTCGCGCGTCATCGGGGCAGTCCCTGATTAGCACGACGGTCTGCACCTCAAGCAGGTGCAGCGCGGTAACCTGTGCTGCGTCCGATTCAATATGGTACCGTGCATCATCCCAGCCGCGCGCGATGGCCGCGAGCTGCGCATCAAGATCTGCGCCGCTCGCCGGGTGACAGACGTAAAGAGCAGCCGCGCCCGCTGCCACAAGTGTGTCGAGCAGTCGCAATCTCCCAAGCGCCCCGCCAGCGCGTCGTTCCATTGCCATTGACGTCGCCAGAACTGTTCGGCCTCAGCGGACGCGCTCAGGTGTGACGTTGTTGCGAGCGCTAACTTGGCCCGTGGTCTTGCAAGCGCCTGTGTCAAACCTGACAATTTTGTCCGCCGCGCAGCGCCTTGCAAAGGGCCCGCGCCAAGCGCGTTAGCTCGGCGGCCCAGAATGAGAATTTTAGGGCCGGATCGGGCCGATGTTTTGGTTTTGTACCCCCCCGCCATCGACCCTCAAGACGGGGCCCGCAATGGTAAATGACCCAGTGTTGCGAAATGGTCGCGGGGGGAGCGCCGGCGCAGTCAGGTTCAAGGGACGCCTATAGCCAAGCCCGATTGTGGCGCTCGCCGGCGCCGATGACGCAGAATTTACCTCGAGGACGGGGCCCATGGGAGGGGTGTTCCCCCTGAAGAGCGGCGAGGTCGGCCTGTCTGGGCAGCGGCTCTTAAGGCGGGGCCGGCCCCGCTCCTGGAACTCGATGGCCGCCATCCCTACAATGGAAGCTGCAAGACGCCTTGTTTTTTGGAGTTCAACGGTGGCGGGCGAACAAATAATGCCGCCGTTCCTCAGCTTGCGGGTATTTGAGGCAGCCGCGCGGCTGGGGAGTTTTGCGCGCGCCGCAGAGGAACTTGAAATCACCGCAGGCGCGGTCAGCCAACATATAAGGGCGCTTGAGGAATTCGCCGGCCTTCCGCTTTTTCGCCGGCTTGGGCGCGGCGTTGAATTGACCGATGTGGGCCACGCGACGTTCCGCCACGCAACCCTTGCGGTGGGTGAAGTGCTGCAAGCGGGGCGCGCTATGCGCACCCAATTGCGGGGCAGGCGGATTTCGGTTTCGACCGCGCCATCGTTTGCCTCCAAATGGCTCATTCCCCGGCTCGGCCGCTTTCAGGAGACCCATCCCGGCGCCGACGTGCGCATCTCGGCCGACATTTCGATCACCGATTTCGCCGCCAGCGACGTCGATTTGGCGGTTCGCTACGGACCTGGCCGCTATGAAGGGCTTTATGCCGAACGGCTTATGTCGGAGGCGGTCATTGTGGTGTGCAGTCCAAGGCTGGCCGAGGCGGCGCGCGACCTGGAGGCGCTCTCAACATTGCCGCTCATCCACGACGACGGGCCAGAAAGCGATCCCACGTGTCCCAATTGGACGATGTGGTTTGCCGCGCGCGGCATAGACCGCCGCGACGCCGATCGCGGGCTTAGGTTCAACCAATCAGGTTTGGCGATCGAGGCGGCGGCGGCCGGCAAGGGCTTGGCGCTCGCCAAACGGCAATTGGCGCTCGGCGATTTGGCCAATGGCGCGCTCATCTCGCCGCTTTCCGGCAGCGAGGCGCCGGTGGGCTTTGCCTATTGGCTGGTCTGGCCGAAGGGGCGGCGCTTTGAGCCGCTGCAAACCGCCTTCATCGAATGGCTGCGCGCTGAAGTGATCGCCGGCGACGCACCGGTCGATCACTCCGGCTAAAGCATCAGTTTAGGCTCGCGCGCTTTCTCAAGTGAGGCGCATGCCCACATGTCAGGGGCGCAAAGGTGCCGCGCTTGCGGCTGGAGCCTCATGTACCGTTACGACGCCGTGGATCGCCTCATTGTCGAGGAGCGCGTGGCTCAATACCGCGAGCAGACGAAGCGCTACTTGGCTGGCCTTCTCGATGAAGACGCGTTCCGGCCGCTGCGGCTGCAGAACGGCCTCTATATCCAGCGTTACGCGCCGATGCTGCGGGTCGCCATTCCCTATGGCGTGGCGTCATCAACGCAATTGCGAAAGCTTGCCGACATTGCTCGTCGTTTTGACCGCGGCTACGCCCATTTCACCACCCGCCAGAACATTCAATACAATTGGGTGAAGGTCGAGGAAGTCCCCGACATCTTGGCCGAGCTCGCCAGCGTCAGCATGCACGCGATCCAAACCAGCGGCTCGTGCGTGCGCAATGTCACCACCGATGCGTTGGCGGGCGTGGCTGCAGATGAACTCGTCGATCCCAGGCCGTTTTGCGAAATCATGCGCCAATGGTCGACCTTGCACCCCGAGTTCGCGCATCTGCCGCGCAAGTTCAAAGTCGCCTTCAACGGCGCGCGCGAAGATCGCGCCGCGACCCCGGTCCACGATCTGGCCTTCGATCTCTACGAGGATGAAGCGGGCGAAGTTCGCCTGGTGGTGAAAGTCGGCGGCGGGCAGGGACGCACGCCCCGTCTTGCCTCGGTTATCAAGCGCGACCTGCATTGGAGCGAACTGCTGAATTACAGCGAAGCGGTGTTGCGCACCTACAATAAACTTGGCCGGCGCGATCATATTTTCAAATCGCGCATCAAAATCCAGGTCGAAACATTGGGCGCGGCCGAATTCGGTCGTCTTGCCGACGAGGAATGGGCGCTTTTGCGCGGCGGCCCCAACACCATCACCCAGGAGGCGCTCCATCGCGTCGCGGGCTTTTTTGTCGACCCCGGGCTCGCCGCCCCCGCACGCGCCGCCACCGGGCCGGGGGCGTCAACGCTAGTGGTTGATCCCCAGGTTCGAGCCTGGAAAGCGCGCAATGTAGCGCCCACCAAGCACCCCGATTATGCAGCCGTGACCATCAGCTTGAAGCGCGATGGCATAGCGCCCGGCGATGTGACCGCCGATGAAATGGATTTCATCGCCGATCTGGCCGATCGCTACAGCTTTGGCGAGCTTCGCGTTTCCCACCACCAGAATTTGATCCTGCCCTATGTGGCGCGCCCACAGCTGACGCTGCTCTATGATGAACTCGACGCCCGCGACCTAGCGCGCGCCAATATTTCGCTCGCCTCCGACATCATTTGCTGCCCTGGCGGCGATTTCTGTTCCTTGGCCAACGCCAAATCCATCCCTCTGTCGGCCGCAATCGCCCAGAAGCTCGCGCCCATCGAGGATGAGATCGGACCCATCAAGATCAATATCTCGGGCTGCATCAACGCCTGCGCGCATCACCATGTCGGCCATATCGGCGTGTTCGGCGTCGAGAAGGCGGGTGAAGATTGGTACCAAATTCTGTTGGGCGGACGCAGCGACGGCGAGGGCCGCCTTGGCGCGCTTATCGGCAAAGCTGTGCGCCAAGAAGAAGTGCCTGGCATCATTGATCGCTTAGCGCGTCATTACCTCGAGGTTCGCCAGCCCGGGGAAACCTTCATCGCAGCGCTCGAGCGTCTGGGTGCGCCCGCTTTCAAACAAGCTTTGGAAAACCAGGAGCCAGCGCTCTCATGAATGCCGTGGTCGAATTCGAAAGTGGCGTTGCCTTGGTGCGCGGAGAACAGCCGCTGCGCCCAGCACCGACCCCGGCGCGGCCCGCCAATGGCGGCGCAGGCGATGTGCGCAAGAAAACTGTGCCGGTGGTGAAGCCCCCAGCTGGCCCCTCGGCGACGCATTGGGAAGGCGGCGCCTATGTTGGCCTGCAACAATGGCTCGACGGCGCCGAGCAGGGCGCAGGCGTGCTCCTACAAGGCGGCGACGATGTGCGCGCTCTTGATGGGCGCGCTCATGGGGCTGGCATCATCGCTGTGGATTTTTCCCGCATTGGCGATGGGCGCGGCTATTCCCAGGCTTTTGTGTTGCGCAAGCGGCTCAATTATCAAGGCCGGCTGCGCGCCCTGGGCGCGGTCACCGCCGACCAGGTCTATGCGATGGCCGGGGTTGGCTTTGACTCTTTTGAACTGCGCGCTGACCAAAATCCCGACGCTGCGCTGGCGGCGCTGAAGAGCTTCACCACACCCTATCAAAACGGCCTGGTGGGCGATGTTGGCGCGCGCCAGGAGGCCAATTTTGTGGCCCGCGTGCGATTGTTGGAGCGGCAATTGTTGGCCATCGCCGAGGCTTGCGAGCGCCCAGCTCTTGCCTCAAGCCTTTCAGCGGAAGACATGGTGATCACTGACGCCATCGCGCGGCTGAAATTGCCAATCGACATCTTCACGCTCGATACCGGGCGTCTGCACGCAGAGACGCTTCAGCTCATTGTCGAAGTCAAAGCCCGTTTTGGCATTGATGTTGAAGTCTTTCGTCCCGATCCCGATGCGGTGGACGCCTATATCGCATCCCACGGGCGCGACGGCTTTTATGAAGGTCTTGCAGAACGCAAACTTTGCTGCGCGGTGCGCAAGCTTGGCCCGCTCAATCGTGCGCTTGCGGGCCGCGACGCCTGGATCACTGGCCAACGCCGCGATCAAGCCGTGTCGCGCCAAGCGCTTGACGAAGCCGAATACGACGCCGCGCGCGGCATGCAAAAGTACAATCCCCTGGCTGATTGGCGCTGGAGTGATGTGCTCACTTATGCTGACCGCTTCGATATTCCCATGAACGCGCTTTATGCGCGGGGCTATGTCTCGATCGGCTGCGAGCCCTGCACCAAGGCCATCCGTCCGGGCCAGGATCCGCGCCAAGGCCGCTGGTGGTGGGAAGCGTCCGACAGCAAAGAATGCGGTCTCCATGCCCCTCAGGCGTCGCTCGCATGACCGGGACGGTCTATCTCATCGGCGCTGGCCCTGGCGCGGCTGACCTTTTGACGCTGCGCGCTGCGCGCTTGCTCGGCGAAGCCGAGGTCGTTTTGCACGATGCTTTGGTGTCGCCCGATGTGCTGGCGCTCGCCGGCAACGCTAAACTTTACAATGTCGGCAAGCGCGCCAACCGCCCCTCCGTTGATCAGCGCTTCATTTCCCGGCTCTTGGTGCGCATGGGTCAGCGCTACCGCACGGTGGTGCGCTTGAAGGGCGGCGATCCGCATCTGTTTGGCCGCGCCACAGAAGAGATCGAGGCCTGCCGTGCGGCAGGCCTGACGGTGGCGACGGTGCCGGGGGTGAGTGCGGCCTTCGCGGCGGCCTCGTCTTTGGGCGTTTCGCTCACCCAAAGGCGGGTTTCGCGCTCGGTGGCGTTCGTCACCGCCAGCATCGCGCACGGCGACGGCGGGCGCGACCATTGGGCGGAGGCGGCCGCCGCCGCCGACACCGCGGTCATCTATATGGGCGCAAGCCACGCAGAATATGTCCGCGAGGCGATGCTTGCGCGCGGCCTTTCCCCATCGCGTCCAGTCGCGTTGGTGGAGAGCGTCTCCACAAGCAGCGAACGCGCCCTATTTGGCGCGATTGCGGATTTGCCGAGGCTTGCGGCGCAACTGGGAGAGGGCCCAGCCATCATGATCGTTGGAGAAGCGGTGCGCCAAGCGGCCAGCGCCGAGGACGCAGACGCCGCATGATCCCGATTTATTTGGAGCCCGGCGCTACCCGCATTGCGCTCATAGGCGATGGCGCCTGCATTCTGCGCCGCCTGCGCTGGCTGCAGGAAGCGGGAGCTGAACCCGACGTCTGGTCGGTTGCGCCAATAGACGCATTGGTGGAGGCGGCTGGCAAATTTCTTACCCGCCGGCTTCCCGCGCGCGCCGAACTTGCCTGTTATCATGTGATCTGGATTGCCGATCTCGCGCGCGAGCCGGCCGAGGAATTGGCCAATACCGCCAGGCGCGCGCGGGTGTTGGTCAATGTCGAGGATGTCGTCGATTTGTGCGCCTTTCATACCCCTGCGGTGGTGCGGCGCGGCAAGCTTACCCTCGCCGCGGGCACTGGCGGGGCAAGTCCGGCAGTGGCCAAAGCCGCGCGCGAGCATCTGGCGGGGGCGTTTTCCGAGAGCTGGTCGGAGGCTGTCGAGGACATCGCCAAGGCGCGCGCCGCACTTAGAAGGGAGGGCGCAAACGCTGAGACGCTGATCAAAGACGCCCGCCAGCGTCTGAGCGCGCATGGCCTGGCAAGGCAGGGCCTCGTGTGAAGGCGCCGCTTGTTGAGAAACCGTGGCCGGCGCCGGCGGCTGGCCCATGGTGAGCGCTGGTGTGAGGGTCTGCGGTTTGGACGCCCAAGCTCAATGATCTGAGCATGCCGTTGAAGGATCCGCGCAAACCGCCGCCAGCGCGCGCGCCTCGCGCATTTGTGTACGAGCGCGCGTTGGCGGGCCGCTGACCGAACGGTCAAGCGGCGCCTGACGAAGCGGCGCCGGGCGCCTGATTTTTGAGGCGTGTGCATAAATTTGCGGCGAGCGCTTGCCCATCGCTAGGACATTTGCGTACCGCTGTGTGTTGAGAATCCATTGAAAGAGAAGGCGTCGCCCCCATTGGCTGAGAAGATGCAAGCTTTCGTGAGGCTGGACCAGGAATGGCCAGAGCGGCGCTCCACCGAGGAGCGGCTGCGCGATTTTCGCGAGATCTACGGCGAGTTCACCGTCAAAGACGCCGCCAATCAGGCCTCACGTTGCGCCCAATGCGGGGTGCCGTTCTGCCAATCCCATTGTCCTTTGCAAAACAACATCCCCGACTGGCTGCGCCTGGCCGCCGAGGGGCGCTTGCAGGAAGCCTACGAGACTTCAGCGGCCACCAATCCCATGCCGGAAGTGTGCGGCCGCATCTGCCCCCAGGACCGGCTCTGCGAAGGCGCCTGCGTCATCGAGCAGAGCGAGCATGGCGCGGTCACCATTGGGGCGATCGAAAAATACCTGACCGAATTGGCTTGGCGCGAAGGCTGGGTGGCGCCAGTGCGGGCGCGCGCGCCTAGAGAAGAGAGCGTCGCCATCATTGGCGCAGGACCCGCGGGCCTGGCTGCTGCTGAGAGGCTGCGCGCCAAGGGTTATGAGGTCGTCATTTACGACCGTCACGACCGCGCCGGCGGGCTTTTGGTTTACGGCATTCCAAACTTCAAACTTGAAAAGCACGTGGTTGAGCGCCGGGTTCAGCGTCTGGTCGACGCCGGCGTGCGCTTTACGCTCAATTGCGAGGTCGGCGAGACCATCGGCTTTGCGCAATTGCGCCAACGCCACCACGCCGTGCTCATCGCCACTGGCGTCTATCAGGCCAAGGCAGTGAGCGGTCCAAGCGAAGGCGTCGTCAAGGCGCTCGATTTCCTGATCGCGGCCAATCGCGCCGGCTTTGGCGAAGCCCTGCCCGAGGCGATGGACGCGCAAGCCAAGCGGGTGATCGTCATTGGCGGGGGCGATACGGCCATGGATTGTGTCCGCACCGCGCGCCGCCAGGGCGCCAAGAGCGTCGTCTGCCTTTATCGTCGTGACCGCGCCAACATGCCGGGCTCGCAGCGCGAAGTGGGCAACGCCGAAGAGGAGGGTGTTGGCTTCGACTGGCTTGCAGCGCCCAAGTCCGCGCATCGCCACGGCGTCCGCGTGGCGCGCATGCGCCTGGGCGCTGCTGATGAGAGCGGGCGCCAAACCCCCGAGGAGGCGCCTGGCGGCGCCTTTGATGTGACCGCCGATCTGGTCATCGCAGCGCTCGGGTTCGACGCCGAGGATTTGCCGCGCGCCTGGCAGGCCCCAGAACTTGCGGTCGCCAGCGGTGGGGTCATCAGCGTCGACAAAAGCTTCGCCACCAATTTGCCAGGCGTCTACGCAGCCGGCGATATCGTCGCCGGCGCCTCGCTTGTGGTGTGGGCGATCCGACAAGGCCGCGATGCGGCCGACGCGATCCACGCTTACATTCAGGCTCAAGCTTTGGTCCCAGCATGAGCGGCGAACAAGACATCAAGCGCTATCTGAGCGAACGCGCGCGCCTGGAGGCCCAAGGGCTATATCATCGCGGCGATGAGCGCGACGCCTGCGGGGTCGGCATGGTGGTCGCCGTCGACGGCAAGCCCAGACGCGATGTGGTGACGTTGGCCCTCAACGCGCTCAAGGCCGTGTGGCATCGCGGCGCCGTCGACGCCGACGGCAAAACCGGCGATGGCGCCGGCATCATGGTCTGTGCGCCGCAGGAATTTTTCCGAGAGGTGGTCGTGCGCACCGGCCACAGGCCTAAAGACGGTCCGATCTTCGTGGGGCAAATCTTCTTGCCGCGGCTTGATCTGGGCGCCCAGGAGCGCGCCCGCGTCATTGTCGAAAGCGAGATCATTCGCGCCGGCTTCGTTATGTATGCATGGCGTCAGGTGCCGGTGAACATCTCCCAGATCGGAGAGAAGGCCAACGCAACGCGGCCGGAAATCGAGCAGGTTCTGTTTTACGACCCCCGTGCGCGCGACAGCGACAGCGTCGATCGCGATCTCTTCGTTTGCCGCCGCCGCATCGAGCGGCGCGCCTTGGCCGACAACATTATCGAGCTCTACGTCTGCTCGCTCTCAGCTCAAACGCTGGTTTATAAGGGCATGTTTCTGGCCGCCCAGATCGACGCCTTCTATCCCGATCTGCGCGACGAGCGCTTTGTCTCCAGCGTGGCGCTTTATCACCAGCGCTATTCCACCAATACTTTCCCGCAATGGCGCCTTGCGCAGCCATTCCGGATGCTGTGCCACAATGGCGAGATCAATACTCTAAAGGGCAACGTCAATTGGATGCGCGCCCATGAAATCCGCATGGCCTCGGAAACCTTCGGCGAGGCCGACGAATTCGTAAAGCCGGTGGTCCAGCCCGGCGGCTCGGATTCAGCGGCGCTCGATAATGTGTTTGAGGTTTTGGTGCGCGCCGGACGCAGCGCGCCGATGGCGAAATCGCTTCTGGTTCCCGAAGCCTGGGCGAAGTCGGCCACCATGGCGCCCGCCCACCGCGCGCTCTACGCCTATTGCAACGCGGTGATGGAGCCTTGGGACGGTCCTGCAGCACTCGCCATGTTTGACGGTCGGTGGGCGGTGGCGGGCCTTGATCGCAATGGCTTGCGCCCGCTGCGCTATGCCCAAACCGAGGACGGTCTCTTAGCGGTTGGCTCCGAGACCGGCATGTGTCCCCTCGATGATCGCGTGGTGATTGAGCGCGGCCGCATCGGCGCAGGCCAAATGGTGGCGGTCGATACCCAGGAGGGGCGGCTTTATCACCACAATGAACTGGTGGACGTGTTGGCCGAGCAGCATCCTTACGTGGATTGGCTGAAGAACGTCATTGATCTCGACAAGGCGTTGAGCGGCCCCGAATTGCGGCTCTTCCCCAATCGCGCCGACTTGCTTTCCCGCCAGGCCGCAGCTGGCTACACCATGGAAGACATCGAGCTCTTGCTTGCGCCCATGCTCGAGGAGGGCAAAGAAGCAATCGGCTCGATGGGCGATGACGCCCCGCTGGCGGTCTTGTCCGAGCAGACCCGGCCGCTCTCGCACTATTTCCGCCAGAACTTTAGCCAAGTGACCAACCCCCCGATTGATCCGCTACGGGAAGGGCGGGTGATGAGTTTGGCCACCCGGTTCAAGAACCTCGGCAACATCCTGGCCCAGGACGAAGCCCAGACCAGCGTCTATGTGCTATCGAGCCCCATTCTCACCAACGGCATGTACGCGCGCCTGCTGAAAGAGCTCGGCGCCGATCTTAAGATCATCGATTGCACCGCCCCGATCGGCGAAGGCCAATCCCCGGAAGCAGCGCTGCGCGCCGCACTCGACCGCATCCGCGCCGAAGCTCTCCATGCGGTGGCGACCGAGGGGCGCTCCCACATCGTGCTGACCGACGAAAACCAGGGCCCCGGGCGCATGGCGTGCCCGATGATTTTGGTGGTCGGGGGCGTGCACGCCCATCTCATCGCCAGCGGCTGGCGCACATTCTGTTCGCTGAGCGTGCGCACAGCAGAATGTCTTGATCCCCATTATGGCGCAGTTCTGGTGGGCTGCGGCGCCACCACGGTGAACCCTTATCTGGCGCTCGACACCATTGGCGATCGCGCCGAGCGCGGACTAGCGGGGGGCCTTTCGAAAGAGGCGGCGAGCGCCAACTACAAAGCCGCCCTCGAAGCAGGATTGCTGAAGATCATCTCCAAGATGGGCATCTCGGTGATCTCGTCTTATCGCGGGGGATTGAATTTTGAGGCCATCGGCCTGTCGCGGGCCTTGGTGAACGAATTCTTCCCGGGCCTTACCAGCCGCATTTCCGGCATTGGCCTTGCCGGCATCGCCTTTGAAGCGGCCGATCAGCACGCGCGCGCTTATGATGAAAACCTGACCTCGCTGCCGGTGGGCGGGTTTTACCGTTTCCGCGCTTCGGGCGAACGTCACGCGCTGGAAGCCGATTCCATCCACATTCTGCAAACCGCCTGTGATCGCGGCGATTACAAGCTCTACCGCAAATATGCCGACGCCGTGCGCGAGCGGCGTCTGGCGCAGCCCATTCAACTGCGCGATCTGCTCGAGGTGCGCGAAGACCGCACGCCCATTCAAGTCGGCGAGGTGGAAAGCGTCACCGAAATCCGCAAGCGCTTCGTAACGCCGGGGATGAGTTTGGGGGCTTTGTCGCCGGAGGCGCACGAGACGCTCAATATCGCCATGAACCGCATTGGCGCGCGTTCGGTGTCGGGCGAGGGCGGCGAGGATCCTTCGCGCTATGTGCCGCGCGCCAACGGCGATGACGCCAATTCAGCGGTCAAGCAGATCGCTTCGGGGCGCTTTGGGGTCACGGCTGAATATCTAAACCAATGCCGGGAGATCGAAATCAAGGTCGCCCAAGGCGCCAAGCCCGGCGAAGGCGGTCAATTGCCCGGCTTCAAAGTCACCGAGTTTATCGCCCGCATGCGCCATGCGACCCCAGGCACGCAGCTCATCTCGCCGCCGCCCCATCACGACATCTACTCGATCGAGGATTTGGCGCAGCTGATTTATGACTTGAAGCAGGTCAATCCGGTGGCGCGGGTGTGCGTAAAGCTCGTCGCCCAATCCGGCATCGGCGCGGTCGCTGCAGGCGTCGCCAAAGCCGGCGCCGACACCATCCTCATCGCAGGCCATGTTGGGGGCACCGGCGCCAGTCCGCAAACCTCGATCAAGTTTGCCGGCATTCCCTGGGAAATGGGCTTGGCTGAAGCCCACCAGGTGCTGATGCTCAACAATCTTCGCCATCGCGTGCGCCTACGCACCGACGGGGGCTTGCGCACCGGCCGCGACATCGTAGTTGCAGCCATCTTGGGCGCGGAAGAATTCGGCATCGGCACCGCCTCGCTGGTGGCGATGGGCTGCCTGATGGTGCGTCAGTGCCACTCCAACACCTGCCCGGTCGGGGTTTGCACACAAGACGAGGCTCTGCGCGAGCGCTTCAAGGGCACACCCGAGAAGGTGGTCAATCTCATGACCTTCATCGCCGAGGAGGTGCGCGAATTGTTGGCCGACATTGGCTATCGCCGCCTGGAAGAGGTCATCGGCCGCACCGAGCTTATCGAACAGATCAGCCGCGGCGCCGAGCACCTCGACGATCTCGACCTCAACCCCTTGCTGGTGCGCGTCGATAGTCCCTATCCATCCTATTGCACCCAACTTGGACGCAATGAACCGCCGCTTTCCATCGACCACGCGTTCATCAACGAAGCGCCCGGCTTCTTCGAACGCGGCGAGAAGCGGCAGTTGGATTTTGTGGTGCGCAATACCCATCGCGCGATTGGCACGCGCGCATCCTCGCTAGTGGTGCGCAGGTTCGGGCCGGCCGGCTTGGCCAATGGTCAGCTCAGCATCAATCTGTCCGGCTCGTGCGGGCAGAGCCTTGGGGCATTCCTGGCCCAGGGCATTGCCTTGCATGTCGTGGGCGACGCCAATGATTATGTCGGCAAAGGCCTGTCGGGCGGGGTCATTACTCTTCGGCCTCCGCCCCACGAGGCCGACCGCGTCGACGCCATCATCGGCAACACCTGCCTTTATGGCGCAACCAGCGGCAAATTGTTCGCCGCCGGCCTGGCGGGCGAGCGCTTCGCAGTGCGCAATTCTGGGGCGAGAGCGGTCGTTGAAGGGGTGGGCGCCAACGGCTGCGAGTACATGACTGGCGGCGCGGTCGTGGTTCTGGGGCCAGTCGGGCCCAACTTCGCAGCCGGCATGTCGGGCGGCAGAGCCTTTGTGTTCGACCCAACTGACGGTTTCGAAGCCATGGTCAACAAGGACGCAGTCGAAGTTGCGCGCATCAGCGATGAAGACGACCTGCGCGCGGTGCGCGCGCTCCTGGAGGAGCACGCCGCCGCCACCGAATCGCGTCAAGCCATTCGTCTGCTGAAGAACTGGGCGCGCGCCCAGGGCGGCTTCTGGACGGTCACGCCAAAGCGCGAGGCCTACGCCAAAGCGCCCGCCGCCAAGCACGCCTGAAGCGAGGGCGAGCACATGCAAGCGCACCCCCCAGCCCAGCGCCGGCGCTCTTTAGGACCCTCGAGGCTTAGGCAGCTCGAGGCTCAGGCACGTTGAGGCTCAGGCACGTTGAGGCTCAGGCATGTTGAGGCTCAGGCATGTTGAGGCGCCGCGCCCGCCGGCGCGCGCACCGATTTGGGCAAGGCAAACGCCACGCCCACGGCGATGATCATCAGCGCCAGGAGCGCAACCACAATCACCGGTCCGGTGGGCAGATCAAACATCATCGAGGCGACGATGCCTGCGATATAGCCCAACAGCCCCACGATATATCCCACCGCCAAACGCAATGGCTCGGCAAAGCGTTTCGAGGCAAGCGCTGGAATAATCAGGCTGGCAAACACCAGATAGATCCCGACAAGCTGCACCGATTGGGTCACTACGAGCGCAAACAGAATGTAAAATCCAACTTGTCCGATCGCCTTACGCGCCCCGAACCAGACCGCCAGCGTCAACGCATAAAGGACGGCGATGGGGATCAAGTTTGGCAGCGACACAAACAGGATTTGCCCGACCAGCAAGTCCTTCAGATTTTCGCTGCCGTGGGGATTGTTGGCGAGGATGATGAGTTCAGCGCAGGCAGCGACCGCAAACAATACCCCGATCAGGGCCTCTTGGACCTCGGGCCAGATTTTTTCTGTCCAGGTCAGCACCAAAGCGCCAAGCAAGGCCGCGATCACGGCCGCCGCCTCGACATGCCAATTTTGCGCCAAGCCCGCCATGATCGACGACCAGAGGCCGCCGGTGGCGGACGTTGAGCTCAAACTATCGGGGGCGCCAAAGCCCAGCGCGCTGGCCACGGTGACGCCCAAACCGGCGACCTGAGCGATCGCCAAGTCGATAAACACAATGCCGCGATTCAGCACTTGCTGGCCGAGCGGCACGTGCGTGGCGAGCACCAAAATCCCCGCCAGGAAGGCGGGGAGAATGATGCTGAGTTCAAGGCTCTCCGTATTCATTGGCCAATTCCCGAGAGCAGTTTGGTGATGGTGTCGTCGTAGAGGCTGAAGAGGTCGTGCGCTTGAGCGTCGCCGCCGACTGTGAAGGGCAGCGCGATGGCCGGAATGTGGGCGCGCTGGGAAACGAAGTCGGCGGGGCGATTGTCTTCATAAGCGGCGCGTATGACAAAACGCACCGGTTGTGTTTGCAGACGCGCCAACACTTGCGCCAGATAGCCGCTTGAAGGCGGCACCCCGGGATGGGGCTCAAGCGGGATCACCTCACGCAGTCCAAGCCAGACTTCGAGATAGGTCCAGGCATGGTGCTGAACCGCAATCGATGTGCCGCGCAATGGCGCTGCGCGTTGGGCCCAGCGCGCCAAGGCGGCGTTCCAGCGCTGTTCGAAATTGGCCTGCTGCGATTGGTAGAACGCCGCATTGGCCGGATCCAGTTGCGCGAAGCGCTGGGCAAGCGCCCGCGACACCGGGATCATCATGCGCGGATCGGTTTGGATGTGGGGGTTGCCTGCGGCGTGGATGTCGCCTTGGCTGCGGTCGACGCTCGCGGGGGTTTCCAATAAATGCACCGCGCTGGTGGCCTCAAAGGCGCCGGGCTGGCCCGGGGCAATGCGGGCGTTGCTTGATTGCTGGACGATTTGCGGCAACCAGCCGACTTCAAGCTCGGCGCCGGTGCACACCGCGATATCGGCGCGCCGGGCGCTGGCGATGAGGCTCGGGCGGGCCTGAACCTGGTGGGGATCCTGCAGGCCCGAGGTCGCGTTATAGACTTGCACTTTGGCGCCGCCGATTTCGCTCGACAACGCGCCCCATTCAGGTTCGCAAGCGAACACGTTGAGGGCGTTTGCAGAGGCGGCGAACGCCAAGTTGACCGCGATAGTCGCCGCGGCTGCGATGATGAACTTTTTCATTGCTGGCAATCCTCAATACCGGTGCGCGCCGTGCGGCCCGTAGATGACGGTGTATTGCATCATCACCACGTCGTTGCTGGTGGTGGAGGCCTCGTCGTGGCTGTACTGCACACGAATGCGGCCAAACTCGCTGGTGTCGTACTCAAGCAGCGCTGTGAGTTCGAACGGGTTGTGACCCATATCATCGATCTCAGTGCCGGCGAGCGCCAGAGGCGCTGCATCCGAGCTCACGCCTGAAGCGCGCAAGCCTACGCTCCATTGCGGCATGAATTGATAGACGCCTTGGGCGTACCAGCCTTGGTGGGCCTGATCGATGCTCACGCCGTTGAAGCGGCCATTGTCACGGCCGTAGAAATATTCTCCGGCGAGCACGAGATTGTGCACCAATGGATTGCCCTCGGGCGCCCATTTGTACACAAGCGAGGCAATGCCAAGCTCGCTATCGCCGGTAAAGAGATCGCCGCTGGCGTCTTGGCGATTGATGGCCCGAGTGTGCAGATAAGAGAGTGCTGCAAGATAGGAGCTGCTCGCATCAATGTCAGAACCGGTGTGCACGAACGCCGAATAGGCGCCGACGCCATTGTTGGCGCGACCGCTGGCGGGGTAATTGTCGCCCCCAAACGCTTCTGCGCCGAATTCCAGAAATTGATCCGTCGGCGCAATCCAGCGCACTTGCACGCCATCATCGGCGAACTGATTGTCTAAGAACGCCCGATAAGGCAGCGAAGCGTTGGCGAAGCTCCAATCGTGGGCGTGGCGCTCGTTGATATAGCCGATGCCAGAGAGGAAGCGGCCGGCCTTGACGGTGAACCCGGCAGGCAAGTCGGTGGTGCGGACATAAGCTTCTTCGAGACTGAGCTGGTCTTGGTCGTTGATCGAGAAGTCCATAAAGCCGGCAAGCGAGGGATCGATGTTGGCCGAGAAGGAGACTTCAGACTCGCCCAGCGAAAAACCCCGCGCGGGATGGGCGATGTCGCTGCCGGCCGCGAAACCGGAAATCCGCTCGCTAGCGCCGGTGTTGTGGCTGGCGGCCGTGAAGAGGCCGTTGAGCGCCACGGCGATGCCTGGATTGTAGAGGTTTTGCGAGGTTGGGCCTGCTGCAGCGGCGGGCGGGGCAGAATAGCCTTGATCGGCTGAGGCCACCGCCACCGGGGCTGCAGCGCTTGCGGTTTGATCTGCGGGTGCAGCGCCAGGGGTCGCCGGGCCAGCAGGCGCCCCCGCGGAGGCTTGGGCTGAGGAAGCCTGTGCGGCGTTGGCGGCCGATTGTGCGGCGGCCGCTTCGGCCTCGGCTTGCTCCAAGCGAGTTTCGAGCGCGTTGATGCGCGCTTCGTAGTCTTGCTTCATCGCGTCCATGTCGTGTCGCAGCGAGGCGATGTCGCCGCTATTGGCTGTGGGCGGGCTTGCTTGGGTCTGGGCGTGGGCAAGCGTTGGCGCGCCCGCTAAAGCGGCCGCCGCAAAGGCGCTTGCCGCATAACGTGTGATCTGCACGGAATAATCTCCATCCAACCGGTGTGATCGCTGGCGCTCATGCGCCCGATCGCAAAGCCGCGCGCCTTAGCGCACGGGGGTTCAAATCTCGGTCAGACGAAGTGGGGCGGCGCCCGGCTCTGCCAATTGTGCGAGGGTGTGGGAGAGACGAGGCGTTGGCGAAGCGGCGCTGTTTGATTGAAGCCGGTGCGTTCAAACAACGCTAAGGCGGGCGTCGCAGCCAAGGTTAGAGCGCCCGCGAGCGCTGCCTCCTGGCAGAACACGCACACCCCTGGCGCCTCGGGCGGGGCTTTGACGTGGGCGGCGAGGGCGTAGGGGCTGGCGCGCCCAAAGGCCAGGCCATCGACGTGGGGCTGCACAACGAAGGCTTGAATGCATAGCGAAATGACAGCCAGCACAACGCCGAGCGCGTGAAGCCGTCTGGCCTTGCGCGCAGCGTTTACGCCTTCGCTAGCTTCAGCGCTGCTCACCGACCCACTTCAACTCCTTGATGCCCAAGGCTAAGGCGCGCCGCAGCCATTGTATAGCGTGCACGCTGTTGAGGGGGCGCAACATCTGGAAAATGCGACGAAATCGCCGCACCTTGCGACCGCTTAAGGCGCGTACAAGACCTGGCATGGGGGCATTCCCGGTCCAAACAGCGCCTGAACCGGCGCCTCGCCTTGGGCCAGACGCGCGCGCTTTTCTTCCCCGGTGATCAACAGCAAAAGCCGCCCGGCGCGCGCGATTGCTGCGCGCGTTAAGGTGAGCCGCTCTCCAATGGGGGAGGCGTTGGCGGCCCGCACCACTGCGATGGTGCGCGGATTGGCGAGGTCAAGAAGATCCCCAAGCGCGCCAGGAAACCAAGACGCGGTGTGGCCGTCCTCGCCCATGCCCATCACTGCGATGTCTAGGCGTAGCTCTTTGTAGATGGCGTCAACCTCGAGCGCGCGCTGGTTGAGCCCGCCTTGGCCAAACAACGCCAACAAGCCCGCCCCGCTCGCCAACGCCGGGGCGAGCGTCTGGCGCAGCATCCGCTCATTGGAAGCAGGGTGGTCTGGGGCCACGAACCGCTCATCGACAAGCGCAAAGGTAATTTGCGCCCAGGGCAGGTTTTGGGCGGCGAGCAAGCGATAGGCCGGGGCCGGGGTGGTTCCCCCGGAGAGCGCCGCACAGGCTGCGCCGCGCATGGCAACGGCCAAGCGCAGCGCCGTAGCGATTTCAGCCGCCGCGCTCGCCATCATGGCCTCAACGCTGGCAAAGACAGAAATCGGCGCCATCGGCTAAAGTTTTTTGGTAAGCGCCGCCTTCAAAGTGTCGGCAGCTTTTTGGCCGAGCGCTTGGTCAGCCAAAGCATGGGCGGCGAAGGCGCGCAGATAGCCGATTTTGTCGCCGCAATCGTAAGTCTCGCCCTCATAGGCCAAGGCATGAAAGCTCTGCGCCCGCATCAGCCTGGCCATCGCGTCGGTGAGCTGGATCTCGCCGCCGGCGCCGGCTTGCTGTGAGGCCAGCAACGCGAAGATCTCGGGCTGCAGAATATAGCGCCCGCTGATGGCCAGGTTTGAGGGCGCGGCCTCCGGTTTTGGCTTTTCCACCATGCCCTTCATTTTAATCAGCCGCCCCTCGCGGCTCTCAGGGTCGATGACCCCATATTGTTCGGGGCTGTCGGTTGGCTCGACTGCGATCAGATTGCCGCCGACCTTGGCGTAGGCCTCGGCCATTTGGGCCAGGCACGAGGGCTTTGCCATCATCAGCATGTCGGGCAGCATCACCGCGAAGGGCTCATTGCCGATGACCTCGCGGGCGCACCAGACCGCATGGCCCAGCCCCAGCGGCGCTTGCTGGCGCACAAAACTCATGGCCCCGGGGGGCCAGAGATCGGCCTTGAGCGCCTCCAAAAGCGCGCCCTTGGATTTCATCCGCAGGGTGTCTTCCAGCTCGTAGGCGCGGTCGAAATAGTCCTCGATAGCGGATTTATTGCGCCCGGTGACGAAGACGATGTGCTCAATGCCGGCCGCCAAGGCCTCGTCGACCACATATTGGATGGCCGGCCGGTCGAATACCGGAAGCAGCTCTTTGGGGATCGATTTGGTCGCCGGCAGCACCCGGGTCCCTAGGCCGGCAACCGGCAATACCGCTTTCCGTAGCGGTCTTGTGAGGCCTTGCTCGCTACCCATGGTGTTCCCCTTACTGCGCTGCAACATTCGCCATTGCCTAGGCGGAATAAGCGTTTGCAGCCGTTAACCGCAACAACGCCTAAACGGTGAATTCGGCTTGAATTCAGGTTTATGCGCTACGATCTCCGCAATGCCGCACCAGAGCGGCGCGGGCTGATCTGAAGCCGTGACGGCTGTCACGGAGAAAATCTCTTCGGCACTGCAAAGTAGTAATTGCAAGTCCGGAAACCTTTTGTTAACAGGCCGCCTTCCCCGAGGAGCTACCAGCATTATGTCGCCTGTCGACGCCAAGATGAATGCCACGTTGCAGACCGTTGTCGCGAGCTTTGTCGCGGGCGCTGCCGCGATGGTGCTTCTGGGCCTGGTGGCCCCGGTTGCGGTCAAAGGCGGCCTCTCCATCCGCGACGCTATGGCGGCAACCGTCAATCAAGCGCCGCTTATTCAACCCCTCGATGTGGCCGCGGTGCGCGCCCAAATTGCTGCGGCCGAAACGACCATGAATACGGCGCGGGCGCAGACCGAAAGTCAGATCGAGCGCTTGGACGAATTGTCCGGCCGCCGCTGAGCCTGCTGAAGGCTTTGCGACAGCGCGCGACTTAGCTTTTGCGTTGCCCTCGCATCTTTTAAATTATGGTTTGGCCGGTGGACTTCCAGTCCTTGGCGAAGGCCTCAAGCCCCGCATCGGTCAGATGATGCTTGTACAAGCTTTTGAATACGGCGGGGGGAATGGTTGCGCAATCGGCCCCGGCGATGGCGGCGTCGCGCACATGCAGGGCTGATCGGATCGAGGCGGCCAGGATCTGGGTTTTATAGCCGTAATTGTCGTAAATGGCGCGAATTTCGCGGATCAATTCCATGCCGTCCTGGCCGCCGTCGTCGAGCCGGCCAAGGAAAGGCGAAATGAAAGTGGCGCCGGATTTCGCCGCCAACAAAGCTTGCACCGCAGAGAAGCAGAGCGTCACGTTTACAGGGTGGCCTTCCCCGGAGAGCGTCTTGCAGGCGCGCAAGCCGTCTTGGGTCAGCGGCACTTTCACGGCGATGTTTTGGGCAATGGTCCGCAATTTGGCGCCTTCCGCGAGCATGCCTTCATAGTCCTGGGCGACGACTTCGGCGCTGATCGGCCCGGCAATGATCGCACAAATCGTCTTCAGCGATTCGAAGATGTCGCCGCCGGCCTTGGCTATGAGCGTCGGATTGGTGGTGACCCCGTCGACCAATCCTGTCTGAGCTAGAGCCTTCAGTTCCTTCACCTCGGCGCTGTCGATGAAAATCTTCATGAGCTATGGACTCCACCGCCGGCGAGGACGGTCAATTTCGGCTGATAGCCAATGTCATGGCGAGCGCAAAGCCGGCGAATCGGCGCTATTGAGCCTGGGCTAAGGAAGACATGATGGGAACCAGCGATCTGATCGAGGGCGTCGACGCCAAACGTATGGCCAACGCCATCCGGGCGCTGGCCATGGATGCAGTGGAAAAGGCCAATTCCGGGCACCCCGGCTTGCCGATGGGCATGGCCGACGCGGCCAGCGTGTTGTTTTCGCGCTTCCTCAAGTTCGACGCCCATGATCCCTATTGGCCGGATCGGGATCGGTTCGTGCTTTCTGCAGGTCACGGTTCGATGCTGCTCTATGCACTGCTGTACCTGACTGGCTACCAAGACATGACGCTCGATGAGATCAAACGGTTCCGTCAGCTCGGTTCCAAGACCCCCGGCCATCCTGAATACGGCCACGCCAGCGGCATCGAGACAACAACAGGTCCCCTAGGCCAGGGCTTCGCCAACGCCGTCGGCATGGCGATCGCTGAAGAACATCTGCGCGCGCGTTTTGGCGAAGACCTCGTCAACCACCGCACTTGGTGCGTCCTCGGCGATGGCTGCCTGATGGAAGGGGTGAGCCAGGAGGCGCTGACGCTGGCTGGCAGGCAAAGGCTAAATAAGCTGACGGTGATTTGGGACAACAACTCGATTTCAATCGATGGCCCAGTGTCGCTAGCTGATATCACCGACCAGGAAAAACGCTTTGCTGCAAGCGGCTGGAATACATTTGCCTGCGATGGTCATGACATCGGCGACGTTGCGCGCGCGCTGAGTGCTGCAACCACGTCGGACAAGCCTGCCTTCATCGCCTGCAAGACCATTATCGGCTATGGCGCCCCGCACAAGGCAGGAACCCGCCACGCGCACGGCGAAGCGCTGGGCGCAGAGGAGCTGGCGGGAGCAAAAAAAGCGCTTGGCTGGGAATATGGCCCGTTTGAAGTGCCAAGCGATGTGCGCCAAGCCTGGCTAAAGATCGGCCAGTACGGCGCCGGCGCGCGCCAACAATGGCAGACGCGCTTGGAACAATCACCCAAAAGGCGCCGATTCGAAGCCGCACTCGATAGCGCCAATGTCGAAACCGCGATTGCAGCGCTCGCCAAACAGGCAAGCAAAGTCGCCAGCGACAAGCCCGCGATGGCCACCCGCGCGGCGTCTGGCGCAGCAATCGAGGCGATATTTGCAGTGCTGCCGGAACTGATCGGCGGTTCGGCCGATCTGACGCCCTCCAACAACACTTTGGCCAAGGGTGCAATTGACCTGAGCGCGGAAGCGCCCGAGGGGCGCTACATGCGCTACGGCATTCGCGAACACGCTATGGCTGGGGCCATGAACGGAATGGCGCTGCATGGGGGCGTCATCCCTTATGGCGGCACCTTCATGACCTTTTCGGATTATTCGCGTCCCGCCATCCGCCTGGCCGCGTTGATGGGCATTCGGGTCATCCATGTGTTCACCCACGATTCGATCGGGCTCGGCGAAGATGGGCCGACCCACCAGCCGATCGAACATCTGGCGGCGCTGCGCGCCATGCCCAATCTGTTCGTGTTCCGCCCCGCAGATGCGCTCGAGGCGATCGAGTGTTGGCAGCTGGCGCTCTTGCGCAGCGAAGGCCCCAGCGCGCTTGCCCTGTCGCGGCAATCGACGCCGGCGCTGCGCGACGACGCCAGCGAGAACAAGAGCGCCCGCGGCGCCTATGAGCTCTTGGCGGCCGACGGCGGGCGCGCCCGCGTCGCTATTTTCGCAACCGGCACCGAAGTGGCTTTGGCGGTGAAGGCGCGAGAAACCTTGCAAGCCGAGGGCGTGCCAACGCGGGTGGTATCAGCGCCATGCTTTGAAGTCTTCGATCAGCAAGACGAGGCCTATCAAGACGAGATCGCCGGCGATGACGAAGAACTGAAGATCGGCATTGAGGCAGGGGTCGGGCAAGGCTGGTTTGAGGCCTTTGGCCTTGATGCCTTCATCGGCATGTCGACCTACGGCGCCTCAGCGCCGGGCAAGGACGTCTACAACCACTTTGGCATTACCGCAGACAGTCTGGTCGAGACGGTGCGCGACTTGTTGTAATGCCTAAACAACCGCCTCAAGGCGGCGGTTTTGCTTTAGGGTCAGATTGAAGGGGTTTTGGTCGCCGGCACGAAGGGGAGGCAGCGTTTGACCAAACTGAGGCTGAAG
>Ga0075030_100001413_pt1 | contig 21585 bp, 17 predicted proteins | sample LitLauG_LLR_2012_FD_71393 | JGI IMG/M metagenome (GOLD analysis project Ga0075030, IMG submission 71393) | Freshwater sediment microbial communities from Pennsylvania, USA - Little Laurel Run_MetaG_LLR_2012 | ecosystem: Environmental > Aquatic > Freshwater > Creek > Sediment | place: USA...
CCCCTAAAGGCAACGGCAAAGTTTGGCTGGCGCAAAACGGGGGCTTCATCGTTCGCATCGATACGATTCCTCCCGATGGCAAACCCGTCACCATGATCGAAATCAAGCAACTCAGCTTCGCAAAGCCACCTGCTTCCGCCTTCACTCCGCCCGGTGGTTGCATAGCCATGGATGGCGATACTCCACCGAAACCCAGCACCAACATCACGGCACTGACGTTGCAACCGATCGCAAAATACAACGGTCCCTGCCCCGCCAACATCAAGCTGACCGGAACCATAACCGTCGATGGGCCCGGCAAAGTCTTCTATCAGTTCGGGGCTGGCCAAATGGCGCCCGGCCAACTCATCACCTTCGATGCGGCCGGCACCAAGACAGTCAGTCAGGTCATGCCAATGAAGCCCGAATACGGCAATCAAATGGGCGGTTCCGCCATCCTCGAAGCCATCGCCGCAGATGCTGATGGCAAACACGGCACACCCACGCAAGGCTCCAATAATTCCGATTTCACCGTCACCTGCACCAGTGGCGGCGGCAAGTAAATTCACGAAAGGTCAAACCGGCGGCGGACCTCTGCTTCCACATCCAGTGGCCCACCGCCGCGTAAGAAGCGATCCTCCAAAGTGAAGGCACAAAACTCTAAGGGAATGCCCTCATAGCTGCGGGTCGCCACAAAACCACGCATATATTGCTCGGCAAATCGCCGAACGCCCAGCAATCGAAACTGCGTGACATGTACCATCTCATGAAACAGCAGCGATTCCCAAATCTCGCCACGCGCCACAACCACGTCATCGAAGGTAATGGCGGCCACCTGCATAGGATCGGGCAGCGCGAGTCGGCTCAGTTTCAGCAGCTGTAAGTATCCTGGCGGATTCGGAATCGGCAAGCGCGCATGTTCCACAATTCGCACGCGGCTTAAATCTTCTGCAGCAAAATGATCGCTGAGTCTCTTCCGCGTTTCTTCCAGAAGGGGCTTTGCGCGCCCATGCCATTTATCCCGTTGATATTGGATATACCTCGCCGCCAAATATCCTAAAGCTGACAAATCTTCGCATCCTCTCGACCTAATTTCGAGATACTAAAATCCATGGCCGAGCTAAAGCCTATTCGCAAATGTGATAGTAAGTCTGCCATCGTCTTCATTCACGGATTTACCGGCGATCCTGTTGGTACATGGGCTCACTTCCCGGAGTACCTCGCGAGCGAGAGCCTCCTCGCCACCTGGAACATTTTCAGCCTCGGCTACAACACCAGCTTTCTCCCCGGCACCCGCGGAGTCTGGTCCGCTGACCCGGACCTGCCCACTCTTTCCACACTCTTCTTTACCGAACTCGACATGCGCCCGCTATCCGATTGCTCGGATATCGCCATCATTGCGCACAGCATGGGCGGTCTTATCGTTCAGCGGTCGCTGGTGGATAATCCGGAACTCACCAAGAAAATGCGGCACCTCTTCCTGTTCGGTACTCCAAGCGCCGGGATCAAAAAAGCCAATTTCTTGAACAAACTGTTTGGACCTTTGGTCGGCACTCAGGTCACCAACATGGCAACCGATAGCCCCTTCGTCACCAACCTGCGCCAACAGTGGAACGAGACCTTCGGAGCGAAACCTCCGTTTCAGTTCTACACAATCGCCGGTGACAAAGACAACTTCGTTCTCCCGCAGTCGTCTCTCGAACCGTTCGACCGCAATTTTCAACGCGTTGTGGCGGGAGACCACCTCAGCATGGTTAAGCCGGGCGACGCTTCGGCCGACGTTGTACGTTTGCTTATCAGCGCCCTTGCCCAGAAGGCCGAGCCCGAAGGCCCGTCTTCTCCCCTCCGTTTGGCCGCCGAACTCGGTCAAGTCACCCCGGAAGCCCGGACCATCGCGCAAGAAGCCGTCGCTGGCCAGCGCCAATTGAGTGAGTCCCAAGTAGTCGAAGCCGCCCTCGCTCTCGACCGTGATGGCCATCGCGAAGACGCCGTCAGGCTCCTCGAAATGAATCAGCATCTCGGGACCGACGTAAAAGGCACACTCGCCGGCCGCATCAAGCGCCGCTGGATTCAAGAGGGCAACGAAACCGACGCCCATTGGGCTCTAGGTCTTTACGCCAGCGCTCTGCAAACCGCCCAAGCCATCGTGCCCGAAACTCACGAATCGATTGGCCAGGTCTTTTACCACGCCATCAACGTCGCCTATCTCAAGCAGGTAGCCTTTGGTGAGGCGGCGGCGGCCCGCGAAATGGCCGGCGTAGCTTTGCTTTACGCCAAGAAAGCCAATCCGCCCGATACCTGGAGTGTCGCTACTGAAGCGGAAGCTTGGCTCTATCTCGGCGACGAAAACAAAGCTCTCGAAAAATATGCTCAGGTGATCGGGATGACCCATGAAAAATGGAAGCTCGTCTCCACGGCGCAACAAGCGCAGCAAATCGCCAACAAGCTGGGCAAAGCGGATTTAGAAGAACGACTCCGCACCCTTTTCGAGCCGCCCATCGACAAGCTTGCCGCCAGCAGGTAAGCGCGCCAACCGTCCAGCAGTCGTTCAGCCAAAACAGTTCCGCATCCATTCCTTTGCGCTGGGCTACTGGCGGTCTGTCTTTGAAATTTCATGAAATTGTCATCGTTTCGTCATGCTGGCGCAGTATCGTCGACCCGGCCACATTTGCTAACCGAATGATCGGCAATTCAATCAATGAGCGAGGTAGACAAACAAGTGAAGAAAATAGCGATGCTCGCGGCAATCATGACCGCGCTAGCATCAGGAGTACAAGCCCAAAACAGCGGTGACACCTGGACGCGGAACGGTGCCCCCAGCGAAACATACATTACGGGCGGCCCGTGGACGCTAGAGCAGTCTGGCGCAGCCAACGGACTGAAATCCGCAGGCTATTGCGATTCTAAAGGCAACCAAGTCGGAAATCCAGGCACCGAAAGAATGCAGCCCTATTATTTCCCGTTTACGACTGGTTCCGGTAAGCATCTGCAGGGCTATTTTGATTGGCGCCCCAAAGACACCGACGAAGGCGTCGTTGCAGCGTACTCGGATGATGCGGGTTACACTTGGCAGTTCCAGCAGGAGGTTCTTGAACTTAGAACCACCTGCCCAACGAACGTTCAAGCCGATCCGGATGGTGACAAAGACAATAGTCCCAGCCCGAACAACAGCGACAACGTAGATGATGACGGACAGGGCCATCAATTCGTGATGTCGATTGCCGGACATACATATCTCTACACCCTTGATCGCGCCGTTAACCATATCGACGTGGACGATCTCTATATACACGAACTCCATCCTCAGCCGGGTCTGCCCCTCGCGGGTGCGCCAGCCGCCGACGACGGACCCACCGACTCCACCGCCAGCATGCCCGAAATCACTACCCATACTACGGGCCTCTTAAACCCAGACGGTATCCTTGGCATCGTTCCTGGAAGCTCGCCTTTGCAGATCATCTATGAGCAGAAGATATTGAAGGGTGACAAAACGGGTACGACGGCTCTTCCAGCGGCTCAACAGTGCAATACCGCTTGGGCGAACTACTACGCGACCAATCCTTTTGGAACGGCCGTAAACGACGATATTACGTATTTGCGACTGGCGCAGACTACGGATGGCATCCACTTCACGGATCTCGGAGCTTTGCAGGGATTGAACGATCCCACGGATGTCACCGTTACCGGGACGCGCTGGCTCGCCACCGCCGGCACAATCCTTAAGTTCCGGGGAGGCAAGTTCGGCCTGTTCTTCTCGGGCGGCGGTTGCATTGATGGCGATTCGGACGCCTTCCACTACATCGGCTACGCCGAGTCCAAAGACCTGTTGCGTTGGACCGTGGTGAACGGTATCAATAACCCAATCGTTTCCGTGGCGCCATTCACTTTGGCGGTCAACGCCAAAGGTGTGCCGCCAGCCGCCGGCGAGGCCTCGACGAATGTCACTGTTCCGGCAATTGCGCCAGTTGCAGGCTCCACCATGGGCTGGTTTGCAGGACGCGTTTATGCTCCAAGCGGAACTATCTTCGATGAAAACACCCTTACGGTGATCTTCGCCGGCTATCATACTCCGAAGCCGAAGAACGGCTTAGGAGACTACCGCACGATCGGGCGCATCAGTCTGCATAGTTCGGAGAGCCTTCGCGACCACGACGACGATGATTCCTGGCGTAGCGACGACGACCACGATCGGTAAACAAGTCGACCAGATACAGACAGAAAGAGCAAAGCTGCCGGCACTCAAGGGAAGGCCGGCAGCTACTCCGCCCGCGCGGAAGCCGGAATTTACCCTGGCTGTTCCCGTGGAAATTGGATCGTAAACGCCGCGCCTTTCGAACCGTCCACCTCTAAGGTGCCAGATAGTTGCTTTGTCAGGATGTTGATGATCTGTAGCCCCAATGTTTTTGTCTTCATTAGATCAAACGCTGCGGGCAATCCCACGCCGTCGTCGGCCACCCGCAATGTCACAAGCCGTCCCTCGGACCGTAGCGTCACCGTGATCTCGCCCTTTGTAGCGACGGGGTGGGCATACTTCAGAGCGTTAGTAACGAGCTCGTTCAGAATCAGACTGCAAGGAATCGCTTGCTCAACCGTCAGAATCGTCTGCTCTGTTTCAAGCCGGTAAGAGATTTGCTCCCGTTCACCAATCGAAGCAACTACCATGGGCACTAATTTGCCCACGTAATCGGCAAAATCAATCGAGCTCATTTTGTCATTGCCGTACAGGTGTTCGTGAATCAACGCCATTGACACGACTCGCCGTTCGCTATCGCGCAACTGCGCCGCCGCGGCCTCGTCGTCAAGGTTGTTGGCTTGCATGTTTAATAGCGAGGAAATGATTTGCAGATTGTTTTTCACCCGATGGTGAATCTCTCTCAACAGCACATCTTTTTCCGCTAGGGATTGTTGAAGTGTCTCCTCTTTGGCTCGTAGCTGCTCCACCGACTCCGACAAAGCGACCGTCCTCATCCGCACTTCCGTTTCCAATTCTTCCGCGGCCGTCTTCCCTTCGTGAATATCGGTCAAAGTGCCAAACCATCGGCCGACTTCTCCGCTGTCGTTAGTTACGGGTAGCGCCCGAGCTAGATGCCAGCGATATTGTTGGCGCTGGCAATCCCACAGCCGGTATTCACCTTCAAATGGCGCCTTTTCAGAAATCGCCGCCATCCACAATTCGAATGCCCGATTCTGTTCATCCGGATGCACTAATGTAGTCCAGCGTTCTCGCAACGGCAGATCTGTCCGCTCCACCGGCATGTTGAATCCCGAAAATTCATACCACCGCCTGTTGTTGTAGAAACTACGGCCGTCCGCCTCTGCGATCCAGACGATATGGGGTATCGCATCCGCCAGCAATCGAAATTCCTGCTCGCTCCTGCGCAGTGCATTCTCCGCCTCTCTCCGCTCCGTGATATCGTGCGTTACTTTGGAAAATCCCGTGTGATGCCCGTCCTTGTCGTAAATCGGCGTAATGATGACCGAAGCCCAGAATCTCGATCCGTCTCGTCTAAGTCTCCACCCCTCCTCGGCAAATTTCCCTTCAGCCAGGGCAAGCCGCAACTCTTCCTGCGGATGTTCGCGCGCAATATCTTCTGAAGTATAAAAGCGCGAAAAGTGCTTCCCGATAATCTGTTCGGCGGTATAACCCTTAATTCGCTCCGCGCCTGTGTTCCACGTCAGAATCGTTCCGTCAACGTCCAGCATGAAAATGGCATACTCCTTCACGCTCTTGACCAGCGATTCAAAGAGTTGGGAAACCTCTCCGGCGTCCTTCTGCTTAGACAGGTCCGCCATGGCAACCGTAACCAAGCGTTCGCCATGCACCGTTACCGGACTGAGAGACACTCTAACGGGTGCGCGCTTGCCGTCTTTGCGAGCCGCGCACCAGCCGCTTGCCAAATCTGGCGGCCTGGTTAAACAAGCCGCCAAGATTGCTGCGCCATCCACCCTGCGCGCGCGCTTCTCGTTCTGAATGTTCAACGCTTCAATCCGCAAACCCGTCAGCTCATTCCGCCCATATGCTAAGAAGCTCTCAAGGTGAGAGTTCGCGAAAACAATCTGCCCTTCGCGATCGACGAGCGCAATCGGGCTACGTGTTGCCTCAGTAATCGTGCGTATCAACTGCAAATCATCCGGTGTGAAGCCGTCTGCCTTAAGTATCGGAGCCGGCAGGGAGCTGGGTTTGTCTTGCCGCGCCCGCTTCTGGTCTAACGCAATCTCAATGGAGCTTGTCAGGCAGGGGAATGAAATTGGTTTCACCAGATATCCGGAGGGCGCCGTCTTTCTCGCGCGCTCCATCGTAACCTTGTCGGTCAGAGCAGTAATAAAGATGATCGGCGTCTGCGATGTCTTGCGGATTTCCTCTGCTGTCTCAATTCCGTCCCGCGGCCCCTGAATGTGTATGTCCATCAAAACCACATCCGGATTGTGCATCTTGATACCCGCCAACGCTTCATCAGCCGACGCGGCAATCACGGGCACCTCATAACCTGCGCTCTTTAATTGTCTTTGAAGATTGAGCCCCACCAGCCCTTCATCTTCTACCACCAAAACAGAAACCATTTACTCCTTTGCATTTCGCGCCGAAAGCATCTAGTGCAAGTCGGTCAGAACGTCGAAAGTCTCCCAGCCAAACATGCGCCACGCAAATTTCGTGTCCGGGTTGCGATCTAGAAATGCTCTTTCAATCCGTTCCCGGCTAAGGCGCGAAACGGTATCGATATCCGCCACGACTGCGTCAATGTTGCCGTCGTGAAATTGTGCCACGACTAGGGCTTCCGAAGCACTTGCCGACCGGATCACTTATAGCCTCCGGCCGCGAACTGTTTTTCGAGGGCCCTGGTTGCGGCCTTCCCCGTAGCCACCAACAGAACTACAGCCTCTCGTGGAAGTGCGATCCGTTGGCTGCTGCGTTCCACCGCTCCTTGTGGCCGGGGCAACAAGATTTCGATCTGCGCAGTATTCGCCCAGCTTTGCGTGTAGTCTAATCGCCCCTCGGCGGCTGTGACAATCGCATTCGCCACCGATATTTCTAAGTCGCTGGTTTCGCTCTCGAACGGGAAAACAAAAGGAGTCCAGGCTGCGGGCCCGCTCCGTTCCAATCGAAACAACAGCCGGATATTATCGCGCATTCCGCGGACAACATGAGTTTTTACGTGAATCGACCCGGGCCCTGCCAGCCTCTTCCTGAGACTGCCAAACATGCTCATCAACACCTGGCCCAGAGAATGAGTCGGTAGGCGCACAATCGCCGGCTCCGAGCACAGATCAAGACAAACGGTGACGTGGTTTCCTAACAGTGCGCCCACAATCCGCCCATTCTTTTTGAGCCACTCATTCGCGTCCACTAGTTCCGATGTAGGCGCGGTTTCTTCCCCGACGCTGGTGATCTGACGCGAGATCCCCATCCCCGCATCGCACGCCAAGGCAATCTCCGCCGAGTTTGACGGGCGTAAAGTCGAAATCATCTCGAACAATCGGAACATTGTTTCGCTAATGCCCGATGCAAAATGGCCCCTAGCCAACATCGTTTGCTCGGCTCGCATGCATTGATCGCTCCATTCGCTCGCGCTCAAGTCCCGAAGCACAAATACTGCCTTGGTCAGGCCATTTCCGAACCGTTGGATTTTCGCCTGCCCCTCCACCGGAATCTTTAACACTCCACCGGGCAAGCTTATAAAAGATCCTTTCAAGATCCGCACGCTTTGTTCTTGTTCTACGCCGTTCAATATTTCTCGACCAAGGTCGTCATCATCCACACTGTTTCGCGACAAAATCGAACTGAGAGGCTGTCCTATTAGATCAATGGAACGCACCCCAATTAGGCGGCTGAGCGCAGGACTCGCGAACTCCACTTTGCCATCCAAATCGGTAATTAGGACGATGTCTTCACTTTCGGCTCGAAGCTTCGCCAAGAGCGCGGAATATTGATCGCCGCGCGCCTTGTAGAGTGCCATTTCAATGCAACTGGTCAAACTTGCGAATTGCACCGGTTTTACAAAGAAGCCCGCCGGTCGGCTCATGCTTGCCCGTTGAATGGTGGAAGGATCTGCGTTGGCCGTCACGAAAATGATCGGAATCGGGTTTGATTCGTGAATCTGTAGAGCTGTTTCAATTCCGTCTCGCGGGCCACGCAACCGGATGTCCATCAGAACCAAATCGGGGTTTACCGAGGCAACTAACTGCAAACCTTCCTCGGAAGACGTTGCCACCTCCGGCACCTCATATCCGGCCTTGATCAGCCGATCCTGTAGGTCGAGGGCTACTAGACCCTCGTCTTCAATAACAACGATCTTTGCAGCGTGGTCCATTGTGGCTAAGGAGCGCTTTCCTACTGCCCAGTAAGATAGGCCCCGTGCGCTCTATCCAACTGTTTATGACTAACGGCGGTAATTTCGACAAATTACCTTGGTTTTAGTGTGGATGGAAAGAGGTTGGAGTGATACTCGCAAAAGATCTGTAGTCGATTGCCTTGTAGTGCTCTGCTACGACGCCTTACCGTCCGCCGCGAATTCTTTCAAAAGGAACGGGTTCTTCTACATGCAGACGAAAGCCGATCACATCCGCCGGTCCGCGGTCTCGGTTATAGCCTGGATTTGTGACATGCTGATAGTCGACCGCTAGCGAAATTCCGTGCCACACTTGAGCCGTGTAGTAGGTTTCAAAAATCTTCTCCATGCCATACTTCAGCGCGCCATCGCCCAGAATGAAGCCAAGTCCGCCGAGCGCCAAGTATTCTTCGTGATCGTGCGAAAGCCCATTTGCCACGAAAGCCGCCCCCACCTTATCCTCCGGCCGGTGCCACTTCTTGCCGCGAAAGTCGCTACCGATTTCCGCGGTCCGATCAATCTCGGTATACGCAAACGATTCAGTGGCCCCATCGTTCCAGCCAAGACGACCAAAGGCCCGCCACGAAGGGGAGAGTTCCTGCTCCATGTTCAGACCAAACCCGTATTTGACACGCCCTTGCTTACGGTAATCCTCAACAACCGGCACCGTTTCTTTACCCGCCAGGTATCCATTAATGGCCTGCCGGTAGTTGCCCATATTGGCGTGATTGACGAACGCTAGCCCGCGCACTACGCTGGCGCGCTTGGCAAGCAAGCTTGGATGGAATTCTACTTCGAAGTTCTCACCACGCGCGCGAGCGAGGTTCCAATCAAGTTGTATTCCATTCGCCACCGTGGGCATCAGCAACTCGCCGAACCGCGCCGCCCAAGCCTTATCGTAATATTCGGCAACAAGGCCATACGTGTAACCGCGCGTGTCTGCCGCGTAGTCATATGCGCCGTTGTTCACAACCGCCCAATTCATGAACTGTAAGTGGCTGTCGCTACCCACCGAGTTGAGGTCGAAAAAATCGACCGTGCTCATTTTTCCCAAGCGAAGTTCCAAACGCCTTGCGGGCACCTCCGACGCGAGGGACAAAGGGTTTCGCGTCGCCTCAGTCATCTCTTTTCCAAGAGGAATCGTGTAGTGCAACATCACCCGTCCCACGTATGGTGTCTCGCCAAGCGTCGGGTTTCGCACCACATCTACGTTCGTGAAGCCCGCAATGCCCAATGCACTACTGAGGCCTGCACCCCCGGCACTTTCAATATCGAGCAGAATTTCAAGTTGCTTGCTGATCTGAAATCCGGTGTACAGCGTCTCGATTCGTGAGGTGGCGTGCGACGCTTCAGGTGAAAAGCTGTTCGGGCCGGAATACTTCGCATCGAAGGCTGGTTGCTGTTGGCGAATGAAATTGCCTTGCAACGAAATCCAAAATCGATTCCAGAACGATTCTTGCCCCGTCTCAGCATTGATACCTGCGAAGTTTGTATCGGCCGTTTGAGCCCATAAAGGCGAAGAGACAAGCAGGAGAAAAACAGTAAAAAAGCGCAACGCTTTACTATGGTTGGGCACGCCCGACATCCGTGTCAACCATCACGCCGCCTCCCTTTGGATTATTCACGGATTTGTCACATTAAATAGTTTTGCCACACCGTGCGTTCGATGCAACGATAAAAGATTACGCCCAAATGACGTCCTCTCAATTCAGATGGCATGCGTTCTTCCTATGCTTTTCATGCGCAGTCGTTTACCCATCGCCGCTTGTCGCGCAGGACGCAAAAAACCCGGCTGTCGAACGTCTCTACATAGAACCGTTCACGACGCAGACAGGATCTGAAAAGCTTCAATCGGACGTCGCCGCCGAACTGCGCAAGATCCAGTCCATCGTCGTGGTACCCAACGAATCCAGCGCAGACGTAATTTTGGGCGGCGGCGGCGAAATTTGGGTAAAAGGTTACCGCAGTTTGAATCCAAGGTCCGGACGTTCCACCAGCAATGGCACGCCGGTGTATGACGGCTTCTTATCGGTCGAACTCAGAGACAAAAACGGGGCAGCTCTTTGGTCGTATCTGGTGACGCCCGGTGCCACGGCCACCGACGTGTCGAGAGACCTCGCTCGTCGCATAGCTAAGCATTTGCCGGAAGCACTCGGCCATGGTGCCGCTGCAACTCCTCAGGGGCCTGTGCCTCCTCAGCCCGCAACGGTGTTGAAGGGTGCTGGCGCAACCTTTCCGAATCCGGTTTATGCAAAGTGGTTCGCCAACTATCGCCGCGAGAATCCGGGCGTCGAGATCAACTACAGCCCCGTTGGTTCTCAGGAAGGTGTTCGCCAATTGTTAGCGGGCGAGCTTGATTTCGCCGCTTCCGATAGTCCTGAGGTCATTCGCGATCTAGATCCCTCCGAACAGGAAAAATATCTACTCTTTCCCTCTGTCGTCGGAGCCGTAGTGCCGATTGTCAACCTCCCCGGGCTCCCCAGCGACATCTCACTCACCCCCGAGGCTCTCGCCGGCATCTACCTCGGAAAAATCAAGAAGTGGGATGACCCAGTCTTGAAACGGACGAATCCGGGTTTGCGTCTGCCCAATCTCGATATCGTAGTTGTTCATCGCGGAGACGGTAGCGGAACCAGTTACGCTCTTACCGACTATCTCTCCCAAACGATTCCTGAGTGGCGCACACAAGTCGGCGTCGGTCTGTCTCCGAAGTGGCCAACCGGCCGCCCCGCGATCGGAAACGAGGGGGTCGCTGAACTTGTAAAAGAATTGGGCGGGTCAATCGGTTACGTCGAATTCATCTACGCCCTCAAGAATCATCTCAGCTTTGCCAAGGTCCGCAATCAGAATGGCGAGTTCGTCGCTGGCAGTTTAGAGAGCATGGCCGTCGCGGCCAGCCAATCCATTCGAATTCAGGACAATTTCAAGGTGTCCATCGTGAACGCCCCTGGCATCGGCGCTTATCCCATTGCCTCATTCACTTGGTTCATTCTTCCCGCGCACATTGCCGACACCGCAAAACGGAACGCGCTCACATCCTTCTTGAACTGGATGCTAGGACCGGGCCAACCGCAAGCGGCAGCCTTAGGTTATCTTGCGTTGCCGCAGGATGTTGTCAGCAAAGAAAAAAAGGCGATTTCCGCACTTCATTGATCACAAGAAATGGGTATATATTCGACTGATAGGGGCTCGTTCGACCCAAATGAGTATTTCAGGGAAGTGGAAACAACTCGGCCCGTTCGGTATTGGAGGCCTTCTCTTTTCATCGGTCTGTGTCGCGCCTACTGCCCATGCCCAAACGTTAGGCGGCTACGGCCATGACTTTTTAGCCGCAACTGTGAATTTTGGCACATTGTGGGAACCAGCAGTATCGGCGGGATGGTCGAACTTCGTTTCAAAACCGGCTGGCTTCGGCACCGGCGCTGAAAGCTACGGTTACCACTACGGTGTCGCGTTGGCAGATAACGTCAGCGGAAAATTCATGCGCGACTTTGTCTTTGCGGCGGCTTCTCATCAGCCTCACGCCTATGTGCCTTTAGGCAGTGGTACTTTCCCCAATCGTATTTGGCACGCGTTGAAATTCACAGTTATCGTTTCTTCGCAAGCTTCCGACCCAAAGTTTAATTGGTCTGGCATCCCGGCTTCCTTGGCGTCTGCTGGTTTGTCCAATGTCTATCAGCCCGCACAACAGCGCACTGTGCTTGCAACCTTCGAAAGAGCGGGAACGAATACGGCGGGATATATCTTTGGCAATATCTGGCTAGAATTTACGAAAAAACCGATGGAGAATCACAATCGGATCCGTGCGATGGTTAAGAGTAGGTAGGCCGGTTAAGTCAAACCGGCCTCTCAGCTTCAATACAGATCGGGATCTACGCCCCGTGCTTCCCTGCGTGATGCTTAGCCGCTTCTTCAGCGTGATGTTCGGCGTGGACTAAGTGCCCATGGGCTACATGAGCGTGATGCGCCGCCTTCTCGTGACTACCCGCTTCATGATGTTTCGCGGCTTCCGCATGGTGTTTGGCCGCATGCGTGTGGTGCTCCGCCGCTTTCTTATGATGCTCGGCTGGTGTATGTTCCATCTGATACTTCTCCCAATATTGAATTCAATTCAGCGCCGTCACCGCAGTAACCGCGTCCTGCCGAGTATGAATCAGAGTTATTACATTTTTGTGAAAACTGTGAGAATTTACCAGTTAGGTGCGGAAGGCACTCTAAAGCCATTTGTGCTCCATGGCTAACCCTTATTCTTGGCCTGAAAAATCGCAGCTAAGCCCTATGACAATTTCATTCTGAAGCAAACTCGGGCGAACTGCCACTAGCGTTCCACACTTCTGCAGCCCGGAACGAGCGCGCCAAAAAGCGACGGTCAAATCGTACGAGTGGCTGGACCGCTAGCATTTTCTTTCAACCGAGCTTCCATGATGCGCCGAATCCTAATCGACCACGCAACGGCGAGGTAGGGCAACGAAGCGTGATTTGGAGCAGCAGGGGTATGGTCGCCTTCGCCACCGCGGGTTGTGACAGTTTGAAAAGTGTCATCCCTGCCGCGATAAATGGGGCAAAAGCTCCTAACATCTAGAATCATGCGTAACTCTTTCGTGCAACTCGTCCTACCTACCTTGTTGGCGCTGGTGAATGTTCCGGCCGGTGCGGGCCAAGACACATCCGTTATCAATAACAAAGAAACTTTTGAACGAACAAAAGCGGCCACCGTGGCCATTCTCACTGGCGAAGGGGCTGGCCGACTGACTGCCATTTCCAGTGGGGTGATGATTTCGAAAGCCGGCGTCCTTCTGACTGCTTTTCACGCCATCAAGGGTGCAAACGAAGTTCAGATTCGGCTGGCTACTGGAGAGGTGTTTGACCATGTGGAACTGCTGGGCGTGGATGAGCGCCGCGATGTGGCCGCGCTTAGAATTTCGGCGGGCGCATTACCGGATCTGCCGATTGGGAACACGGAGAACTTAGCGCCGGGCGATGCGGTTTATGCGGTACCGAATGCCGGCGGCCTTGTGTGGTCTGCTATGAAAGGGATTTTATCTTCCATCCGTTCAGCCGGTGATGTGCCAGGTATAGGTTCGGGCGTTCGCTTGCTGCAGTTCAATGCGCCCATCGGGCCAGGTGCAAGCGGTGGGGCCTTGGTCGATCGCGGAGGTAACGTTATCGGAATCATTACGCGGAGCAATGGAACGGATAGCTTTGCGGTGCCGATTGAAAGCGTTCTTGGACTGGCGGAAACCAGCCAACAGACATCCTTGGGTTCGGGACGTTTGCTGCAGATGCCAACGAAGGTGGCAAGGGAAACGCCGGGGTCGAGCGCAGAAATAGCTGGGCTGGATCAGAAGAAGATCTTGAATGAGGCGAGAACGATCCATCTTGCGTCGAGTACGGATTTCATCAGCGTTGACACGATGAGCCGCGCGCTTACCGGACAAAAAGGCTGGTCGAAACTAGGCTTGGCTCTTGTTGCGGATGAGGGGCTGGCGGATTTGGTGTTGAAGGTGGATCGCGTGATCTTCACGCATGTCCATATGTATTCGCTGGTAGATCAGAAGACTTCGATCGTGCTGGTTTCTGGGAGGGTGAGGGCGTTTGACGGGATTCTCGCGTCGGACGGGATTGCCAAAGAAGTGATTGGATGTTTTTCCGCGGGGCGGGCGGTAAAGGTAGCGGAGAAGTGAGCGAGTAGGCAAGCAGATAGATAATGGACGCTGATGAAACACTTGTTGGCGGCTTTTGTGTTGTTGGGGATGGCGCTGGGCGGAACTGCGGCGCCGTTGCCAAAGATCGTTCATGCGAATGGGAAGTATTCGCTGCTGGTCGATGACAGACCGTTTCTGATATTGGGTGCGCAGGTTCTAAATTCCAGCGGATGGCCGTCGCAGTTTGAAAAGCTGGTAGGCGGTGCGCAGGCGCTGCACTTGAACACGATTGAGGTCCCGATTTATTGGGAAGATGTAGAGCCGCGCGAAGGCGAGTTTCGCTTTGAGACGTTCGACAACATTATCCGCCTGGCGCGCGGCCGTAACTTGCGGTTGGTGATGCTTTGGTTCGGTACGTGGAAGAACGGGACCATGGATTACGCTCCCGGGTGGGTCAAGACCCATACGGCACGTTTTCCGCGGATGATGGATGACGGCGGACATCCGGTGAGGGTGCTAACTCCGCTCAGTGAACAGAACCGGAAAGCGGATGCGCGGGCGTTCCGGGAGTTGATGAAACATCTGAAAGCGTTTGACGGCGATGCGCATACCGTGATCATGGTTCAGGTGGAGAACGAAACGGGGTCGTTGTTTACCGACCGGGATCATTCCGCGGAGGCGAATCGCGCATTTGCCGGTGCGGTGCCGGTCAAGATCACCGAAGCTTTGCACAAGAAGACTGGCACGTGGACGGAGGTCTTCGGCGATGAAGCCGATGAGGCGTTTGCGGCATACTATGTGGCGAGTTATGTGAACGCCGTTGCCGAAGCAGGGAAGAGCGAGTATCCGCTGCCGCTGTATGCGAACGTTTGGCTGCGGGAACAGAAGAACTTTATGCGCCCGGGGGAAGCTTATCCGAGTGGCGGCGCAACGTTGAACATGCTCGATTTGTGGAAGGCGTTGACGCCGGCGCTGGATGCGATTGCGCCGGATAACTATGTGCTCGACTATGTGAACTATCAACGGGTGCTGGCGGGATATAAGAGGGCCGACAATCCCCTGCTAGTGCCCGAGACGGGTGGGCCGCGGTTTGCGTCGAACATCTTTTATGCGTTGGGCGACTTCGATGCGTTGGGTTATGCGCCGTTTGGTTTGGATATGACAGTGGACGGGAACCAAGTGCGCGATATCGGCAAAGCGTTTGCCGAGGATTGCCGATTGTTGGAACCGGCGCTGCCGGCGATTGCGGAGTGGCAGGGCACCGGGAAGGTGCACTCAGCGGTGGAGGAGCAGTACTTGACGGAGAGGCTGATTCACTCGGCGCAGTTTGACGTTTTGGTGCAGTTTGGAAATCCGCATCCTGAGTATGGCGGGACGTTTGGATCGCAAAGCGCGGGAATGACGGGGCGCGCGCTGGTGGCAGAAGTTGCTGCGGATGAGTTTGTAGTGATCGGCTTTGATGCGCATATGACGGTGCGGCCTGCGCGCGGGCGGAAGGAACGGAACGCGCAGTTTGTGAGTGTGGAAGAGGGAACGTTTTTGGAGGGGAAGTGGAAGGCGTTGCGTAAGTTGAATGGCGACGAGACGTTTGGGGGCGTGCGGTTGCCGGAGCGTGGAACGATGATCAAGTTGAAGGTGATGGCGTATTAACTACCGGGGAATTGCGGTCTATTTGTGCGGAAGCGGACGATGGTGTCCCGATAGTGAACGGTTTTAGGATTGCGAATGCACGGTTCTGGGCGTTTTTTGCGTGGCTCTTGAACTGCAATTGAAGTGTAATGCACCGATTGCTGCAAGACTTTCAATACGCGCTACGGCAACTGTATAAAAACCCAGGATTCGCCCTGACGGCCATGCTTTCATTGGCTCTGGGGATTGGCGCGACGACGGCGGTGTTCAGCGTTATCTACGGAATTCTGATCAATCCCTATCCATATAAGGATCCCGAGCGGTTGGTGCATCTGGTCTTGAAGGATAAGGCGGGCAACGAGCATTGGCCTGGGCTGAACGGGTTGCAGATGGAGCGGCTGAAGGCGGCCCGATTTGTAGAGAACATTTCGGGCGAGGATGAGTGGAACCTGACAACGACGGGGGAGGACCTGCCGGAAGATGTAGCGGCGATCTACTTTACGGCGGGCGCTTTTCAACACTTCGGGGTGCCCGCGTTGTTGGGGCGCGAGTTTATTCCGTCGGACGCGCCGTTTGGGCAGGACCCGCAGCCGGTGGTAGTGCTGAGCTATCAGTTTTGGCAGCGGCATTACGGTGGGGATCCGAGCGTGGTGGGGCACACGATGCAAATGGTTCACAAGACGTACACGATTGTGGGCGTGCTGCCGCAGCGTTTTGTCTGGGGCGATGGCGATGTGTATGTGCCGCAAAAGGTGACGGCCGACCCGAACCGAACGTTCAGCACGAATATCCGACTGAAGCATGGGGTGAGCTATAGCGCGGCGAACGCCGAATTACAAGCGATTCTGCAAGAGTTCGCCAAAGAAACGCCGAAGCACTTTCCGGACTCTTTTCGAGTTCAAGTGAAGGGTTTGAACGATCAGTTTGTGGAGCGGCTGGGGAAGACCTTGTTCCTGCTGTTGGGTGCAGTGGGGCTGCTGCTTCTGATTGGCTGCGCGAATGTTTCGATTTTGCTGCTGGCGCGTGGGTCGGTTCGCGAGCACGAGTTTGCGGTGCGCGCTGCTGTGGGAGCGAGCCGGGTGCGGATTATTGGGCAGTTGCTGATTGAAGCGCTGACGCTTTCGACGGCGGGGACATTGTTGGGGATCTTGATGGCCTTTCGCACGGTAGCGCTGATTTCGGCGTGGTTGCCGGAGGACGCGTTTCCGCATGAGGCAGCGCTGGAGATCAATTTGCCGGTGCTGTTCTTTTGCGTAGCTCTGGCGTTGGTAACTACGCTGTTGTTTGGGCTCTCGCCGGCGATCTCGCTTTCGCGGCCGGAGATTTCGCAGGTGATTCAAGCGAATACGCGCAAGGCGACGGGTGGTTTGAAAGGCAGGCGAACGAACGGTCTATTGGTGGCGGGGCAGATTGCGCTAACGCTTTTGTTGATGACAACGGCGGGGGCGGCGATTGGTGGGTTTCTGCGCCTGATGCAGACGGACCTTGGCTATGATCCACACAATACGATGTCGGTGGGCATACCTGTGCATGAGAACACTTATGGGACGTGGCAACAGCGGGCGGCCTACTTTGAGCAGTTACGGCGGAAGATTGGGGAGTTGCCAGAGGTGGTGTCGGCGGGAATTTCGACAAATGCGACGCCGCCGGAGAATGGCTGGCGGACGAATTTCGAAATTTTCGGGCAGCCGGTGAACGAGCAGCAACAACTACTGGCGAATTTTGTGAGTCCCGAATATTTTTCGGTGTTGCAGATTCCGCTCACACAAGGGCAGATGTGGGACCGTGCGGCGACGATGCGGGGCGCGATGGTAGGCGTGATCAATGAAACGATGGCGAAGCGGTACTGGCCTAAGGGTGACGCGATTGGGCATTTGGTGCGATTGCCGAAGATGAAGAGCGAGCCGCCTTTCATGTTGGATGCGCCCGGTGCGGACGATAGCTGGTTTCAGATTACTGGCATTGTGAAAGACGCGCGTGACGACGGATTGCGGAAGGCCGTGAAGCCGGCAGTTTATGTGCCGTATACGTCCTCGATGCGGATGGGAACGCAGATTCTGGTGCGCACGAAAGTGATGCCGTTGTCGGTGTTACGCGCGGTGCGGGCACAAGTGCGTAGCGTGGATGCGGATCAGCAAGTGGGCGGACATGTCCGAAGCCTGGAAGAGTGGATTACCACTCAGCCGGAGTGGGCGCAGCAGCGATTGGTGGCGGGGTTGTTCGGCGCGTTTGCGGTATTGGCATTGGCGCTGGCGGCGATTGGGCTTTACAGCGTAGTTTCGTATACAGTGGCGCAAAGGACGAATGAGATTGGAATACGTATGTCGCTCGGTGCGAATCAGAAGGATGTATTGCGGCTGGTGTTCCGATCGACGGCGGTGAGTGTGGGCGCGGGGCTGTCCGTTGGACTGCTTTTAAGTTTTGGTTTGACGACGGTGCTCGATAAGTGGGCGGAGGGGAGTTCGCGCGATCCGCTGGTGTTGTTGATTGTGACGGTGTTGTTGATGGCGACGGCAGCTATGGCGTGTTTGATTCCGGCGCGGAGAGCTTCAGCGATTGATCCGATGATTGCGTTGCGGACGCAGGTTTGAGCTTACGGGTGGCCGTAGCCTGCTTCTTCGGCCATGCGTTCGAACATGGCGGCGCTGATTTCCGGGCTGCTGGGCCAGTGGCCGCGGCGCTGTCCGGCGTGGGTTTGGTAGGTAGACAGGCGAGAGGGATCGGGTTGAACGACTTTGCCGTGTTCGAGGAAGAGAAGACCGACTTTGTCGGTAGGCATTTGCGAGACGAAGGTCTCAGCTTCGGTGAGAATCGCGCGCAGTTGGATCATGACGTCGGTGGGGTCGAGCGGTGGATCGGTGGCGACCCGGCGAAAATCCGCTTCCGTATAACGAGCTTGGCGTCTGATTTCGTTAATAATTCCTTCGGGCGTAAATCCTAATGTCTTACCGGCAGACGCCCAAACGGCTGGGCCGAGCGGCAAGATTCGTTGATGGATGGTCAATAAATCAACAACATCGCGCGGCTCGTGGCGTCCATAGGCAGCCGCAACCTTGTTCGTAGCTAAGTCGACGGGATGCAAGACATAGCCGAACACTCCGTCACGAAGGGTGGGGAAAAAGCGGAAGTCACTGTCCACCACCCGCTCTATCTTCGTCACTTGGCCTAACTTTTCGGCCAAGGCGCTACGGATCGACGGCTCGTTTCTAATCCATTGCAAGGAAAAGCCGCTCTGTTCGAGTGTCGCAGTGTCTTCTTCAACTGCCCGCGAAACTCGTTCTTCACGATCATGAAACACGTCGATATCGCCGGAGAAGCGGGGAGTGTTGCGGTTGAGCGGAGTACTGCCGGCGACGTAGCTTTCAGGATCGCGGTGCGCAGCTAGAATCCGAAGAATGTCAGTTTGAATCTTAGTGAGCGGCACGACAGGCCTGCTCGATTTTTTCAGCCAAGCGGCGTGCATCGAGGTTTCCCTCAACGCGGAGACTGCGGGTAATAGCCAGCGCGTCCGCAGGGGAGGGGTCAGGAACGGGGTGGCTGCTCCACAGGGCGGAGACCCCGAATTGCTCGAAGGCGCGACGGTAGAGAGTCGCTAGGTCTTCGGTTTGGTTTTCATGGGTCATACGGGATCGCTGCTGATTCAAGTATATAAAGTGTCGAGGCCCCTGCGTCCATCGAAACGGCGGGCGTGGCAGACGTACACTGGATCTGATTGTCAGACCAACTTTCTTCTTTTTCAGATCAGCCTACGGGATCGAAGCTTGCGAAGTGGGCGGCGATATTGGCGTTCGTGATCGCGGCGGGTGGTTTGCTTTGGGTGATGCGGAATCCGCTTGCGGGACTGCTGGGAGCGCTCATCGCATTGGTAGCCGGCTTTGGCATCTTGCGCAAGAGAGTTTGGGCCGCTTACGGGTACGGCCTTTTGCAGTTTGCGGGAGGATTGTCGGCCTTAACCTTATTGCGTGAGAAGGGCGACGGAAACATAGTACAGGCTGTTGCTACCGGTTTGGTTGGCCTGCTGTTCGCGGCATTTTTTTTCCTCGCTGGACGGTCACTCAAGCGGACGGGCGGAAAGCTGGGGGGCGCGATTCCGTGGATTGTGGCGGTGAGCTTGCTCAATATCCCGCTGTTTTTCGTGCGTGCGTATGTCCAGTCGACTGGGTCCATGGAAAACACGCTGCTGACCGGCGAGCGCATCCTGGGACGAGTGTACCCCCCTATGACTCCGGTGCGTGGAGATATTGTCCTTTTCCACCAACGGCTTGAGCATGGCGATGCATCTATTCTCATTAAGCGAGTTGTGGGCGTGCCTGGAGACCGCATTCACATGACATCGCGAATTCTTTATGTAAATGGCTCAGCTCTGACCGAGCCCTACGTCGTTCATCGGGACCGCCAAGGCAATCACGGGCGTGACAATTTTCCGCTGGATCAAGCTGAGATGGAAGAATTGAGATTTGTGATTGGTTCCGCGGAGATGGCGGATGCGCGCCAAGACATGACGCTCAACCATGTGGAGAGGGGCGAAGTGGTTGTTCCCGTGGGCAAATTTTTCGTTCTTGGCGATAACCGCGACAATTCGCTAGACAGCCGTTTTTTTGGGTTTGTCGACAAGGGTGACCTTATCGGCAAGCCGCTTTTGATTTATGACTCGCAGGAGCCGCCGGCCGTTTCCGGTGCTTTCTCGTGGCCGAAAATTCGCTGGAGTCGGTTGCTTCGGTGGTTGTGATTGTGTAGCGAAGATGGACGCCGCTAGTCTGTTGGTGCCGGTTCCGGCAGGATCGCTGCCGCTTCAAGTATAAAGCGTCGTGCATTATAAACACTATGGATATTCACGCGCCGCATGAACGGGTACACAGCCTTAAAGACTTTGCCGTTCATATCTCGATTGTGACGATTGGGATTTTGATTGCGCTGTCTTTGGAGGGATTGCGCGAGACAATTCGAGATCGGGCGCTCGTGCGCGAGGCGAGGGAGAATTTTCTCCGCGAGCTTAGTGGGGACAGGAAAAATCTCGAGAAGGAACTGCCAGCCGTGAGAAAGGCTAGTAAGGAGATTCAGATTTTAATAGCGGATCTTCCCAATCTCGCGCAACAGCCAGATGCGCTCAATCGGCGACTCGCTGCTATCCATAACCCTTTTTACTTCTTCCCGCTCGGTTCCTGGCAGGCAGCTCTTTCCACGGGCGCGCTGGCCCACATGCCGACTGAAGAGGTTAGCGAATATGGTCTCGCGGACTACGCAATTCGCGGATATAGCGCCTTCCAAAACCAGGCTCTTGCTGCCCAGGAGCGGGTGATGACCTTCTTCCTGGCTCATCCGAATCCAACTCCGTCCGAGCTGCGGGAAGGAACGGAGCGGCTGTTGCTCTTCTCCCGAGCAGAAGAAACGCTTGCTTTTCTGGCCGACCAAATGGAGGGGGATCTCAACGCCGCTTATTACAAAGCGAGCGGGTTGTTACCTATACCGAAGGCTAGCCCTAGTCAAAGTAAACCGTGAAGTTGAGGCGGTGTCAGCCCGAGCGAATCCGCGCATTTAAAATTAGCGCCATCCATACCGTTAGAAAGCTCGTTGGCCAACGACTGCCTAAGTTGCGGGCCTTTGAGAGGGCGAACCTATCATCACAGGCTGATCAGCGTCAGATACTCTAGCGTAAATGGCGGCTCTTGAGTTAGTGGCGTTGATCGTACGCGATTACGATCCTGCGATACGCTTCTTCGTTGACGTTCTGCAGTTTGAACTGGTGGAAGACAGCCCGTCGTTGACGAACGACAGTCGTCCAAAACGCTGGGTTGTGGTCCGGCCTGCCGGAGCGCAGACAGGCATCCTGCTGGCCCAAGCTGATGGGGAAAAGCAACTCGGCGTCATTGGACAGCAGTTTGCCGGCCGTGTTGGATTCTTTCTTCGAGTGAATGACTTTGACGCTTCTTACCGTCGGATGACCGAGGCAGGGGTGTGTTTTGTCTCGCCGCCGCGCGTTGAGCCGTATGGCACGGTTGCTGTAT
>Ga0075030_100001415_pt1 | contig 21581 bp, 14 predicted proteins | sample LitLauG_LLR_2012_FD_71393 | JGI IMG/M metagenome (GOLD analysis project Ga0075030, IMG submission 71393) | Freshwater sediment microbial communities from Pennsylvania, USA - Little Laurel Run_MetaG_LLR_2012 | ecosystem: Environmental > Aquatic > Freshwater > Creek > Sediment | place: USA...
GTTCAGATGATTAAAGAAGACGAGGCGCCGCCGCCGGTTATGGCCGCGACGGGCGTCGTGGGCGGCGTTCCGGGTGGGGTTCCGGGCGGGTCGATGGGCGGCGTTCTGGGTAGTATCGCCAGCGCTGGTTCCATGGCTGCCCTTCCGAAGATTGCCACCCCGCAGCGCGTGCGCGTATCATCAGGCGTTTCCCAGGGCCTGCTGATTCGGCGGGTGAATCCGACATATCCACCCCTGGCGCGCCAGGCTCGTATTCAGGGAACGGTGCTTCTGCAGGCGCAGATCAGCAAGACTGGCGACATCGAGAACCTGCAACTGATCAGCGGTCACCCGATGCTGGCTCCGGCTGCGATCGAGGCCGTGAAGCAGTGGAAGTACAAGCCTTACCTGCTGAACGGAGAACCGGTCGAGGTTGACACGCAGGTGCAGGTGAACTTCACGCTGGCCGGCAGCTAGACTCGCCGACGCAGTGCATTTGGGATTTGCTCGTAGATGTGTGTGCGTTGGCCCTCCCCTTTCCTGCCTGAAAAGATGGCGGCTGGGAAGGGCTTTTCCGAGAGCCCGGATCTCGCCCAGTGCGTCATGGCTGCGACTTTCCGAGCATTGCGGTCTAGCGATGCTGTCGTGCCGGTTCAGAGAATTCGAGCCACCGGTTGGAACAGTAAAGCGCATCAAATGGTCCAATAGAGTAGGAAGTTTCCGAGGAGGGAAAAGCAACTCATGCTAGCAATTCACGTAGGAGCTGTTCTCAGTCACGTACCTGCCGCGGCCGCCTGGATCGTCCAGGAAGGTGGCGGTGCCATGGCGACCGATCCCCTTGGCCTGTGGAAGGCAATGGGATGGGTTGCTCGAACCGTGGTCATCATCCTCTTCATCATGTCCGGCTGGTCGATTGGCGTGATGATTGATCGCTGGATGGCCTATAGTGCCGCCCGCAAGCAGTCTCGTGCATTCGCCCCTGCCGTGGCAGGAGCCTTGCGCGATGGCCGGATCGACGAAGCCATCAAGGTTGCCGAGCGCAACAAGAAGAGCCACCTGGCCAAGGTTGTCACCGCTGGCCTGATGGAGTTCAAGGCTCACCAGGACAGCCCGGGCGCCATCCCTGGCGAGACCATTGAAGCCTCGAAGCGCGCTCTGGAACGCACCGAAGCCATCGTCCACGCCGAACTGAAGCGCGGACTGGGCGGCCTCGCCACCATCGGATCGACTGCTCCCTTCGTGGGACTGTTCGGAACGGTGATGGGCATTCTGAACGCCTTCATCGGCATCAACAACTCGAAGGCCACCGGTCTGGCAGCAGTCGCCGGCGGTATCGCCGAAGCGCTGGTCACGACGGCCATCGGGCTGCTCGTCGCCATCCCGGCCGTCATGATGTTCAACTATCTGACGGGCCGCGTCGAAGCCTTCGACGTCGAGATGGATAACTCGTCGAGCGAACTGATCGACTACTTCCTGAAGAAGCGCGGCGACGTTCGTCGGTAAAGTGCTCGATCCGCTTTCCGCGTGAGTTGCTTGTCCGGCGCTGGAGTGATCCGGCGCCGGACCTTCCCAACTTAGGCCGGCCGGTTTCAAGGTCCGACGCGGAAGCACGGGAGATTTCAAGCTATGGCGTTAGCAAAGAGAGACGAAGGATCGAAGGTCAGCTCAGAGATCAACGTGACGCCCATGGTGGACGTGATGCTGGTTCTGCTGATCATCTTCATGGTGGTCACGCCCATGTTGCAGAAGGGCATCAGCGTGGACATGGCCAAGGTGAACAACCCTGAGCCGATGCAAGACGCGGACAAGGAGGACGCATTACTGGTCTCCATCACGCGTGATGGGAAGGTCTATTTCGGCAGCGAGCAGATTTCGGTCGATGCCCTGACCACCAAGGTCAAGGACCGCCTCGCCACCAACTCCCAGAACAAGCAGGTGTACGTCAAGGCCGACATGCGGGCGCGGTTTGGCTCAGTCGTGCAGGTGGTTGACGCGGTCCGGGCCGCTGGTGTCGACGACCTCGGCTTGCTTACGGATCAGAGGAAGACAACTCCAAGCGCCCCGCCAGCCCCGGCGGCGCAAGGGCAATAGAGGAGAACGACTATGGGAATGAATGTTGGCACGCACGGTGGGCAGAACGCGAACATCAACGTCACGCCTCTCATCGACGTGCTTCTGGTGTTACTGATCATCTTCATGGTGATCTCGCCGGTGACGCCGAAAGGGCTGGATGCGCTGGTTCCGCAGCCCCCGCCCCCGAATGCGCCGAAGAACAATACGCCTGATCGCACCGTCGTTGTGCAGTTGATCGATCGCGGCGCCGGACAGGATCCCGGGGTCAAGATCAACAACGAAGACGCGACTTGGGACAACCTCCAGGGGCGTCTCACCGACATTTACAAAGCTCGCGCGGAAAAGGTCATGTTCGTGAAGGGAGACGATGCTATTCCCTTTGCCAACGTCGCCAATGTGATTGACATCGCCCACGCTTCCGGTGTGGACAAGGTCGGCCTGATTACCGCGAAGATTGAAGCGGGCAGCTAAACTGCCCGTCCGATACGGCCCGGCGTTGTACGATTCTTACTCGGTCTAAGGCGCGGAGGCCCCGCGCTTCCGTGCTGAGCAGGGGCCGCTTGTCAAACCGATGTCTCTAGGCCTAGGATGCTGTGGCGAGGGAGACTAATACCGCAATGAATAAATATCTACGACTACTGACACTGGTGGCAGTAGGGCTGGCGCTCTTCTCTTCTGCGGGATGCGACAAGCTGAAAGCTCGCGACCAACTGAACAAGGGCGTGAAGGCTTACAAAGACAATCATTACGAGCAGGCGATCGATCACTTCCAGAATGCCATTCGTTTGGATCCTGCTCTGATCAACGCGCGCATGTACTTGGCAACCGCTTATGTGTCGCAGTACATTCCGGGAGTTGACTCACCGGACAATCTGCGCACGGCGCAGCAAGCCATTGAAGAGTACCAGAAGGTCATCGACGCGAATCCGTCGCGCGATCAGAAGGTGAACAGCGCGAAGGGCATCGCCTACTTGTACCTGAATCAGAAGAAGTGGGACGAAGCGAAGAAGTACTACCGCATGGCCTCGGAGCTCGACCCGAACGACGCGGAACCTTACTACTCCATCGGCGTGATCGACTGGTCGGCCTGCTATCAGCCTCGCATGGAAAAGCGCGCCGTATTGGGGTTGAAGCCCGACGAGCATCTCAGCGCGAAGAACAAAGACCAAAAGAAGCTCTGCGAGGAACTGAAAGTACAGAACGGCCCTGCGATCCAGGAAGGCATCGACAGCCTGGATAAAGCGATTAAGCTGCGCGACGATTATGACGACGCCATGGCGTACATGAACCTGATGTACCGCGAACGCGCCGACGTCGAATGCGACGACGAGGCTGCCCGTGCTGCGGACTTGAAGACGGCCGATCAATGGGTCGACAAGGCCATGCAAGCAAAGCAAGCTCGAGCCGCGAAGGCCGCCGCAGCCCAGGGTGGTCAGGTCACCATGGATCAGCCGAAATAACCCTGAACCAGGCGTAAGTTCAGCCTCCCGCCCTGACAGGCGTGGGAGGCTTTTCTGTTTTCGGCCACCCTTATTGCCTGCTGTATAGCCGAATCTCGACCCTGGGAAACTGCCATCGTTGCATTTTCGGGAAGGACTCCGGCAGAACCTGCGTCAGCATGACTGTGGTCGGATCGGGTTTCTCCGCGGAACCGTTGTTCATCAGCATGAGCCACACCCGGGAATGGTCTTGTACTGCCGTGCGGACGAACTCAGGAGTGGGCTTGCCCGTGAAATCGCGGTAGTCAAGCCCCGCGCCGTGGCGGGGAAACAGAATCTCAGGACCTAGCCGGCGGGTGAACTCGGAGCCGGCGGTATTCGTGCCAGCGCGCAGAGAGCGAAAGAATTCATAGGGCACGCGGGCCTCGGCGATATGAAAGATGATCTCATCACCGGGCTGTGCCTGATGGAGAACGAAGTCGGTCGCTGCACCTGAAGCGTCTCGCTCGTTATCGAAATCGTGGCCATAGACGAACGCGGTTCCCTGGAGACCAAGCAGCAGGACTACCCCGAGTACCGGTGGGAGTAACCAGCGGTTGAGCCGCGCCATTCCCGCCGCGACGAGAATCAGCAAAGCGGGCAGGCAGAAGATCATGTATCGCGCCAGGAAGACAGGGCGCGCGAAAGACAATAGAACAGTCAAGACGATCGGAAATAGCAGCCATACGAGAAGGAACTGGCATCGCCATACCTGAGGTGATGCCGCCCGACGCCATAGACTCTTTCCTGCTGGAATCAGTGCTGCGAGGCACGCCGCGGCGTAAATCAGACCAAGCGCCCAACCGCCCCCTGCCAAGTGCTCAGAGAATTCGATCAGGTCACGAACTCCAGGGCGTTCTATCCAACGGATGGGGCCGGCCCCGGTCTTGGCGACGAAGATCAGCAAGGGCGAGACCGCCAGCCCGATTATCTTCCACGAGCGCCGCATGCGGGGCGAGGGCGCCTGGCCCTGACCGCGCGGAGAAATCCAGGCCACGACGATCCAGTGGGCGACGAGGAGCAGCACCGCATAGAGATGGGCATAAACCGCCAGCACGCTGGTGACGACGTAGCCGCGCATTAGCCGGGTTTGAGAATTTGAGGTCGCAGATTGCGACCTCAAGTCCGGCGACATCTTAGAGAGCCAGGCGATCAGAAATCCTGACGAGAGTGTCGCCAACAACAGGAAAAGCGCATAGCTGCGTGCTTCCTGGGCGTAGCGAACACTATAGGCATTGAACGCCAGCAGTGCCGCGGCGATGAGGGCGACGCGGCGGTCGTAGAGCTGTTTGGCAACCCAATAGATAGCCGGAAGCGTGGCCGCCGAGATTACCACCGACAGACTGCGGATAAAGAATGGGCTGTGCCCGAAACGCAGCCAAACTCTCAAGAGGACGTAGTATAGCGACATGTTGGCTTCGCGCCACCACATCAGGTGCAGGAAGTTGCGCCAGTCGATCCGGGCGACTTCTACGCTGAAGCACTCGTCGAACCAGAAGGGTTTCAAGGCGAGGCATCGGAAGCGCACCGCAGTTCCCGCGGCGAGCAGGACTAACAGGGTTAACCAGTGCGGCCAGCCCGCAGAGAGGGACTGCGATGGAGAAGCGCCTGCGCTTTCGTTCACAGCAGTGGGCTGCATGCCGGCCTGGGTTCGCTGTCGATGATACTACGCGGGAAGAAGCTCCACGCTGACCGCAAGTCTTGAACCACGAAGGTCACGAAGTTACACGAAGAGGAGCTGGGCTTTCCTTCGTGCTCCTTCGTGTCCTTCGTGGTGAATGCCTTTCTTGCGTAGTCACACCGCTTCGTATGCTAGTCCAGTACAATGTTCGGTTTGACTGCTGCCGGGACCGGCACGTTTGAAGGCCTTCGATGTTCAAGAAGATACTCATCGCGAATCGGGGCGAGATTGCGGTGCGCGTGATTCGCGCTTGCCACGAGATGGGGATCGATGCGGTCGCCGTTTACTCCGACGTGGATCGGGCCTCTCTCCATGTCCGCAAGGCCGACGAGGCGTACCCGATCGGTCCTGCGGCTGCCAGCGAGTCGTATCTTAACATTCAGAAAATTCTCGACGTGGCAGACCGCTCCGGGGCCGATGCCATCCATCCCGGCTACGGATTCCTCTCCGAAAATGCGAAATTCGCGCGAGCTTGTACGGATGCAGGAGTGAAGTTCATCGGTCCCACGGCGGTCGCCATGGACGCGATGGGGTCCAAGACACGCGCGCGGCAGGCCATGGAGCGCGTCGGAGTTGCATTTGTTCCGGGGACCTCGCACGGATTGGAGTCGTTCGAGCAGGCCGAGCAGGTCGCGGCACGTATCGGCTATCCAGTGATGCTGAAAGCCGCGGCGGGCGGGGGCGGGAAGGGCATGCGCCTGGTGCACGCGCCCGCGGAGCTTAAGTCTGCGCTGGAAGCAGCCCAGAGCGAAGCGGAACGCTCCTTCGGCGATAGCGAAGTCTATGTCGAGAAAGCGATCGTTAACCCGCGCCACATCGAAATGCAGATACTGGCGGATGAGCACGGGAATACCGTGTACCTGGGCGAACGCGAGTGCTCCCTGCAGCGCCGGCACCAGAAGGTGGTGGAGGAAGCCCCTTCTCCCATCGTCGATGCCGATATCCGCCGCCGAATGGGTGAGGTTGCAGTCCGTGTGGCCCAGGCCGCCGGGTATACCAACGCCGGAACGGTTGAATTCCTCGTCGACCAGCAGAAGAACTTCTACTTCCTTGAGATGAATACTCGATTGCAGGTGGAGCATCCGGTCACGGAGCTGATCACCGGGCTCGACCTGGTGCATCTGCAGATTCGCATCGCAAATGGTGAGCGGCTGCCGTTTTCGCAGGAAGAGGTGAAGATCCGGGGCCATGCCATCGAATGCCGCATTTACGCTGAGGATCCCGACAACAACTACTTTCCGAGTCCTGGCAAGATCACTTTGTTGCTGCTGCCTTCGGGGCCGGGCATTCGGCGCGACAGCGGGATGTACGAAGGCTGGACCGTCCCAATGGATTACGATCCGCTGCTGGCGAAGCTGATCGGGTATGGTACGGACCGCGATCAGGCGATCGGCCGGTTAACTCGCGCTTTGAATGAATATTTCGTCGGCGGGATCAAGACGAACATCTCCTTGTTTCGTCGCATTCTCAGCAATCCCGATTTTCGCGCGGCGAAGATCGATACGGGCTTTCTGGACCGTCTGCTGAAGCAGAAGGATCAGTTAGCAGAGATTCAGACGACTGCCCAAACGACGGAGGTAGCCGTCATCGCCGCCGGGATGTTTGCCGCTCTCGGCCCGGCTGCCGCCGGTGCGGGGGAACGCGTTTCCAACGGTTCGGCGGATACACCTGCCCCCGTTTCCAAATGGAGGACGGCCGCTCAGCGGGAGGCGTTGCGCTAACTGAGCAGTGGTACACAGAAGCTATCTCACAAATGGTCTTGGGAAGGATGGTTTCGGAAGGGGATGGTTCTGAGTGAAAATTGGATTGGGCGGAATGCGTTTGGGTAGGCACGGCTTTGGCCGTGCCGGCCAAGGTCCGTAAAAGACGCGTGGCTTTAGCCCCCACTTAACTTAGATAAGAGCCATGGGCTCAGAGAGTGTCTCCTTAATCGTAGCGAAGAGTCCGGATAGGGTCGATTTGAGCCGCCCGGCGGGAGGGAACGTACCCCGCCGCTAGTGCCGTGGACAGCACGAGCAAGACGCCCCCAGCGAAAGCTGCCCCATCGAACACCCGCATGAAGATCATTTGAGAAGCAAGCAACCGCGCCACGCCGACGCCCAGAACGGCACCTGCTGCAATTCCGATTGCAGTCAATCGCAGTGACTGCTTCAATACTAGCCTGGTAACCATGAACGTAGACGCACCGAGCGCGACACGGATGCCGATCTCTTTTGTCCTTTGGGTGACGAAATACGAGACCACGCCATAGATACCGGACAAGGTCAGCAGCAGGGCAAGTCCGCCGACAGCCGCGCCGATCATCGCTGCCGCCCGAAAGGCGTACACGCCCACTGCCCGATATTGATCGAGCGAATGGATATCGCTAATTGCGCCTGGGGCCAGTGTTCCCAGGCGAGTATCGAGCCTGTGCCGTTCCGTTTCGACTTCTCCCCGAACATGCACCAGTACATTTCCGCTTTTCGAAGCCATGGTTGGCCGATACAGCAACGCCGCGTCTTTGCCGTATGCGATACAGCAGGTCACAATATCTCCCGCAATCCCAATGACGCGCACAACACGCTCCGGAGTTTCGAGGCGAACGGTCTGACCTACTGGATCCCGACCATTGAACAAGCGCGCGGCTGCCCCCGCGCTGAGAACCGCGACGGGTGCTTCCGATGTTGCCTCCTCGGGGCTGAAGCCGCGGCCCCTCACGAGGGGAATTCCGAGAATCTCGAAGTAGTGCGGCGAAACTTCATTGCGCGCAATGGTGATTGTGGAGCCATCTTCCGCTGCAGCCGGTACCGTCGGTACTCGCCCTCCAAGCGGGACTGAGGAAGCGGCAGCAATCCTGTCCACCCCGGGATCTGACGAGAGGGCGTCGATTACTCGCCCACGACCGCTTTCCGTAACTTCCATAGCAATTACGTGATCGGTGTGAAAGCCAATATCAAATGCGCTCATGGCCATGGTGGTGCGGACCAGTGCACCACATGCAATCAGCAACAACGTGCAGACTGTGATCTGGGCGATCACCAGTCCGTTCCTCACTCGTGATGGCCTGAGATCGGAGTTCAGTTCGCCACGCACGGAGGAGATTACGCTGACACGCGTGGCCTGGATAGCAGGAACCAGGCCGAACAAAAAAGCGGATACGAGGGCAGCAAAGATCATGAACCCAACGACCCGCCAGTCCACTGGACGTTCGACATCGTGAACCAGTTCGAGCATGTCTTTTGGAATTGTGGCGAACACGGTCCACAGCGCGGCGTCCATGGTCAGTCGCGAGATGATCAAACCGAAAATCGCTGCTGGTATAGATAGGAGGATGCTCTCAGTGAGAAGCTGCCGAATCAATCGACCCCGGGCGGCCCCCAGCGACAGGCGGATTCCGATTTCCCGCTGCCGTGCCGTGGCCCGGGCCAGCATCATGCTGGCTACATTGGTGCATGCCAATACCAAAACGAGGACGAAAGCTGCTACCAGCGGGCTAAACACCAGGAGTAGCTCCGGCGTTAACGGAATCGAGGTCGCCTGTGAATTCAACAGAATCCCTATGGCCTTGCGGTCCTGCGGTAATTGCCCTGTCATCTGCTGAGACCATGCCAGCAGTACGGCTTCGGCAGTGGACACGCTTTCGCCGGTATGGAGTCGTCCGACGATCCCCAGACTTTCAGGATGGCCGGAACCGAAAAGGTCCGGGCCATCGTGCAGTTGATGAGCCATGCCCAGTGGGGCCCAGAAGTCTCGCGGCGATTCGCTGAGGCCCTGAAACTCCCGTGGGGCAACGCCGACCACTTCCATGGGAAAACCGCGGATCATGATCTTCGCGCCAATAATGTCCGGACGCCCCCCGAATTTGCCCTGCCACGCCTGATAACTGAGAACGATGAAAGGTTCGCTTCCAGGCGCGCCAGAATCTGTGGGAAGCAACGGACGGCCGAGCGTCGTGCCGACGCCGAGCATTTGAAAGTAATTTCCAGTGACAAGTTCGCCCACAAACGCATGGCCGTTCACCCGTGTGTAGACAAACTGAACCGCGGCCACATCGGAGAAAGCCGGTTTCTGTTTGACCAGCTGCTGATATTCGTCCCACGAGAACGCATGTTCGCGCCCCGAGGGCTCCGACCAGGAAAAGCTGTACAAGCTGTAAGGATCGCGAACTGAGAGAGGGCGAAGAACGTAGGCGTTGAACAACGTGAATAGGGCGAGGTTCAGGCCGAGACCGAGTGCGATCGTGCCTGACACTGTGAAAATGAAGCCAGGGTTATTCTGGAAGTTCCTGAATGCATATCGGATGTCCTGCAGCGCGCTCTCGAACGCGTCTATGCCCCGCATGCCTCTGCAGTCCTCCTTGATTGCTCCGACTCGCCCGAAATCCAGGCGTGCCAGTCGGTTCGCTTCCTCCTCAGAGTGTCCGGCAGCCAAGTGTTGGCGGCGCGACATCGCCAGGTGGAACTCCACCTCATCCTCGAGTTCCTGTTCAACGCGCTCGCGAAAGAACAGTGAGCGAATGCGCATAACCAGATCCGTCAGAGTCATGGCAGTTCCCGTCAAGCCATTTCCAGCACTTTGCCGATCGCCGCTGCCATACGCGTCCAGTTATCGGCTTCCTGCTGAAGTTGCTTTCGCCCTGAACTCGTCAACCGATAAAACCGGGCGCGCCGCCCCAATTCGGAGATGCCCCACTCTGCCTTGATCCACCCTTGGTGTTCGAGTCGATGCAGCGCCGGATACAACGAGCCTTGATTTGCCTGCAGCACATTTTCCGAGATTTGCCGGATTCTCTCGGACATCGCCCAGCCGTGCAGAGCGTCACCCGATTGAAGCGTGCGAAGAATGAGTAGATCAAGAGTTCCTTGCAAAAGATCGAGGCGAGACCGTCTAGGCATTTGATGTCGATTCTCTACATCAGTTGATATTCCCATTGATGTCGAATGTCAACATCAAAGCACAAGCGATGGAAAAGCACTCGGAAAGGCCTGGGAAACTGGGGACAGTACAAAACCCGGTGACACCCATTTTCTACGCTGCCAGCCGGTCGCGGCTCGTTTCCTAAGGCCCCCACCTTCTACTTTTTTCCACAGCCAGAACTGGTTTCGTGTGACGAACAACCTTGACTGAGCCAGCAGACGGTTCACAATGACATCGTGCCCAGTTGCACCGCAAAGAATCGGTTGAGAGGAAGCCAGATTGGCTCAGCAACTCGAGCCTGCTAAGTCCTTATTCCGGAGGATTTTGCGTGTAAGTCCTTCTTTGACAATATTTTGCAGGCATCACCTGCGATCAGAACCTCGCAAACTGCCTGAATTCAATATTTTGCGAGGGGAGGTCCAAAAAAATTTCCTCCTCGGCAAGACTACCGCTTTGCCCAATAACCACCTCAGAATACTGACCCTCTGGCAGCATCGGAGTTTCTAGGCAAATCCCGTCCCGCGACGTTCAAAAAACAGACCTTTGTGCTAAATTTTGTACATGCTCAATTGGCACGTTCTCGTGGTTCTGACGGTGGTGGTTGTAGCGATTGGGCTCATGGTCTACTTGGCTGTCAAGGGCTGGGAGTAATCAGAAAGGCAGAGTTTAGGGCGGCTTAATCGGCCTGCGAAACCACCGCGGACCTTCTCAACTCTTTCCCGCGAACAGAAGCCGGGCATGCGGTGCTCGCATGCCCGGCAGACTTTCCTGGAACTTAGTGCGGCAGCTTGAAGTTGACGGTAACTCCCGTCTGAATCTCCACCGGCTCGCCGTTCAACAGATATGGCTTGTACTTCCACTGCTTGACCGCATCGCTGGCTGCTCTGGCGAGCTGCGGGTCTCCACTCAGAACCTTGACCTGCGTGATATTTCCCTCCTTCGAGATCGTCGCCTGCAACTCCACCGATCCTTCGATATGCATGCGGAGAGCATTCTGCGGATAAGAAGGAGCGACCTTCTTGTAGAGCAGCCCCTGCGAAACCCCTTGGGAAACGCTCAGAGTCTGGAGCACTGGCTTGATCGCAGTCTCGGTGGCACCCAAGTCAGGAGGCGGAGCGGCAGCAGGCGCGCCCATCCCAATCAGGCTTGGAGCCGGAGCATCGGGCGTTGAAGCTGGCGGTGTCTCAAGCACTGGAGCTTTTCCGCCTTTCACCACAAGAGCCGGAGTTTCAGGTTTTTCTGCGACCACCGACTTGGCTGGTGCAGGGGAAGCGCTCGCCGGTTTGGTAGATGGTCGCGCCACGGCGCTCTCGGAACTGGGTTCGTCCTCGTCGGCCAACGGTTTCGGCGATGTCGCGAGAGTGATGTCGGGCGTCGAAACAGGAGCGGGTATGGTAGCCGACGTGGTTGCCGGAGCAGGCAGAGCTGCTGCCGGTTTTGGTGCATGCGGAGTCGAAACCGGCACAGAGGTGGCCACGGGCTGCGGCGTCGGGTTGCTCGTTCCCTTGAAGTGGGACCACGCGAAGTAGGCGCCGGCTGCGATGAGCAGCGCCGCGGCGATTCCGATGAGCGCCCTCTTGCTGCCACCCCTGGATTCGGGCTCGGTAGTGAAAGATGGAGCGGACCCGACGTAGGCAGTGGGCTCGCTGTGCGCCGCTGCTGCTGACTTCTCAAACAGATCCTCAGCGGCGGCTCGCGATTTCCCTTCGATCTTCTGCGGCTGCGGTTCACGGGCTGGAGCGGGTGCGCTTGCGGCTCCGCTCATCCCCGGCGCACTCGAAACTGGTGGCTTGAATTCGCTGGTCGGCGGCGCCGGAGGAGCCACTCTTGTCGGCGCCGGAGTCGCTACAGCTGCGCTGTACAAAGCTGGAGGCGCAACTGGAGCGGCGGGCGCGACAGGCTTCTCTGCCACGGGCGCCGCTGGAGTATCGGTCGCACCTGCAGGGGCTGGCCTGGCTGCAGCCGCAGCAGCAGGCCATGCAGCCGGTGTCGCGGGTGCTGGCAGCTTTGGAGCTGGAGGTTGTGGCCTGGGTACAGCGGTTGCGGCCGGGGCAAACGGTTTTGGAGGGACCGGCGCCGCAGGTTTCGCCGCTAATGGCGGCCTCGGTGCCACAGGTTTTGCAGGCGCGGGTGTGGCCGCGGGAGTAGAAGCGGCCGATGGCGGCGTCGGCACCGCGAAACTGCCGGTCGCGGTTGCTGATCCCGGTTTGGTCGGGTCGCTCTTGCGCAACAATCCGCGCGCCACCCGCAGCGTTCCCTTGGCTTGTTCGATGTTTATGGGTTTGGTCAGGACAAGGTTTGCGCCGATGCGAAACGCCTTGGCGACCCCTGCCTGACCCTCCACGACGGCAACCGCAAGCGAGGTCTGGTTCGACGTCGAATTGCGTGCGCTCTTGAACAACAGGGTGGCATTCTGCTCGTTATCGCAGTCCACCACAACAGCGTCGAAGTGTTGGCCCATCAGCTTCTTAACTGCAGCGAAAGGCTCGATGCAGGCCTCGACATTGAACTCCAGCTCGCTGAGAACCTGCGTCACCGTGCGAGCCGTCTTGTCATCAGGACAGAAGAGAAGAGCTTGGTAACCCATGGAGTAATCGTAGGTACAGCCGTAAGGGCCATCAAGTTACGCTGGTAATTCAAGCGAACCTCGGACCGCGGACTTCAGACCTCAGACCTTGGTGCGGCTGCCCGCTTTGGGTTGCGCTGAGGTCTGAGGTCCGACGCTCAAAAATTGGTCGGCCTGAGAGATTGGTATGTAAGTCCCATACAATAGCGGTCCATGAAGTTGCCGCTCTGGCTCAAAATCGGCTGGACGCTGTGGCTTATCGTCTGGGCTCCGACCTATTGGCGGCAGTACGGTGCGCAAAATTTTCTTTTTTTCTGCGACATCGGCAACGTGCTGATCGGAATCGGGCTGTGGCTGGAGAACCCGCTGATCTTTTCCTGGGCTGCGTGCGGATTGCTATTGTTTCAATCGCTCTACACGATCGATCTCGCAGGCGCCCTGCTGACTGGACACCACCTGATTGGTGGCACAGAGTACATGTTCGACCCGCATCTATCCCTATTCGTTCGCCTGCTTAGTCTGTTTCACGTCGTAACTCCGCCGCTGCTGTTATGGGCAATCTGGAAGCTCGGATACGACAAGCGCGGATGGGAGTTCCAGACGCTCACCGCATGGATCGTCGTACCGATCAACTATTTTTGGCGTCCCGAGCAAGATGTGAACTGGGCGCGAGGCCTGTTCTTCCACGAGCAACACGCAATGCCGGGTTGGGCGTACTTACTCGGATACTTAGTTGTCGTCCCTTTGTGCATCTATCTACCGACTCACTCATTCCTTAAGTGGCTAAGCAGTCGGTGGAAGTGGGGTAGCGCGGGCGTCCCGCCGGCTGTCGCGAGCGCGTCTCGCCCTCGCACCTGAGTAAGCGGTTATGGTTCAGCGAGTTTTGCCAGAGCCGTCCTCAGTCTTCCGCAGCGTCGACTCTTTTGGCGGATAATCGATCGATCCCTTGAACGACGAGATCTCATCTTTGTGGAAGTCGGGAAAAGGTAACTTCTTCGCATCGCGTAGTTCCGCCACCTTTTGCACCGCACTCTCGGCCTTGTCTGTCGCCAGCCCCGCATCGCGCCCCAGATACAGGGTCTGCGCGGGAAGCGCGAGGCCGCCGCCCGAACTCTCGACGATATCCATCATGCGCAGCAACACATCTTCGCGAACGGCGGCGAACTCGTTGAAATCCTGCGTCAAGACATAGGCGAGAACTTCGACACTTGGCGCGCCGCCCGCAATATCGGTGAGTCGTACGCGAACTGTGTTGCTCTCGACCTTCGGGTGGCTGTAGAGCAGGCGCCGCACCTCAGAAAGGATGAAGCGCAGGTGATCGGCTTTCGTCTCCGAGCGCAAGCTAAGATTCGTCTTGAAAAGAATCTTGTCGCGGCGGCTCAGGTTTTCGAGATTAATCGTGGCCACGGTGCCGTTGGGAATGGCCAGCAGCGTACGCTCATCCGTGCGAATGCGCGTCGAACGCAGGCCGATATCTTCGACAACGCCGGTGCGATCGCCGAAGCGGCAGACATCCCCCACGCGGAAGACTTCATCCCCCAGAACGGAAACTCCGCCAAAGAGATTCTCAATCGTCTTCTGCGCGCCGAAGCCGATGGCCAGCCCGCCAATGCCCAGTCCGGCCAGCGCTGTGCTCATGTTGAAGCCCAGGTTGCCGAGCACGGCCAGGACGCCGAGCACGAAAATGACAGCCTTTAGAATCCGCTCGCCCAGAAGCATGAGCGATCCTGTACCCGCATGCCCGCGAGCCAAAGCGCGAACTCTTACCCGGCGGAGCGACCACCGCACGGCGCGCCAGACGATCCATGTGGCGCTCAGTATCAGTGCGATCGATGTGGTCTGAAAGTAGTAGTGCCGCAGCAGGAGCGGCATGCGCAGATAGACGACGAATACCTGGTGAATGATCGTGCCCACCAGCAGCCATGCTGGTCCTGAAACCGAGCGCCAGCTGGCTACGTCCAGCCGTCCGCGGCGCCGGGCCCACCAGCGCACGGGAATCTCCATGACCGCCAGGATCAGCCAGCCAAGCGCCGCAGCGAATGGCGCCGACAACACCAATGCGAGCCATTGCCACAGAGGCATGCCCGCAAGCTGGTGTTTGACGAGAACGTTGGGCAGTTTGCTCTCGACCTGCCGGGCCTCGACCTGATCGTAGAGTTCGGGGAGCTTTCCCAAAGTTTCGGCCGAGATCAGCCAAATCTTGCCTGCGCTTGGATCCGACACCCGCACCAGATCGAGATCGACCTCCACGTCGCCCGCCGACATGGTCCCGAGTTTCTGATGGCCGAGAGCAACGCCCTCCTGGGGAGTTCCTTCCGGCTGATTAAAGCGGCTGTAGTTGCCGGAAAAGGCGTTGTCTAGCACGAACTTGAGCTTGGTCGCCGTCTGTTCGCCTTCAGCCTGACGATGAACTGCGCTCATCTGCAGATACTGGGCGGCAATGCTGTAATCCCCGGCGGTAGCGGCCTTGAGGAATCCGGACACAGAGTCGGAAGGAGTGTCCCGCCCCAGTGGATCGGTTGGCGCGTTCGCCGTGCTCGCCGGAGGAGCAGGTTGCAAGGCCTGAGTAAGCGCCCCCTGCGCCCGTGAAAACGCACAGGTGGCGATGCAAAAAATGGACACGAGTAGAGTTCTGCGGAAAGAAAGCATCGTCCTCCCCCGCCAGTTTCTATGCGGGCGCGCCAAACACATGAGCGCGACAGTCACTCATTGTATCGAAGTGGCGCGGCGAAACAGACGAGTGGAGAAGTTTATCCCCGCTTCGGCCTATAGATATGCGTGCTGGTGCCGAAGAATACTTCTGCGGATTCCATCACCGTTTCTGACAGCGTCGGATGGGGATGGATGCTCAGGGCGACATCACTGGCCAGCGACGCCATTTCGATGGCAAGCACGCCCTCGGCGATCATTTCGCCTGCACCGGCACCGACAATTCCAACTCCGAGAACCCGTTCTGTCTGCGGATCGATGAGCAGCTTGGTCAAGCCCTCAGGACGGTCAAGGGTGATCGCACGGCCAGAAGCAGCCCAGGGAAACTTCGCGACCTTCACTTCGCGATTTTCGTTCTGCGCCTGAGTTTCGGTGAGCCCGCACCAGGCGACTTCCGGATCTGTGAATACGACTGCCGGAATAGCGTTTGGCTCGAAAGCGACTTTGTGTCCCGCGATCGCCTCGACCGCGACCCGGCCTTCGTGCGAGGCTTTGTGCGCGAGCATGGGCTCGCCGACAACATCGCCGATCGCGTAGATAGAAGGATCGTCGGTTTGGAGTTGCTTGTTCACTTGGACGAACCCCTTCGGCCCAACTTTCACTTGAGTTTTTTCGAGCCCCGGAATTTCAGAGTTTGGTTTGCGTCCAACCGAGACCAGCACGCGATCGAAGATTTTTTCCTGCGTGTCGCCGTCTTGTGCTCTCAAGGTCGCGCGAATGCCGTTACCCTCACCTTTTACAGATGCGACCGTTGTGTTCAGAAGAATTCCTTCGAACATCTTTTCCAGACGCTTGTGCAGCGGCAGAACCAGGTCACGATCCGCCCCGGGCAGCAATCCGGGAAGCATTTCGACGACGGTGACGCGCGTGCCCAGAGCAGCGTACACGGATCCAAGTTCCAGGCCGATGTAGCCCCCGCCGACTACCAGCAGGCTTCCAGGAATGTCTTCCAGATTGAGCGCGCCGGTGGAATCCATCATGCGCGGCGCGTCGAGGTTCAGCGTAGGAACGATCGCCGGTCGTGAGCCAGTCGCGATGATAATGCGGTCAAAGGCCAGAGATTCCTGCGAGCCGTCGAGCTTGGTGACGCTCAGTGTGGTTGAGTTCTCAAACGCCGCGCGGCCCTGCAAGTAGCGGACCTTCCGTTGCTTGGAGAGCACACCCAGTCCGCCCGTTAACTTCTTGACCACGTTCTCTTTGAACGAACGCAGGCGGTCGAGATCGATCTTCGGTGCACCGAACTCAATTCCCCAGCCTTTGGCTTGATGGGCCTCCTCCAGCAGCTTGGCAACATGCAGCAAGGCCTTCGAGGGAATGCACCCCCGGTAAAGGCACACTCCGCCGGGATTCAGTTCGGGGTCGATGAGCGTGACGTTCATGCCAAGATCGGCGGCAAGAAACGCCGCGGCATATCCACCGGGACCGCCGCCGATCACTGCAATGTTGAGTTTCGATGTTTCGGACATTAAGGCTTTCAACCACGAAGGGCACTAAGGTACACGAAGGAAAACCTGGTGGCTTTGGGCTTCCTTCGTGTAACTTCGTGTCCTTTGTGGTTCAAGATGTTGGTTTTCATCCCTGAACCGACAGCAGGAAAGGCTGCTCAAACGCTTCCGAAATCCAACGCAGGAAACGGGCCGCATCCGCTCCATCGATCAAGCGATGGTCATAGGAAAGCGACAGCGGCAGAATCAGTCGCGGCTCGAATTTTCCGTTGATCCACTCGGGCTCCATGCGCGAACGCGAAAGGCCGAGAATCGCCACCTCGGGGAAATTGACAATCGGCGTAAATCCGACGCCGCCAATTCCGCCCAGATTGGTGATGGTAAACGTGCCGCCTTCCATATCCGCGGGCGCCAACTTCTTGTCGCGCGCCTTCTTCGAAAGCTGCGACAGTTCGACCGCGAGTTCCACGATGTTCTTCTTTTCGACGTCGCGAATTACCGGAACGAGCAATCCGCGATCCGTGTCGGCTGCTACGCCGATACTGATGTACTGCTTGTACACGATCTCTTCCTTCTCGATGTCGATGCTGGCATTGAACTGCGGGAAGACCTTCAAGGCGGCCGCGCACACTTTGAGTGCGATGGCCGTCACGGTCATTTTGCCACCGGCTTCTTCGGCCTTGGGAGCAAAGCGCGCCCGCAACTGCTCGAGTTCGGTGATGTCCGCGCGGTCATGCTGGGTGACATGCGGAATGGTGTTCCACGCCTCGGCCAGGTGCTCGGCGGTCTTGCGTCGAACGCCGCGCATCGAGACGCGCTCGATCTTGCCCCACTTGGCGAAATCGGGAAGGTGCGGCTGCGCGAAGTGTCCAGCTCGCGGCGCGGCCACTGCACTAGCAACGGCGGAGAGCAGCGCTTTCGCGCGAGCTTTCACATCATCTTCGCTGATGCGGCCGCCGGGACCAGTGCCCTTGACTTCGTAGATGTCAACTCCGACTTCGCGTGCCAGACGCCGCACGTGCGGTGCGGCCGGAACCGGTTGCCGCTGCTCGGTTCCAGCGACTTTGCCCAGTTGCTCCGGCATACTGAACGACGGAACAGTCTGTTGCGGTTGGTCCGGCGGCAGGGCTTGTTCTTCGGTCTTTCCTTCGGCGCGAATGGCCGCCTGGAATGCCAGTCGCGCGCCGTGCTGTCCGGAAACGTGCTCGACTGGAGCGCTCCGTGGACGCACCGGCTGAGCCGCAGGGGACCCACCTTCGAGGGTGAAGATTACCTGTCCGACTTTGATCTTCTCTCCTTCCTTGACCTTGATCTCCTTCACCACACCGCTGACCGAAGACGGAACTTCCACAACGGCCTTGTCCGTCTCCAACTCCATGATCGGCTGCCCTTCCGAAACCTTGGAGCCGGGTGCGATCATCAGGCGCACGAGATCGCCCTGCGAGATGTTCTCGCCGAGTTCGGGCAGTTTGAATTCGCTTGGCCCAGAAGCGCTCGGGGGCGCGCTGGGTGCTGCCGGCTTCTGTGGTGCCGCCGCAACCTCTTTCGCGGCGGCCGGAGCCGCGGGCTTCTCCTTTGGAGTCGGTGCAGCGGCCGGGCTGGACGCGGTCGGCCCCTTGGCCTCCGCTCCGTCGACGGTGAAAATCACTTGGCCGACCTTGATCTTGTCCCCTTCTTTGACGCGAATCTCGTGAACGGTTCCACTGACGGACGAAGGTACTTCCACGACTGCCTTGTCGGTTTCGAGTTCCATGACCGACTGGCCAGCGCTCACCGCCGCACCCGGCGCGACCATCAGACGTACCAGGTCGCCTTGCTCGATGTTTTCTCCCAACTCCGGAAGTTTGAATTCAATCACCGCGTATTGTTCCCCTTGTAATATGCGCAACTTATTGCAGGTCGTAGAGACGTTGCTTGCAACGTCTCTGCGTGCAGCGCCGCGAGCCCGGAGTTCACCAGTGCCGTCGGCAGAGACGCAGCAAGCTACGTCCCTACGCGGCGCGGTCGCTTAACTGATGGCCGGGTTTGCCTTCTCAGGATTAATCCCCAACTCGCCGATCGCGCGCTTCACGACGGCTGTGCCAACTTTCTTCTCCCGCGCCAATGCCACCAAGGTCGCAAGCACGATGTGCTTCGCGTCGACCTCGAAGAAATCGCGTAACGCCGCGCGGTTCTCGCTGCGTCCGAACCCGTCGGTTCCCAGCGAAACGAGCTGCCCGGGCACCCACTTGCTGATGCTCTCCGGCAACACCTTCATGTAATCCGATGCCGCAATGAAGGGCCCCTGAGCATCCTTCAAGATCTGCGTCACATAAGGAACTCTAGCAGTCTCTCCGGGATGCAGCATGTTCCAGCGCTCGCAATCGTTGGCGTCACGGTACAGTTCCTTATAGCTGGTGACGCTCCAGACGTCAGCGCTAACTCCGAATTTCTCTTCCAGAATCTGCTGTGCCTTGAGCACCTCGAACATGATGGTGCCGCTGCCCAGCAGTTGCGCCCGCAGTTTGGCGTCGGGTTTTGTGGAAGTTTTGAAGCGGTATAAGCCTTTCAGGATACCGTCGCGAACATGCTCGCCGGCAGGCATTTCGGGCATGGGGAGCGGCTCGTTGGTGACGGTCAGGTAGTAGAAGATCGATTCCTGATCGACATACATCCGCTTGATGCCATCCTGAATGATGACGGCGATCTCGTAGGCGAATGCCGGATCGTAGGCCACCAGATTCGGCACCGGGAGCGCCAGCACGTGGCTGTGGCCGTCCTGGTGCTGGAGTCCTTCGCCGGCGAGGGTGGTGCGTCCGGCGGTGCCTCCGACCAGAAATCCCCGGCAGCGCATGTCGGCGGCCGCCCAGATCAGGTCACCGATGCGCTGGAATCCGAACATCGAGTAATAAATGAAGAACGGAATCGTATTGATCCCATGATTCGCGTACGCGCAGCCTGCCGCGATCAGGGAGCACATGGAACCCGATTCAGTGATGCCTTCTTCAAGAATCTGTCCGTTCTTCGCCTCTTTGTAGTAAAGCAGCGTATCCATGTCGACCGGTTCATAGTTCTGGCCGACGCTGGAGTAAATTCCAACTTGACGAAAGAGGGCCTCCATACCGAAGGTGCGCGCTTCGTCGGGAACGATGGGGACGATGTACTTGCCCTGTTCCGGGTCGCGCAGCAGCTTCGCCAGCAGCCGCACGAACACCATCGTGGTCGAAACTTCACGGCCTTCCGTGCCTTTGTGGAATTCTTCAAAGTGCGAATCGGGGAACGGCTTCAGCGGCGTTGCCCGGACCTTTCGCTGCGGCATGTAGCCGCCGAGCTGCTGCCGTCTCGCCTGCATGTACTTGATTTCGGCGCTGTCGTCGGAAGGCCGGTAGAACGGTGCCCCGTGCAGTTCGTCGTCAGGAATGGGAATTCCGAAGCGCGAGCGGAACATCTCCAACTCTTCATCGTTTAGTTTCTTCTGCTGGTGCGTGATGTTCTTGCCTTCGCCGGCTTCGCCCAGGCCGTAGCCCTTGATGGTCTTGGCGAGGATGATCGTCGGAGCTCCGGTGTGATCGACCGCCGCACGATACGCCGCGTGCACTTTGATGGGATCGTGTCCGCCCAGCCGCATTCGGGCCAGTTGATCGTCGGAGAGGTGCTCGACCATTTTCAGCAGCCGCGGATCAGTGCCGAACAGATTCTGGCGGAAATAAGCCCCGCTCTCAACGAAATACTTCTGATACTGTCCGTCGCTGACTTCGCCCAGGCGCTTGACCAGCAGGCCGTCGCGATCGTTCGCGATGAGGCTGTCCCAGTCCGAGCCCCAGATGCACTTAATGACGTTCCAGCCTGCGCCGCGGAAAATCGCTTCCAGTTCCTGAATGATCTTGCCGTTGCCGCGCACCGGGCCATCGAGTCGCTGCAGGTTGCAGTTGACTACGAAGATGAGGTTGTCGAGTTTCTCGCGCGAGGCCAGCGTGATCGAACCGAGGGACTCGGGTTCGTCCATTTCGCCGTCGCCCAGGAAGGCCCAGACCTTCCCGCCTGTCGATTGCTTCAGGCCGCGGTTCTCTAGATATTTGATGAAGCGGGCATGGTAGATGGCCTGAATCGGGCCCAAGCCCATCGAGACCGTGGGGAACTCCCAGAAATCAGGCATCAGCCAGGGGTGCGGGTAGGAGGAGAGTCCTCCTCCGGGTTTCAACTCGCGGCGGAAATTCTGGAGTTTTTCTTTGGAAATGCGGCCTTCGAGATAGGCGCGGGAATAGATCCCGGGAGCGGCGTGCCCTTGGAAGTACACGATGTCGCGGTCGCCGGTTTCGGTTTGCGCACGGAAGAAATGGTTAAAGGCGACCTCATACAGCGTGGCCGCTGAAGCGAAGGTTGAGATGTGTCCGCCGATGCCTTCCTGGATTTTGTTGGCGCGCACCACCATGGCCAGCGCGTTCCAGCGGACCAGGCTCTTGATGCGCCGCTCCATCTCCTGGCTGCCGGGGAATGGGGGCTGCTGCCGCACGGGAATCGTGTTCTGGTAGGGCGTAGTCGCCGTAAACGGCAGGTTTACACCGGCCTCGCGCCGGGCATGCAAGGCCAGCTGCTGCAGCAAACGGCCGGCCCGGTTGGGACCTCCGTGCGACAGAACATAATCCAGAGAATCAACCCACTCTCGGGTTTCCAACACTTCTAGGCCGTCAGTTTCGGTCTGAGCCACGTCTGATTTCTCCCCCAAGGATTGGCGAATACTCCATCATAATTCAATCGCGTGGATTCTTGCTGGA
>Ga0075030_100001417_pt1 | contig 21554 bp, 17 predicted proteins | sample LitLauG_LLR_2012_FD_71393 | JGI IMG/M metagenome (GOLD analysis project Ga0075030, IMG submission 71393) | Freshwater sediment microbial communities from Pennsylvania, USA - Little Laurel Run_MetaG_LLR_2012 | ecosystem: Environmental > Aquatic > Freshwater > Creek > Sediment | place: USA...
ACAATTCTGAAGAGTTAACAAAGGCGCGCTTTAGCGCGACGCCTAGACCTACGACCGACCGCCTTTGAGGCGGCCCAACTCATCAAGCCACCCGCTCCGCGGGGGGTGTCTGACTCCTGTGTATTCAAACAGTTCCGGTTGACATTTCCCGAAGAGCTTTGTCAACCGTCTATCAAATCCTCCCATGTGATATACAACTGATGCAGTGGAGGCACCACATCGTTCTTGACGCAGCCATCGTGATCCCTGCGCTGGCGTGTGCGAGACCGGTGCAGCGGAGCAACACGACGTGGATGGTGGGTTAGTTAGCGGCATGTATAGTTCATCGGCAACTGCGATCCTGGAGTTCGTGTAAGCAGCCCGCCGCATTTCACGAAGCTGGTCGAGATCGCCAAGGCCACCGGCAACTCCGCCGGCTTCATGGTGGAGTGCTCGCGGTTCAGTTCCTTGATGAACAAGCCGGCCATGATGGTTTTGCCGGCGCCCGGATCATCCGCCAGCAGGAAACGCAGCGGCTGGCGTGGCAACATGGCCTCATAAACAGCGGTGATTTGGTGCGGTAGCGGTTCAACCAGCGAAGTATGGACAGCCAGCACTGGGTCGAACAGATGCGCCAGTCGAATACGATGCGCCTCCGAAACCAGGCGAAACAGGTGGCCGTCGCCATCGAAGCTCCAGGGACGCCCGTGCTCCACGACCTGAATCCTGGGTTCATCGTGGCGGTAGAGCAGTTCGTTGGCGAGTCGGCCGGAAGCCCCTTTGTAGGTCAGTTCCAGGGCTTCGGAGCCAAACCACTGGACGCTGACCACCGTGACGGTTTCATCCGGCAGGATGCCTCGCACGGCGGCGGTAGGCTGCAAGTCTTCAGGTCGCGCCATGCCGTTTCAGCCTGCCGGCTTCAGCTGCAACGTACTTGTCGGCGGCGTCCCGGACTACCCATGCCAAGGAAACCTTCTTCTGTTTCGCGATGTTCTGCAGAGCCCGGTAAACACCAGACGGAAAACTGATCGACGCCCGCACTGGCAATCCGCTCCGACTCGTCATGAGTTCACCACTTTGCACCAGACCCGAAGAATAGCAGGCGGCAACAACCGTGGTAAGCGGAAGCACCGCAAGCGATTTGGCGGCATGCGTCATTGATGCATCAACTGCAGGTCTTCAGAGACGGGTGACCGATTGAAGGGTCTTGCCGCGCGGGAGATCTCCGCCGCGCTTGACAGATTTCAATTTCATGGTTCAATTAACATGGGCCGAAAGAAGTCCCGCCATCCAACGGAATCTTGGAGCGGGACGGACAGCCCTTTGTGGATGATGAGATTCCCGCAACGGCGCAGGTTGCCGTTGTGATGTGATTCAGTAAGCCTATGACGGCCATCAGAGCCGCCGGAAGCCAGTCTGAAACCAAGCAGTGATCGCACAGCGAAGTGCTGCGTAAAGGCGGCAATCCACCTTCGACAAGCGGCGCTGCCGGAGAAAAGGAAGGTGCAGTATCAAGATCAAGAACGCAGTGAAACGCTGAATGTCAGAATGACCGCCATTCAGATCCCGGAAATTGCCCAACGCCTTGGGGTCGGGCGGTTGAAGGTGTACGTAATGCTGGAAGCTGGTGTCATACCCAGCATCCGGTTTGGCCGGAAGTGGATCGTGACCCGCTACGCATGCGAACAATGGGAGCGGACCTGCGAAGTGAAGCCTTCGCCGGTGGAGGTACAATAACCACCGTGGCCGTTGACAAGCGAACCTATGCTTCTGGGAGGACGGTTTGGTACTACGTCTTCGACGCGCCAGGATCGACGCGTGCGAACCGGCGCCAGGTAAAGGAGTCGGGGTTCGCGACGAAGAAAGAGGCCCTAGACGCCGAGGCCGTGCGACGGGTCGAGGAACAGAAGCGCATCGAAATGAGCAAGGCCGGCCGCGTGGATGCGCCTGTGCCGAAAACGCTTGCGATGCTGTTTGCCGAGTACTTTCAGACCAGGAGCGTAAGCCAGAGGGCAGCAACAGGCTGGCGCTGAAGACCTTGGAACGGTACCGGGAGCAGGCCGCATACCTTTCGGCCGATCTGCTTGCGATGACGTTGACTGAGATCACGCCCATACACCTCAACCGCGAGTGGAATCGGCTGATCGAGAGTGGCGGGCATCATCGGAAGACCAAAGCGGCGCGGGCCCTTTCGCCGAAGACCGTTCGTAACATCGCGGGAGTGGTTTCGACCGCGTTTTCCCGAGCCATCAAGTGGGGAATCGCGACCACCAACCCCGTGGACCAGAGTGAACCTCCGATCCCGCGGAAGAGAAAGGGTGCCTCGCTTACGCCTGCGCAGCAGCGCCTACTCATCGATTCGGCAACCGGCTGCTGGTGCCTCTCCGCATTCCTGGAACTCGCGGTGTTCATCTCCCGGAGCCTTTCGCAAACGAAAAAAGGTCTGGAGTTCAAGGACACGAAAACCGAGGAGCCACGTCCCGTTGTGCTGCCTGAGTCAGCCATTGCGGCTCTGGCATCGCACCGCAAGCAACAGGACGTTTTTCGCCAGCAGTACGGCCCGCACTACCGAACCGACCTGAACCTGATTTTCGCTGAGCCGGATGGAAGCCCGCTGCGGCCGGATTCGATCTCGTCTTCCGTCTCGGCATTGTTCAAGAGGCTGAAGATCCCGAAGCCGAAAGGCGCGAGCCTCCACATGCTCCGCCACAGCCACGGATCGCACCTGCTCGCGTCCGGAATGGAACTGACCGCGGTAGCAGAACGGCTGGGGCACAGTTCACCATACGTTACTGCCACGGTCTATTCACACGCGATCAAGGGGCGATACAAAGGGGCCGCGCGAAAGTGGGACGAGTTTCAAAGGCAAGGGAGCGGCTCCTCGGCCAATAATCCCACTGGGAACAAGCTGGTGTGACCCCATCGCCTACAAATTGTTGATTTATTGGTAGCGCTAACGGGAATCGAACCCGTATTTAAGCCTTGAGAGGGCTCCGTCCTAACCGTTAGACGATAGCGCCAAGAGGATTTCAGCCCTCTAGTTTAGCAGAAAACTTCGGAACAAATATGACACTTCCTTCGCGCTTCCGAACCAGCAACGGAGGCGGCTTGGGGGCGTTGCCGGGGCGCGTCTCGACCGGAATGGTCACCCGGGCGAATATCGCATTTCAGGAATTCCTAACCACTGGTTAGGAATTCCTGAAAACTCTACAACATGCGTCTGATGCCTGTCAACACTGCGTCAGGAGGCCTTGGAGACCACCGAATGCGCCGGATTCAGGTGATAAGATACCTGCATGGATAACCGACGCGACTTCTTGAAATTCGGTGGTTTGTGCACAATCGCTCAATGGGGCGTGGCTGGCGCAGCGAACAAACTTCCGAATTCGGCCCTCCATGCCGATCAGACGAAGGTGGATAAGCAGCCTTTCGGCGAGCTGCGGATCTATTACGACGGACCAACGGACCAACTGAAGGCGATGACCGCCGGCAGTCTGCTTCTGAAGGTCGGAATGAGTCCCCATCCGCCGCATGAGCACCCCGAGGAGGAAATCATGGTGATCGCCGAAGGCGAGGGCGAGATCAGCGTGGAAGGCAAACTCAGCAAGGTGGGCCCGGGTTCCATGATGTACTGCGCCGCGAACCACCTGCACGGCATCGTCAACACCGGCAAGACGCCGCTGTTGTTTTACTTCTATAAATGGAAAGCGTAGCGCGCGCAAATCAAAACCGCACCCGCACGCCGAGCTGAATGTTGCGCGGACTGCCAGCGCGCAGCACCTGGCCGAATTGTGGCGTGGTCGAGTCATAGAGATTTGCGCGGGATGCAACCAAGTTACCGCCTTCACTTGCGCCGTGAGATCTACGACCTTCTAGCATCTAGCGTCTAACGAACTTCATGCACGTGTGAGGGATGGTGAGCCGTTCTCCGCTGGCCGACGAGTGCCGGAGCACCCCGGTCGAATTATTCGCGATAATCGAGGTTCTCGATCACGGAGCCGGCCCCGTTAAAGTCAACCGGTTAAAATCGGATAAAACCGGCCGTGATTCAGACAGGAGATTAGCGCATATAGCCTACAGAGGAGAACTGCCTATGCCTGATTCGGCGGGACGGGCCAGCCGTCTCCGGCAAGCTTTGAAGACCCTGCCCTGAGGCAAACAACTATCGCCGTTCTGGCTCCTTCTCAACCCCAACAGCCTCCCCTACTGTCCGAATCGCAGGGTAAGACCGGATAACGCGGTGCCTGTCACCGGGTTTTATCGTATACTCGGCTCGTGCTCACAGATTTTGCCTACGCGTGGCGGACGCTGCGCAAGAGCCCGGTGTTTGCGGCGACGGCCATCCTTACCATCGCTCTGGGGATTGGCGCGAGCACTGCGATTTTCAGCGTGACCCATGCCGTCCTGTTGCGGCCACTGCCCTATCGAAATCCGGAGCGGCTGGTGCTGGCCTGCTCGGACATGAGGCGGCGCAACGTCAAGGACTTCCCGTTTTCCGATGCCGATTTCGTGGATCTGCGCAACGGCGCCAAGAGCATGTTTGAGGACTTCGCGGGCGTAATCACGGGACGGGCCATCTTTCCGCGGGCGGATGGAGTTCCGGAGCAGAGCCGCTTCGCCACCGTCACGCCGAACCTGTTCCGGCTGTTGGGCGCACGGATTCGCTACGGGCGCGATTTCGTGGAGGACGATGGGGCACCGCAGCCCCCGCCACCTGCCGCCCCCGCGCCGGGAGCGGCGGCGCCTCCTCGGCTGCAGAACGTGGCGATCCTGAGTTACGAATTCTTCCAGCAGCGCTTCGGCGGGAACCCCGCGGCGATCGGGCAGCCGATGCTGAGGTCGGCGCCTGGCAGCCCCTTGGTGGTCGGCGTGCTTGCTCCGGGCCTGGAGCTGTTCTTTCCGCCGGCGGCCAACATGGAAGGCTCGCCCGACATTTGGATCGCGGCGCGCCTCAACTACGATAACGCCCGTCGAAACAATGTGTCCCTCCGAGTGATCGGGCGCATGAAAGACGGCGTGACGTTGAAGCAGGCGCAGGCGGCGGCCGACGTGGTATCCGCGGAGCTGCGGCGCAACAACCCGATCCAGCGGACGGCGGAGATGTATATCCGGATCGAGCCGATGCAGCAGCATCTGGTGGCCGAGGTCAAGCCGGCGATCCTGGCGCTGACCGGCGCGGTGATTTTCCTGTTGTTGATTGCGTGCGCCAATGTGGCCAACCTGATGCTGGTGCGCGCCTCGTTGCGCGAGCGCGAACTGGCGGTGCGCACGGCGCTTGGCGGCAACTGGTGGCGGCTGGTGCGCCAGATGCTGGCGGAGGCGCTGCTGATCGCGGGGCTGGGATCGGCTCTCGGATTGGGCCTGGCGGCGCTGGGCATTCATGAGCTGCGGGCCATCGCTCCCGCGAACCTGCCCCGCATGGACGCGATCGCGATTGATCGCGCCGTGCTGGCGTTCACCATGGCGGCGGGTTTGGCCGCAGCGGCTTTATTCGGCATCGCCCCGGCGTGGCGTGCAGCGCGTCCGGATGTGGCGCAGATGCTCCGCGCCAGCGGACGCACGGCGGCCCTGGGAGGCGCCCGGCTGTTGCGCAACGCCGTGGTGGTAGCCGAAGTGGCGCTATCGTTCGTGCTGCTGATCGGGTCGGGCCTGATGTTTCGCAGCTTCCTGGCGCTGCAGCGGGTGGAGCCCGGCTTCGACCCGCACCATCTGCTGACCTTCCAGTTGCTGGGCAACAAGGGCAATATGCCGGAACAGCGCGCCGCTTTCCAGCGTCAGATGCGCGACCGGCTGCGGGCGCTCGCGGGCGTGGAGAGCGTGACCGCGTCCTTTCCCTTTCCACTGACGGGCGGTTTCAATCCCATCCGTTGGGGCACCGAGCCGGCGCTGACGGACGCGTCGAAGTTCCAGGCGGTGGACAACCAGGAAGTGCTTCCTGGATATTTCGAAACGCTGCGCACGCCGCTCGTTGCGGGGCGCGGCTTCACCGAAGCGGACAACGTCCCGGAGCGCAAACTGGTGGTGATCGATGAGGTGTTGGCGGCGAAGGCATTCCCGCACCAGCCGGCCGTGGGAAAGCGCATCCTCACGCGGCTTCGCACGCTGGAACCGGAATGGGTCGAAGTGATCGGGGTGGCAGCACACCAGCGCGCCACCACGCTCACCGAGCCGGGCCGCGAGCAGATCTACTTCACGGACGGATTCCTGCAGCATGGAATCGCCAACCGCTGGGCCGTCAGGACGACTGGGGATCCAGCGCAGTTGGCGGAGAGAGTGCGGGCCGAAATCGCCAAGTCGTCCCCGCAACTGCTGATCACGGAGATGGCCCCGATGGAGACGTATGTGGAGAAGGCGGAGGCGGGCACGCGTTTCTCGTTGCTTCTGATCGGAGTGTTCGCGGCGATTGCGGCGCTGCTGGCCGGCGTGGGGTTGTACGGCGTGCTGGCCACGGTGGTGCGCCAGCGGACGGCGGAGATCGGCGTGCGGATGGCTCTGGGCGCGGCGCCGGGCAGCGTTTTCGGATTGGTGGTTGGCCATGGAATCCGGCTCAGCGTGGCCGGCATAGCGGTTGGCGCTGGCGCCGCTCTCTGGCTCACGCGCGCCATGACCAGCATGCTCGTGGGCGTGAAAGCCACGGATCCCCCGACCTTTGCGGCGGTGGCGCTGGTTTTTCTCGCGATCGCAGCGATGGCGTCTTGGCTGCCGGCGCGCCGGGCTGCCGGACTGGACCCGACAGTGGCATTGCGAGAGGAGTAGGCACGCTATAGCCATATTCAAGCCACCACAGGCCGCAATGGATCTCGATATCAAAGCCATCTCCCAGCGCGCGCAAGCCTTTCGCGAAACGCTGCGCCAGGCCAGGCAGCGCCTGGGCGATCCCGGCTTCGAGTGGTACCGTTACGACACCCTTTCGGTCCTCGACCACCTCGACAAGCTGCTAACCGGCGTTAACCGTTTTGTACTGAGTTCCACCCGCCGACGCATCCTCGACCTCGGCTGCGGCGATGGGGAACTGGCCTTCTTTCTCGAAACGCTGGGTTGTCACGTGGTGGCAGTCGATCACCCGCTCTACAACCACAACGGAATGCGCGGCGTCCGGGCACTGAAGGCGGCACTGGGCTCGGCCATCGAGATTCACGAGATCGATCTCGACCGCCCCTTCACGCTGCCCCACGATACCTACGACCTCGTCCTCCTCCTGGGTATCCTCTACCACCTGCGCAATCCGTTTTACGTGCTCGAAGAACTGGCCCGGCGCGCCGGCCAGTGCCTGCTCAGCACCCGGGTGGCCCGCTGTTTCCCCGGTGGCGCAGCCATGCCCGCCGGCGCTGCGCTGGCCTACCTGGTGGGCGAGGAGGAACTGAACGAAGACAACAGCAACTACTTCATCTTTTCCGAGACCGGCCTCCGCGTCATGTTAAAGCGCGCCCACTGGGACGTGCGCGACTACCTCAGCCTGGGCGACACGGTGCACTCCGACCCGGTCCGGCCCGACCGCGACGAGCGCGCCTTCTGCCTGCTGCGCAGCCGTCACAATCGCCTGGCAAACCTGGAACTTCTGGATGGCTGGCACGAGAGCGAAGAGACCGGCTGGCGCTGGACCAGGCGCGAGTTCGCGGTACGCGTCCGCGGCGAAGGGAAGGCACTGACGATGAAGGTGTTCGTGCCCGAGGAGTCCCTCGACCGGTTGGGCCCCATGACCCTCTCCGTCACCGCCAACGGCCGCCACCTCGAACCTGCGGTCTACGAAACGCCCGGTTTGCAATCCCTGGTCCGCAAGGTGGATGCCAACGCGAGCGCCGACCTGCTGCTCCGTTTCCAACTCAGCGCCGCCCTGCCGCCGGACCCGGACGACGACCGCGAGCGCGGCATCATCGTCGGCTCTATCGCGGTAGAGTAACATGGGCGACTTGTCCGTGCGACCGCCGGAGTGTGCCGCGTTCGGAAGCGGCGCACGCGCGAAATGTGACGAGCGGCAAATGGGCGGGGTGAATTGCGGCGCGAAACCGGTGGGATAAAATGAGGCTTGACTCCAAGCGTCCAGCGCTGTCCGGCACGCGTTGTGGTTGGCATCGCGGCTTTGATACTTGTCTGGCAGTTGATTCTGCCACCGGCCGTCAGCATGGCGAACAATGGCGATTTCGGAAAACTGCTGGGCCGCTTCGGTCTGGGCTCCGACGTTGTCTTCAAGCACCCGAATACGAGGTATGTCTTTGCGGATCGATACCGCTGGAATTCCAAAGTCTGGTCCTCCGAGTTGCTTCTGATCCTGCCCGCCCTGGCGCTGAATCGGGTGCTTTCCAAGGACGGTTCTTTCGATCTGCGCCTCATGGGCTTGACTCAGGGCGGGCTTTTCCTGGTAGCCGTTTCTCTTTTCGTTCCCCTGCTGGATGGCTCGTCGCGCGGCATCCAGATTGCGATCTGCGCCGCGACGCTGTTCATGTTCTGCGATTTCACCTACGCCGGTTATCTCAATACCGTTTACATGGACGTAGCGGCGTACCTGTTTCTGCTGCTGGCCGTGGTTCTGTATCTGCGAGCGGTACGATGGCACAGGCCGGCGGATTCCGCGTTGCTGGCAATTTGCTGCGCCCTGCTGGTCACTTCGAAGCCGCAGCATGCGATCCTCGCAATCGGGTTCGCGATCCTGTTCTGGGTGGAGCGTGGCGTACTATGGCGCGGGCGGAACCTCGTTGCGGGCGCAGTGTGTCTTGCCCTGCTGTGCCTCATGCCGGTCACCTTGCGTTTCTTCATTCCGCACGACTACTGGGCTACCACCGCCTTCAATGTCATCTTCGCTCAGATTCTGCCAAACTCCCGCAATGTGGATGGCGCGTTGCGGGAACTTGGCCTCGACGATTCCTACCGCCCCTGGATTGGAAAGAACGCCTTCTCGCCAGGTTCGCAGCTTGAGGACCCGGCCTTCTACGAGCCCTTCCTGCGCCGAGTCTCCCACGAAGAGATCGCGATGTTTTACCTGAGACACCCGTCCGATGCGTACCGCGCATTCCGCACCACCCTGGGCGAAGCTGGCCGATACCGGCTGCCCATGGGCAATTTCGATGTCAGCTCGGGTAAGCCGCCGCTGACCGAAAACCGGTCATTTTCGCTCTGGAGCGATCTGAAGCGACGACTGTACTATCATCGGGGGCCGCGGCTGCTTTTCTCATTCCTGGGGCTGGCCGCCCTGGTGGCCGCGTTGCTGGCTGCGAATCGCCGAAGCTTTCCTGCCGGGGCGATGGCGGGAGGCGTGGCCTTCCTCTGCATGGCCTTCTTGGAAATGACCGTTTCCTCGTTGGCCGAGATTTTCGACCCCGCGCGGCACAATCTGATTTTCTTTGCTCAGTTCGACATGCTGCTACTCGCGGCGATCTGGCTGGCAGAGCGTTACGTGCGCGAGAAGTGGGGATCGCTTAGAGTTCGCTAGACTCAGAACAATGGACTCTGCAATCAAGGCACTTGCCATCAAGGCAGATGACGTACGCGCCGCGGCGGAACGAATCCGGCCGCTGGCCCGCAAAACCCCGGTGTTCACCTCGGCGGGATTCGACGCCGAAGCCGGCAAGCGGGTCTTCTTCAAGTGCGAGAACCTGCAGCGCGGCGGCGCCTTCAAGATTCGGGGTGCGGCCAACCTGGTTCTGTCGCTGCGGGAAGACGAATTGGCCCGCGGGGTGGTGGCCTACTCTTCGGGCAACCATGCACAAGCCACCGCGATCGTTGCCAGGCACGTGGGTGTGCCGGCCACCATCGTGATGCCGGAAGATGCCCCGCGCTCCAAGATGCAAGCGACCCGCGACTGCGGCGCCAAGATCGTCACCTACAACCGCCTCACCGATAGCCGCGAGGCGATTGCTCAGGCCATTCTGAAGGAGAGCGGCGCTACCCTGGTACCGCCCTTCGACCACCCGATGATCATGGCCGGCCAGGGCACGGCGGCGCTGGAACTCCTGGAGGAAACCGGGCCTTTGGACGCCTTGATCACACCCGTTGGCGGCGGGGGTCTGCTCGCCGGATGTTCCACGATCGCCAAAGCCACGAACCCGGACACGCGCGTCTTCGGCGCCGAGCCGATCGGGGCCAACGATACATTCCTGTCTATGCAGGCGGGCGTGCGGGTGTCGGTGCATCCGGAGACCATTGCCGACGGCCTGCGTGCGCCTAGACCCGGCGAACTGACCTTCCCGGTATTGCAGCAACTAGTGGAGCGGATAATTACCGTGACCGATGATGAGATCCGCGCCGCGGTGAAATTCCTGCTGCTGCGGCTGAAAATTCTGGTCGAGCCCTCGGGCGCCGTGCCTGCCGCGGCCCTGCTGTTTCGCAAGATGCCGCCGGACATCCGGTCGGTAGGCGTAGTGCTATCCGGCGGGAATGTTGACTTTGAGGATCTGGCGGGATATTAAGACGAAGGAGGGAGAAGTCAGGAGACAGAAGGCTAGGAGTTCGCGGCGACTGGTTCGGCTCGACGATCCTGGTCCCGCGGAACATCCGGATGGGGCGCGGTACGGATGGGCCGTTCGAGCAGATCGGGGCGGACTTCATCGGCGGCCGAGAGCCTGGCGCATTCCGCCACCCCAATCACTCCGGCCGTTCGGCGCAGTACCTCACCAGCCGGACCTTGACTTGGCCAAAGTCAGCGTCTTCGATCGGTTCTTCATAGCGCACCACCCGTTGCTCGGGGAATAATCTCGGCAGTTCGCCGGTATCGAAGACTACCTCCCCGCCGATTGGCCTGCCCTTCGTTGCATCGCGATGGAAGCCCTCGATCACCAGAACTCCGCGGGCTTTAGCGCCTTCTGAACCGCAAGCGTTTGTCGGCGCCCGCCAACATAGCTCAGCAGGATCAAATCCCAGCGCCGCTCGCCAAAATCGTAATCCTCCATCCGCTGGATCTCGGTCTTCAGACTGACGCCCAACTTGTCCGCATTCTCCCGCGCCAGCGCCACCGCCTTTTCCGCCGGATCGAAGCCGGTGACCTCCCAGCCCTGCTGCGCCAGGAAGATGCTGTTCCTCCCCCGGGCCCATTCCCACATCCAGCGCCGTCCCCGGCTTGCGGCCCTTCACCATTTCCACCAGGAACGCGTTCGGCCTGGTGTTGAACATCGGCTTGTCCGCCGTCAGGACCTGATTTCAGTAGTCCGCCTCCGCGCGCGCGCCCTGTTGCTCGACCACCTTGAGCTGGTTGTCGATGTCGGATTGGGAGAACTCCCGCGATTTCAGATAAGCTCGGTAGAGACCTTCCACCTTGTCTGGTTGATGCTGCTCCGCCGGAAGTGCGCTGATCCAAGACCGGAAACGCACCTAGGCCCGTTCCGCCGGCGGGAGACCGGCGATTTTCATTTCCACCTCGTCCGCCGTCTGCGCCCGCGCCGCACCCGGCAGCAAGAGACACCCCAACCCTGCAACGGCCGGCAGAATACTTCGAGTAATGCGCGACATCGTAAACTCCTACTCGTGATAGCGAGATCGCAGCCGCAAATTAGCTCCTACATGCCAATTTCTCCCGGCGCCGGCACGGTCCTGTCCCGCTGCACTACGGCACGCCGAAAAATTTCGCGCTCCTCGCTAATTTTTCCCGCTCCCCCCGCTAAACCAAACAGAAGGCCGCTGTGCTTGACGGTCTTCGAAAGGAGTTTATCATGCGAAACAAACCCAGACTGCTCAGGGCCGGCATCGCTTTCGCCGCCATCTCCACCTTCACCGCCCTATCGATGAGGGCAGACCAGGATCCTCAACCCGTCACCGAGATTTATATTCACGGCATGGTGTGGAACACCCAGGCGCCAGTCCCGGCCAATGACTGGCTCGTGCGTCTGGATCTCAGGGCGGTGCTGCCGAACGGCAACCAGCCGTCCTTACCGAATCCGGGATTCGCCACTCTCGGCGACGACTTGCACGACTTACTCGGCTCCGATGTTACGCTTAGCAGCGCGGCTCTACAGGGCACACAACTAACGATCACTGGGACCATCACTGAATCGAAAACGCCGGCACTGATCGGCTTGCCCGTTCGCATTGAGGGCTTCGCGGCCGGTACCGCCGTTCGAGGACTTACTGTGACAACCGGAAACAACGCCTTCACGGGCGCGGGAATGTTCGATATAGGCAATATTATCGAGTCCATGAGGAAAAGGGTGCTCCCTGACTAGAGTAGGGCTGAACTATGAGCAACAGGCGTTATCTTCTGACTGCGTCAGGTGCAATGGCGATACTGCCGCAGTCACGGGCGGATGCAGAGGAAGGCATCTCGCTGTACCTCCACGGCCTGGTCTGGAACCGCCGGGGAATTCCCAATGAATCGGAAAAACTAACCATGCAAATTCGATCTTTGCACTGCAAAACCGCAACCTCGCTTTGGACGACCGCAATCCCGGTCATCTTGGCGCTCGCGGCATCGGCCGCGCCCGCGTGGAGCGGTGTTCTCCCACCCGCTACCACCGTGACGATTTGCAGCCAGGCGGGGACCTCGGTCTCGGATCCGGTTGCATGCTCGGTGGGCGGAGCTTCCGCTTCCGTCATACTGTCGCCCTTTGCCGGACTCCAGGCAGGCGCCACCGGATTCGGTGTCTCCAATGGGTCCCTGGCGCAGCTCAAGTACGGCTTTGAAGTGCTGGGCGGCAATCCCGGCGACCAGGTCCCGGTGGACATCCTGTTCGACCTCAGAACCGCCGCGAGTGTCGACGGTTTGGACGCGACTTTCGGGGTCGTGGCCGGTGCCGAGGCCGACCTGAATGTCCTGAACCAGGGTCAATCCATTTTCTTCAAGTGCGCTTCCACCGCACGCTTTCCCACCGATCTCTGCGGCGTCTCCAGTTTCTCCGGTTCCGGCTCGATCACCGCCATCTCGGGCGATACCTCGAATCAACTGCAACTGCGGGTCGTCGCCGGCACCGGTCCCGATTCCTTCCCGGATTCGCTCGCCGCCTTCGCCTTCGCCGATCCGCTGATCTTCGTGGACCCGGGTTTCGCCGGCGCCAGCCAGTACTCGATCGTCCTCACGTCGGGAGTCGGCAATGGCATCGCGTCCCCTGTTCCTGAACCTGCCGAAGGCTTGCTCGCGGCTGCCGGCATGCTCGCGATTCTCGGCCGCCGCGCCATCGGCGCGCGAAGCCGGCTGGGGCGGTCGAGTCGCTGACTCCCAAGAAAGCACGCGGCCACAGGATTCTCGGCCGTTGCAAGGTCATCACTCTCCGCGAGACATCTGGCGGCGCAGCCATGCGTGGGCGATGCGCAACTCGTGACGCACCGCATGCACCGAGCGGCCCACCACCTCGGCCGTCTCTTCCGCCGTCATGCCACCGAAGTAGCGCATCTCGATGAGTTCGGCCAGCGAGCGGTTTTCCTTCCCCAGTGCATCTAACGCCAGGTCCAGATCCAGCAGCGGCATCTGCTCAGCCCCCGCTCCCGCCTCCACCTGAACCATCGTGTTCCACTGGACCTTCCCGCCTTCTCGCCGCGCCGCCCCCCGCATCCGCGCATGGTCCACCAGGATGCGCCGCATCGCCTGCGAAACGGCCGCGAACACATGGGCGCGATCCACGAACTGAACTTCGGACCGTCCGAATAACTTCATGTAAGCTTCGTTGACTAGGGCAGTCGGCTGCAGTGTGTGATCGGGCCGCTCCTTGCGTAGATAGCCTCTGGCGATGCGCCGCAAGGAGGCATAGAGCGCCTCCATCAACTCGCCACGCGCCGATTCATCTCCGGCCCGGAGTTGCCGGAGCAGGAGGGTGATGTTGGGCTCGTCCTTGCCGATATCGAATAGTATAATCTCGCTAGCCGCCAATGCGCGCGGTTTTTGGCGCTATTACAGATAGGAGCAGTCACGGAAACGTCAGATGCGGGACGAAGTCCTGGCGCTATTTCGCGAGTTGGCCGATCTTTCGCCGGAGGCCCGCGCGCGCTACTTCGCAGAGCACGCGGTCAATCCGGCCCTCCGCGCCGAAGTCGAGTCGCTCCTCGCCTACGATGCCCCCGAGTCCTTCGCCGGCCCCGTGGAGCACGAAGCCAAAGAGCTGCTCAGCCGCCGTCCCGCGCCCGGGCCGTCTGAATACGGCCCCTACCGCTCCGTCGGGGTGCTCGGCGAGGGCGGAATGGGAATCGTCTACCTCGCCGAGCAGACCGAACCCGTACGCCGCCGCGTCGCCCTCAAAGTCATCAAGCACCCCGGCGCCGAATCGCTGATCGTCCGCTTCCAGTCCGAACGCCAGGCGCTGGCGCTGCTGGACCATCCCAATATCGCCAGGCTTTACGATGCCGGAGAGACCGCCGATGGCCGGCCCTGGTTCGCCATGGAGTATGTCGCCGGCCTGCCGATTACCGACTTCTGCGACACCAACCAACTCGGTGTCCGCGATCGCCTGCGCCTCTTCCAGCAGGTCTGCCGCGCCGTCGAGCACGCGCACGAAAAGGGCATCATCCACCGCGACCTGAAGCCCTCCAACATCCTGGTCGCCAAGATCGACGGGACGCCCACGCCCAAGATCATCGACTTCGGCGTTGCCAAAGCGATCAATCTCCGCCTGGCCGAGCGGACCATGTTCACCGAAATGGGGATGCTGATCGGCACCCCCGAATACATGAGCCCGGAGCAGGCCGGCGATGCCGAAATCGGCAATGCAACCGACGTTTACTCGCTGGGTGTGGTGCTCTACGAATTGCTCGTAGGCGCCACTCCGTTCGATTCGAAATCTCTGCGGCGCGCTGGCTACAACGAGATCTGCCGCATCCTCCGCGAGACCGATCCGCCGCTGCCGGCCACCCGCCTGCACAGCCTCGGCGACACCGCCGGCGAAGTGGCCCGCCGCCGCGGCGCCTCCCTCGGCGCCCTGGAGCGCACGCTCCACGGCGACCTCGAATGGATCGCCATGAAGGCCCTCGAAAAGGAGCCTGCCCGGCGCTACCCTTTGCCCGGCGACTTCGCGGCCGACCTGGAACGCCATCTCCTCCATCAGCCCGTCAAGGCTCGCGCACCCTCGCCCGGTTACCGGTTCGCCAAATTCGTCCGCCGGCGGCGGCCCGAATTCATCGCGGCCGCCGGACTGCTGCTCGCCCTGCTTGCGGGCGTCCAGACTCTTTGGCGCGCGCGAGTGGCGCCCGGACCCGCCACCATGACCGACCGCCGGATCGACCTGCCCGGCGTCTCCTACCGCTTTTCCATGACCGACGGGCTGCGCACCATGTACTGGGACCAGACCGGAACCGGCGACATGGTCTTCGACGATCCTTCGCGCAAAATCCACCGCGTCATTCGCAAGCTCGCGATCGATGATTTGCAGGACTGGGAGCCCTCCAAGGACATTTCCAAAGTGGCGTTCCTGTTTCGCGCCCGGCCGGACCGGCCCACCACTCTGGCCGTATCCGATGCCGATGGCGCCGGTTATCGCGAACTCCTGCGCGACGATGCAAACGGCGGCATCCTTGGCCAACGCAGCACACTCGGGCAGTGGTCGTGGGACAACCGCTGGGTCCTGCTCACCGGCGAGTTTCAGGGAGAACGGCGCCTGTTGGCAATCTCCCCGGCCGATGGCACCCGCCGCGTGTTGGTCAGGTGGAGCGCCGGCGAACTGTTCTTCGACGCGCCCGTATTTTCACCAGACGGACGTTACGTCGCTTACGGAATCTCTTCGGAGGAGGCTGGAGGCGGCCGGGTGTCCCGCATCTTCGTGGCCCCGTTCGCCGGCGGCGAACCGCAGCCCGTCCACGAAGAACGGGCACCCAAGGGCGCGCACGTCGGCCTCGGCCTCTTCGATTGGACCCCGACCGGACGCCATCTGCTGATCCTCAGCGCCCGAACCGGAAAAGCCGCGCTTCACCTTCTCCCCGTGAAGGACGGCCGGGCCGATGGCGAGCCGGTCTTCGTCCGTAACGGTGCTTTCACCTGGGGCCACACCACCCGGAGCGGCGCATTCATCTACCAGAGGAACGGCGCGCTATGGTCGATGTTTGTCTCCACCCTGGACTCCGGCGGCAGGCCGGGAGCCTGGCGAAGAATCGAAGGCATGGGACAGAACCAATATTCGCCCTGGCCGCGCTGGTCCCCGGACAGCCGGCAAATCGTGTACCTGGCCATGGATCCGGAGGCGGACCGCGTGGGAGATACGCAGGTACGCGTCCGCAACATAATCTCCCGTGACGATCGCGAAGTGTATCGCTTGCCGGGAACGGCGAGTTGCACCTGGGGTTCCCGGCAGCCCCAGGTTTATTGCCGCGAGGTCGCCACGCGCGGTCGCGTTCTCAGGATCTCGCCCGAAACCGGGGCCGTCGAGTTCCTGGGCGCCATCGAGGAGGAAGGGGCCTTCGTGGATCGCGTCAGCCGGGACGACCGTGCCCTTTACTTGACCCGCACCCTCTTCACCGAGCGAAGCGGCGGCACCAGTCTCATCCGCTGGGATTTCACCCAACGGCGCGAAACCGTCGTCTCGCAGGGCGAGACTGGCGCTCCGGACTGGGTACGCATTTCGCCCGACGGGAAATGGCTGATCCGTGTCCGGCGCCGACAATTACAGGTGGCCCCAGCTTCCGGCGGTGATTGGACGCCAAGAGGTTCGACGGATGAAGCCGGATTTGCCGTCAGTCCGGATGGCGTTTGGCTCTATTACCCGGGCGCGGATGAGGCGGGCCGTCGCGGCATGTTCCGGGTCCGCATGCAGGGCGGACCCAGAGAGGGCGTCTCCGGCCTGCCGGACAACGCGAAAACCCTCATGGAAATGGAGATCAGCCCGGATGGACGGCAGATGATTGCGGCTGTGTACGACGAGCAAACCGGATTCCAGGCATGGGCTCTCGAAAACTTCCTTCCCGGGGCGGCGAAGCCCTCTACCGGATTAGGATCGCGATGATCGGGCCACCACGAATAGGCCCGCGCCGCTAAAGGTGGACCCGCCGATCGTTACCGTCAACCCCTCCACCGACGTGCCCGTCACCTTGCCTTCGATGCGAACGGTCTGCGCAACCAGGGTTAGTGAAGCCGGGTTCAGCACCAGGCTCTGCAAATCCTCGAGATGACGGATTCCAAGCCCTGCTGCATTGAGCGTCGATGTTCGATATCGGGGTGAATCGGGCGCAACGCGACCCGCCAATTCTTTCCGAAATCATCGCTTTAACCATTGAGGGGGTAAAAGCCCTCGGAGGATGACAAGATGCGACAAAATACAAACGATGCCCTGCTGGCCGGCTCGATCCATCGCGCCGCAACCCGAACAGACCGGCGCGCCCTGTCTGATTCCCTTGGAATGCAGTTACTGTTTTGGCTGCCGCTCGGCATTTGGGGTTTGTGCTCCCCGATGGCGTTCCCGCAAGGTGCGTGTAAGACCGTCAACGCGAACACCTCGAGCGCCAGGTGCGCGCAGGAGGGCGCCGCGTGCAACGTGGCGCCCGGAACGTCCGGCAACTGCCAGTTTAACGCCGGCGACCGCATCTGCGATTGCCAGGCAAATACCGGGCCCGCTACCAACACTGCAGTCGTCGGCAACGAAATACCCAATCCCGTTTATGTGAATCTGTATTGGGATGCTTCGTGGGATACCCACAATCCGACACTGCGGCGGCATAGTATCGATACCTTCACCGCGGCGATGCTCCAGACCGCGTATTTTCGTGGACTTTCCGAATATGGGGTGAAGGGCGCGTCCTTCGGGGGCAGCTTCCTGCCCGCCCCGGGCTGCGATCAGCACCCGCCGTCGCAAGTGGAGTTTTATGCGCCATTCGGGACGTCGATCGCCGGATTTTTGAACTGCGAACTGCAGCAAGGCAATTTGCCCACAGGCCCGCAAGTCGTTTACAACGTCATATTGCCGCAGGGATCCGTGGAGAGCGATTTCTTCGGAGCCCGGAGATTCTGCACCGGGGGAGACTCTGCCACCGCCTGGCATTTTCACCAGAACCCGTATAGCGCCCTGGGTATCACCGCGCAGTTGCTCGGGGCCGCTACGGGAGGCGTTGCCGGCGCGCTGGAGGCGCTGTTGATCGCCATGGTGGCCGTACCGGGAGGACCTGTCTATACGATCACCTCCGCCGATTCCTCGTGCGGCGTCTTGACGGAGAACATGATGCACGAGATGATCGAGTCCGCCACCGATCCGTTCCCCTCGCTCGAGGTGATCAGGGCGGGCGGCGACGACGAAATTGCCGATCTCGCCGACCAGGCGCACTGTCCCGTACTCACGCCCTTTGTGCCGCCCGCACCCGTTCCGGCGTTGGCAGCCAACTCTGGTTTTCCATTTTTCGACCAGTTCACCACCGGTGCCATAGCGCAGGCGCCCTGGTATTGGTCCAATGCGAAGCACCAGTGCACCCCGGGGTTAGATACAACCGTGCCGTCGATCCAGCAAGTAACCATGACCGGTAACGGCGCCACTCTGACCGTCAACATTTCGGGCGCGGGATTCGGGATACTGCCGTTCGGCGCCCCTACCGTTCCGTACATTGCCGTTCAAGATCGGACGCAGGGGTGGCAGGCGGGCAACTCCTTGAATGGAGACGAGGTGGGGCTCAACCTGGCATCCTGGACCGACAACGCCATTACCTTCAACGGCTTCAATTTCAACCGAGGAAACCTGGTGATGAAACCGGGAGATCTCCTGAATGTCTGGGTCTGCAATCCCTCGTCGGGGCAGTGTGGAGGCAATTTCACCTCGCTCATCGAACCCGGAGAGCCCGAGCTGAATGTAGCGATCATGAATTTGCCGCAAGTGGATCTGGCGTACAACGTGGATGTCGACGGCATACCCTTCGCCCACCCGATCGGGAATGGCGGCCGCACGAGTTGGCTGACCGAATCCATCGGCGCGCATTTCATCTCGGAGGCCGCTACCACGCCCGGGTATTTTACCCCGACATTCCCGAACAACCCAGTGCTGCTGAACAGTTGTGACGCGACCGGCAAGGTCACGCTGAACGTTGGCGACAACCAGGTCTGCACGATCGTAAACACGCCCAATACAGGATGCGGCGCGGGTCAACACTGCTGCGGCAATGTAGACTCGAAAGCCGGCTGTGTCTCGGGCTGCGTTTCGACGGCCGTGGCGTGCGTGCCGCTTTGCCCGAAGAGCACAGACACCTGCTGCACCAAGGCCGGGCAAAACGGCAAGTGCGACAGCACGTGCGTAGCCAGCCGCCAGTTTTGCCAGTAGCCGGAACTCAGGTACGCCGAGCGCGGCGCAATTAAAGTACTGAAACATGTCCATCATACTGGCTCCCAATCCCGTGCCGGGCGCGCTGCGCGCCGCCATCGGCCAGGCGATCCAACAAAACAACGACCTGATTTTGCTGCCGGGCGAGCATCTTACAAATCCGCATTCGAGCCAGCAAATTCAGGTCCCCGCCACCGGGCTTCACATTCACGTGCAATCGCCCATCACCGCACGGTCGATCATCAGACTACTTCTCGCGGACGGTCAGTACCTGGTTCGGCTTGATGTCTTCCAGCACCTGCACCGTTCCCGAGGGCCAGCGAATTTCAATCTTCGGGATCTGGGCCAGCTTTCCCAGGCCGAAATGCACGCCGGCGTGGCTGGAAGAGGCGTAGCTCACGGCGCTGGTCATGTGGTTGTCTTGGTCGCCGATGCGGATGCGCGCGCCGATGCCGTCGCGGTTGCTGCGCACGCCCACCAGCTTCAGGACGATCCAGTTGCCGGCTGGGCCCAGGTTCTCCCAAACTTCGGCGGGCTCGCCCAGGCAGGAGACCACCACGTCGATGCGGCCATCGCCGTTGAGGTCGGCATAGGCGCTGCCGCGGTGGGCGTGCGCGGTGGTCTGTCCCGCCTCGGCGGAGACGTCGCGGAACGTGCCGTTGCCCAGGTTGAGGAAGACGCTGTTCGGCTCTTTGTACTTCGCCGTTTCGAACTGCTCCACCAGATCGTTGACGTGGGAATTGGCGGTGAAGACGTCTTTCCAGCCGTCGTTGTTGAGGTCGAACAGACCGGTGCCCCAGCCGCTGTGATGGATGCTGAGCGGCGCCATTTTGCTGGGGTAGCCGGCATCGGTAAATGCCCCTTTGCCCAGATTGCGAAACAGCGGGAAGGTTTCGCCGGCGAGCGCGGTAACGGCGATATCGGGCAGTCCGTCGTTGTTGTAGTCGCGGAAATCGGCGCCCATGCTGGCCACGGGGCGGCCCTGGTCGGGCAGCGCCACGCCGGCGATCAGCGCCACTTCTTCGAACGTGCCGTTGCCGCGATTGTGGAAGAGGAAGTTAGGCATGTTGTCGTTGGTGACGAATGCGTCCATGAAGCCATCGCCATCGTAATCGGCAAAGGCGACGCTCATGCCGCGGCCAGCGTACCTGGCGATGCCGGATTCCTTCGACACGTCCTGAAAGGTGCCGTCGCCGCGGTTGCGGTAGAGGGTGGAGGGCAGGCCGTCGAAGTATCTTGGGTTGCAATAGATGCGCAGGCCGCGCGCAGCGTCGCCGCAGTAGCGGTCGTCGGCGGGCCATTTGGCGTAGTGGACCACCAGCAGGTCGAGTTTGCCGTCGTTATCGTAGTCAAACCAGCCCGCGGCCACCGCCCATGGGCCGCTCTTGATGCCGGCCCTTTCCGTTACGTCTTCGAACTGGCCGTTGCCCAGGTTGCGGTAGAGGATGTTGCGGTTGACGCCGGCCACGAAAAGGTCGACGTTGCCGTCGTTGTCGTAGTCTCCGGCGGCAACGCCCATGGAGTAACCGGCGCCCGCAACGTGGGCCTGCCCGGTCACGTCGGTGAACTTCATGCCGCCATCGTTGCGGTAGAGGCGGTTGAAGTACTTGGGCGAGTCTTTTTCGAGCGAAGGAACGGCAGCGCCGTTGGTGAAATAGATATCGGGGCGGCCATCGCCGTTGTAATCGAAAATGGCGACCCCGCCGGGCATGGTTTCGATCAGGCGCTTTTGGGGAGTGGGGCTGTTTTCGAGGACGAAGTGGACGCCCGAGGATTCGGCGACATTACGAAAATGGGGCAGGTCGACGACCTGCCCCAGGAGAACTGCACCGGCCAGGATGCCGGCGCTACCAAGTCGCGCGGAGGCCAAAGCGGATTTGGCGCTCGCCGGATGCACTGGTGATCTGCATGAAGGTGCCCGAAGTCACGCTGGTACTGACTCCGCCAAAATGCGACGTGTTGGGGAAGTTGAAGAACTCACCACGGAATTGGGCTTTGAAGCGCTCCTTGACGACGAACTCGCGCGTGATATCCAGGTCGGTATTCCATAGGCCGGGATTCCGCAGGACGTTTCGACCGCTGCTGCCGAAGTTCTGAGTGGTCACGGCGGCGAAGGCGGTGGGGTCATAGTACAGTTGGCCGGGACCGGTGTTGCCCAACCGGGCGACGACCGGGTTGACCTGGTTAGCGGTTTGGGTGTTGTCCGGCGCATTCAGCGAACCGCCGGGTGCACCGACCGTGAACGGAGTGCCGGTATAGGCGGCCATAATGCCGTTGGCTTGCCAGTTGCCCAGGATGGCCGCGGGAACGCCGGACTTCGCGAAGGCCTTGCCCTTGCCGAACGGCAATTCGTAGACCCAGCCAACCTGGAAAACCTGCCGGCGGTCGAATCCCGCGGAGGCGCGGTTGCGCTGGAATACGGGACCCCAGTTCCAGCCTACG
>Ga0075030_100001418_pt1 | contig 21552 bp, 12 predicted proteins | sample LitLauG_LLR_2012_FD_71393 | JGI IMG/M metagenome (GOLD analysis project Ga0075030, IMG submission 71393) | Freshwater sediment microbial communities from Pennsylvania, USA - Little Laurel Run_MetaG_LLR_2012 | ecosystem: Environmental > Aquatic > Freshwater > Creek > Sediment | place: USA...
TGCCGTACAGCAAAGTACCGAGCTGGCCAGCATCGTTCCGCCCACAGGCGCGGTGTCCGACTTGCCAGGGTTGCAACTCGCCGAAGCGGAAGCGAAAGTGGCTTTGGAGCAAGCCCAGCGCGATCGTGCCCGGGCAGAGCGGCTACTTGCGGCGGGGGCCGTTCCCGCGCGCCGCGCCGAGGAGGCCCGAACGGTGGAGGCCACCGCCCAAGCCCGGTTGCAAGCCGCACAGACCCGTCTCGCGCAGTATGACGCGACTCGCACCGCCGACGGTGTCGAAGCCGGTGTCAAACGATTCTCCGTGCGCGCTCCGATCAGCGGCATTCTATCCGCATCCAGCGCTGTCAGCGGGGCCAACGTCGAAACCGGAACCGTTCTGTATCGCATCGTGGATGTCGACACGCTCTTCGTCAGCGGCGTGGTTCCGGAATCCGAGTTGGTGAAACTCCGCCAGCTCTCAGCAGCGGAAATCGAGATGCCGGATACCGGACAGATTCGCCCGGCCAATCGCCTGGTGGCCATCGGCCGGCTGGTCGATGCAGACTCGCGCACGGTTCCCGTGACCTACGAAGTCGACAATCGAGATCACCGCCTGGCCGTCAACCAGACGGTGTTCTTGCGCCTGCTGCTGACGCCCGCGGGTATGATGCCCGCCGTTCCCGAGTCCGCGGTGATCGACGACGCGGGCCGCCCCGTCGTTTTCGTCCAAAAGGGCGGAGAGGTATTCCTGCGGCGCCCAATTAAACTGGGCGTGCGCAACAACGGCATGGTGCAGGTGCTGGAGGGCGTCAATCCCGGCGATCGCGTCGTAACCAAGGGCGCCTACCTGATCCGGTTGTCCACGATGTCCAGCGCCGTGCCCGCCCACGGGCACATTCACTGACGGAGAGTCCCATGATCGATCAACTCATCGGCTGGTCTCTGCGGTACCGGGTGTTCGTGATCACGCTGGCTGCGGCCTTCCTCGCCTGGGGCGCCTACCTGCTGCGTGACATGCCGCTCGATGTTCTCCCCGATCTCAGCGCGCCCACGGTTACCATTCTTGTGGAAGGCCGCGGGATGGCGCCTACGGAAATGGAAACGCTTGTCACGTTTCCGATTGAAGCCGCTCTCAACGGCGCCTCCGGCGTCCGCCGTGTGCGGTCCGCCACCGCCGTCGGCTTGGCTGTAGTGTGGGTCGAGTTTGAGTGGGGGCAGGAGATTCAGCGGGCACGGCAGATCGTCACCGAAAAGCTTGCCCTGGCCAGTCCCGGCCTACCGCCCGAAGTCGAGCCGCCCTTTCTCGCCCCAATCTCGTCGATCATGGGCGAGATCATGTTCGTGTCGCTCGAATCCGGCCGGCATTCGCCGCTCGATGTCCGCACCGTCGCCGATACCGTTGTGCGGCGCCGCTTGCTCGCCGTTCCCGGTGTCTCGCAAGTGATCGCCACCGGCGGCGGTCAGAAGCAATACCAGGTCCTCGTCGATCCGGTTGAATTGCGCGAGTACGACGTCACGCTCGGCCAGGTCGAGAACGCCCTTCGCCGCGCGAACCGCAATTCGTCGGCCGGGTTCCGCGTCGCAGGCGGCCAGGAATACCTCATCCAGGGGCTCGGACGAGTTTCGAGTGAAGATGAAATCGGAAACATCGTGGTCGAGGCTCGCGCCACCCGCCCCATCCTCGTGCGCAACGTCGCGCGCGTTCAGGTCGGAGAAGCGCTCAAGCGCGGAACGGGATCGCACAAAGGCTCGCCTGCGGTTATTTTGGGAATTCAGAAGCAGCCCGGCGCGAATACGCTGGCGCTCACGCGCCTGCTCGATGCCACGCTCGATGATGTGCGGCGAACGCTTCCATCCGGTATGGTCATTGACAGTCACGTCTTCCGGCAGGCGGATTTCATTCAGCGTTCGCTCGACAACCTGGCAAGGGCTGTGCGCGACGGTTCCCTGCTCGTGGTGCTGGTGGTGCTCATATTTCTCGCGAATCTGCGGGCGTCGTTGATTACGCTGATTGCCCTGCCGATCTCGCTCATGGCTGCGGTCCTGGGCATGCGGTTCTTCGGATTCACTCTGAACAGCATGAGCCTCGGCGGCCTGGCAATTGCCATCGGAGAGCTGGTTGATGACGCGATCATCGATGTCGAGAATGTGGTGCGCCGCCTGCGCGAGAACGCCCGGCTGCCTGAAGCCGGGCGCCGGCCGGCGCTCGATGTGGTATATCAAGCCAGCCGCGAGATCCGCGGCTCGGTGGTCTTTGCCACGATCATCGTCATTTTGGTTTTCCTGCCGTTGTTCGCGCTGGAGAGCATCGAAGGCCGGTTACTCTGGCCGCTAGGCTTTGCGTATATCGTCGCGCTGGCGGCATCGCTGGTGGTGGCACTCACCGTCACTCCCGCGCTCTGTTCCATTTTACTTCCAGGGGCGAAATCCATTCTCCAAGGCGGCGAACCCTGGCTGATCCGCCTTCTGAAGCGGATCTACCGCCCATCGCTCTCTTTTTCGCTCGATCACCCGTGGCTGGTGCTCGGCTCGTCCGCGCTGCTGCTGATCGCCGCCGGGTTCGGCGTCTCGCGGATGGGCCGCTCATTTCTGCCCGAGTTCAATGAAGGCAGTCTCACGGTGAGCGCCGTGACCATTCCGGGCACGAGCCTCGAGGAATCCGATCAACTCGGCACGGCGCTGGAAAAGATCCTGCTGACCGTTCCCGAGGTTGCCTCCACAGCCCGCCGGACGGGCCGTGCCGAACTCGACGAGCATGTGCAGAGCGTCGAGTCCGCCGAAATCGACGTGGATCTCAAGATGGGCCTTCGCTCCAAGGCCGAAGTGCTGCAGGAGTTGCGCGACAAAGTCAGTGTGTTGCCCGGCACCAACGTCAGTCTCGGACAGCCGATCTCACACCGTATTGATCACATGCTGTCCGGCACGCTCGCCAATATCGCGGTAAAGATCTTTGGCGACGACCTCCGCACGCTGCGCCTTCTCGGCCGCCAGGTACAGTCCGCCATGTCGGGTGTGGCGGGAGTGGTCGATCTTGCCATGGAGCAACAGACCGATATCCCGACCCTGACCATCCGCCCTGATCCCGCGCGCGTGGCCCGCTATGGCCTGCCCGCCGGTGAAGTGAGTGACCGGATCGAGACGGCGCTGCTCGGCGCCGAGGTCGGCCGGATCGTCGAAGGTCAAGTCAGTTTTCCCTTGGTTGCCAAGTACGAAGATCCGCGCCGCCCGGCCGATGGCGAAGACACGCTCGCCGGCATCCGGGAAATGCTGATCGATACGCCGGCCGGCCCGCGCATCCCGCTGGCGAGCGTCTCGACCATTCAAGAGGACCGCAGCCCGAACTTTATCATGCGCGAAGGCGTACAGCGACGGATTGTCGTGCAATGCAATGTCGCGGGGCGCGACCTGCGCAGCACCGTTCAGGAGATTCAACAGCGCATCGGCCAGGCGGTGAAGCTGCCCCAAGGCTATCGCATCGAGTACGGCGGACAGTTCGAAAGCTCAGAGCGCGCGTATCAGCGCTTGACCCTGCTCGGTGCCGGTGTGATCGTCGGTATCATCGTGATCCTCGGCACCGTCTTTTCCTCCTACAAGAACGCGCTGATCATCATGCTCAACTTGCCGCTGGCGTTGGTTGGCGGCGTGGCTGGCGTATTCCTCGCCGGAGGCGTTCTGTCGTTGGCCTCGATTGTCGGCTTCATCACCCTCTTTGGTATCGCGACGCGTAATGGCATTATGATGATCTCGCACATTCGAAATCTTTCCGAACGGGGCGAATCGGATCTGCGCGCGGCCGTGATGCAGGGTGCGGCCGAGAGGTTGGCTCCCATTCTTATGACCGCGCTGGCCGCCGGCCTCGCTCTGGTACCCATTGCCATGGGGATGGGCAAACCCGGCAGCGAAATTCAGGCCCCGATGGCCATCGTCATCTTCTTCGGATTACTTACGTCGACCGCTCTGAACATGGTGGTAGTCCCGGCGGCGTATTACCGTTTCGGAGCGCGGGCTTAGGGCTCTCGATTGCCCTGTCCGCCGTGTCTTCAGCGGATTTTAATGTCCAGGGAATAGAATCGGGCGTCGGTGGAAATGCCGGACCGGAAACGAGTATTATCGGTGGCTGTGAAAGCACGGTTGAAATCATTGGTCCATTCATCTTGTGTTAATTTCACCGGTCTTATACTGGAGGCTGAAAAAGGGGTGGAGGAGGGGCCGTTGCGCAAGCACCGACAAACTACGAACACGAATTTCATGACGACGTATGCCGGGACGATTTTGGCGTGGGCCGCATTCTTGTCGCCGGCCTGGGCCCAAAACCCGGGTTCTTCCGCGCTCGTTCCGGCACAGCAGACCGCGGCCGCGGCGCAGCCGGCGCAAGGCGCGCCACCGACTCTGACCCTGCAGGATGCTTTGGCGCGCGCGCAGAAGAATGAGCCGCAGTTGCTGGCCGCGCTCAACGCCGCGAGCCTGGCCCGCGAGGATACGGCACAGGCCCGTGCGGCCCGCCTCCCGGCGATGGGTCTGCGCTGGGACTATCTCAATACGCAAGGCAACGGAGTCTTTCCCTCGGGACGGTACGTCACCAATGATGGCGTTCACGTCTACCGCGAATGGGCCACGGCGCACCAGGACCTTTCGGCGGGCACTTTGACCCGGTCGGGGGTGGAGCGAGCCACGGCGCTCGAAGCGGTAGCGCGCGCCAAGGCGGAAATTGTGCGCCGGGGGCTGGCGCTTACGGTGACCCGGGCTTACTACGCGCTCGTGAATGCGCAACGCAAGTACGCCACCGCGCAACTGGCTCTGGAGCAGGCCCAGCGTTCCCTTACCATCACCCAGGATCTGGAGCGGGGCGGGGAAGTGCCGCACAGCGATGTCATCAAAGCCCAGCTTGCGTATAATGCTCAGGATCAGGCTTTCCGCGAGGCCAAACTGGTCATGGATACCGCGCGCCTCGATGTTGCCGTGTTACTGTTCACCGATTTCGATCAGAACTTCCAGGTGGTAGACGATCTGCACCTGGCATCCGCGCTGCCCCCATTGCCCGATGTACAAGCCATGGCCCGGCGCGAGAATCCCGACCTGCGGGCCGCTATGGAAACCGTCCGGGGGGCTGGCGCGGATGTCACCATAGCCCGGCAGGCGTTCCTGCCGACACTGGCGGTCGATCTGGTCTGGGGCCTGGAAGCCAACCAGATCGGCTGGAATACCGTGGTCGCGGCCAACCCCGAGAAAGGGCCGGTGCCATCGGCTGGCTACTTCCTGACCGCCTCGCTAACCTATTCGGTATGGGATTGGGGCGCCCGGAAGAGCAGGCTGCGGCAGGCGGAACTGCGGCGCGAACAGGCCAATGTCGAATTGACCGTGGCCCAGCGGCTACTGCTCCGCAATCTCTCGGGCTTTTACGGGGAAGCCCAAACCGCCCGCGATCAAATGGACTTGCTGCGCCAGTCCGCGGACCTGGCGGCGGAGAACCTGCGGCTGAACCTGTTGCGCTACCAGGCCGGAGAGGCCACCATATTGGAATTGGTGGACGCGCAGACCACGGTAATCCAGGCGCGGAACGCGTATGACGACGGGTTGGTCCGCTATCGGGTGGCGCTGGCCAATCTGCAGACTCTGACGGGAGCTTTTTAGCGCATGCGGGAACGAATAATCCTCTCGATGGTAGCTTGGCTGGTGGCCCTTTCAGGCTGCTCGAAAAAGACCGGGGAAGAAACGGCCGAAGCCCCGGCGCCCGTCCAGGTTACGGCGGTGACCCAGGATACGATCCGGCGCATGGTGCAGGCCGACGGTGTGCTCTATCCACAAGACCAGGCCAATGTCATGCCCAAGATCAGTGCACCGGTCCTGAGATTTCTAGTGAAGCGCGGCGACCATGTCAGGGCCGGCCAACTCCTGGCCACCCTCGAGAACCGCGACCTTTCCGCCGCCGTGGCTGAGAGCAAGGGTCAATTGGATCAGGCGGAATCCAACCTGCGTGCCACCTCGGCCTCCACGATTCCCGAACAAGTTACCAAGGCCGAAGCCGACGTGCAGTCGGCGCAGCAGACGCTCGACGCCGCCCAAAAGCTCTTGGAAAACCGGCAAAAATTGTTGGAGCAGGGTGCACTGGCCCGCAAGCTGGTGGATGACGCCCAGGTGAGTTACGCCCAGGCGAAAAGCCAACTAGAGACGGCGCAAGCGCACCTTAGGGTGCTGCAAAGCGTGGGCAAGGAGGAGCAGGTTAAAACGGCGCAAGCGCAAGTGGAAACGGCCCGCGGCCACTTGCAGGGGTCCGAGGCGCAGGTGGGGTATTCGGAAGTGCGCAGCCCCATCAGCGGCGTCATTGCCGACCGTCCGCTGTATGCCGGAGAAATGGCGAGCGCCGGCACGCCCTTGCTTACCCTGATGGACACCTCCAAGGTGGTGGCGCGGGTCAACGTCCCGCAGAGTCAGGCACTGGCCGTCAAACTGGGCCAGTCCGCTACCATAACGCAGACTGACAGCGGCGAGAAACTGGAGGGCAAGGTGACCGTGGTGAGCCCGGCAACAGACCCCAACAGCACCACGGTTCAGGTTTGGGTAACAGCGGACAATCCGGGCGATCGTTTTAAGCCGGGGGCCGCGGTGCACGCCGCGATCGTCACTGAGACCATCCGCAATGCGTCGGTCGTGCCGGCGACGGCGATTCTTCCCGGAGAAGAAGGCGGCACCGCGGTGTTGACCGTGAGCCCGGATTCGACCGCGCATTTGCGGCCGGTGGAAGTGGGAGTCCGGTACGGCGATAAGGTACAGATCGTGAGTGGGGTGAGACCCGGCGACGAAGTGGTGGTGGTGGGCGGTCTCGGAGTGGACGACAAGGCCAAGGTGAAAATCGTCGGCGCCGCCGAGGAGGAGGCGGACGAGGATGAGGACGAACCCGCTCCCCCGCCGGCAGCCGGCTCCAAGGACGCCAAGAAAGACGGGGCGAAACCCAAAGCCAAATGAGCCAACTTTCCACCCACCCTCCGCTTCCGGCCGCCGGCGAAGAGCGGCATTGGACCGCGCGCCACGGCAAGCCGATTATTTTTGTGATCCTCACCCTGGTGGCCGTGGGGGTCTACCTGGCCCTGACGATTCCCATTGCGGTTTTCCCCGACACCAATTTCCCGCGCATCGTGGTGGGCGTGGACAATGGAGTGGCCCCCATCGACCAGATGCAGGTCATCGTGACCAAACCCCTGGAAGAGGCGGTCAACAGCGTTCCCGGGCTCGAATCGCTCTGGTCCATCACCAGCCGCGGCACGGCGGAAATCGTCCTGTTCTTCTCCTGGAAGGTGGATATGTTCCGCACTTTAGAGCAGGTGAACGCCGCCGTCGCCAGCGTTCAGACCTCGCTCCCATCGACGGCCAAGGTTACCACCAACCGCATGACCTTCGCGGCTTTTCCGATCATGGGTTATAGCCTGACTTCGGATAGCGTTTCCCAAACCCAGATGTGGGAGTTGGCCAATTATGAGCTCAAGCCCCGGCTCAACCGGCAGCCCGGCGTCTCCAGCATCGTGGTGCAGGGTGGGGAACAGCCCGAGTTTCAGGTGCAACCCGACCCATCCAAGCTGATCCAGACCGGGACTACCATTCCCAACATCCTGGATGCGATCGCCCGCGGCAACCTGGTCGACTCTCCCGGACTGATTGAAATGCAGCACCAGTTGGTGTTGAGCCTGGTGAGCGGCCGGGCCAGCACGCCGGAGGAGATCTCGAACATCGTCATCAAGACCACGCCCGTCGGGAATCCCGTCCACATCCGCGATGTCGCTTCCGTGGGGCCGTCCATCACGCCGGTTTATACCGTTGTGACGGCGAACGGCAAGCCCGCCGTGCTGCTCAATGTCTTTCGCCAGCCGGACAGCAATACCGTAACGGTAGCGGACGCGATCCACTCCGAGATCGACCAGATCCGCAGAAGCATACCCAAAAACATCCACCTGCAGCCGTTCTACGATCAGTCGGAGATCGTGACCGAATCGATCAAGAGCGTGCGCGATGCCATTCTGATCGGCCTCATTCTGGCATCGCTGATCATGGTGCTGTTCCTGCGGGATTGGGGGACCTCCCTGGTGGCGGGTCTGGTGATTCCGGCCACGATCGGGGTTACGTTCATCGCCCTGAAAGCCCTGGGGCAGACGTTCAATCTCATGACGCTGGGCGGCCTGGCCGCCGCTGTCGGCCTGGTGATCGACGATGCCATCGTGGTGGTGGAGAACATTGTTTTGCACCGCGACTCGGGCCAGTCGCGTGCCGAAGCCATCCGCAGCGCCATTCGAGAAATCCGTGTGCCGCTGGTGGGCTCCACGCTCACTCCGATTGTGGTATTCCTGCCGCTGATTTCGATCACGGGGGTCACGGGCGTGTTTTTCAGCGCGCTCGCCATTACCGTGGGCACGGCGCTGCTCACCTCCCTGGCGCTGGCGCTCACCTGGACTCCCACGCTCAGCCATTACTTCATTCGCAAGCACCGCAGTGGCGGAGGCGAGGAGCACCGCGGCGTACCGAACTGGTTGTTTCGCCCTTATGCACGCCTGCTTCGTTTTGTACTGGAGCATCCGGTGATCCTGTCGGTCTTCGTGCTCCTGCTGATCGGCGCCTCCTACCTGTGCTACTCAAACCTGGGAAGCGACCTTCTTCCCGCCATGGACGAGGGCGGATTCATCGTCGACTATATTATGCCCGCGGGCTCGTCGCTCGAGGAGACCAACCGCGTGGTTAGTCATGTGGAGAGAATTCTGCGCGCCACGCCGGAGGTGGAGAGCACAGCCCGGCGCACGGGCCTGCAACTCGGAATATTCCCTGTGACGGAGGCCAACACCGGCGACATTTCCGTCAAGTTGAAGCGCGACCGCAAGCGCACCGGGGACGAGGTAATCGCCGAGGTGCGCAACAAAGTCAGAGAGGCCGAGCCGGTTTTGGATGTCGAGTTCCCGCAGCTCCTTCAGGACATGATTGGCGACCTCACCAGTGCGCCCGAGCCGGCCGTCATCAAGCTCTTTTCGCAGGATGCCGCTGTGCTCAACCAGTGGGCGCCACGGGTCGGCGACGCCATAAAAAAGATACCGGGAGTGGTGGATGTCAAGAACGGCATCGAGGATACGGTCACGGGCCCGGCGCGCGTTTTCAATGTGGATCCGGCGGTGACCGCGCGTGCCGGATTCACCCCGCAGGAAGTGGAGTTGGATGCGAGCGCGATCCTGCAGGGCGAGCCGGTGACCACGCCCGTCGTCGTCAATGACCACGCGTACACCATCCGCGTGCGCTTCCCCGATCAAACGCGGGCGACGCTCGAGGCCATCCGCAATACGCCACTGGTGAGCGGCACGGGAAAGACCGCGACCTTGGGCTCTCTGGCCACCATTACCGAGATTCCCGGCCAGAACGAAGTCCGGCGCGAGAACTTGCAGCGTGATGTGCAAGTGACCGGGAGGTTTGAAGGCATGAGTCTGGGGGAGGGCATGAAGAAGGTGCAGCAGACGGTGGCCGATCTCAATCTGCCGCCCTCCATTCGTGTGTCGTACGGGGGCCAGTTCGAAGAACAACAGAAATCGTTCCGCGACCTGGTGTTTGTGCTGATGCTGGCAATCGTCCTGGTGTTCACGGTCCTGCTCTTCGAGTTCGGCAATTTTGCCGCTCCCGTGGCGGTGCTGTGTTCCGCGCTGCTCTCCACCTCAGGAGTCTTCGTGGCGCTGCTGATTACGGGGACTACATTCAACCTGTCGTCGTTTATGGGGTTGATCATGGTGGTTGGCATCGTCGCCAAGAACGGCATTCTGCTGCTGGATGCGGACCAAAAGTTCCGGGCCGACGGCATGGCGCCGGAAGAAAGCATGCTGCATGCCGGCGAGCGCCGGCTGCGCCCGATCATGATGACGGCACTGGCGACCGTGGCCGGGATGATCCCGCTGTCGCTCGGCTTGGGCGCCGGCTCTCAGATGCTGCAGCCGTTGGCAATTGCGGTAATCGGAGGCATCCTCGCTTCCATGGTCCTCTCGCTAGTGGTCACTCCGGCCGTGCGCTACTACTTCGGCGGCCGGCACGATTGATTTGACAAGGGTCGGGGCAGACCGGACCCAAGGAGATATAAAGATGAAGAAGCTGATGACGATCGTTCTGGTGGCGGGAGCGGCTTTTGCCGCCGAGGGCTACCATGTCCTGAATAAGATCAAGATCGGCGGCACCGGCGGCTGGGACTACGTTTCCGTAGACGCCAACGCCGGCCGGCTGTACGCGACCCATGGCACTACCGTCGAAGTGGTGGATCTGAATTCCGGCAAAGTAGCCGGATCGATCCCGCAACTGCACGGTGTCCACGGCGTGGCTCTTGCGCCGGACCTCAACAAGGGATTCATCAGTAACGGGCAATCGAACAGCGTCACGATTTTCGATTTGAAGACTCTGGAAAAGACCGGCGAGCCGCAAACCGGCATGAACCCGGATTCCATCTGTTACGAGCCGAAGACTCAACGGGTGTTTACCTTCAACGGCCGCTCCAATGATTCCACCGCGATCAATGCCAAGACGGGCGAGCCGCTAGCCACCTTCCCGGTGGGGGGGAAGCCGGAGTTCTGCGTCGCGGACGGCACCGGAAAACTCTACGTGAATCTGGAAGATAAGAACTCCATCGTGGAGATCGACGCCGCCAAGCCGGCGGTGCTCCGCACCGGCTCCATCTCGCCTTGCGAGGAGCCATCCGGTCTGGCGATCGACAGCAAGGATGGCGTCCTGTTCTCGGTCTGCGGCAACAAGATGATGACCGTGACGGATATCAAGGGGTTGAAGGTGATCGCCACTCCGGCCATCGGAGCGGGACCCGACGCCACGAGCTTCGATCCAGGCACCGGCCTGGCGTTCAGCTCGAATGGGGATGCCACCCTAACCATTGTCAAGAACACCGGCGGCAAGTGGGATACCGTGGACACCGTGCAGACGGAGCGGGGCGCGCGCACCATGACCGTGGACCCCAAAACCCACCGTGTGTACCTGCTGGCTGCCGAATATGGTCCAGCCCCGGCACCCAAGTCCGGTGAGAAGAAAGCCGGCCGGCCCCCGGTTTTGCCGGACACATTCCACGTCCTGGTAGTGGGGAAGTAGGCTGCGGTAGAGGCCGGGTGCGGCGACGAAACGGCGGTCTGCACCAGGTTATCGGAGGACCAGGCCCTGACCAGTTGGTAGTGCCAGGACCTCCGCGCCGAGCCGGCGCGCGGCATTGTCGATCACCAGCTTCTGGTGCCGGTATTCGCGGTTGGCGTAATCGTCGAACAGTACCAGAGCGCCGGGCGACAGACGATTCCAGAAGTGTTCCAAGGCCGCGCGTTCCGGATAGGCGCAATTCATATCGACGTGCAGGAACGCGACCGTATCGATACCCAGGCCGGGCAAAATGTCCGGAACCGCGCCCTGAACGACGATGGCATTGGGCCATTCCGCAAAATTCGTTTGAGCCCGCTCCCGGCCGGTCACGTAGGCCCCCTGGGAGAGCAGTTTGCGGGCGAGGCTGGCCTTGCCCATCCGCACTTCCTCGTCGGAGAACTGTTCGAAGACTGGTCCGGAGAAGGTGTCGATTAGAAAGAACCGGCGTGGTAGAGTCGCCCAGTTGAGGCGGCGCATGATGGCGGAACTCAGGAATCCGGCGTTTACTCCGCACTCGACGAAATCGCCGGGAAGGCGCAGCGCCATGGCCGCCGCCCAAAGCCCCACATGCACGCGCCAGTCGAACTCGGGGTCTACGCCCCGGCTCGCCTCCACGCCGCGCGTATAAGCGGCCCGAAAGAGCGGGTCGCGGCGGAAATCGTCATTATGTACGGTGAAGAGACCGTCTTGGGCGTAATCGCGCTTGACATCGAAGCGGACGAAGCCGCAGCGCCCTATGACAGGATAAAGCAGCCGGCGCAGTCTGGCCCGCAACGAAAGCATGGAGTGCCCTATTTTACCGCTACGGGCAAAGCGTGCTGCCGAGTCGCGGCTGGCAAGCGGCGATGGCCGAGGCAGGTATTGACAGCTTCCCGCGAATCCCCCTAGAGTGAAATTCGAGGAAGCGCGATGCCCACAAGGCGTGAATTTCTGCTGCGGGTCGGAGAGGCAGGCGGCTACAGTGCCGCCTTCGTGACGATGCAGTCGCTTGGTCTGCTCCCGTTGGCGGCGTCCGCCGACTCCGTTCCGGAATTGCCGCACGACTCCGGCCGCGGGGTGAAGGTGGCGGTGCTGGGCGGCGGCATGGCCGGGCTGGTCTCCGCTTACGAGCTGGGCAAAGCGGGATTCCAGTGCACGGTGCTGGAGGCAAGGGAACGGCCGGGCGGCCGCGTCTGGACCGTGCGCAACGGATCGGCGGTCGAGCTGGCCGGCACGCCCCGGCAGACTGCCAATTATTCCGCGGGGAACTACTTCAATGCCGGCGCGGCGCGCATTCCCTCCATCCATAAGAACATCCTGCGCTATTGCCAGGACCTCGGCGTGCCGCTCGAAGTCGAAATCAACAGTTCGCGAAGCACCCTGCTGGTGAACGACCGGGCGTTCGGCGGCAAACCGATCGAGCAGCGCCAGGCGATCAACGATACGCGCGGCCACGTGGCCGAGCTGTTGGCCAAGTGCGTGCGGCAGGGCGCGCTCGATCGGGAACTGACCCTGGAAGATCGCGAGCGCATGCTGGCGTTCCTGCGCGTTTATGGCGACCTGGAGAGCGAACTGCAATACCAGGGCTCGGAGCGCGCAGGCTGGGCGCATCCACCGGGCGCCGGCCGCGATGCCGAACAGATACGCCCTCCCCTCGACATGCACGCGTTGCTCGATGCGAATTTCTGGAACGGGATGCTCTTTGAAGAAGGCCTCGATTACCAGGCCACCATGTTTCAACCGGTGGGCGGCATGGACCGGATCCCCTATGCCTTCGCCAGGAAGCTGGGGAAAGCTGTCCTGTACCGCTCGCCGGTCAAGGAGCTTCGCAAGGCGGCGAACGGGGTGAAGGTGATTTACACCCAGGGCGGCGCGGACAAACAGATCGAAGCCGACTATGCCATCTGCGCGCTGCCGGTCAGCATCCTCCAGGCGGTCCCCAACGATTTCGCGCCGCGCATCCAGCAGGCGATTCGCGCGACGAGCTATGCCGACAATTACAAGATCGCGTGGGAGTCCAAACGATTTTGGGAGACCGATTTCCACATTTACGGCGGAATTTCCTGGCTGACGAGCGGTCCGGTAGGGCTGGTATGGTATCCGAGCGGGCGGCTCTTCAGCGACACGGGCGTGCTGCTTTCGGGTTATGGGCCGGTGGGCTCCTCGGAGTTCGGGAGGCTGCCGGACTTGGAATCGAAAATCGCCGCCTCGCGAGCAGCGGTCGAGAAACTGCATCCGGGATACGGCGGGCAACTCGGCAAACCGATCTTCGTGGGTTGGGGCCAGGCGCCCTACAATCTCGGCTCCTGGGTGCGGGGCTTCTCGCGCGCGCAAGGAAACGAGGGGGACTACTATGATGGCCCTTACAACGAATTCAACGAGCCGGACGATCGCTTCTATTTCGCCGGCGACCACTGCAGCCATCTCAACGCCTGGATGGAAGGCGCCATCCTGTCGGCCCACCGGGTGGTACAGATGATCGCCGAGCGGGTGCGAGCGGGGCGCGGTTGAACCGGCCGCTCGCGCTTTACTTTCCTGGCCATGGTTCCTCCCCCACTTTCCCGGCAAAGCTCCGGTAGGTATAGACGAAGTATCCGGCGGCCAGGGCAATTCCGGGAATGAACCACACCAGTCCGACTTGGAGGCCATAGCGCGCGGCTGCCGCGTTGTAGATGGTCAAGGATCGGGCCGGGTCTCCGCTCGAGGGGAGGACGTAAGGATACACGCCGAACGCCACGCTGGTGAGCATCCCGGTGAGGAAGGCGGAGGAAGCGAGGAAAGCGCGGAGACCGGAGCGTCTCATCAGAATGAGGCCGGCGAGAGCGATGAGGGGGAAGACAAAGCCCCAAGGGCGCGCGCGAAAACTCTCTCCCAAGTGAGGCTGCACGCGGAAGCTCGTGAAGGTAATCACGATCACCATGGCTGCCACGGCCCACCACAATCGCCCGGCCGCGCGCCTCGAGCGCTGTTCCAGATCGCCGGTGGTCTTGTACGCGACCCAAAGCGCGCCGTGCTCGGCTAGGGTAATGAAGGCCGCAATGGCGATGAGCACGGTGTAGGGGTCGAGGACGGCGGCGTCCCCGCCGAGGGAGAAGTCGGTCCACAGAGGCAGGAAGAAATATCCCGAGGAATCGAGCGGGACGCCCCGCACCACGTTGCCCAGGGCAGCTCCGAAAAAGATCGCCAGCAGCGCGCTCGCTCCGCAGAAAACGGAGTCGCACAGCGGCCCCCACACGGGACCCTGAAGATGGCCGCGAAACTCGATGGCGATACCGCGCAGGATGAGCAGCCAGAGCACCATCATGAGCGGGAGGTAGAAACCGCTGAAGCTGGAAGCATAGAGCGCGGGGAAGGCGAAATACAAAGTGCCGCCGCCGGCCAGCAGCCACACTTCGTTTCCGTCCCAGAGGGGACCGATGGAGGCCAGCACGGCGCGCCGCTCGGCATCGGTTTTGGCGACGAACCGATGCAGGATGCCCGCGCCGAGGTCGAAACCGTCGAGCACGACGTAGGCCGCAATCATCACGGCGACGAGACAAAACCAGATCGTCTCCATCACAGTTCCTCCGGGCCGTGGTCGATTTCGCGGGTCACCAGAAAAAGGAACAGAATCGCCAGCAGCGCGTACATCCCCATGAATCCGATGAGAGTGAATAAGGCACTGCCGGCCGAGATGCGCGCCGAGGTCCCATCGGGCGTGCGAAGGATGCCGTAAATCAGCCAGGGCTGGCGGCCGACTTCGGCGGTGATCCAGCCAGCGGTCGTGGCGATATAGGGGAACGGCAGGGCCAGCATCAAGGTCCAAAGCATCGGCCGCGAGGTGTACAGCGCGCCGCGGCGCAGCCAGAGCGCGGCCAGCAGCATCACCGCGATGAAAATCGTGCCCAGCCCGACCATGATGTGATAGCTGTAATAGAGCAGGGGGATATTGTCCGGCCACAGTTCTGGCGGAAAGGCGTCGAGGCCCTTCACTTCGGCCTTCCATCTCTGGTAGGTGAGGAAGCTGAGCGCGTTCGGCACGGTGATCGGATTATCCAGGTGCTGCGCGTCCAGATCCAACTGGCCGACAATCGCCAGGGGCGCGCCGTTGACGGTATGAAACAGTCCTTCCATGGCGGCCAGCGTAACCGGCTGGTGGTAAGCGACGTTTTTCCCCTGCTGATCGCCGGTCGGGAACATCATCAGGACAGAGGAGATGGCGCCGGCCAGCACGGCGGTCCGAACGAAGGTGCGTCCATAGGCTTCGTGCCGGCGGGACAGCAGATAAAAGGCGCCCACGGCCGCCATCACGAAGCTGGCGGTCACCACGGCCCCGATCATGTTATGCAGGTACTGCCAGAGCAGCCAGGGATTCAGGAGCAAACCCCAGAAGCTTTGGAGGCGGATTTCTCCGTTGGGGGCTAACAGGTAGCCGGTGGGATGTTGCATCCAGGCGTCCGTGGCCACGATGAAGAACCCCGAGAGCCACGAGCCAAAGAAGACCAGGAAGCCGGCGACCCAGTGGGCTCTCGGGCCCAGGCGTTTTTCGCCGAACAGAAACGCGCCCAGGAAGCTCGATTCCAGGAAGAACGAGAAGACCCCTTCCATGGCCAAGGTTTGCCCGATCACGCCGCCGGCCGACCTCGAAAAGCGCGCCCAGTTGGTGCCGAACTGGAACTCCATGGGAATGCCGGTGACTACTCCCATGGCGAAATTGATGGCGAAGACTCTTGCCCAGAAGCGCGCGGCGCGATGATAGTGTTCGCCGCCCGTGCGCAAAGCCATGGTCTTGAGAATCAACAACAAAAGCGCCAGTCCCATGGTCAACTGCGGGAACAGGTAATGAAACGTTACGGTGAAGGCAAAGTGCAAGCGATGGACAGTTACAGCATCCATAGAGCTTAAATCGATATTTAGCATCTTTTCGAGTGGAGCGCTGGGAAAAGGAGTGTTGGGAGCGCCGGGAAAGGGAGCGCCGGGAGCGCCGGGAAAACCCAGGGGGCTTCGCGATTGTGATAGAATCCCGGCCAAATGAAGACACTTCGCATCTTGGCGGCATTGGCGGCAGGGGCGTTTTTGCAGGCGCAGCCGCGGACGCTCGACATCTACTGGATCGACGTCGAGGGGGGCGCGTCCACGTTGATCGTGACTCCGTCCGGCCAGTCGCTGCTGGTGGATGCCGGCAATCCTGGAAACAACGACCGGGATGCGCAACGCGTTTTGGAAGCCACGAAGGCCGCGGGTCTGAAGAAGATCGACATTCTGGTGACTACGCACTACCATGGCGACCATGTGGGCGGGGAGCCGGCGCTGGCCAAACTGATTCCCATCGAGAAGTTCTACGACCACGGCGATTCCATCGAAGCGGGCAACAACCCGCAGACGGCGAAGTTGTGGTCGGACTACCAGGCGATTTCCCAGGGCAAGCGGGTCATCGTGAAGCCGGGCGACAAGATCCCGCTCAAAGACGCGGGAGTGACCGTGGTGAGCGCCAATGGCGAGGTGATCGACAAACCCATCAGCCGCAGCGGGATGAACCCGTTCTGCAAAGACGCGCAGACCAAGGACACCGATAAGACCGAGAACGGTCGCAGCACCGGCATGCTGATCACTTACGGGAAGTTCAAGTTTCTGGACGTGGGCGATCTCACCTGGGACCGCGAGATGATGCTGGCCTGCCCGATCGACAAGGTCGGCACCGTGACGCTGTTTCAGGCGACGCACCACGGCTTCGTGAACGGACAATCGGGCGCGCCCGCGCTGATATGGGCGCTGAAGCCGCAAGTGGTGATTGTGAACAATGGCCCGCGCAAGGGGCTGGAGGGCGCGGCCTGGGAGACCATCACCAAGATTGACGGGATCGAAGACATCTGGCAGGTGCATCGCGCATTAAAGAATGATGCGGCCCACAACACCAAAGACGATTTGACGGCCAACTTCGAGGAAACCGCCGACTGCAAGGGCCAGTGGCTCAAAGCGTCGGTCTCGAAGGACGGCAAATTCACCGTCACCAACGGCCGCAATCACATGAGCAAGACCTACACGACACGGTAGGAAGCGCGGCGGCGCGACCCAGCGAGCCCCCAGCGGCGGAGGCTGACCCGGCCTTGGGAGACGAAGACCCGCGGCATGCAGCACAAATTATTCATGATGGTATAAGCTCTTCTGGCTCTGCAGGTTGCGGAGACGAGCGAAAATCGGGAGACGAAGTTTGAGGGCTTTTTCGGGGGGGATCGTCTCCCGATCCTGGCAGAGATCGATGCGGGCATAGGCGAGGGTCAGGTATTCCTCCAATTTCAGTTTCGCCCGGGGGTTGCGGGGATTCGGGGGTTATCGTCTGGAAGTGGTTCAGGAGACAGGGAAAACATTTGACGGAATGGAGTAACCAAACAAGCCGGTCTTCCTCCGCGGGCGGTTCCGAAAGAGTGTTTGCTCATCCACAAAGACACTAAAAATCAATCCGTTACCATTCGGAGTTCAGGCTAAGAGTCAGTGTTTGCACTCGGGATGGGGATTGCACTTGAGGCGGGCTTTCCAGCTAAGGGAGTTGCAGTTTTGTTTATGAACTGTCCCGCGCGTTTGCGGGTGGGCAAAGACGTCTCGTAGCGGGAACGGTAAGGTAGCTAGAAATTCGAAATTCGCGGCGGGAGAAACTGGGCAAAAAAACCGCCGCGGGAGCAGTCACTAAGCTAGCGCCGCCAGCCGGCGGCATAGGAGGAGAACGCATGGCGAGCAGGAACCTGAGTACCCTTTTGTTGGTAGTCGCGCTGATCACGATCCTGGCAATGTCTGCAAGCGCTCAGTCATTCCGAGTGCAATGTCCCACCAGCACGATCACTCATCCGGACCCCGGCAATACTGGTGTCAATAGCACGATCGTTCCGTACGTCAATCCGACGACCTATACGATGAACACCCAGGGATATCTGTCCCCGAACACGGGAACGGTGAACGGCGCGATCCGGTGCCAGCAGATCTCGGGGGGCGACGGTTTCGCGACGATGGCCGACGGCACGCAGACGTTCATGTTCTCCTTCGGGCCGTTGTCCGGGCTTTCGGATATTGCTAACGGCCTGCCCGGCAGCGAGTGGCCAAGCGTCTTCAACACGGTGTATGCGGGCACACTACTGCCGGGCGATCCGGCAACGACGAACGGGGTGAGCGATGCGGGAGGGTACAACCCGGGCACCCTCAATACGTTCGGCGGCGCGTCGGGCTGGAACGGCGCCGTGGGCCTGATTCCCGACCTGGATTGCATTTCCGGAAACAAAGACGCCCTACTTGCGGGAACGCCTCTGCCCTGCCCGAACCTGCCAGCCAGCGGCCTCGATGGCCACGTCGATCCCCGCCAGATCCTGGATATCGGAGTGATGAATGGCAACATCCCGGCGCCGTTGATTGCGTTCGACGAGGATGATGAATTCTTCCTGACTCTGACCAACGTGGGCATGATCATGCGGCCGGACCTGTTCGAGCAGCACACCGTCCACTTCCACGGTTATCCCAACGCGTCGTCGGTCTACGACGGCGTGCCGGACGCCTCGGTCGCGATCAACATCGGCGGCAGCTTCACTTATTACTATCTGGCGCCGGATGCCGGCACGTACTTCTGGCACTGCCATATCACGCCTCCCGAGCACTTGCAGATGGGGATGGTCGGGCAACTGTATGTGCGGCCGCGGCAGAATCGGGTGCCGGCCGGAGCGGACCTCTACGCGGCCCTCGGAAAACAGAACGGGAAGGGATCGACAGTGGATCTGCGGACGGTTTGTAATCCGGCGGCCGATATCCTTTGCAGCGAGACCATGCCGGCGACCTCGAAGACGGTCCCCCGGGCGGCGACCGGCACCTTGTGTAGCGGCCAGCCAGCAGCAACGACGAGTGCACTGCCTCTTTACGCCTACAACGACGGTGACGGCTCGACCTGTTACGACGTGGAATACGCCCTCCAGATCCACGGATTCGACCCCAACTTTCATTTTGTCGGCATGACGTTCAACCCGGAAGCCTTCGTGGACATGAAAGACAAGTACTTCCTGCTGAACGGGCGGAGCTACCCCGATACAACTGTTCCAGCCCCCCTGGCCACGCAGTCGTCGGATGGCCGGATGCATTACTCGCAGCCGCTGCCTTCGATCATCAACATTCCGGCAGGCGGGAGGGCGCTGCTGCGCATTGCCGACCTGGATGTTTCGGAATATCAGACGCTGGCCTCACTGGGGATTCCGATGACGGAAATCGCGTTCAATGCCAAGCTGCTGCGGGACCAACAGGGAAACAACCTGGCCTTCATGACGAACTCGATCACGCTGGGCGGCGGCGAGTCGCTCGACGTGATTCTGGATGCCAGCAACACGACACTATATCCGTCGGGCAGCGTGTTTTATCTATACACTCCCAACCTCGACCACCTGTCGAACGACGCGGAAAACTTCGGCGGGCTCATGACGGAAGTCCATATCAACTAGGAGAGCGGCAATGCGAGCGATCAACATGAAAAAAGCGATCTCGAATACACGGCTGCGTCTGGCGCCCACGGTGGTAGTGGCGCTGTCGCTCACGGCAACGGCTTACGCCGCGACTCCTGGCATCACTGGTCCGACTTTCAATTTGACGGCGCAAACTGCGTTCCTCAACCAGCCGGACGGATCGGGAGTGTACTCCTGGGGATACGGGTGCAATGGCACGCCGACCGGATTTGCGCCGGCAGCCATTACTACTGCGACTTGCCCCACAATGCAAGTCCCGGGACCCACGCTGATCGTCACGGAAGGTCAGACGGTGACGGTAAACCTGTCGAATGGTCTCCCCACGGCGGCCGGCAACACATCGATCTTGTTTCCCGGCTTTCCGGTGACCACGACCGGCGGCGTCGCCGGCCTGTTGACGCAGGAGGCGGCGCCCGGCGGTACCGTGACCTACACGTTCAAGGCCTCTTCGCCAGGGACACGCGCGTATTACAGCGGAACGCAAGGCGACCTGCAAGTCGAGATGGGCCTGTACGGGGCCATCATCGTGCTACCCGCCAATGTACCCGCCAACTGCACGACCGGGCTGGGTGCAGCCAACCTGAGCGTAAAAGCCGCCCATGGTGAACCGGATTTCCGGCTGGCGGCGTCGGCCTACGATCATCCCGGAACCTGCTACGACCGGGAATACCTGTTCCAGTGGGCGGAGATGGATGCCAACATTCACAAGACGGCGCTGGCACAGGTGGCGGCAACACAAGGCTGCACGGCCGGGGCTATGGGATGCAGTCTCAATGTCCCGACCGAGCCTTACCATCCGTCGTACTTCCTGATTAACGGGCGCTCGATGCCCGACCTTATGGACGCCAACTATGGGGCCGAGTATCCGCACCAGCCCTACAACGGCAATCCTCACATGCATCCGGGCGAGCTGACATTGGTACGCGCGATCGGCCAAGGCCGGTGGCAACATCCGTTCCACGAGCACGGCAACCACGTGCGCATCCTGGCACGCGACGGGAACCTGATTCTGAGCAGCTCAACCAACACGGTTAGCTATAGCACAGGGGGTACGGCTGTATCCGCGCAAGGGCTTGCGGGACTTCTGATGTTCAACACCGATACGACTCCGGGGCAAGCCTTCGATGGAATTTTCTACTGGTCCGGCAGGGGCCTCAACTGGGATGCGTATGGTCACAATGCCAATTCTAACGATCCTAACGCTAAGCTTCCTTGCGTTCCCGATGCCAACGGCTACTACACCAGAAACAGCAGTCCCCCGGCTCCGTACGGGACGATCAACTATTACGAGTGGTGCCAGGACCACAACAAGCCGCTGGAAGCGAATCCGTTCGGCGATGTCGGCGGTGGCGGTCCTGCGACTCTGCCCAATCCGAACATCTTCACGAATGGCGCCTGGTACGGCGGTACTCCCTATCTTGGCCCGGATGCGACGACCCGCTCCGCCGGCCCCAACGACAATCTTCAGCCTTCCAACATACAGGCCAACCCGGCCAATGAGCGCGGCTTCGCGTTTATGTGGCACTCGCACAACGAGCGCGAGATTACGACCAACAACGTTTTCCCCGGCGGAATGCTGATGATGATGCTGGTGGATTCCCGGGAATTTGTGATTGACGAGTCCAACTAACGAGGAGAAGAACGATGCGAGCGAATCATTTCACAGCTAACCTGAAGGCTGCCGTACGAGTAGGCAGTATTCTTCTCTCCGGAGCGGTGGTAGCGTTCGGCCAGCAGCAGGTAAACCTGACGGCGGGGCCGGCCAACGCAACCACGTCGGATGGCACAAGCGTGCCGATGTGGGGCTACAGTTGCGGCTCAGTGGTGACTGGTTCGACGGCCACCTGCGCCAAGTTGAATCCGTTGGCGACTGGTTGGTCGCCTGTGGTGATTACCGTTCCCACGGGACAAGGCCTGACGATCAACCTCACGAACAGTCTCTCGTTTGCAGCGGGGACAGGGACCAACACGGTGCCCACCTCACTGG
>Ga0075030_100001419_pt1 | contig 21552 bp, 17 predicted proteins | sample LitLauG_LLR_2012_FD_71393 | JGI IMG/M metagenome (GOLD analysis project Ga0075030, IMG submission 71393) | Freshwater sediment microbial communities from Pennsylvania, USA - Little Laurel Run_MetaG_LLR_2012 | ecosystem: Environmental > Aquatic > Freshwater > Creek > Sediment | place: USA...
CTCACCCCCGTCGCCACGGCAGCCTATGATCCGCTGCTGGGCCGCACCTACGCCGAGATTGGCTCCGATGCGCGCAGCTATCACAAGTGCCAGGGTACCGGCGGACTGCCCCCGTTTCCAGGAGTCGCCGGGCGCGGCGGCCGCGGCGGGCCCGCCGGCTACCAGCTCATGGAAACCAGCATTCCCGGGCAGAAGGAGAAGGCCGAGACCTCCCTGTTCGACGGCATCGATACCAGCCTGACCGCACTGTCACAGTACGCCGGCCCTGATCCGCCCCCAGCCTTGCGCACCGGCCTCGCCGCCATTCTGGCGGAAGCCCAGCGAGCCCAAGCCGCCTTCGCGGCGGGAAACGACGCCGCAACCGCGGCCCCGGTGGAAGCCGGCCTGGCTGCCGTGCGGGCCCTTCGCGTCCAGATCGGCTCCATGGGACTCAGCGACTCGGCCCGTTACGAGATCGACTTCCGCCTCCAGACCAAGGAGCGCGACTACGAGAATGCGGTCCTGGCCGCACACGGTCTGTCATTCGATGCCGTGGCCGATGACGGTCTGGTGGTGGCCGGGCAGCCCTTGAAGGTCACTCTAGTGGCCACCAACCGGGGCGCCACGGACATCGCCGTGACTGGCGTCACGCTGGCCGGCTTCGACGCCCCCGCCCCGTGCGAACCGGCACCGGTAAAAAAGGATGCGGTCTTTTCGTGTACTTCGGAAACCCACGTCCCCAAGAACGCCAGGCTCACCACGCCTTACTTCAATGACGACTATTGGAAGCATCCCCAGAGCCATGCCATCCAGATCTTCGACCCGGATGTGCCATTCGGCGTCCCCTTCGCGCCTTCGCCGTTCCGCGCCACCTTCCACATCAAGGCCGGCAACGCCGACGTCACCAAAGAACTGCCGGTTCAGTTCCGTTACGTGAAGGACACGTTTTTCGGTGACAAGCGTATGGAATTGAACGTGGTTCCGGCGTTTTCCGTGGCTATCACGCCGCCCTTGGCGGTGATCCCGGCGTCCGGTGGAGCGGCCCCCGCCAAGCCGGTGGAACGGGAAATCCACGTTTCGGTGACCAACGGCGCCAAGGGAAAGGCGGAAGCCTTCGTCTCGCTCGAACTCCCTGCTGGATGGAAGGTCACCCCTGTCCGTGTCCCGCTGGATTTCGCCCACGAAGACGAATCCCTCTCGGCGCGGTTCCAAATCACCCCGCCGGCCAACGTGAAGGCCGGGGAGTACGCCTTGCACGCCGTGGTTACCTCGCCCGCCACCGGAGACCGGAAATTCGATAACGGATACCACGAGATCGAGTACCCCCACGTCGAACGCCGCCAGGTGATTGAGCCGGCCGAGACCACGCTGAAGGTAGTGGACGTCAAGGTCGCTCCCAATCTCAGCGTCGGCTACATCGTCGGCGTCGGCGACCAGGTGCCGCCGGCGATCGAACAGTTGGGCGCGAAACTGGCGTTCATCGGCCAGGACGAGTTGGCCTGGGGCGATTTGTCCAAGTACGACGCGATCGTGACCGGCGTCCGCGCCTACGAACGGCGCGCCGATCTACGCGCCTACAATCGCCGCCTGCTGGACTACGCGCAGCGCGGCGGCACGGTGCTGGTTCAGTACAACAAGATGGAATTCAACCAGGCGGAGTACGGACCATTCCCCGCCAAAGTGAGCGGCAATCGTATCTGCGACGAGACCGTCCCGGTGAAGATCCTGGTGCCGGCCCACCCGGTATTCAACTTCCCCAACAAAATCGGCGCGGCGGCGTGGGCCGGATGGGTACAGGAGCGCGGCCTCTATTTCCTCGGCGAGAAGGACCCGAAGTACGTCGACCTGTTGTCGATGGTGGATTCGTTCAAGGACAACCCGGGCGTGAAAACTGGCGCCCTGGTGGAAGGCCGGCTCGCCAAAGGACGGTGGATCTACCTGGGCCTCGGTTTGTGGCGCCAACTGCCTTCCGGAACCGACGGCGCCTACCAACTGTTGGCGAACTTGATCAGTCTGGGTAAAGCGCCACACTAGACATCCGATAAGCAAATTAGCAGACTTCGAATGGCGCTACCGGTCTATGCAGAACGCCGAATGGCCGCGGTGCGCGCGCTGTGGAATTCGTTCGCACCCCCCGCCTGCCCCGCGGAGCGCAACACGGCATTGAGCCGTACGCTCGAGGTCTGCGCCTGGGTGACCTTTCTGGCCGGCATCCCGCCGTGCATCGCCATTGCGCTGTTGGGCGACCGCGTCCGGGCCCAGATCATCCTCCTCCAGGGATTTTGCCTGTTGGCAGCCCTCTGGCTCAACCGCTCGGGGAAACTTGCCTGGGCCGTCAAAGTGGCGGCTGTGGGCATCCTCGTCTCCGCCGCCCTGATGGCCGCCACTTCGCCGGAAGGTTTCCACGACGTCGCCCTGCTGATCTTTCCCGGCGCGCTGATCGTGGCTGCGCTGTTAGCCGACTGGCGGTTTTACATCGCGTTTGCGGCGGTCGACATCGCGATCGTAACCATCCTCGCGGCCACGCGGGCCGACGCCGTTACGCTCTGGTGCGCGCCCGCCATCATGCTGGCGATCGCTATCGGCGCCGGATCGATGACCCGCGGCGCCTGGGCGTGCATGGCGGCCTCCTATACCTCCAACCAGCGCCTGCGCTTCCAGGTGGACCGCATGCCCCTGGCTTATATCGGCTGGGACCGGGACTTCCGGGTCGCCGAATGGAACGATGCCGCCGAACGCATCTTCGGATGGTCCGCCGCCGAAGCCCGAGGCCGGCATGGCAGCTTTCTGGTGCCGCCCGAAGTGCTGCCGGCCGTGGACGCCGTTTGGGCCAATATCCAGAAAGGCGACGACACCAGTTACTCGCATAATGAGAACATCGCCAAGCATGGCAGGCGCCTGATCTGCGAATGGTTCAACACGCCGCTGCGCGACGACTCGGGACATTTCACCGGCGCCTTGTCCATGGTGCACGACGTCACGGTGCAGCGCGACATTGAGGCGGCGCGGATCCACAGCGAAGAGCAACTGCGTCAGGTGTGGGAGAATTCCCGCGATGGCATGCGATTATCGGATCCGGACGGGCGGGTCCTGCGCGTGAACTCCGCATACTGCCAGTTGGTGAACAAATCCCGCGAGGAGCTCGAGGGCGCCCTGCTAACCGTCATCCAAGCCGCGCCGTTGCAAGCCAGCCGCCTGGAGACATACCGCCGCCGCGTCCGCGAGGGCGCGATCGATTCGCGAATGGAACGGCCCATCGAGCTCTGGGACGGACGCACGATCTGGATCGACGTGTCCAACTCCATCATCGTGTCTCCGCAAGGGCCGCTGGTGCTGAGCATCTTTCGCAACGTGACGGCCCGCAAGCAGGCCGAGGCACGATTGAACGAAGCGGTCGCCAAAGCCGAAGCCGCCAACCGCGCCAAGAGCGAATTCCTGGCCAACATGAGCCACGAGATTCGCACGCCCATGAACGGCGTGCTGGGGATGACCGCGCTCGCCCTGGAGGGTCCCCTCGAGCCGGAGCAGCGCCAGTATCTGGAATTGGCCCGCAGTTCGGCCCAATCGCTGCTCGGCCTGCTCAACGACATCCTCGACCTTTCCAAAATCGAGGCTGGCCGGCTGGACATCGCGTCCATCGATTTCGATCCGCGCCAGGTGATCGGCGATCTATTGGACTCGGCGCGCCTCACCGCCCGGCAGAAGGGCATCCAACTCGATTCCCGCATTGCCCCGCTGGTTCCCGGCATGCTCAATGGCGACCCGATGCGCTTGCGCCAGGTGCTCATGAATCTGCTCGGCAACGCCCTCAAGTTCACCGAGCGCGGCTCCATCGCCATCGAGCTGGATTGCTCCGCCTCGTCGCACGGCCTGCGCCTGACCGGCGCGGTAACAGACACGGGAATTGGCATACCCGAGGACAAGCAGGGCTTGATCTTCGATGCGTTCGCCCAGGCCGATGGCTCCACCACGCGCCGCTTCGGCGGCACAGGGTTGGGTCTGGCCATCTGCCGGCGCCTGCTGCAACTGATGAATGGAAGCATCTCGGTGGAGAGCCGGCCCGGCCAGGGCAGCACCTTCCGCTTCAGCCTGGAGGCGAGGCCCGCCGCGTCCACCAGCGCACCCGCAATCCACCGGCAACCAGCGGTCCAGAGCCTGCGCGCGGCCCGCTCGCTGCGCATTCTCCTGGCGGAAGACAATCCGGTCAACCAGATGGTGTTGGTTCGCCTGCTCGAGAAATCTGGCCACTCCGTCCGCGTGGCCGCCAATGGCCAGGAGGCGGTGCGCCTCTTCGGAGAGGACCAATATGACGCCGTGCTGATGGACGTGCAGATGCCCGAAATGGACGGCCTGGAAGCCACACGACTGATCCGCCAATCCGAGTCCGCGTCGGGCCGCCACGCCCCGGTGTTCGCGCTCACCGCTCACGCCATGGCCGGCGATGAAGCGGTCTGTCTCGCCGCCGGCATGGACGGCTACCTCAGTAAACCTCTCGACCTCAAAGCCCTAGCCGATACCCTTCTACGCATCTGAGGCCTGCTTTCTCGTCACCTGCTGGAACCGTTCGAGTCGATCCAATTCGCCCCGTTCCACCACAGCATTTCGGAAATTGTGGTGTCGTAGAATGGCCGTCCGGCCCATACGGCAACCGGGCGGGCGCCGGTTGAACCAGATTCAGGAAAACCAGTATTTAAAGGGGGTACTACGCTCAGCAATAGATTCACACTCGCCGATCCTTGAAACGCGTTCGTTGGCAGCCCGTAGAGGTTCGGCCCCGAATCGGTATACCCGCGAATTCCATAGTAAAATCCGCGTACGGAGTTCTGTCCAATACTGACCCGGTCCACGTGAGACCCAATGAATACACCGGTTTGACTGCCAGGGTCGTCCGCAACTCCGACCAGCGACAGATTGTTACCGGACACCTGGACGCCATACATCGGAACCTTATCCGAAGATGTAAACCCGACCAGCCCACCAAGTATCCGGCTTCCACGACCACTGACCACGTTATTGGCAACCACTATATCCGCAAGGCCCCAGTCCTGGCCGTGGAACCACACACCGGCCGCAAAGCAGTGGTCCACGTCAGCACTTATTAGAACATTCAACGCAACAATGAAGCGTGAGCCATAACCAAGGCCGCTGATACCATGGCTGTAGTTATCGACGTAGATGCCGCTTTGATTTCCTGTTTCACTGGCGCGCAGAATATTGCCCGTGACACTAATGTCGCTGCAGCTCCCACCCTGGTAAGCGCCCACCCCTCGGGACTCAACGCGAATAAACGAAACCATATCCGACGAAGTAATCGCCTCGATAACATTCCCGGAGACAATCACGCCGTCGACCGACTGTATGTCGATAACTGCGCCATAGTTGTGGTATCCGGATATGTAGTTATTGACAATCTGGAACGGGCCAACATTGCGGCTGCCATCGCTCATCAGGTTAATCGAGCCGCCCCACATCCGCTTGGGAGCTCCGGCGCCGGTTATGGTATTGCCGGAGATCAGCCCAACGGCGTTGCCGCTTTGAAGTTGAATGGAGTACCAGCCTGTGTTATTGATGACGTTGTCAACGATTTTAGAATCCGTGGTGTAGGACAAAAAGAACGCCGCGCCTGAAATATCCGTAAGTCTGTTGAGCGATAGAACGGGATGATCTACATAGGTGAAGTACACGGCGTGCGCGACCAGTAGATTAGTAAGTGGAGGATTGTTGTCGGTGTATAAGATATTCCTGAAACAGCAGTTCTTAACGGTGATGTTGCTAAGGCGGGCAGAGGCATTACCTTCGGCATAAATCACATATTTGTTACCACCTGCCGCCTCCCTATCAGAGCCCGAACCGTCGAATGTAAGACCATCGATGACAAGATCGCTAGCGTGAAGGTCGAATAATTTGGACGGGGTTGCCGCAGGAGACAGGGCCATCCTGAGGACTCCCGTTCCAAAGAGCGACGGAATTCCCGGAGGAATTGTAACCGTATCGGTGATTTTGTAAACGCCATCTGGAAAATACACCGATTGCCGGCCCCGCGCAGCGGCTGAGACGGCAGCGCTAATGGCACGGGTATCGTCAACTGTTCCATTTCCCGAAGCGCGATATGGAGAGGCCTTCACGTTGATCGGCCGGTGTGTCTTTGCCATGCTCATACCTCACACTCATGTGCGGTCGTTGTCCAGCGGGGGCACAGAAATCGTCTGGGGACAGCACCCGTCTTTCCAGGTATCTTAACCCGGATCGCCGCTGCGCTGCCTCCTGCTGCCGTCGCGCAAATCGAGTGCTCGATGCGATCCGTTCCAAGCTCCGCCATGGTCGATCAAGCTCACCTGGCATCCCGCAAAGACGGCGTTGGGGTATAGTAGTTTCTGATACCGAAGCCCCGCCTCGATGGAAACAATCAAGCTCCCGCTGTGTTTCGAACCGGCGCGCCTGAAAGCCGATCTGGCGTCGATTGCGCCGGATGCCTGGACGCCGCACTTCAATCCACGCGAATACCAAGGAGACTGGCGCGTGGTGCCGCTGCGCTCCGTCGGCGGCAAGGCAAATCACATCTATTCCGATCCTACAGCCACGTTAGAGGATTTCGTGGCCACCCCGATCCTATCGCGGTGTGCGTATTTCCAGGAAGTGCTCGCAGGGTTTGCGTGCCCGATGTCGTCCGTCCGGCTGCTATCGCTCGGCGCGGGCTCGCGCATCCGGGAACACCGGGACTACATGCTCGAGTACGCAGCCGGCGACGCGCGTCTGCACATTCCGATCGTCACCAGCCCGGCGGTTGAGTTTTACCTGGCTGGTCAGCGGGTCTTTATGAATGAAGGTGAAGCGTGGTACCTGGATTTCAGCCAACCCCACAGCGTCTACAATGGCGGTACAGCCGACCGCATTCACATGGTTCTGGACTGCATCGTCAACGACTGGCTCCGGTCGCTGCTCGAACGGACGCCAAAAGCGGACTCAAGTTGAAGATGTCGCCGACCGGGAATTCCCGTTGAGGCGAATCTGCGGGCCGCAACAGAAGTTGCCGGGGCGAGTTGTCCCCTGGAGGCCGGTTCAGCATTTCGATCAAGGCAGTGAAATCTTCTGGAGCGCGAGAGCGCTGGTATGGAGGCAGCGATCGGGATGCAACCATGCCGCCGATCACAGCGACGTAGAGTCCGCCATCCGTTTCGGTCCGGGCTTCACGAGTCTTCACCTGCTGTTGACCCGGCGACACTCGGCATAGTTGTTGACGCCGCGTGCCGCGCGCTGCCGCCCCATCCAGCGAACTGCCGCTACTTAATCCGGCCGCTTACCGCCGCGCCGATGATCGCCAGGTCGTGGCTGGTCGGCACCAGTTCGAAGAAACTGCCCTGGAGCGGGCTCATCTTGACCATGTCGTGGATTTGCGAGCCGAGCAGGTTCAAATCCACGAAATCGGAGTTGGGCCCGGCGATGTAGAAACGTCCCGGGCCTTCCATGTGGATGCTGGTGGCGGTGCCGGCGGCCAGGGCGCGGTGCCAGAGTTTGACGAAGTCGACGGCCCGCTGGTCTCCGTGACGCGCGGCTACAAATATCTCTTCCGGCTCCATATCGAGGAAACGCAGCCGCATGGCGCGATGGCCCATGATGCCTTCGAGGTGACCCAGGCCGCCGCAGCCGCAATATCGTTCCTTGGGGTCGAGCGAAACCACGATGTGGCCGGCTTCTCCCACCGATCCGTTGAGCGGATACCGGCCGAAGCCGATGCCGTCACCCAGATACCAGACGCGGATCAGCGACTCCAGCTTGGAATGCGTGGCCGCGATGCCGGCGGCCAGCGCGTCGGCATCGTTGAGGATGACCACCGGCACGTCCAGACCGTCGGCTTTCAATTCCGCCCGCAGGTCGGTCTCGATGTGCAGCCCTTTGAGCTGGCCGAGATTGGGCGATTCCTGAATCACGCCGCCCCGCACCACGCCCGGAAAGCCGGCGCCCACCGACTCCACGGGTTCGCCCTTGCGCACCTCCGCGACCAGGCGGCGAATGTGTCCTACAAAGTCATCGGCGGGAATCGACTTGAGGTCGACCGAATCGCCGGGATCGGGATACATCCGCACATCGCCCAGGGTGCTGCCCTCGACCATTCCCACCCAGATGTATCGCGTCGCTATCACTCCGATGCTACGTGGCATGTTGAGCTCTCTCAGAACCGCATCAGCTTATTGATTCCGTTGAATGCCGCCACCTTGTAACATTCCGCCAGGGTGGGGTAGTTGAAAACGGTTTCCACAAAGTAATCCACCGTGCCTTTGAGGATCATTACCGCCTGCCCGATATGCAGCAACTCCGTGGCGCCTTCGCCGATAATGTGGACACCCAGAATCTGGCGTGTCTCGCGATGGAAGATCAATTTGAGCCGGCCCGCCGTGTCGCCGCGAATCTGGCCGCGCGCGGTGTCGCGATAGTAGGCCACGCCGACTTCGTAGGGCACGTCCTCGTCGGTCAGTTGTTCTTCCGTCTTGCCGGTGAACGAAATCTCCGGGATGGTGTAGATCCCGTACGGATAGGTTGCGGGGTTCGAATGAATCTTCAGCCCCACCGCGTTGGCCGCGGCGATGCGCCCCTGTTCCATGGAGACCGAAGCCAGGCTGGGAAATCCGATCACGTCGCCGGCGGCGAAAATCGAGGGCACACTGGTGCGGAATTCGCCATCCACCGTAATGCGCCCGCGCGAATCCGCCTGCAGGCCCGCCGCCGCCAGGTTCAGCTCATCCACATTGCCCGACCGGCCCACCGCGTAGAGTAACGCATCTCCCGAAATGACCTTGTTGCTTTTCATCTTGGCGACCACGCCGCCGGCCGGCAACTCCTCCACGCTGGCCACTTCTTCATTGAGCCGCATGGTGACGCGCTGGTCGCGGAGGTGATACGAGAGCGCCTCGACAATTTCGGTGTCCGCGAACTCCAGCAGGCGCGGACGCTTCTCCACCAGGATGACGCGTACCCCCAGCACGGCGAACATGCACGTGTATTCCACGCCGATCACGCCGCCGCCCACCACAATCAGGGTCTTGGGAATGTCGGTGACCTGCAGGATCTGGTCGCTGTTGATGATGGTGCGGCCGTTTATCGGAACGGTGGACGAGACCGCGGGCTTGGTGCCGGTGGTGATGATGATCGTGGGTGCTTCCAGGTCGCTCAGGCCCTTGGAATTCTCCACGCGGATGTGGTTGGCGTCCAGAAAACTGGCGCGGCCGTTAAGGACCTCGACGCCGTTGCGAGTCAGTTGCGCCTGGGTCACGTCGACTTCGGTCTTGATCACCTGGTTGACCCGGAATCCCAGGTCGGCCATGGTGATCTTGTCTTTCACCCGGTAATTGACGCCGTAGATTCCCTGATACTGAAAGCCGGAAAGGTGCATCACGGCTTCCCGCATGGTCTTGCTGGGAATGGTGCCGGTATTGACGCAAGCACCGCCGACGATCTCGCGCTGTTCCACCACCACCACGCTGCGGCCGCACTTGGCGCCCTGAATGGCCGCTCTCTGGCCGGCTGGGCCGGAGCCAATTACGATGATGTCGAATTTCTGCATGGGAGTGGGGCAGGCCTCCCGGCCTGCCCGGACAGGCCGGGAGGCCTGTCTTACTTGTTGAAGCGATCCTCAATCTCCCGCCAGTTGACCACGTTCCACCATGCCGCCATGTAATCCGGCCGGCGGTTCTGATACTTCAAGTAGTATGCGTGCTCCCACACGTCCAGCCCCATCACGGGATACTTGCCCTCCATCAACGGGCAATCCTGGTTGGCGGTGGAGATGATCTCGAGCTTACCCGCCGACTTGATCAGCCAGGCCCAGCCGGAACCGAAGCGTCCCGCCCCGGCGGCGGTAAACTTCTCCTTGAAGCTCTCGAAGCTGCCGAACGTGCCGGTTATGGCCGCCGACAAGTTCCCCACCGGCGCCCCGCCCGAGCCCGGCGTCATGATCTTCCAAAACATCGAGTGGTTGTAGTGGCCGCCCCCATTGTTGCGGACGGCGGTGCGGATTGCCTCGGGAACGGCGGCGCAGTGGTTGGCCAGCAGTTCCTCCACGGTCTTGCCGGACAGGTCGGGCGCCGACTCCAACGCCTTGTTCAGGTTGGTCACATACGCATTGTGGTGCTTGCCGTGGTGAATCTCCATCGTCATCTTGTCGATGTGAGGCTCGAGCGCATCGGGCGCGTACGGCAGCGGCGGCAGGGTGAATGGCATATCGTCTCCTTATTTCTCCTCAAGCGTTTCGTTCATAGGCATCGGCCAGCCGGAACATCGTGGACTCGCCGAAATGCCGCGTCAAAATCTGCATCCCCACCGGCAGTCCTCCGGCTGTGTTTCCGCACGGTACGCTCATGCACGGAATTCCCGCCAGGCTGCCGGTGATCGTATAAATATCCGAAAGGTACATGGCCAAAGGGTCGTCCACCTTCTCGCCCAGCTTGAAGGCCGGAAAGGGCGAGACCGGCGCCACTACGGCATCCACCTCCGCGAACGCATTCGCAAAATCGCGCGCGATCAGCCCGCGGACTTTCTGCGCCTTCAGGTAGTAGGCGTCATAATACCCATGGCTCAGCACGTAGGTGCCTAACATGATACGCCGTTTGCACTCGGCGCCGAAACCCTCGCCGCGTGTGTTGCGATACATATTCGAGAGCGTATCGGACTGCTGCGAACGAAAGGTGTAGCGCACGCCATCGTAGCGCGCCAGGTTGGAGCTGGCTTCCGCGGTCGCGATAATGTAATAACTCGCGATGGCAAAGCCGGTGGCGGGCAAACTGATCTCGCGGACCTCGCAGCCCAACCTTTTCAACACGTCTACGGCCTGGAAGATCAAGTCGCCGGTTTCGCTCGTCAGATCCTTTAGATACTCGCGAGGCAGTCCAAGCTTCAGGCCCTGTACGTCGCCCGTCAGGTCTGCAGTGTAGTCTGCGACAGGCGCTTCTGCCGAGGTGGAATCGTGCGGATCGCGGCCCGCAATCACGCCCAGCAACGTGGCCGAATCCCTGACCGACCGGGCCAATGGTCCGATGTGGTCGAGCGAACTGGCGAAGGCCGTCAGGCCGTAGCGGGAAACCCGGCCGTAGGTTGGGGTGACGCCCACGACGCCGCAAAAGGAGGCTGGCTGGCGGATGGAGCCGCCGGTATCCGAGCCGAGCGCCACCACCGCCGTGCCCTGCGCCACCGCCGCCGCCGAGCCGCCACTCGAACCACCGGGAACCCGGTCGGGCGCGACTGGATTGCGCACCGGCCCGAAGGCGGAATTCTCGGTCGAGGAGCCCATGGCGAATTCGTCGCAATTGGTTTTGCCGATGAGCAGGCCGCCAGCCTGTTCGATGCGCACGATTGCCGTGGCATCGTACGGCGGAATGTAATTGGCCAGCAGTTTCGAACCGCAGGTGGTGCGGATGCCCTTGGTAACGATCACGTCCTTCACCGCCACCGGCACGCCGGCCAGCGCGCCGGGATCTTCGCCGCGCGCGATGCGGTCATCCACCAGTTCGGCGGCGGCGAGCGCGCGCTCCGGCGAAAAGTGCAGATAGGCGCCGGTTTTGGGATTCTCGGCTTCGGCAAAGCGCAACGCCTCGGCCGCCAGCTCGCTGGCGCTGAACTGGCGCGAGAGCAGGCCCCCCCTCACGCTGTCGATGGTCAAGGTTGCAATGGTCATGCGTCAGCGTTCGATCACTTTAGGCACTTTGAAATATCCGGCGCCGGGCTGCGGAGCGTTGGCCAGGCCCGCCTGGTTCCCCAACGGCGGCGACGGGACATCGGCGCGCAAGGTGGCGGTCTCGTCGGCGTCAAAGAGCACCTGCGCCATCGGCTCGACGCCGGCGGTGTCGATTTCGTTGAGCTGGTCCACGTGTTCGAGAATGCCGTCGAGGTCCGCCTGAAACTTGGCGACCTCGGCGTCGCTGAGGTTGAGGTTGGCCAGACCGGCCACGTAACGCACTTCTTTCTCCGTAATCTTCACGCCAGCGCCTTTTTTCGAGATGCTTTGTAGATGCCGCGCATCACGGGGTCCGCGATGGCGTCGGCCTCATCGGCAAACCGGGCCGGGGTGGCTTGTTGGGCGCGCTGTGGTTCCCGGCGCCGGGGAGTCACGCGAAACTCCAGGTCCCCCACCAGGCCCGGGCCGAGACTGCGTTCGAGGTTGGCCAGAATGTGGCGGGAGAGCGCAGCCAACTGGCGCTGCCAGGTGGCGTCCTCGACTTCCACCACCAGCCGGTTGCGCACCAACTTGGCGGCGCGCGTGTGGATGGCTACCTTCTTCCCGACGGCATCGGGCCACGCCGCGCATGCCACCTCTTCGGCGGTGATGACATCGCCGGACAGTCTCAATCCCCGGATGAGCTTGCTGGCGCGTTCCATTTGATTTGGATTCCGTCATTCTACCATGCGGGCCTGGGTCGCGGCCGCTGTGTGACGCCATCCGATATCATGATCGATGGTTAGGAGGCTGGCATGAATCAGAGCCGCCGGATGTTTCTGCTCTCTTCGGCCGGAGCGCTGGCGGGCCACGCAACGCCCCCGGCCGGCCAGGTAACGCTCGGGGTCATTGGCAGCGGCGGACGGGGAACGTTCGTCATGGGCATCTTTCAGAAGGACGCCTCGGTGCGCGTCGCTGCCATCTGCGACGTCTATGAGCCCAACCTGGAAAATGGCCTCTCGGCAGCTTCCAAGGTGGCCGGCACGCATCCGAAATCCTATCGCAATTACCAGGAACTGCTGGCCGACAAAGACGTGCAGGCGGTGCTGATTGCCACGCCGGAGCACTGGCACTACCAGATGGTGTTGGATGCGCTGGCCGCGGGCAAGGACGTGTACGTCGAAAAGCCGCTCTGCCAGACGCCCGAACAGGGTGTGAAACTGGTGGAGGCGGAGCGCCATACCAAAAGCATCGTTCAGGTGGGGATGCAGCGGCGCAGCTACGACCTATACCAGGAGGGCCGAGCGATCGTCGCCGCCGGCACGCTGGGAACGGTGCGGATGGTGCGCTCGTGGTGGCTCAACAACTATCTGGAAGGCACGCCGGCGACCAAGCTGGCCGGGCCGCTCGATTGGGAGCAGTGGCAGGGACCGGCCGAGCATCGCCCGTTCGACGCCAACCGCTTCCGCCAGTGGCGCTTCTATTCCGAGTACGCCGGCGGCATCCTGGCCGACCAGGGCGCGCACGTCTTCGATGGCATCCACATGCTGATGGGCGCCAGCTATCCGCTGGCGGTGAACGCCTCCGCGGGCAAGCCGCACAAGGCTGGGGTGGACCAGCCGGAGTCGGTGGTGGCGATCGCCGAATATCCCGAGGACTTCATCGGCGTCTTTTCGGTGAACTACGCGGCCATGCAGTATAAGAGCCGCAACGACCAGCTCAACCAGCTGGACGGCGACAAGGCGCGGATGGACATCGGGCGCGAGGAGTTGAAGGTGTTCCCGAAGGGCGCCGAGGACGAGCCGGCGATGGTGAAGAAATCCGAAAAGGGATTCGGGTGGGCGACGGATTTGCACGTGCAGAACTTTCTGGAATGCGTGCGCACGCGGAAGCCGCCGACCGCCCCGATGAAGCTGGCGTTTCAGGCGGCCCTGGTGGTGCAGATGGCGAATCGGTCGCTGAAGTTGGGACGGCGGCTGCGGTGGAACGCGGCGGCGGGGCGAATCGAAGGGTGAGAGTGCTTAGCCCGGCCTTGCCGCAGATACCGGGCGCGCGCGGTTCATCCAATACCCCCAGGCCACGATCAGCGAGAAGAAGATCAGACCACCCGTACCGGCTTTGACCGGTTTGGGCTCCATGCCCCTGGTGACGTTGTTATACCAGGACAAGCCCAGCAGGCCGCTCCCGATCCAGAAACCGAAGACGCCCGAGCGGCGGGCCGGGCGCGTGGCGCGGACGTACAGAGCGATCCCGAACAGCCAGAATCCGCCCTCCACGATCAGGGTGGCGGGGAAGGAATTCCAGAGCCCCAGCCCGAACACCGCGGGCACTCCGGGTGCGAGCGGCATGTCCGGCCGATGGCTCACCACGTCGAGCAGCCAGTGGCTGAGTACCGCCGCGAACAACAGCCATGCCGCGCGGCGATTGCGCCGCGCGCAGTAGTAAAGCGAGGCGAATAGCGCGGCCCAAAGGATATCCATCAGCAGGCTGTGGCTGTAGGCGATGTGAGCGCCCCGGCCGCCGCTGAAGCTTTCGACGCCCACAATCAGCAGCGGAAAGGCCACGAAGTCCGCGGCCAGGACGGCCAGCATCCATGTTCCGAGCGAGATCTTCGGCTCCGCGCGCCTGGCCAGCAGGCCGACGGCTACGTGTCCGACGAACACCGGGTCACCTTGCCGAACCAGAGTTCCTTGGAGACGCCGGCGGGCCGCATCATGCGCCAGTCCGGCAGCGAGCGGGCGCGGGCGATGCGGTCTCCGGTCCCCTTGGCGCACCACTCGGTGGCTGCGCCGGCCGCCAGGCCCGCCACTTCCGCGAGGGCGAAGCGAAACCAATCCCACCGTCCAAGGAGGCGAAGATCGGCCGAGGATTGGCCGAACGCTTCCGCCATTTCGGCGCCAAACCAGATTCGGAAATCGTAAGGGTAGAGCCTGAGAAGGGCCCGGTAGATCCGCTCCACCTCATGCCTCCCGGGCACGCAGCCGGGCGCCGGCGGCGCGAGTCAGTTGTTTCATACGGTCCAATTCGGCGGTCAATCGGGCGCGGCCCGCCGCCGTCAGGCGGAAGGCCTGTTTGTCGCGCGAAGTATCCTCCTGCTCGTGGCGCTCGATCCATGCGTCCTCGAGGAGTCTCCGCAGCGCGCCATAGAGGGTGCCGGTGCTCATGCGCACGCGGCCCTTGCTGAGCCGGGCGATATCCCGGATGAGGGCGTAACCGTGGCGCGGCTGGTCCGCCAGGCTGGTGAGGATCAGGAGGACGGTCTCCGTCAGAGGTTGTGGCACGACCTGTCGCATCACGACATATCATACCATGCCGCGTCCACGCATGAGGCTGATTAGTATTCTTAAATACAGAAACTGGCCTGCAGGGCGTGCCCCTAGACCCAGGCGGACGCCTCGTTCTCCTGCCGCCAGACCAAAACTCCTTTATCATGATCATGAACCTCCCTTTAAGATGATCGACGCACATCACCACCTGTGGAAATACAGCGCTGCCGAGTATGGTTGGATTAGCCCTGACATGCCCGCCATCAAGCGCGACTTTTTGCCGGACGATCTGGAAAGGCTGATGCATCACTTCGGCATTGAGGGGACCGTGACCGTGCAGGCGCGGCAGACCCTGGAAGAAACCGCGTGGCTGCTGGAACTGGCGAACCAGCACCCAGTGATGCGCGGCGTGGTCGGGTGGGTGCCGCTGACGCAGGGCTCGGCGGTCAAACCTCACCTGGAGCGCTTCTCGGCGGACCGCAAGCTGCGTGCCGTGCGGCACGTAATCCAGGACGAACCGGACGACCGCTACATTCTGCGAGGCGACTTCAATGAGGGCGTGCGCGCGCTGCGGCCCTTCGGCCTCCGCTACGACATCCTGATCTTCGAAAAGCACTTGCCGGCGGCGATCGAGTTCGTGGACCGGCATCCCAACCAGGTTTTCGTTCTGGATCACATCGCCAAGCCCAGGATCAAAGACCGCGTCCTCTCTCCGTGGGACCGCAGCATTCGGGAGATCGCGAAACGGCAGAACGTGTACTGCAAATTGTCAGGCATGGTAACCGAGGCTGACCATCAGCGCTGGACTCCGGCGCACCTGCAGCCTTACATCGATGTGGTGCTTCAGGCTTTCGGACCCAAGCGGCTCATGTACGGCTCTGACTGGCCGGTGATGCTGCTGGCGGCCGAGTATGCGCAGTGGTTTGGCGTGGTGACGAACGCGATCGCGAAGCTGTCGAAGGTCGAGCAGGAACGAATCATGGGCGGCACTGCGGTGGAAGCTTACGGGTTGTGAGGAGCATGATCAGCCGGCGCAGAATGATGACCTGCCTCGCGGGCGTACCGTTCGTCAGGGCGCGAGCCTCCGGCCGGCCGGTGCGCCTCGGAGGGCCGATTTTTCTCCCATCGGACGATCCGCGGGCGCTGGCGCGGGAACATCGCCGGCTTGGTTATAGCGCGGCCTATTGCCCGGCGGCGCAACCCAACGAGACTGAGCGGATTCGGGCCATACGAGACGCTTTTGCGGCGGAGAACGTGGTGATCGCCGAGGTCGGCGGATGGAAGAACATGCTCGATCCGGACACGGCGGTGCGCAAATCGAACCTGGAGTACGTGACCGATCGGCTGGCGCTGGCTGAGGCCGTGGGCGCGCGCTGCTGCGTGGATATCGCGGGTTCGTTCAATCCGAAATACTGGTACGGCATGCATCCCAGAAATCTGACCCAGGAATTCTTCGACGCCACCGTGCAGAACAGCCGCCACGTGCTCGACGCGGTCAAGCCCACTCGCACTCGCTTCACCATCGAGATGATGCCGTGGTCGATTCCCGACAGTCCGGATTCCTACCTGGCGCTCATCAAAGCCGTAGACCGGCAGGCCTTCGCAGTCCATCTGGATGTCTGCAACGTGGTCAACAGCCCGGCGCGGTTCTACAACAACCGGGCGCTGATTGAGGAATGCTTCCGCAAACTCGGCCGTTGGATTGTGTCGTGCCACGCCAAGGATCTGGCGTGGGTGCCCGAGTACAACGTGCACTTCGCCGAAGTGGTGCCCGGCCGCGGCGAAATCGACTATGCTGCATACCTGGCCGAGCTTTCGCACTTGCCCGTGGATGCGCCGCTCATGCTGGAGCACCTGAAGAACGCCGCGGAGTACGACGAAGGCCGCGCCTACATCCAGCGTGTGGCGTCGAAGACCGGCATCGCCTTCGCTTGATTCTGCGGCCCCGGCAACGAGGACACCGGGGCCTTCGCGTCCCCGGCGCGGAGCGGGGACCTCCGTGCCTACTCGCCTTCGTCGAACTCGGCGTCGGGCGCGGGCAGCCTGTCGCGGTCGCCCGACACCCAGACGTACAGAGTGGGCAGCAGGAAAATGCTCAGAATCAGCGCCGCTACCAGCCCGCCGACAATCACGATCGCGAACGGGCGCTGCGAATCCGAGCCGATGCCGCGCGACAGCGCGGCCGGCAAGAGACCCAGCGTGGCCACCAGCATCGTCATCATGATGGGCCGGAGACGGAGCACCGCGCCTTCTACAGCGGCATCTTCGACCGTGTGGCCGCGCACGCGAAGCTGGTTAATGTACTCCAGCATGATCACACCGGTCTGCACCGACACGCCGAACAACGCCAGAAAGCCGACGCCCGAGGAGACGCTGAAGTGCGTGCCCGTGATCAGCAAGGCCAACAGGCCGCCGATGGGCGCCATGGCCACGTTGGAGAGAATCAGCATGGCCCACTTAAAGGAGCTGAACATGGTGTAGAGGATCAGGAAGATCACCAGAATGGTGATCGGCAGCACGATCATGAGCCGCCTGGAAGAGCGCTTCTGGCTTTCGTATTCGCCTGCCCAGTTAACCGTGTAGCCGGCCGGAATCTTGACGCGTTCGCCGATTTTCCTGATCGCCTCTTCGACCGTGCTCCCCAAGTCGCGGCCGCGGACGCTGAACTTGATGGCGACGTAGCGTGAGTTTTTCTCGCGATAGATTTCCGATGCGCCGTCCTTAACCTGGACGCTGGAAAGTTGCGCCAGCGAGACGCGCTCGTTGGTGGGCGCCAGCAGACGGACATTTTCAATGGCCTCCCGGGTATTCCGGTAGGGTTCGAGGTAACGCACCACCAGATCGTATCGCCGTTCTCCGTCCAGCACCTGGCTGACGGCGCTGCCGCCTACCGCGGTCTGAATGGCGTCCTGCACGTCAGCCACGTTGATGTCATAGCGCGCCGCCTGGTCGCGGTCCACGGTGACGTTGAGATTCGGCTGGCCGATCACGCGAAAGAGGCCCAGGTCCTCGATTCCCGGGACGGTGCGCATGACCGCCACCATGGCGTCGCCAGTCTGTTCCAATACCTTGAGATCGTCTCCGTAGATCTTCACCGCCAACTGACCCTTGACGCCGCTCACGGCTTCCTCCATGTTGTCGGCAATAGGCTGCGAGAAATTCCAGAGAACTCCCGGAATCTTCTCCAACTCCTTGTCCATGGCGCCGATGAGATCTTCCTTGTCCTGATGGAACGCGGGCCGCCACTGCTCTTTGGGCTTGAGATCGACGAAATACTCGGTGTTGAAGAAGCCAGTCGTGTCGGTGCCATCGTCCGGCCGGCCGATCTGCGACACGACTTGCGTGACCTCGGGGAAGGATGCCAGAGCGATGCGCGCCTGGGTCATCAGCCGGGTGCCTTCGGTGGGCCCGGTGCTGGGGGCCAAGGTGCCGCGTGCCCAGATCGCGCCTTCATCGAGATGCGGCAGAAACTCCGATCCGATGATGCCGCTCGAGGTGAGATATACCGCCGATCCGATGCCGGCCAGCGCCACGGCAACCATCACCCAGCGGTGCTCGATGACCCAGCGCACCAGTTTGCGGTACCGTGCGACCAGGAACGTCATGACGGGGTTGTGCCATTCGCGGACGTCGCCGCGGAAGACGACGCTCGAGAGCACGGGTGCGATCAGCATCGAGAACGTGAGCGCTCCCAGGAGGGCGAAGGCCACCGTCCATGCCATCGGCTTGAACAAACGGCCCTCCACGCGCTCCAACGTGAAGATGGGCAGGTACGCGGTGATGATGATACCGATGGCGTAAAACACAGGCCGCTGCACTTCATGGGCCGCCCGGCGGATGCGCTCCATGGCCGATTTATGTTCGGGATTCGGCTTGCCCATGTGTCTCACGATGTTCTCCACCATGACGACGGCGCCATCCACCACCATGCCGAAATCCAGCGCACCCAATGAGAGCAGATTGGCCGGAATGTGACGGAGCTCGAGGCAGATCGACGCGAACAGCAGGGAGAACGGAATGGTGAGCGCCACGATGAAGGCACCGCGGGCATTCCCCAGAAAGAGGAACAAAACGATGGCCACCAGGATGATGCCCTCGGTAAGGTTATGCAGCACCGTGTGCGTAGTGAACTCCACCAGAACGCTGCGGTCCAGGAAGGGGACCACCTTCACACCCGGAGGCAGGATATGCTCGTTCAACTCCTTCACCTTGTCGTGAATGCCCACCAGGGTGGAGTCGGCGTCCGCGCCTTTACGCAACAGCAGGATTCCGTAGACCGAGTCGTCGTTGTCGATCACCTTGCCGTCGGCGCGATGGATCGCCTTGGCAATCTGGCCGAGCCGGATCTTGGGACCCTGCACCACGGTGGCGATATCGGAAATCCGGATCGGCGTGCCGTTCTGCGTCTTAATTACGGTTCGCCCGATGTCGCTCACATGCTGGTAGAGTCCGACCGCCCGCACGTTCACCTGCTGCAGCCCGGCCTCCACGAAACTGCCGCCCGCATTCACGTTGTTGTTAGCTAACTGCTGCTCCACCTGCGAAAGGCTCAGGCCGTAAGAAACGAGTTTGTCGGGGTCGACCCTTACCTGATACTCCTTGGTGATTCCGCCGAAGCTCACCACATCCACTACGTTGGGAACGGATTTGAACTGCTTTTCGAGCACCCAGTCTTCGAGCGACTTCAGCTCCATCAAATCGAATTGGGGATTGGTGCTCTTGAGGGTGTACCAGTAGATCTGGCCGACCGGGCTGTAATCCGTGCCCATCTGTGGTTGCAGGCCGGCGGGCAGCGTCACCTGCGAGAGCCGCTCCAGGACCTTGGCGCGATTCCAATCGTTCTCGGATTCGTCGTCGAAAATCAGCATCAGGCTGGAGAGACCGAAGAGCGAAGTGGAGCGAAGGTGCTCCAGGTGCGGGATGCCGTTCATCACTATCTCGAGCGGAATGGTGACCTGCTGCTCCACTTCCTCGGCCGCGCGGCCCGGCCACTGCGTGATCACCTGGACGTAGTTGTTGGCCACGTCGGGATACGCCTCTACCGGCAGGTTGTGAAAGGAGATTGCTCCCCAGATCAGAAGCAGGAGGCCACCCGCGATGATGAGGAAGCGATTGTTGAGAGCGAAATCGACGAGTCCGCGGATCATCCTGGGTTGCCTCGGTAAGAACCTGATTTCTCCCGTGCCGGGCAGGCCAGGAGGCCCGCCCCACTCACTGCTCGGCCGTATTCTGCAAGACCAGCGCGTTGGCCACGACGCGGTCGCCCGGTTTAAGGCCGGCCAGGACTTCCTGCTGATTGGGAGGCACCATCTGCCCGCCAATCACTTCCACGCGCCGGAAGGCGTTACCCTCCGCGGGCATGTAGGCCCAGTCGCGGTCGTGCAGGTGCAGGATCGCCGAAGCCGGAACCACCGCCCTGGTATTTCTGTCGGCGCCGTGGAAGGTAGCGGTGACGAACATCCCGAGACGCAGCATGCCCGGATTGTGGATTTCCAGCCGGACTTTAGCGGTGCGGATCGTGGGATCGAGAATGGGGCCGATATTAGTCACGCGGCCCTGCAACACCCGGTCGGGGTAGGCGTTGAGCCGAATATCGGCCGACTCCCCCATCTTGACGTGGCGCAGATCGTTTTCGTAAACGTCGCAGATCACCCAGACACTCGAGATATCCGAGATGGTGAACAGGTTCGGCGAGTTGTCCAGCGTCTTCACGCCGGCGGACGTGGTCACGTTCTGCTCGGTGATCACGCCGGAGACCGGCGCCACGATATCGACGATCGAAGACGGATGACTCACGTCCGCGCCCAGAACCTTCAGCTTCTCGATGGAGTTCTCCAGGTCTACCCGGGCCTTGTCGAACGTATCCTGGGCGACTTCCAGATCCTTAGCGGCGATGGCGCCCTTGTCGAACAGCAGCTTGGCGCGGTCGAGTTGTGCGCGCGCCAGGGTAGCGTCCGTGTCGGCCTTACGGTAGTCGGCGAAGGCGCCGGAAATGTCCGAACTCTGGATGCGCACCAGGAGCTGCCCCTTGGCGACTTCATCGCCCAGCCGGGCTTTGATCTCGACCACGCGGCCGGAAGCGAGCGAAACCACCGGCACGGCGCGGGAAACATCGGCGCTCACGGATCCGGTCGCTTTGAGTTCGGTGCTGGTGGTTCTGGAAACCGCTACCGCAAGCGGGAACTCCTCCGGGTGGGACACCTTGACCAGATCGGCGCCGGTCTCTTTTTCGACAACCGCAGGCGGAGGCGCTTTGTCGCCGCCACTGGACTCGCCTCCGTTCGCCGTACAACCTGCCAGCAGCAGGCTGGCCGCGCATAGCAGCGCGAGTCCTTCTCCGTAGTGACGCCGGTTTGCTTCTGGCTCCAGGCTCCCGACTTCTCTTTCCTTCTTCAGCCTCATTGGATGACCTCTCGGCCCACCGCGAGATTCATCTGGCTTGCCGCCGTCAGGTACGAACCGATCAGGTTCAGGTAGTTCAGTTGCACGCTCCGGTAATCGTTCTGCGAATTCAGAAAATCCAGTAGCGACGCTCCCCCGTGTTGGTACGAAAACGCTACCGTGTCGCGCACGTTCACCGCGCGCTGCAGATACCGCGCCTGGTAGGCCCGCAGCAGCGTCAGACTGTTGCTTAACGTGGCATACGCCGAATCCACGTCGCTG